>Ga0302320_10002098_pt1 | contig 47460 bp, 39 predicted proteins | sample Bog_T0_3_FD_202130 | JGI IMG/M metagenome (GOLD analysis project Ga0302320, IMG submission 202130) | Peat permafrost microbial communities from Stordalen Mire near Abisko, Sweden - Bog_T0_3 | ecosystem: Environmental > Terrestrial > Soil > Wetlands > Peat | place: Sweden: Abisko, Stordalen Mire... | reverse complement strand
TGGACATCAAGCCCGATATATCGCACACTATTCATCTGGGTGTTCCTCCCTGTTGGCTTTGGTTGACTGCTTCAGCACAGCAACCGCAGCTTACAGGAAAGGGGCGCCCTTTTATAATGCGTGGCCCACTCACCGATCCAGCCACCCGTCTGAGCTTCGCGAATAGGTACGTCTGTGCCCCACTCATCGCATCAGTGGACCGCGAAGTCTTGCCGTCCACTCTGACTCGATTTCAACCAATCCTCGAATTCCGATCGTGTAGTGGTTGAAGCTGCTCCATTAGTGCTGTCCGGGCGATGCGACAAGTCCCCGCTTGGCCGGCTTACTGCCATAGTCATCCCTCTGCGACCTTGTCCGAAAACCCGCTCATCGCGATAAGGCCGCCGACCCAGAAGGTACCCCGACGGGGCACAGTCGTATTGCCGGGGATGAATCCCCGGCCTACCGCTCCTCGCCTGCCTACCACTCCTCGGCAGGCGACCGGTCATTGCATGCCAACCGCTGCGACCCCCTCCAAGGTCCAAAAATCCGGACCTGTTACTTGTCGGACATTGATGGGCACCTCATCATTTACGTGGACCCTGAAAACGGACGGTCGAGAGTTGAGCGATCCCAGGTCTCCTGCCCTGAGCTCTCCCTTGAGTTTCGATTCTATGACTTGGAAAACCACAAAACCCAACCTTCTGTCACCGAAGGTCCCTCTAGCGCATCAGGTAAAGAGAGAGGTGTGCACACATTGGGCGAAGTGACCGCATCCCGCCAGAACGAGAGCCCCCTCCGTCACCGTCCCCGCGTCGTCATCGTCGGTGGCGGCTTTGCCGGCATCCACGCCGCCAACGGCCTGGCCCGCCTTCCCGTGGATGTCACCGTCGTAGACCGCCGCAACCATCACATCTTTCAGCCGCTTCTCTACCAGGTGGCGCTGGCCGTGCTGTCCCCGGCCGATATTGCCCAACCGATCCGCACCATCCTGCGCAATCATCGCAACACACAGGTTCTGATGGACGAAGTCGTCGCCATCGACATCTCCGTCCGCCAAATCACCCTTGGCTCCGGCGTTCAACTCCCCTACGACTATCTCGTACTCGCCACCGGCGCAACCCACTCCTACTTCACCAACCCCGAGTGGGCACCGCTTGCTCCCGGCCTGAAGACCATCGAAGATGCCACCGAAATCCGCCGCCGTGTGCTTCTCGCTTTTGAACTGGCCGAGCGCCAGATGGTCGAGCATGGCTGGCACCCTCCGCTCAACTTCGTCGTCATCGGCGGCGGTCCAACAGGGGTTGAGCTGGCCGGCGCTATCAGCGATATCGCCCAGCTCTACATGCGCCACGACTTCCGCCATATCGACCCTTCCAAGTCGCGCGTCCTGCTTCTTGAAGGCTCCCCTCGCGTACTGGCCGCCTATCCCGAGGATCTATCCGCAAAGGCCGAAGCTGCTCTCACCCGCCTCGGCGTCGAAGTCCACACCAATACCCAGGTCACCGGCCTCGGTCCTGGCTGGGTCGAGGCCGCCGGCAAGCGAATGAACGCCGTGGTCACCCTCTGGGCCGCCGGCGTGCAAGCCTCGCCTCTGGGCAAGATGCTGGGCGCGCCGCTTGACCGCCGAGGCTGTGTTCTCGTCGGTGACCGGCTCTATCCGCCCGGTCTGCCGGAGGTCTTTGTCCTTGGCGACCTGGCCCACTTCGAGCAGGACGGCCGTCAGGTTCCCGGCGTCGCCCAGCCCGCCATGCAGATGGGCGACCACGTCGCCAAAATGATCGCCGCAGACCTGGCCGGAAAATCACGCCCGCCCTTCCGCTACTTCGACAAAGGCGACATGGCCACCATCGGCCGCATGGACGCCGTGGCCAAGGTCGAATGGCCCTTCAAGGCACACATGAGCGGCTTTCCCGCCTGGATCACTTGGCTCACCGTCCACATTTTCTTCCTCATCGGCTTCCGCAATCGCCTCTCCGTCTTTGCCGCCTGGATCTGGACCTACTTCACCTTCACGCGTGGCGCGCGTCTCATCACCGGCGACCAGCGCCTCCCCGGCTGGCAAGATCAGATTGCCGCCGGACCCGTCACTCCGCCAGCGCCAACCCCAAATCCAGAAGTGTCATCCTGAGCGACCGAAGCAAAGCGCAGGGAGTCGAAGGACCTGCGGTTCGGGCCGGGTGCCCCAACTGGGCGCCCTCTGGGCACCACGTCTTTGTTTTTGTGGCTAGGGTGGGAAGCCGCAACCTTTCGAGTTCGTCGGTTAAACTGGTAGAGCGATGCTCGACTTGGGATTTGTAAGGGAAAACCTGGAAGCTTTGGAAGTCAAACTGCGCGGCAGGGGCGGCTATCCGGCAGCTCTGCTGGTCAGTTTCCACGTCATGGATGAAAGTCGGCGGGAGGCCATTACCGCGGCTGAACAGACCAAAGCCCAACTGAACAAGCTGAGCCAGCAGATGGGCGCACTCAAGAAGTCCGGCCAAGATGATTCGGCGGTAATGGATGTAATCCGCGATCTCAAGAAGAAGATGGAGGGACTAAACGAGTACGCGGCAAAAGCGGATAAGGAGCTGCGTGATCTTCTGATACGCATCCCCAACCTGACCCGCGACGAAGTCCCAATTGGCAAATCCGAGGCCGACAACCTCACCGTCAAGACCTGGGGCGAGATTCCGACCTTCCCGGACGGCTTCACCCCCAAGCCACACTGGGAAATCGGCGAAGCCCTCGGCATTCTCGACCTCGAACGCGCCGCCAAACTCTCCGGGGCGCGCTTTGCGGTTTACATGGGAGCCGGCGCACGCCTCGAACGGGCGCTGATCAGCTTCATGCTTGATCTGCACACTGCCAAAAAGGACGACGGGGGGCACGGCTACACCGAAGTCCTGCCGCCCTTCATGGTCAACAGCAAGTCTCTCTTCGGCACCGGCCAGTTGCCCAAGTTTGCCGAGGATCTCTTTCGCTGCTCCGACGCCGACGCCGAAGCGGTCGCCCGCGGCGAGTTCAAAGATAACGACCACTGGCTCATCCCCACCGCCGAGGTTCCCGTCACCAATCTCTATCGCGACGAGATTCTTGAAGAAGCCCGCCTGCCCATCCGCCTCACCGCCTACACGCCCTGCTTCCGCGCAGAAGCCGGAGCGGCTGGCAAAGACACCCGCGGCATCATCCGCCAGCATCAATTTCAGAAGGTTGAACTGGTCAAGTTCACGCGCCCCGATGAGTCCGACCAAGAGCACGAGCGGCTCACCCGCGACGCCGAGGAAATTCTCGAAGCCCTCGGCCTGCCTTATCGTCGCGTCCTGCTCTGCACCGGCGACACCGGCTTCTCCTCCGCAAAGACCTTCGACCTCGAAGTCTGGCTCCCCGGCCAGCAGCTTTACCGCGAAATCTCCTCCTGCTCCAACTTCGACGCTTTCCAGGCCCGGCGAGCCAACATCCGCTACCGGCCGGCAGGTCAAGGCGCAAAGGCCAAGCCGGAATTTGTTCACACCATCAACGGCAGCGGACTAGCCGTGGGCCGCACCTGGCTGGCGATCCTTGAAAACTACCAGCAGCCCGACGGCTCCGTGCTCATCCCTCAAGCCCTCCGCCCCTACATGGGCGGCCTGGAAAGAATTGTGAAGGAATCCTGATGGAACTCTCGACTCCAACCGCTCCGCAGACGAAGCCAAGCCGGACAGTCAAGCAAGTCCTGCTCAGCTACTTTTACTGGACCTATCCGCGCGGCTGCTTTCACTACGACGTGATGGTGACGCTGATTCTCGTTTTCATCTTTGTCACGCCGCAAATCCCCGGATGGAATTATGGCGACAAGCCGTCCTCGATCGCGGGCCCTTTGCATCCCATTCAGGTTGTCGGCAACGACGGCCATGGGCTGATTGTCACCGTGCAGGCTTCGGATGCCGATGTGCCCTCCGGCGCTTCGGACGCGGCGGTCAAAAAGGCTCTCCGCAAGGCCATTGAACCCGTCACAGGCGACGCCGTCTTTGTCGAACATTGGGAAACCGTCACCGACAGCCAGGGTAACTTGGCATGGAAAGTCTGGGCCCACCGGTAAGGACTCCCGGATCAGCCGAAGCTTTGAAGGGTACGGGCTCTAGCTCGTACCTAAACATCGCAAATCAGCGTCGGCTTGAGTCCCTGAGGGAATTGTGAACGAAAACAAGGGCTTGTGCGTAGATTCAGTCACGAGCCTTCAGCGCTCGGACCACTGCAATCGGCGGCCACCAAGAAGAGGACCTAATGCGACTGGGAATGAAACTTGCATTTGCCGCGGCCATCGCCCTCGTCCTGCTGTCGGCACGAGCCTCCTTTGCAGCCGAAGACCTGGAAAAGACGCTACATAAGCTCGACGCCGCGGCGGCTAACTTCCATACCACCTCTGCCGACTTCAAGTTCGACACCATTGAAACTGACCCCGTCTACGATGACGATGTTCAGACGGGCGTTGTCTACTACGAGCGCTCGGGCGCCAAGTTTCAAATGGGCGTGCATATCGACCAGCACAACAACAAGCCCGCGCCCAAAATCTACACCTACGGCAATGGCGTCTTCGAGCTTTTCGAACCCCCTCCAGTCAACCAGGTGACTACCTATACCAAGGCCAACAAGTTCGAGAGTTATGTGATGCTCGGGTTCGGCGCCAGCGGCAAAGATCTTCAGGCCAAGTGGGATATCACGGACCTCGGCTCAGAGAATCTGAGCGATGGAAAAGCCACCATCAAGACAGAGAAACTGGAGTTGGTGGCGAAGGATCCTGAAGTTCGCAAAAACCTGACCAAGATCACAATCTGGGTGGACCTTGACCGCGCCATCAGCCTCAAACAGGAGCTCCACTTCGGCTCAAGCAATACACGGATCGGCGTGTACTCCAACATCAAGGTGAATCAATCCCTGCCCGCAGACGCCTTTACCTTCAAGACAAACAGCAAGACCCAGCACAGCAAGCAGTAGATAGATACTCGTAGGCAACGGTACCGCGGGATGAGCCGGCCCGGATTGCCAGGCCTGTTACCGCCCAGCCAGCACCAGCATCAGCACAAACAGAACCACCGGAATCAGCCCCAGCCCAACATAGAGCAGCATCTTCCGTCCGCCCGGCAGCCGAAACCCCCTCCGGCCGTTCCGGTGCTCGCTATCCTCCACGCCCACTTGATCCTGGTGTTCCAGTTCCCAGGCCATCTCGCTGGCCGTTGCGTAGCGGCGGCGCGGCTCCCGCACAAGCGCCCGGTTTAGAATCTCCTGCAACTCGGGCGAGATCTCCGGCCTCAGCTTTCGCGCCGGCCTGGGGTCGTGCAGCAAACGCTCGTTCATCACCGCCAGAGGATTCGGCCCGCTGAAAGGCGTCTCGCCGGTTAGCATCTCGTAGAGCATCACCCCTAGCGCATAGATATCGCTGCGCTGGTCTCCGCGCTGCCCCTTCACCTGCTCGGGAGAGATATAGTCCGGCGTGCCCAGCGCGGGCGACATGGTCACATACGTCAGCCGCCGCGCGTCCTCTTTCATAGCAATCCCAAAGTCGATCAGCTTGATACGGTCCTCGCTATCGACCATGATGTTCTCCGGTTTCAGGTCGCGATGCACCACGCCATGCTTGTGCATGTAATCAAGCGCGTCGCAAATCCCCAGCACGATTTTCAACGCCCGATCCACCGGCAGCCGTTGTTTTTCATTGAGGATCGAGCGCAGCAGCCTGCCCTCTACCCACTCAATCACCATGTAGGGCCGGCTGCGATCCTCGCCGTCGTAGGTCTTCACCACGCCAGGGTGGTCCAGCTCCTGGCCGATCTGCTCTTCCCGCTTGAACCGCTCCACCAGGATCGGGTCGGTCTCCATCTCCTCGTGGGGAATCTTGATGGCGACCTGCTTCCCGTCCCTGAGATCGGTAGCCTTGAAGAGCGTAGACATGCCGCCGCGCGCAACCGTCTTATCTAGGCGGTAGTGGTCCAGCGTGTCTCCGGTTTCCAGTGTTGTCATCAGTTCCATCAGCATAGCAGCCTCCTAACAGCCTGATTCTTTCACGCGAATCGTAAGAAATCTCTCAAGAAAACCAAAGGGAAACACACTGAATCCCCCCATTCTCCGCTGCGCCCTACTGTTGCAGTTTCGGTTACCGATTCAACACACTGGGGCATCTCGCCCACCTGTCCTCAGCCTGCGGGAATATAGTTGTGATTGGATTCCACCATGTTTCGCTCTACTCGAATGCTTGCCGTCTGCCTCTCGCTTGCCTGGGTCTTGTCTCCGCAGCCTGGCCACGCCCTCCCTGCCGGCGCCGGCCCAGCTCGACAAGAGCCGCCGCAGGAAACAGGTTTTTTGAATCGCAAGCTCGATCTGCACGGCGTCACGTACCGCTACCAGGTCTATCTGCCAGAGGAATGGCGTCGCGACGACCGCAAGCAGTGGCCCATCATCCTCTTCCTGCATGGCCGCGGTGAGCGCGGTTCCGAGGGTATGTGGCAGACCCAGTTCGGCCTTCCCCAGGAGGTGCGCGACCATCCCGAGCGATGGCCCTTTGTCATCGTCATGCCCCAGTGTCCGCTGCCCAATTACTGGACCGATTCCGAGATGATGGCCATGGCCATGGCCGCTCTCGACCGGGAAACGGCTGAGTTCCACGGCGACCCGGAGCGCACCTACCTGACAGCCCTCTCGCTGGGCGGCTATGGCGCCTGGGAGCTAGCCCGCCTTCACCCCCGGCGCTGGGCAGCTGTGGCCATCGCCGCCAGCGGCGTCTTTTGGAGCTATGCCCCGGAGCGCTGGCAACAGGTCTCAACCCTGCCTGCGGAGTACGCACACGCGCTTGGCAGCACCTCGGTCTGGCTCTTCCATGGGTTGGATGACAATGTCGTGGTTCCGCGCGAGAGCGAGTTGATGTTTGAGGCGTTTAGGGCAGCCGGCGGCCGCGTTCGCCTGTGGCTCTATCAGGGGCTCAAGCACGACTGCTGGACCCGCGCCTACAACGAGCCGGAGCTGCCCCGCTGGCTGCTTGCCCACCACACCCCCCCGCCCGGTATCGCTGTCTCGGAACCGCCCGCCTTCGCGGAGCGCCTCGTCATCCCGCTCCATCCACCCGCCATCAAGTTGACCACGGCGGAGCTCGACAGCCTGGTCGGCGAGTACATTGACCGCAAGGGTCACCTCAAGGTCACTCTCTTCCGCCAGGGCGATCAGCTCTACGAGAAGAACGAGCACGGCGAAATCGCCGAGCTGGACGCGGAATCCCCGTCTATTTTCTTTTATCCAAACGGCGCGAGCACTACAAACGGCGCAAGCACCACCCGCATCACCTTCGAGTTCGATGCGCAAGGACGCGCCATCGCTCTCGTCTACCGCGACGATCGCCACGAAGAACGATGGGAAAGACGTGTGCAGGCGGCCAGCCGCTAGGGCCTGCGGAACCCATCGCCGCGCCTTTACGTAATGGTTTCTGTGTGGCCTTTCAGGAGGCGTCATGTATTGCAGCGGATGCGGTCAACCTTTAGTCCAGGGGCAGGGTGTTTGCTCTCAGTGCGGCCGCCCTTCCGCCCCGCCGGTGGCCCCGGTGCCCGGCTTTCAGTTCCAACTGCAAAGCTATGCCGGCAAGGTAAGAGCCCTCGGCATTGTCTGGCTTGCATACGCGGGATTGTCTCTCGTATTGGGTGCGGCCGGCTTGTCTTTTGCCAACGCATTCCTGTCTGGCCATTTCGGCCCCTGGATGAATGGGCCCTGGGCACGGGGGCCATTCCCGCCCTTTTGGTTTGGCCCTGCAATGATGCATTTTGCCTGGGTAATCCTCGTTGCTCGCACCGGTCTGGCTCTCATGGCCGGATGGGGCCTGCTCGAGCGCACCGAGTGGGGCCGGGTGGTGGCCATCGCCGCTGCCATCCTTAGCCTGTTGAGATTTCCCCTCGGAACCGTCCTGGGCATCTGGACCCTTGTTCTCCTGCTCGGTTATCGCAACACCACGCTCTACGACCAGTTGCCGTAGACGACAGGGCGCTTATCGTCTGATCACCGTCTACTGCCTTACAATCGATCCCATGAGTTTCCCTCAAACGCGGATGCGCCGCCTTCGGCGCAGCGAATCTCTCCGAGCCTTGGTGCGTGAAACCGCAGTCGAGCCCGGCGACCTGATCTACCCGCTGTTTCTCTGTCCTGGCGAGGGCGTACGCCGCGAAGTCGGCTCCATGCCCGGCGTCTTCAATCTCTCTGTTGATGAAGCCGTGCGCGATGCCGAAGAAGCCGCCCGCCTCGGCCTGGGCGGCCTGCTCCTCTTCGGCCTGCCCGAGACCAAGGACGAACAAGGCTCCGGCGCATGGGACGACAACGGCATCGTCCAGCAAGGCCTCCGCGCCCTCAAAGAGTCGCCTGCCGCCAAAAAGCTGGTTCTCATCGCCGACGTCTGCCTCTGCGAGTACACTAGCCACGGCCATTGCGGCGTGGTTGCCGAAACCCGCGACGGCTTCGAGGTCGAGAACGACTCCTCGCTCAATTTGCTTGCCCGCACTGCCTTGAGCCTCGCTCATGCCGGAGCCGATGTCGTGGCCCCCAGCGACATGATGGACGGCCGCGTCGCAGCCATCCGCCGCGCCCTCGATGAAGAGGGCGGCGAACACACCCCGATCCTCAGCTACGCCTCCAAGTTTGCCTCGGCCTTCTACGGGCCATTTCGCGAAGCCGCCGACTCCGCGCCCCAGTTCGGCGACCGAAAGGCCTACCAGATGGACGGCGCAAACCTGCGCGAAGCCCTGCGCGAAATCGATCTCGATCTTGAAGAAGGCGCCGACATGATCCTGATGAAGCCCGCCATGCCCTACCTCGACGTCATTCGCGCCGCCCGCGAACGCGTCGGCGTGCCCATCGGCGCGTATCAAGTCTCAGGCGAGTACTCCATGCTCCAGGCCGCCTTTGCCAAAGGCTGGCTGGACCGTGATCGCGCCATCCTGGAAGCCCTGCTAGGCATCCGCCGCGCCGGAGCCGACTTCATCGTGACGTACTTCGCCAAGGAAGCCGCCAAACTGCTGGGATGAGCGCAATTCCTCCGCCCCAACAAACAGAACCACTTAGGCGGACAAAAATGGCCCGAATCACTGAGTGCCAGATGTTTCTACAGAGTTTATCTTCTTATATTTTCTATTTAGAATAACATAATAATCTTCCTATACACCTAGGCAACCCTTCCGCATCCACATCCGTACCAGCATCATTCCCGGGAGTGCAGTATAAATTTCTTCTCTCCATATATCTAGTATCAACTATATCCTGCTAATCTTTCTATATGGACGCCCGAATCAATCCTTTCTCCCCCGGCGCAGGCTCGCCCCCGCCGGAGTTGTCGGGCCGCACCCCCATTCTCGACCACGCCGGCATCTCTCTCGACCGCCTGCGCAACGGCCTCCACGCAAAAAGCATCATCCTGGTTGGCCTTCGCGGCGTCGGTAAGACGGTTGTGCTCAACAGGATCCACATGCTCGCCCAGGAAGCTGGCTACCAGGCGGCTTTCATTGAGGCGCACGAAGGAAAAACCCTCGCCGAGCTGCTTCTCCCCGCGCTCCGGCACATCCTCTACACCCTCAACCTGAAAGAAAACGTCAGCGACAAAACCAGAAGAGCGCTTCGCGTGTTGCGCAGCTTTCTCGGCGCTTTGGGCCTCAAAGCGAAGGCCGGCCTGGGCGACCTGGAGCTGGAACTCGCCATCGACCCCGAAACAGGTTCGGCCGACAGCGGAGACTTCGAGGCCGATCTCTCTGAGTTATTGCAAGCTGTGGGAGAAGCCGCCGCGGAGCGTAAGCGCGCCATCGCCCTGTGTATCGATGAAATCCAGTACCTGCACGAAAAGGAGTTTGGCGCGCTGATTATGGCCTTGCACCGGGTCTCCCAGCGCCGCCTTCCGTTGGCTCTCGTCGGCGCGGGTCTGCCCCAGGTGCGCGGCCTGGCTGGCCGTTCCAAGTCCTATGCCGAACGCCTCTTTGAATATCCCGAGATAGGCCCTCTGCAACCCTCGGATGCGGCGGAGGCCTTGCAGATTCCTGTCCGCAACCAGGGCGCGGCCTTCTCGCGCGAAGCTCTTTCCGAGGTCATCGAAGTCACCCAGGGCTACCCCTATTTTCTACAGCAGTGGGGCTACGAAGCCTGGAACACCGCAGCGGGGCCCACCATTGAGATCGCCGATATTCATCGCGCCTCAAAGCTGGCCGTCCGCCGGCTCGATCAAAGCTTCTTCCGCGTCCGCTTCGATCGCCTCACACCCAAAGAGAAGGACTATCTCCGCGCGCTGGCTGAGATGGGCCCCGCTCCTCACCGTTCAGGTGAAATCGCCCTCCGGCTCGGCGTCAAGATTCAATCGGTCGCCCCCGTTCGCGATTCCCTCATCCGCAAAGGCATGATCTACAGCCCCGTATACGGCGAGACCGCCTTCACCGTGCCCCTCTTCGACGAGTTCATGTGCCGTGTCATGCCTGCGGCGCAATAACTCCTCCGCCGGGTGCCCCACCCTCGGCGCGTTCTTGTTTTTGCGACTAGGGTGGGATTCAATGCCTTACAAAGCCGCAGCTGTCCCCCAGCTCGGCCTTCTACGCCCGGATAAACGCCAGCAAATCCGCGTTGACATGGTCCTTCAGTGTCGAGCAAAGCCCGTGCGGCGCGCCCGGATAAACCTTCAACGTTGATCCCTTCACCAGCGCGGTCGATAAAAGCGCCGAATTGTTGATCGGCACAATCTGGTCGTCGTCGCCATGCATAATCAGCGTCGGCACATCGATCTTTTTCAAATCATCGGTAAAGTCCGTCTCTGAGAATGCCTTGATGCAATCGACAACGGCCTTGAATCCAGCCTGCATCCCCTGCCGCCAAAACGAATCCCGCAAACCCTGCGATACCTTGGAACCCGGCCGGTTCGCCCCGTAGAACGCCTCGGTCAGGTCCTTGAAAAACTGCGACCGGTCGGCCAGCACACCAGCCCGGATTCCGTCGAACACCGCCATCGGCAAACCGCCTGGATGGGCCTCCGTCTTGACCATCAGCGGTGGAACCGCGCCAATCAGCACCGCCTTCGCCACGCGCGTCGTCCCGTGCCGCCCAATGTATCGCGCCACCTCGCCGCCGCCGGTCGAGTGCCCTACATGCACGGCTTGCTTCAAATCCAGCGCCTCGGTCAATTCCGCAAGATCGTCGGCGTAGGTATCCATATCGTTCCCGCCCCAGGGCTGGCTCGATCTCCCATGCCCGCGCCGGTCATGCGCAATCGTGCGGTATCCATGCGAAGCCAGAAACAGCATCTGGTCTTCAAAGGCGTCCGCGTTCAGCGGCCAACCATGACTGAAGACAACGGGTTGCCCCGCGCCCCAATCCTTGTAGTAAATTTCAGTGCCATCTTTCGTCGTAAGTACGGGCATACAAAAAACTCCTTGAACGTTGCTGTGAGATTTGCGGTTTGGGTTGAGGAGAATTGAGAATATCGCCCGGAGGGCAATGGATCCTTGCCAGCTCGCATTTCAAACTGAAATCATCCCGGCAGTAAGATGCCCAGCGGGCATCTCAGGTTGCGTGGGCCGGTTGGTCAACGGCGGCCGCGCAGCGGCGTCTGCCCCACAGCCACCTGGCCACCGGCAAATTCCGCCGCCAGGACTGGCTCCTCTACCTCCTCGCCGCGCTGTTTCTCCTTCGATTTATCTACCTGGGAGCAAGCTGAAGCCTGGACTGTGAGTCAGTTTTCGGTTTGGCAGTCACACGCCCAGAATTTTGGAATTTGCCTCCAGACCTGGAGAAGGCTTCTAGTCGTTTTTGATGAGTAACTCACCGAGGGAGATGGCGGGTTTGCCGGCAAGACGCTCGGCGATGTGCTCGCCGAGCCGGATGGCAAAGCTGCTTTGGACCCCGACAGTGGTGTTGAAGAGCACGACGGCGGCAAAGTCCTTCTTTGAATTAAAAAATGCATACGAGCTGAAGCCTGGGGTTTTGCCGTCATGCCAGAAGTCTCCAGATTCAGTTTCATAGAACCATGCAAGTGCAATGCGGCTTCCAGGCCAGCCATCCGCGCGCAGTTCATGTTGCTGCATGAGCGCTGCTGAGAGTGTGGATGCCGCAGAAGATCCAGCAGTCGCCTTGAAGGCTTCGGGATGAAGATTGGCTTCGAGGTAGGCGAGTATATCGGAAGCGGTGGAGTGAATGCTTCCGGCCCCCGCCAGTGCACCAAAACTCCAGGCGCGCGCCGGATGGTGATCGCTGTAGTGGCCAGGGATGAAACGCGCTTGCTGTTCGGAAGTAAGAGAAACGGCAGTGTCTCTGAGACCGAGGGGTTCAGTGACCTGTTGCTTGAGGACGGCGGGATACGAAAGGCCGGAATGGACGCCGAGTGCATGACCCAGAAGTCCAAAACCGAGATTGCTGTAGAGAAAGTCGGGATTTGCAGGCTTGGCTACACCTTGTTTGGCCAGGAACTCATACAGATTGGCCGGGCTATAGTCGGCATAGGGCTCTGTTGGATCTGCGGGTTTGACGTTATCCGGCGAGCCCGGCAGGCCTGAGTGGTGGGTGGCAAGATCGAGGAGAGTAATCTCATCGCCAGCAGGTTTGGCGACAGTTCCAGGAGGCAACAACTCGCGCACTGGATCAATGAACTTGACCTTGCCCTGCACAACAAGCTGGGAGAGGATGAGGCCGGTAAACGTTTTGGAGATGGAGCCGATTTCAAAGATCGAGTCAGGCTTGGCTGCGCCAAAACTGAAGACTCGCCGGACGCCATGCTCGACCACTCCAATGGAAACGCCCGCGCCTGTCGCGGGAGCAAGTTCCCCGCTTCTGAGAGCCTCGGCGAGATCTTTTTCGAGAACGGATTGCAAATCAGCGACCGAGACGGGCGCGATGGCCGGATCGTAGCTGGGAGAGCGGATTTGCGCGGCTGTCAGTTCGGCGGACTGGCGGGTAAAGTTCAACGGCGACGGATTGCCATGGATCCAGTTGCCTGGCAGCGCGCTGCCATCGGCGGAGAGTTTGCCGGCCCAGTGCCCGTTAACCAGGGTAACATCGAAGGAAAAGTCGTTGCCCGAAAAAGTAACATTGCCGCACGCAATACCCATCGTGCGTTGATCAAGGCTGTCAAAAGCGCAGAACTCCCGCCCCGCGCTGTTGCTCTTCACGTGAAGTTGAACACGGAGGGGCATTCCTTCTGAGTAAAGCGTGCCCAGCCAAATACCGTCGACAGGCGATGGCTTGGCCGCAGGCACGAATGTATCGCGGGCAAAATTGAGGGGCTGTGGAGAGTCCCGATCCAAGACGCCAGTGAGTCCATCCGCGGTGATGACGCCTTTCCAGGAACCTCGCAGCTCTGGCACCGTAAAAGCGAGGGACTTTCCGTCGAGGTGAAAATCGGCACAAGGAATCCCGATTGCGCCCTGATTGGGGCTATCGAGGGTGCCGGTAACTGTGCCCGCCGCATCAACCTTGAGATGCAACTTAATAGGCAGGGAATCGATGGTTCCAGAGTACTCTCCCGCCAAAGTTGGCTTCTCCTGCGCCGCCATGGACGCCGGTTCTGTGTTTGAAGCCGCATTGCTCGAGCTGGCCTGAGCTGTTGAAGCAACTGTAGCCGCCGCGCAGGTAATCAGCGCGAGGACAGACAGGGCGAACGTATATATTCCTTGCTTCACGCGGGTTCTCCCTTCGACAAGGCTAAGTTTTGATGTTGTTCTGCCGGGTGCCCGCGTGGGCTCCCTCTGTTCACCGCATCGTAGTCTTTGCGGCCGGGGTGGGAGCCATTGTAGCATTCCATAGGGCTGGGTCAATACCATTCGCCTTGGCAGCAGGAAGGGAGCCACCATGCACTGGTACCACTACCTCGCGTACTTCTTTGGCGGCGCATTCCTCGCCAACACCGTGCCTCATCTCACCAATGGCATCTCAGGACGGCCCTTTCAGAGCCCCTTTGCAAAGCCGCCGGGGCAAGGCCTGTCCTCATCCACGGTCAATGTACTGTGGGGCCTCTTCAACCTCGCCGTCGCCTACGTACTCATCTGCCGGATCGGCAGCTTCAGCCTGATCGACACAACGCACGTGCTCACGCTCGGCGCTGGCATCGCGCTCATGTCGGTCATGATGGCCCGCACCTTCGGGCGGTTCCACGGAGGATTGTAGAGCGAGCCTCGGCCGATTCGGCGCTTAATGGCCCACTTTGGGCCGCGCGGACAAACCCACAACAGACCCGTCGCCAACCCCACCTCGCGCGCGTATACTTTCCGGCAAGACAAGCCATGGACCCAACGACCATCCTGTTCCCGAATTCCCTGCAAAACGCAGCCGTCCTCACCATCGTTCTCGCCTTTGCCGGCTATCTGACCACCTTCCTCAGCGCTCGTATGCTGGCCCGCCGCAAAGACAAGCTCGAGCTGGTCAACCGCCGCCTCAACGAGTTCTACGGCCCGCTCTATGTCGCCTCACAGGCCGGCAACATTGCCTACCGCTCGCTGCTCACCAAGCAGGGCAAGACGCAGAGCTTTCCCATTCTCGACAGCGAGATGAAGGAGTGGGTGCTGTGGATGACCACCATCTTCATGCCCCTCAACGACATCCGCGAGAAGATCATCATTGAGAAGGCCTACCTCATCGTCGAGGAGCAGATGCCGCGCTGTCTGCTCGACTTTGTCACCCATGTGGTGGGTTACAAGGCGGTGCTGGCCAAGTGGGCTGCGGATGACTACTCCGAGCGCCGCTCCACCATCGGCTGGCCGCCCGAGTTCGACATCTACGTCGAGCGCTCCTACGCCGCCCTCAAAGCCGAGCAAACCTACCTGCTCCACAGCGCCCCCTGGCGGCTGTGGCAGCGTATCGTGGATCGCAAGCGGTGACAAGTCGCGGATTACCCGATATGGAGCACGACACTGTCGGGAACAATTAACATTCAGACTGATTGCCAGTAACCAGAATAGGAGTAATCATGTTTCGTGAAAATTCATTTTTACTCTGCGGACTGTTTGCGATGTCATGCGCTATGCTCAGCGCCGCTGAGGACAAAGCCCCAGTCACTGTTTTGATCCAGTGCAAGCAAACCGTTGTGAAGAGCGGCTCCGAAGTGAAACTTCTCGTTACGGTGACCAATACATCGGATCAGGATTTGGATTTGTATAAGACACCAGGACCGGATGGACAAGCTGAGAATGTTAACAAGGTCGAAGTTCGCGACGAGTCTGGAAACATTCTGCCACGTGCTGATGTGCAGACAGTGAACATTGGAGGAAAACTGCGCACCTTTCCAAAGAAGATAGCAATAAGCCGCGCGGGCGTCACTCTAAAGCCTGGCGAGAGCCTTGAGGACTTCACAATCCTAGGCAATCTCTTTGATCTGAGCAAGCCAGGAAAATATGCGGTGACGGTACAGAATGAGAGACGCTCCGGCGATTCCGGTCATGAATTGAAATTGATTTATGTCAAGTCAAACACGATCACCATCACAGTGACAGAATAGCTAGTCATACCAGCCGGATGCCCCAGGCCCCGCTTTTGGGACCTGGGAAACTGGAATCCTACCCGCGACCCTTGCACAAAATTACGCCCCGCCGGCGCACAATGGGGATAGTGAAGCACACGAAAGAAATCGCCACAGGGGTCAAAGCTGCGTCCGCGTTCCCCGGATCAATCTCTCCAGAACCTGCCAGATCCGTACCCTCCACTAGTTACGATTTAATTAATACCCCCACCCCCTCTATTTATTTTCAAAACCTTGCAGATAATTTCCCAGTCAACACCGGCAGTCCCAGATTCTTCCACAAGCGCAGCGTCGGGTCGGCTTGGTTGACGGTGTAGAAGTGCAGTCCGGGCGCGCCGTTTTCGAGTAGTCTCTGGCAGAGGCGCGTGACCACCTCCAGGCCGAAGTCCAGCAGCGCGGGCTTGTCGTCTTGCAGCTCTTCAAGGCGCAGGCGCACCCAGCGCGGCAAGTCCGCGCCGCAGCCGTTGCAGAAGCGCAGAGTATTGGCGAAGCCGGTGATGGGCATGATGCCCGGCACCACCGGAATCGTGATACCGGCCTTACCACAGCGCTCCATGAAGTGGAAATAAGCGTCGGCGTTATAGAAGAGCTGGGTCAGGGCCGCGTCCGCGCCAGCCTCCACCTTGCGGCGGAAATGCTCGAAGTCCGCGCCGGGGCCAGTCGCCTGCGGGTGCATCTCCGGATAGGCGGCCACCTCGATCTTGAAGGCGTCTCCGTGGGTCTCGCGGATGAAGCGGACCAGTTCACTGGCATAGTGGAAGTCGCCTGGCGCCGCGGGGCTCATGGCCGTGGCCGGCAGGTCGCCGCGCAGGGCCACAATGCGCTTTGCGCCCGCTTCGCGATAGCGATCAAGCAGTGTGGCAATATGGGCGCGCGTCGAGCCCACGCAGGTCAGGTGCGGCGCAGCCTCCGCCCCGGTCTGCTTGACCACTGTCACCAGCGTCTCGTAGGTGCCGTCCTGCGTGGAACCGCCCGCGCCGTAAGTAATGGAGAAATAATTCGGCCCCACCGCAGCAAGCTGGCCAATCACGGCAGGCAGCTTGGCCACGCCTTCCGGCGTACGCGGCGGGAAAAGTTCAAAGGAGAAGCTGAGGGGCGAAGTCATGCTCGGAGCACCCTAGAAAAGAGAAGCAGTTTGGGTTTCGCAGGTCTCGCCCACCGCAGCGGATGAGACCTGAGAAACCATCACTGACCACTGTTCACTGTCCACTGTCCACTGACCACTAGTACCTGTAGTTCTCCGCCTTATAAGGCCCTTCCACCGGCACGCCCAGATAGTCGGCCTGTTTCGGAGTCAGCGTGGTCAGCTTCACGCCGATCTTTTCCAGATGCAGCCGCGCCACTTCTTCGTCCAGCTTCTTGGGCAGCACATAAACACCAATCTTATAAGTGTCCTTGTTAGCCCACAGATCGAGCTGTGCCAGTGTCTGGTTGGCAAAGCTGTTGCTCATCACAAAGCTCGGATGCCCCGTAGCGCAGCCAAGGTTCACAAGGCGTCCCTCGGCCAGGATGAAGATGCCATGACCGTCCGGGAACGTATAGAAATCCACCTGCGGCTTGATGTTGAGCTTCGCCACGCCCTTCTCTTCGTTCAGCCGGTCCATCTGGATCTCGTTATCGAAGTGGCCGATGTTGCAGACGATGGCCTGGTCCTTCATCTTCTTCATGTGGTCCAGCGTGATGATGTCCACGTTCCCGGTAGTGGTGACGTAGATGTCGCCGCGTCCCAGCGTATCTTCAACCGTCGTCACTTCAAAGCCTTCCATGGCAGCTTGTAGAGCATTGATGGGATCGACCTCGGTGATGATGCACCGCGCGCCCATGCCCCGCAGCGAATGTGCGCAGCCCTTGCCCACATCGCCGTAGCCGCAGATGACCGCGACCTTGCCCGCCACCATCACATCCGTTGCGCGCTTGATGCCGTCGGCCAGCGATTCGCGGCAGCCATACAAATTATCGAACTTACTCTTGGTCACCGAATCATTCACATTGATCGCCGGCACCAGCAGCTTGCCTTGCTCCAGCATCTTATAGAGCCGGTGAACGCCAGTCGTGGTCTCTTCCGAAACGCCGCGCCAATCCTTCACAACCTTGTGCCAGTGCTGCGGGTCTTCGGCATACACCTTCTTCAGCAAGTCTTTGATGACCTTCTCTTCGTGGCTCCCAGAGGGCGAATCCACCCACTTGTCGCCGTCCTCCAGCTCATAGCCTTTGTGGATCAGCAGCGTAACATCGCCGCCGTCGTCCACCACTAACTCCGGCCCCTTGCCGCCCTTGTGGTTCAGCGCCTGATAGGTACACCACCAGTATTCCTCCAGCGACTCGCCCTTCCACGCAAATACCGGAACCCCGGTGGCCGCGATGGCAGCCGCCGCATGGTCCTGCGTGGAGAAGATGTTGCAGCTCGCCCAGCGAACTTCCGCGCCCAGGCTCACCAGCGTCTCAATCAGCACCGCCGTCTGAATGGTCATGTGCAGCGAGCCGGTGACGCGCACGCCAGCCAGGGGTTTGGCCACTGCATACTTGTTCCGGATCGACACCAATCCCGGCATCTCGTGCTCGGCGATTGCAATTTCCTTGCGGCCCCAGTCCGCCAGGGCCATATCGGCCACTTTGTATCCCAAATCCGTGGTTTCGAGGGTTGAGCTTGCCATGCGGGTTCTCCTTATATCGTCAAATCGTGATATATTGATATGTATCAGAATCCAGCTATGCCGTCAATCGTAAAAACTCTCCGCGTCGTCGCCGATCCCAACCGCCTCAGGATTCTCCTGCTCCTGCGCGGCGAGGAGCTCTCCGTCGCCGAAATGCAGGAGATTCTGGTCATGGGCCAAAGCACCATCTCAACCCATCTTTCCCAGTTGAAGCAGGCTGGCCTCGTCGAAGACCGCCGCACCGGCAAGAGCAGCCTCTACCGCTTGACCAGCCCTGCGGGCACCTCCGGTGCGGTTGGCGTCTTGGACCGGCTCCTTGCGGAGGCGAAGAATGAGATTCCCGAGGCCGCCAGCGATCAAAGAGCCGTTCGCCAGGTCGTCAAAAAACGCCAGGACAAAATGCGCAGCTTTTTTGACAGCGTGGCCGGCCGCCTTGGCAAGGACTACGTTCCGGGGCAATCCTGGAAGAGCGTGGCCGAAGCCCTGCTGCGCCTCATGCCGCCCATGGTCATTGCCGATCTGGGAGCCGGCGAGGGAACCTTTGCTCTGCTGCTGGCACAGCGTGCAAAAAAAGTCATTGCTGTCGATACCTCGGCAAAGATGATCGAGGTAGCCCGCGAGCAAGCCCTCCGTCATGGCGTTAAGAACATCGAATATCGCCTCGGCGACATGGAAGAAGTTCCTATCCAGGATAGCGAAGTCGATCTGGTCTTCTTTTCACAATCTCTTCATCACGCCCTGCACCCCGACCGTGCCCTCCAGGAGGCCTGGCGCATCCTCCAGCCCGGCGGCCGCATTGTCATCCTCGATCTGGTCAAGCACCGTTTTGAAGAAGCGCGCGAGCTTTACGCCGACGAATGGCTCGGCTTCAGCGAGTCGGAATTGGAAGCCATGATGGAAAAGGCGGGATTCACGGATGTGCAGACGTCGGTGGTCCACAAAGAGCCTGAGACTCCACAGTTCCAAACCCTGCTGGTAGTGGCGCGTAAAGGAAGTTAGCGCTGTGATCGAGGCCCCTCAAGCATCGTGTGGGGCATGGTACTATCCACCACATGAATCTCCTCGAGAGCGCCAGGGAAGTGATTCTCGCCAAGATTGATTGGTGGAGGATCATTGGTTCGCGGTCGACCATTCACTGGCACCTGATTCGTATTGGGCAGAAACTGGGTCTCCGCGGTCCGGATCGTTGGCGTGTGCGTCCCCGTCAAGTGAGTCATGCACTGACGGCTCGGCTGCGGGGAAGCAGCGACCTGAGAGTCTTTTTCCAGATATTTGTCATTGAGGAATATGCAAGCCTGCGCAGTTTGGACAACGTCGCAACGGTGCTCGACCTGGGTGCGAATGTTGGTTATTCTTCAGCCTATTTCTTGAATTGCTTTCCCCAGGCGCGCGTGTTGGCAGTCGAGCCCGACAAACAGAATATGGAAAGCTGCAGAGCCAATCTCACGCCCTATGAAGACAGGGTGACCCTTTTGCATGGCGCAGTTTGGTCTGATCGCACAACCCTTAGCTTTTTGCAGAAATCCACGCGCGACGGCGCTGAGTGGGGCAGGCGGACGGTGCCACCCACCGAAGGCAGCGCAGGCGAAATCGAAGCATGGGATGTGGGCAGCCTGATCGAGATTGCCCGTGTCGATACGGTCGATCTGCTCAAAGTCGATATTGAAACGGCTGAGTTGGCCGTCTTTGGCGAGACTGCGAAAAAATGGTTACCCTGTGTGCGTAACATCTGCATCGAATTGCACGGGCCTGATTGCGAGGAAACGTTTTTCAATGCCCTGGCCGATTTCGACTATGAGTTGGAACATTCCGACGAACTGACAATCTGCAAGAATATGCGCCCCAGGACTATGACGCATTGACCTCCCGCCGCCAGTCCCACTCTGCAAACCGAAAGACCCCGCTTCAGGCGTTTTCCACGCTCCTCTGAATCCAATCGTCTGCACGCTAATCAAATCCGCAGTTGTCGAAACGTCGAACGAGTGACTTTCGCACTCGGAGCAGAAAACATGAGCAGTCTTAAAGGAAAAGTTGCGCTGGTCACCGGCGCATCCAAGGGCATTGGCGCAGCCATTGCCACCGAGTTGGCCGCGCGCGGTGCGGCCGTTGCGGTCAACTACTCCGGCAGCAAGTCTGCCGCTGAAAAAGTCGTCGCCAACATCACCGCCGCTGGAGGCAAGGCCATCGCTGTCCAGGCAAATCTGTCCGATCCCGCCAGCATCGCGCCCCTCATCGACGCCGTCGCCACCCAGCTTGGCCCCATCGACGTGCTCGTCAACAACGCTGGCATCTACGAGTTCGGCCCCCTCGAAGCAGTGACGCCGGAGCACTTTCACAAGCAATTCAACCTCAACGTCCTTGGCCTTCTGCTCGTCACCCAAGCCGCAGTCACCCGCTTCAACCCTGCCGGTGGCAGCATCATCAACATTGGCTCGGTCGTTGCATCGGGATTTGCAGGCTCGGCTGTCTATAGCGCGACCAAAGGAGCAGTGAACACCATTACAGGCTCGCTTTCCAAGGAGCTCGGTCCCAAGAAGATCCGCGTCAACGCTCTGAATCCTGGAATGGTGGAGACCGAAGGTACGCACGCGGCTGGCTTCATTGGCAGCGATTTTGAGAAGCATGCTGCTGCGCAAACCCCGCTGGGGCGCATCGGACAACCGAACGACATAGCCGACGTTGCAGCCTTCCTTGCTTCCGAAGACTCCGGCTGGCTCAGCGGTCAAACCATCTACGCATCCGGGGGCTACAGCGGTTAATACCCAGTAAAGTCTGCACTGGTGGGCCGCAGCTACGGCAACGGCCCGCTGGATCTGGGCGGATGCCGATTCATCGAGCCCTTTCCGCCTCCAGCAATTGCCGTTTGCGCTCGACGCCCCAGCGGTAGCCGGTTAGCGCTCCGCTCACTCCCACCACGCGATGGCAGGGAACAACCAAAGCCACTCGGTTGGTAGCGCAAGCCCGCGCCACAGCGCGCGTGGACTTAGGCGCGCCTAACTCCCGCGCTAACTCGCTGTAACTCCGAGTCTCACCTCGCGGAATCGCCCTCAGCGCCTGCCACACCCGCAGTTGAAAGGCCGTCCCGCGCAAATCCAACTGCACCTGCGGTGCGGCGCTCTTTTGGATTGAATTCGTGCCGCGGCTTACTGTAGCGACCGCCGCATCCACCAGCTCGGCAAGCGACGGATCGCGCCGCAGCGTAGCCAGAGGAAACTCCGCTCGCAGGCTTGCCTCCGCCTCGGCAGACGTTGCTCCCAAAGCCAGCCAGCACAATCCACGCGCCGTCGCTCCCACAACCATCCATCCAAATGGCGAACGTGCGGAGCACCAGCCGATTTGTTCGCCTCGGCCTCCCTGCGCAAAGCGTCCCGGCGTCATGCCCAGCGCCACGCCCTCATAAGCCCGGCTCGATGAGCCAAATCCAGCGTCGTAGATCGCATCCGTCACGTTACCTCCCTGCTTGAGCGCGCCGCGCAACCGCCCCGCCCGAAGCGCCCTCTGGTATTGCAGCGGGCTCACGCCCAGCTCCCGCTTGAACAGCCTCTGCACCGTGAACGGGCTCAATCCAGCCACGCGGCCCAGCTCCTTGAGTGGCGCCGCGCGGTCGAGATTGGCTTCGATATGCGTGCGTATCTTCTCCAATGGGCTGACATGAGCGGCGGTGGGACGGCAGCGCTTGCAGGGGCGAAATCCGGCAGCCTGCGCCGCATCCGCTGTGCGAAAGAAACGCACGTTGGTCCGCAGCGGTTGCCGGCTCTTGCAAGCGGGCCGGCAGAAAACGCCTGTCGTCGTAACCGCGTAGAAAAATGCTGCTGCTGGATCGCGGACGACGACCTGCTTCCAAGCAGCCTCGGCGTTAAGCGCCAAGCTTTTACCCGGACCGCACGTGCCTGCTAATTGAGTTTTGTCGCTCATGGAAACCATCGTCGCCGATCCACGGCTCGATCTGCTATCCGGTTCTTGCGCGCAATTCGGAATTTCCTACAGGATCCTCGCTATGAGAACGCAGCTTTGCAATCTCCAAGGATAATCGACCTCGCATCGCATCGTCTTCGGGCGTATGATTTGGGCAACTTCTTCCTTGGGGAAAAGATGCGGCGAGCCTTTGGACCTTTGCACATTCACCCAGCCTTGCGAGCTGGCGTAGTTTCTGTCATGGCGTTTTTACTCGGAACACTTTCGCTCTCGGCGCATCCTGAAAAGGGCACGCCTGCCCCGCCCCTGGATTCTCTGCAATTGCTGCAAGATCCCACAGGAGCGCGGGCAGACTGGGCCAGCCTGAAGGGCAAGGTCGTGGTGCTGGAGTTCTGGGCCACATGGTGTTCTCCGTGTGTGGCGAGCCTTCCCCATCTCAATCAGCTTGTTGAATCGCTCGACCCAACAAAATTCTAGTTCATCTCCATCGACGACGAAGACCCGAAAACCGTCCAGACGTTTCTGACCAGGAAGAAGATGTCCGGATGGGTCGGCGTCGATACATCAGGCAGTGTCTTCGCATGGTATGGAATCAAGTCCAGGCCGACGACCATCATCGTTGATGGAAACGGAAAGATTGTCGCGGCAACGGAGATCGATTCAGTGAGTGCCGCCGATTTGCAGGCAGTGGCGGAAAGAAAAAGCGTAACCTTCAAGCCAACGATGGAGATCACTTCGTCGAGCGGTCCATCCGCCTCAGATGCCGCAACACAGCCTTTGTTTGCTGTCTCCGTCAGCAAAGCCGCGCCCGACGCAAAAGTATCCCAGGTCAACCATCCACCAACCGGCACGGATTTCCTCGGAAACGATGCCGATGGCCTCATTGCGAGTGCCTTTGACGTCTTCGGGAGCCGGTATGTGCTGAAGGATTCGCTGCCCGAGGGACGCTACGACCTCCGCATGAATTTCGTTGACGTGCCCAATTCCGTTATCGATTCTGCCGTCCAGCAAGCCGTCCTCTCCGCGTTGCATTTGGAGGTTCAACCGAAGACAGTGACCAGGAGCGCGTACATTCTCAGGGCGACCGACGCGAGCAAGAAACTGCTCAGTCCATCCGCTTCGACACACAAGGTGAAGCGAGGCTGCTGGCACGGAATTTACATCCTGATGAACGGGACAATGGACGATCTTGCCTATGTGCTGGCAACAGGGCTGGAAAACCCTGTCGTCAACGAGACCGGCATCAACGGCACGTTCGACGCGCGATTTAAAGTTCTCGGAGGAGACGTTGACAGCCTGAACGCCGTCCTCAAAGAGAAGCTGGGATTGGAGCTTGTTCCGGGAAATCAGGAGATGACCATTACCGTCTTCGAAGTGAGCAAGCGGGAGGGGAGCAAATAGGCCCCGTGACAAAGAAGCAGGAGTCGAGGCCTTAGACCGATGTCGTATTCCCCGATCTACTGTGCAGTTGATTGAGCATCGCCTCCGCCCGCGCTAAATCCGCCTCCGTATCTACCCCAATCGTGTCCCCCGGCGCCGCAGCCACATACAGCGCAATCCCGTTTTCCAGCAGCCGCAGTTGCTCCAGCCGCTCTGTATGCTCCAGCGGCGAAGGTGGCAGCGCCGCAAACCGCTCCAGCGCCGCCTTCCGGTAGGCATATATCCCCAAATGCTTGCGATACCCGCCAAATCCCACTGCATCTCTGTCAAACGGAATCGCCGCCCGCGAAAAATAAAGCGCCCGCCCATCCAGCGCCGTCACCACCTTCACGGCATTCGGGTCCGTAATCTCCTCGGCTGCGCACGGCACCGCCAGCGTGGCCACTTCCACCTCCGGCCGCGCAAAAAGCTCCAGCAGCGGCGGGAAAAACTCCCGCGTCAGTGTCGGCTCATCGCCCTGGATGTTCACGTAGATATCGGCGTCGATCGCGCGGGCAACCTCTCTCACGCGATCCGACCCGCTGGGGCAGCCAGCCGAGGTCATCGTCACCGGAATCCCACGCTCGCGGCAAACCGAGGCCACTTCGTCCGAGTCGGTAGCCACCACCACGGTGTCCATCAGCCCGCTGGCCACAGCCGCGCGCCAAACCCACTCCACCATCGGCCGCCCGGCAATGGCGCGCAGCACCTTGCGGCTGAGCCGCGTGGAGGCAAGCCGCGCCGGAATCACACCGGCAATACGCAACATGCTCATGCTGGCGAGTCTACAGCAGCAGAGGCCCCCGGCTCATCTCCCTGTTCCCTGTCCACTGTGCACTGTTCCTCCCGCGTTTGTGCCTCAAGTCACAGGACGTTCACACTCCGCCTGTGATAGCATCCGCTTCTTAGCGATAGACGCCTGGCGGATTCATCCTAATTTCATCTGCACGGCGCCGGCCTAAACCTTTTATGGACGAGGTAGACGGCAGACCGGGACACGTGGCCCTCCAATCCGGCCACCTGGACGCCCTCAAGGACGCCCCCAGACAGTCCCTGTGCCTCCCTCCATCCCTTCCTTTCATTTCGGGTGCCCCAGGTCTCGTGTTTGAAACCTGGGAATCCGCATCCCCTCTTCGCCAAAACATCCATCCAAAGCCAGCAATTTCAAGGAGAAACCCATGAAAACGTACCAGGGAAGTGAGATCCGCAACGTAGCTGTAGTGGGGCATGCGCATAGCGGCAAGACCACCTTGATCGCCGCTCTGCTGCATGCCGCGAAAATGACCCCAACCCAGGGCCGCGTCGCCGACGGCACGGCCGTTACCGCCTATGACGAAGAAGAAATAGCCCGCGGCGCGACCATGCAAAACGCCGTTGCCTTTGCCGAGTGGCAAGGCGTCAAAATCAATCTTGTCGACACCCCCGGCTTCCACATGTTCAGTCATGAGGCGCGCGCCGCCCTCATCCCCGTCGAAGCCGCCGTCGTCGTCGTTAATGCCCAAAACGGCATCGAAGCTGTCACCGAGCGCGTCTGGAGATTCGCCGACGAAGCCAACGTCCCCCGCATCGTCCTGGTCAACCAGATGGACCACCCCAAAGCTGGTGGTGGTGGCGGCCTGAGCGCCCTCATCGACGACCTCGTGGACCGCTGGGGCCGCAACTGTGTTCCTGTCCAGTTGCCCATCTCCGATGCCCAGGGCTTCCACGGCGTTGTCGATCTGGTTACCATGCAGGCCTTCTTCTACACCCCCGGCGGCGATGGCCGCGGCAAGCTCGGCGAGATTCCCAACAGCTTGGCCGCCGACGCCAAAGCCCGCCATGAAGCTCTGGTCGAGCTGGTTGCCGAGGGCAAAGACGAGCTTATGGAGGAGTACTTCGAGAAGGGCACCATCCCCGAAGAGCACCTCATCTCCGCGCTGCACGAAGCCATCCGCGAAGACCGCATCTTTCCCGTGCTCTTCTCCAGCGGCCTGGCCAACATGGCCGCCGACCACCTCCTGGACTTCCTCAAGGCCTACGCGCCATCCCCCATCGAGCGCGCTCCCATCGCCGTCCATGCCCCCTCGTATGAAGCCGTGGCAACCAACGGAGACGCATCCGTCGAGGCCGGCGCCGGCATCCTCTTTCGCAAGGTGGACGACAAGGAACCCGCGGCCCTCGTCGTCTTCAAGACCATGACCGATCCCTTCTCCGGCCGCATCACCTTCTTCAAAGTCGTCAGCGGCATCATCAAAACCGACGCCACCGTCGAAAACTACACGCGCCGCAGCCAGGAGCGCCTCTCCCATCTCAGCGTCATGCAGGGCCGCAAGGCCGTCGAAGTCACCGAACTCCACGCCGGCGACCTCGGCGCGGTGGCCAAACTCCGCGACACCCTCACCGGCGACACGCTGGGCCAAAAGGGCGCAGAGATCCAGGTCGATCTGGCCCCGCTCCCCGAGCCCGCCATGACCTACGCCATCGAGCCCAAGAGCCGCGCTGACGAAGACAAGCTCGCCCCCGCCATCCACAAGCTCATGGAAGAAGATCTGCTCATCCGCTTCTTCCGCGACCCCATGACCAACGAGTTCCTTATCGCCGGCGCGGGCCAGCCGCACATCGAGGCCATCGTCAACCGCCTCAAAAAGCGCTACCACGCCGAGGTCACGCTCAAGGCCCCCAAGGTGCCCTATCGCGAGACCATCCGCGCCAAGGTCGAGGCGCCGGGACGCCACAAAAAGCAGACCGGCGGCCACGGCCAGTTCGGCGACTGCAAGATTCGCATGGAGCCCATGCCCCGCGGCGCAGGCTTCGAGTTCGCCAGCGAAGTCTTCGGCGGCGCAATCCCCCGCAACTTCATCCCCGCCATCGAGAAAGGTATCGTCGAGTCGGCCGCCCGCGGCTATCTCGCCGGCTACCCGGTCGTCGACTTCAGGGCTGTCGTCTACGACGGCAGTTATCACGACGTCGACTCCAACGAAATGTCCTTCAAGATGGCTGGCCGCCTCGCCTTCCGCAAGGCCATGGAAACGGCCAAGCCCTGCCTGCTCGAGCCCGTCATGAAGGTAGAGATCGAAGCCCCCGACGAGTTTGCCGGAACCCTCATGGGCGACCTCAACAGCCGCCGTGGCCGCGTAGGCGGCATGGAATCCAAAGGCCGCACCACAGTCATCAACGCCCAGGTCCCCATGGCCGAGATGCTGACGTACGGAACCCTTCTAACTTCCATGACTCAGGGCAAAGGCAGTTACCGCATGGAGATGGACCACTACGACATAGTCCCCCAGCTAGTAGCCGACAAAATCCTGGCCAACGCCAAACGCCCCGTAGAAGAAGAAGAAGAATAGCTGCCTTTGCGGCGGTAGAGAGGAACTCCATGCTCCGGGTCTCAAAAACGAGACTCGGAGCATTAGGTCGCTCGCTAAGTTTAGTTCTGCTCCTGCGGATTCGATGCCTCTGGGGTGCGTCTAAGCGAGGCCAGCAGGGAGGACAGTGTTCTCCTGTACGCATCCCCGTACTTTCTTCGTAGGGATATCGAAAATTCTGGATCAACACTGTCGATATGCGAAAGCATTCCGAGGAGGCTCTGAACCTCGTGGACGCTCAACTGAGAATTGAGCGCCTGATGAATTAGAGCCTTCACCTTGCGCTTTTTGTCTCGGCCCAATGATAGGTTGCAGTCAGGAGTCAGGACAATCCCAGTAACCCGTCTCAACCTTCGCCAGAAGTAAAAACGTCCTTTTCGGTGTTGATCGAGAAATTGAATCCGGGCATCTCAACCAAGTCCGCCTTTAGAGATACCAGAAGGGGAGATAAGACATCCCGCAGCTTCGTAGACATATATATATCGTCCGCGTACCGAGTGTATGTCACCTGATAGTCCGTGCAAATCTGCGACCATTTCTGATCGAAATCATACATGAGCGCATTTGACAGGACCGGCGAACTCGGAGCACCAATCACCAGTTTCCCCATTCGTGTGACCAAAAGCGATAAGAGCGAGATTTCCCTCTCTGTCGCAACCTTAAGAGCATCTCGATGGCGAAAGAGCAAGGCCACGACACTCTTGCCCTGAAGGGACGGAAAGAATTGTCTAATATCAACACGGGAAAGATAGCCATTTGGAGCGTGAACTCTAGCGTGCATAGCTATGTTTCTACCCTTAACATATGAGAAGCAGGAATCGTGGATCGGAAGGACATTGAAGAGCCGATCGGAACACCACCTTTGAATTAGGCGCAACTCTGACGACGGCTGATACACCAGCCGCTCTTTTTTGCCCGGAATGCGTAACAAGATTTGGCGATATCGAGCGTCGGCAGAGATTGCGATCCGATAAACTTCCTCCGGATCCATCTCCAATTCCTCTGCGATTCTGCCAACGATATCCAAAGTCAATAACTCCACAATTTGGGGTATGTCCCAATCCAGAAGCTCCTGAATTGGGCCTTGAGCTTAGACACTTTGACTGGCACATCTAGGCTGAATTCGTGTTTGGGCCTTGTGCGAAATAGGTCAGTGACAGGCGTCGAAATCTGGTCAAGCGCCACCAATACAGCCAGCGTCTGCTTTAGGACTTGAGCGTCCTTATCATTTGGTCCATAGACCGCCCTAACGATGTCCAGCAGATCACCGAACTTCGCTCTCGCGGTGATATTGATCACCCATGAGACGATAGCTACCCGGCTTGCAAGGGGCATATCCACGAAATGGACAGTTTCCGGGCGTTTTCTTTTTCCGAATCCGTTTGTCCGGATGCTGATTCGATCCCAAATTCTCTGGTGAAAAGCAGGGTCAGGCCCCAAAGTTGAGTCGTAGTTGACGCTAGGGTTGAAGTGGGACTTCTCGTTAATCTCATGGTAAGGGCCGAGAAGCAGAAATGAGTCCCGCCTCTCGTGCTTCGAGTCATTTGCTATCAGAGTTTTATCTCGGATCGATTTTGCGGTTGCAAATATCCCAACCTCGCTGAAAGAGCCGACCGACTCGGGGAAAATGAGAACACAATCCGATAATTCGGCGAGTATTTTCTCAAAATCCGCGAGGTTTATGAACTTAGTGCCGCGCTCAGTAGCCGCCCCGTATGCCTTTTCGGCAAGAAGAAGGTGTGCCTCATCCGCAATGTTTGATTGGGCCCAGTTAAGAAAATTGGCGCGATCACTGAGAGCCGCCGAGCTGGTCGGACCTCCGCATACGAAAATAATCCGGCGCCGACGCTTGATGAAGAAATTCTGACGGAGACCCTCCACCAGCGTGGCAGTGATGCCTTGGGCGCTTGGGTGTGTGAAGGGTCTGTCGTCCGTCCACTTCATTTCACTTCCTACTAGTGCGGGCGGCATCGCTTTCATACCCGTGGTCTTTCGGGTAGCGCAGCAAAGCGAAGCGACCGCGGGTATGAAAGCGATGTCGCCCATACCCGTTCAATACAATTCAGCCTGGCCAATCGCCCGGCATAAAGTGACGCTGGTTCACTTCACAACTAGGAAGTACCGTCATGGTACTGCGGCGTCTTCGGGAGGTCAAGAAAAGACATCAGGTCCGGCCGGGGGCCCTATCCTTTCGCGCACTTGGCGAAAGGACGGGAGACCACGAATCCCAATCTGCCGTCCCACGTTTCCCAACGAACTTCAGATAAAAGAGCCTAGCTAGCCAGAGCCTCCTATTTGGTGAAGCCGATTTGCGCCAGGAATGCGCCTTCTGCTGCGTGCGCGGCGTTGGAGGCTGTCGGGTCGGGATCGAAGGGGCCTTCCTCTTGCGCGTGCGGGTCAAGGTTGCGGGACAGCAAGTGTCCGAGATTCGGGTAAATGTGCAGCTCGCAGGTTCCACCAACCTGTCTGGCTCGGTCGCAGAAACGCTGCACCCCAGGCAGCGGCGTTTCGGTGTCGGCAGCTCCCTCAATGATGATCATCGGCGGCAGTCGCTTGGTGATGTTTTCGGCCGGAGAGATGGTTTTCACCTCCGCGCGCGAGCCTAGCAGCCTTTGCGGCCATTGATCGCCGGCAATGGAGGCAGCGGGCGAGAGCAGGATGAGCGCGTCGGGTACGGCGCTTGTCTTGCTTTCCTCGTCGTGAGGAAAGACCGCTGCCGAAACAGCCAGATGTCCGCCAGCGGATGACCCGTAGACCGCGACACGGTGAGGATCGATGGCGAGTTCAGCGGCATGCTCGCGCACCCAGCGAATCAGGTCTCGCGTATCAGCCATAGCTTCGAGCGGCGTGATGTCTTTCTGATTGGAAAGACGATACTCGCCGGCGATGGCAACCATGCCCAATCCCGCAAAGCGCTGCGTATCGTAGTAAGTCCACTCCGGACTGCCGGCGTTCCAGCCGCCGCCGTGAAGGACGATGATCGCCGGGCGCAGCTTCCCTGTTGCGGCTCCGTCAGGTTGGAAGATATGCGCCTTGATCTCGGTGGCGCCGATGGTCTTGTAGGTGCGAATGACCGGCTTCGGGTTGGGCGCTTGAGAACGGGCGATGTGTGGAAGCAGGGAAGATAAGGCGAGGGCTGCGATGAGCACTCGTTGACTCAATAGCGCTGGAGAGTTCACTTGTGGGCTCCTGGGTTCGTCCGGCACTTGCTGTACGACGGTTTGTCCTGGAAAGTTCCGTGACCGAATGTCCTGGTCTTAACAACGCTAGCAGGGTGCCCCATCCTCCATTTGCAGAAAATTACCGCCCTTTGGCGCACAATCGCTCCATAGTTCCTTTCGCAACCCATGCACGCCGAGCCGAGTTTGCCGCGGCAGGGCTAAAGACTAGAAGCTAAAGATCTAAAAGAACGCCCGTAACCCCTTTGCCATGAGGAATCTGCAAAGAACTCCAGCAGAATGAAGAATTTAGAGCGCAACACCCACTGCATCTCATAGAAAATGAGGAACTTCCTTGCAGAGACGGGTGGGGGGTAGCCGTCTGCCCGGACAGCCTGCCCTGAGCTTGCCGAAGGGGCCAGTCTCCTCATGCTTCGTCTGAGTCCGATTGCTCAGCACCAGACGTCGCCGAATGACATACTCCGATTGAAAGAACCAAGGACCATCACAGGAACCAAAGGAAGATCATGACCGAAAGCGTGCACACGCAGGCAGCAGAACTCCACACTCTGGCAGCATATGCGCACATTGCCGCCGAACACAGTAACCAGACCGACGACCCCGAGTCCGCACAATACTTGGCCAAGGTGGCGGACGAGTACTCTATCCATGCCGCCAGGCTTTCAAAAGATATTGCGCAGCAGGACCAGGCGGTGCCAGCAACCACAGACGATGCCGCACTCGCGGTCCCTGAAGAACAAGTGCCCTGAAGAGCGAATCCAAGGATGACCTCGATCCTCTGCTGCTGAATCTTTCCCCACGGCATCGTTTAGGTACGGGAGGACCGCTCCGCAAAAAAGAAAAGACGATTTAAATGGGTATGATCCAGGATGCTCAAGGCAAATAGAGGGCATCGAAAACAATCGTGAGCGCCAGGACGAAAGGTTGATCACATGACTCGAACTCCTCCACAACACATACCCCTCGCCTCAGCCTATCTATGCCAGGACTGCGACTGCGTTGGCAACAATTCCATGCATTGTCCGGCGTGTTCATCGGCGGTGTTGATGGGGCTGGCGGGGGTCCTCGATCGAAAAGAAGAGATCGTGGCTGCCAACCTGCTCCAATTTCCCGCACTGGCGGCTTGAATCGTAACGGTCAAAGGCAGCCGAATGGTTGACCAATAAACTTCACCCGCCGGGTGCCCATCCTTTCGCGCCCTCTGCGAAGGGTGGGAGACCGCGAACCTCGACCGTCCGTCTCCCTCTTCCAAGCCACACGCCATCAGGAACGAAAGCATCGAGCCAGAGTATGCTTTTTACAAACCCGACACAATTTCAAGCAACATGATTTTCAACAAGTAGGTGTTTAACTTGACTGCGGTCCTGAATTCGCGCTTAGATTAAAGCTCATAGTGCAATCGGTCGCCGGCAAGGGGCTTGGTCTCCTGTCTTACCAGTCGATTGAATCCATTGATCCCCCCAACCACAAAAGGATATTCACATGAAAAAATTCATGGCCGTTCTCGCTCTCGTTGCAATGCTTTCATTCTCCGCACCGGCAAACGCAACCACTGGCGCTACGGGAGGAAAAACCGCTGGACCGCCTGGCAGTTCATCGACAACTAACAACGCAGGGATAGTGAGCCTCATCTTGTCAGAGCTGATTTCTCTCCTGGGGTGAACAGGTCCGCCGGGTGCCCCATCCTTTCGCGCACTTGGCGAAAGGATGGGAGACCACGAACCTCGACTCACCAGCCGAAGGCCGCTGGCCCCACCGCAGGGGTTCAGATCGCGACTTCGCCGTGCAGAAAATAACCTTCCATTCGTGCATACTAGTAAGGAGAAGACGGGCGGAGAAGAGGCAAGATGCCGAGAAACCGCCTCAACCGGCTTCCGACGCCCCGTGACGACTTAATTAATACCCCTACCCCCTCCCATATTTTCAAAACCTTGCAGGTAATTAATCCGATAACAGCCGTCCGTCTCCTTTTCCCGATCAGCCGTGCGCCTCAACCCGCACCAGGAGCCATCTCGCTTCGTGCATCCACAATGCCTGCTATTGAAAGATGGATGGTCCGGAGAAGTCAGATTTTCAACTTGGTTGAGTAGTGCTGACAATCGAATGACAAGCCAAAGACACCTCTGAATAGTCGCTGCGCATAGTGTCAGTACGAGTCGAAGCAGACCTTCGTCTCCTGCCGAGGCATGGGTTCCGCCCTCCCCCCTCGATGCATGAGTCTCGAACCTTAAGGAGAAAATGAAATGCGAACCCGCGAATCTCTAGCCCAACGCGAAACGGACTCCCCGACGCCTCGTCGCGGAAATATGACCGGCTCGCGCACGTCCCTCATCGCCATCGTGCTATTGGCCGGTGCCATCGGACTTGTCCAGGCCCACGCCCAGGACGGCGACGATGCCTTTTTGCCCAGCCCTGTAAGAACCGTCTCAACCATGCCCGCCAATGGCGACCAGAACCCATACGGTGTTGCGTTTGTTCCAAGTAACTTCCCAACCGGGTCCGGACCGTTGAAACATGGGGATATTCTGGTCTCGAACTTCAACAATGGCCAGAACCAGCAGGGCACGGGAACGACGATCGTCCGCGTTCCTGCCGGAGGGCCGCCAGCGGTATTCTTCCCGGGGAATGCTGGCCTGGGGCTTTCAACAGCGTTAGGAACGCTGCAGTTCGGATTCGTCGTGGTCGGCAATGCCCCCACAACCGACGGCACCTCGGCCACGGCACAGCCTGGCTCCCTCCTGGTCATCAACAATAAAGGCGCCCTGGTACAAACCATCACCGATGCGACGATTCAGTTTCCGTGGGATATGGCGCTCATCGATGAAGGAAACCAGGCGATTACGTTTGTCACCAATGCGCTCACGGGAACGGTGAGCCGGCTGACCTTCCACGTAAGCTCGAACGGGCTGAAACTGATCAGCTCGAAGATCATCGCCTCCGGGTATGTGCACCGCGGCGATCCGGTCTCGCTCTTCGTCGCGCCCACCGGCCTCGTCTATGACGGCCAGCGCAATCTGCTCTATGTTGCCTCCACCGGAGACAACGCCGTCTTTGCGATTTCGGACCCGGTCACTCGCACATCGGACGGGGGAACAGGATTCATCGTCTATCAGGACAACCTTCACCTGCACGGCGCGCTCGGGTTGGCGGCCGCTCCAAACGGTCACCTTCTCGTCACTAACAACGACACAGTCAATCCCGATCCAAATCAGCCCAGTGAGATTGTCGAATTCACCAAGGACGGGCGCTTTGTGAAAGAGATCTCGGTCGATCCCAGCCCAGGAGGATCGTTCGGCCTGGCGGTAAACGTCAAGGGGGACCAGGCAGTCTTCGCTGCGGTGGATGACAACACCGCTTCGCTGCTCGTCTGGACGCTGGATTTGGACTGATGCAAACCCGGCGGCTTCATTCTCCGAACGAATGAAGCCGCCGGGTGCCTCAGGCCCTGCTTTTGGAACTTGAGAGGGACCGTCGAATACGCGTTTTTCTTGATTCCGGCCGAGAAGCCGCACGCGGCAGAGTGCTCAAGAATGAACAGTATGCAGGACTGTGCTATGGGAAACTGACAGGCAACGATCGAGGGAAATCTCATGAAAACGATTATTGCCGTGATTGCAACAGTGTTGACCTCTCTTCCGATACTGTCGGCAAATGGAAACGCGCAAACGACCCAGAAGGGTTCCACCTTCGCAATCGCGGGACACGCAGGCGAAGCGCAGATTCTTAAGGTCGGTGGAAAATCGTATGTCGATATTGAGGCGCTTGCCCGTTTGACGCAAGGAACCCTTTCGTTCAAAGCCAATCAGACCATTCTCACGCTTTCTTCCTCGGATTCAAGCGGGAAGGCATCCGCACCTCCTGCGAAGGCGGGGCTCTCAACAGCGTTCATCCGGGCGGGCATTGAAGAGTTGAGCGTGATCCGGGAATGGCGAACCGCAATCGTCGACGCGGTCCAGAATAACTCTCCGGCGTCGGAAGACTGGATATCCGCGCAGCACAGACTGGCAGACAAGAATCTGGCTCTCGCTTCCGCCGCCGCATCTACAGACGACGACCGTAGCGCCTACCCAATGCTCTCTGCTGAATTCAACAACATGCAAAAGCTGAGTGACCTCTACCTCGCGATTCGCAAGCAGGTCGCGTTCATATCGCCTGACACCTTCCACAGCAGCCCGCTTGAACAACAGATTCTGAGTTGTGCGCAAGGCTTTGCCTCCATGACCGAAAATCACGAGTTTCAAGATCAGTCTGCCTGCCACTAGATCCCGATTTTTGGACCGCTGAGGACCGCGGGCGATTCGGCAGTCCCTTACACTAGGAACAGGAGGCGATCATGAGCGATGGTCGCGAGGAGCGCGAAGAACGTGAGAAGCGCCGCGAGGCGGAAGAGCGGGAAGACCGAGAGGACCGGATCGAACGCAATCGTATGGAGGAGCGGGAGCCGGAGCGGGTTGACTCCTAATGGTGGCGGATTCCCACATGTGACCGATAGTCAGTGACAGTGCCCGTGGCTTCGCCCGCCGCTTTAAATGAAGCCTGGGAAGCCGCAAATTTCCACCGTCCGTCACCCATCTAAAGTCAAAAACACCACCAATCGGGCCTGGGAGTTCAGGCCGGACTACCAAATCACCGACTCACCGCCGATCCAGTCTCTGCCAGAGCGTCAACTCAAGCAGGTTTGCCGCCGCATTCGGGGTGACGGCACAGGCAGGCGATCTCAATTCTGTTCCCGATGCCTTCGCAATGGGGGCTGCAATACTTCCCTTTTTCCGGGGCCGGACAGGTGCAGGCCGCATTCGCGCATTTCTTGGGGCTTGTCATAATCCTCCTTTTGCCGGTTCACCCGGCGCCATTTTCTTCCGGGCGCCCGATAGATACGATGCCAAAACCAGCGCAAAAGGATACCAGTGCCAACTCATCTGTGCGCATGAGCTGAATCGGCTGTGCGCTGTGTCTCTGCGTCCCTTGGCCAGCCGGCCATCGACACGTAACCACAGGCCTGGATTCTCTCACCAGGCAGGGACCGGAGGAGTCCCTCTTGCTGCGATGCTCGAAGGTTATTGCGCCTCGTTCCGCGCCTCTGCCTTTTGCGTCAGCACTTTGTGCGCATGGTCTTCCAGAGCCTGCGCCTCGGGCAGAAACGTCAGCGCCTTCTGGATCTCGGGATCCCAGTCAGCCCGGGTGCGCAGGCCTTGCAACTGCCCAAACTGGATGGTGAGAATCTTGTCTTTGATGCTGGCCTTCAGCCAGTCCATCACACCGTTCAGGTCGGCGTCGGTCCAGGCAATGTTCTGGCTGGTCAGGTACTTCTTGAATTCGCCCAGTACCCCGTCGTTCACGTCAAAGTTCTTGTCCACGGTGCGGTTGGCCAGGTAAATCGGCGCGAAGTGAAAGAAAACATCCTTATACAGCAACTCGTCTTCAAAGCGGTTGCTCTTGGGCGCTTCGATCTTTTCGTCCGGCGTAATGCCGCCGCCGCCGTAGACCGTGCGGCCCGAGTCGGTGAGCTTCACCTCCTGATTGGTCGAGTTGGAGGGTAGCGCGCCAGCGTGGTTGTAGTAATAGTCGTAGAGCGAAACGCCTGAGTAGTTGCGTTGGATCAGCCGTCCAGAGGGCGTGTAGTAGTGATACGTGGTCAGCGCCAGCCCTGTGTCCTCGCTCAGGTTATAGACCGTCTGCACCAGTCCCTTGCCAAAAGTCGTCTCGCCGACAATCAGCGCGCGGTCGTGGTCCTGCAAGGCACCGCTCACAATCTCCGCCGCGGAAGCTGTATTGCGGTTGACCAGCACTACGATCGGAAATGTGTGGCCGTTGTTGCCGTGGTTGGCTGTATACACCACGTCAGGGTAGGCGCGTCCCTTCTGGGAGACGATGTTTTGTCCCTTTGCAAGAAGGTGGTCGCAAACGTCCACCGCCTGGCTCAACAGTCCACCGGGATTGCCGCGCAGGTCCAGTACCAGCCCCTTCAGGTTGCCAAAGCCGTCCACGGCGTCGTTGACCTCTTGCGCCGTAGTCTCCTGAAACTGCTTCAGGTGAATGTAACCCACGCCGGGCCGAATCTCATATTTCAGGTCCACTGAAGGGTTCGGTATCTCATCGCGTACCAAGTCGAACGCCAGCGGCTTCGGCTGGCCCTCGCGGATCATCGTCACCAGCACATGCGTACCCTTGGGCCCCTTGAGCGCCTTGGCCACCAGGTCTGAGGTCATGCCGTCGGTACTCTTCCCGTCCACTGTGGCAATCACGTCGCCGGGATGAATGCCCGCCTTGAATGCCGGCGCGCCCTCCATCGGAAACATCACATAGGTCTTGCCGCCGTTGACCGGCTGCTGGATGGTCATGCCTACGCCGTAGTAGCGGCCGTGCTGCTCCTCCCGCATCTTGGCATAGGCCTTTGGATCGTAGAAGTTCGAATGCGGATCCAGCACCCGCAGCATCCCAGGAATCGCCCCGTCGTAAATAGCGGTGTCAGCCTTGTCGCCGTTGATCGGTTCGGCGTAGTTCTCCTCCACCTCCGCATAGACGTTGGTGAATGACCGGAGGCTGTCGCGGAGCTGGCTCTCGTCGGCGGACGATTGCGCCCCCACCTTGCGCTGCATAAAGCTGCCTGCAACAGCGCAGACGGCAAGGAATAGAACGACGGCGAAAAGGGCGCGGTGGGCGCGGGGAGTCATAGGCGTGAGAAACCTCCAGACGGCAACGCGGCAGACGCACGGAAATGGCCTGGAACGGCAGTCTCAGGGCTAAAGTATAGCACTGCTCTGTTTGACGCCGGATGCTGGCTTCCGGTAGCCCATGCTCTCCGTGAGACTGAGAACGTCGCGCGCAGCCGTCCTCCGCACGCGCCGGCAAACGGACGCATTTGCTTTTTGTTGTTTCAAGGGTTGCTCAAGGCGTTTGCCCATGCGCAATCTGACCCCATCCTGCGCGGGAACTCACCTTTGTGCGACAATATCCATTGAGAATGCGCGTCCGCACTGCGCGGCGCGCGGAGGATGAACAAATGGGCGATATACTTCAGCCATGGCATCTGATTGTGCTGGCCGTAGTTGCATTCCTGCTATTCGGCGCCAAGCGGTTGCCGGAGCTGGGCAAGGGACTGGGCGAGGGATTGAAGGGCTTCAAAGAAGGCATCCGGGGCGTCAGCGATCCTGTTCCACCCGCGCCACCGGTGCAGCAGAGTGCTGCGGCTCCCGCGCCGCCGGTCTCGGCTCCTGTCGAGCCCCAGATCGTTCGCAAAGACTAAGGCCGACGCTCCAGGCGAATCCACTTGCCTGACCATCGGCCGCGCTGGAGTTGAGGCGTTCGATTGCTGAAACGCCAGAGGCCTGTGCCAAAGCACAGGCCTTTTGTACGCACCAAACCCGCCATACGGTTTTCTACACGCTGAGCAGCGCCACCGCAGCCAGAGCCAGAGCTATGCCGGCCATTTGGCGGCGGGTGGGCAACTCCCGCAACACCAGCGCGGCCAGCAAGATGGTGCCTGCCGGGTAGAGCGAGCACACCAGCGCGGCCACATCCAGCCGCCCAAACCGGGCGGCCTGCAGATAGAAGAGATTCCCGATCGTATCCAGTGCTCCGGCCGCGATGCCCGTGAGCCAGAAGCCCCGCCAGGGACCTTTGGGCGGAAAGGCAAGCAGAACCACGAGCATCGCCGCAACCCCTGCGGCGCGAGCAGAGGTCATCACCCATAACATACCGCCTCCGCTGGCCATTTTGAAGAGAATCAACTGCGTGCCAAACCCGGTCCCAGCCAGCGCGCCCAGTAGCAGCGCGGCTCGCGGCGTGGAGCTTCCTTCCGTTTTGGCGCCCTTCGCGGCGGGTGTATGGGTGATCATCCAGATCGCGGCCAGCCCCATCGCCAGCCCAACGGCTGTCAACGGGGCAGGCAGGCCCTCGTGAAAAAGAGAAAAAGTGACCGGAACCAGAGCTGTAAGTAGGCCAGTGAGGGCTGCCGTCAGACCCATGGCGCCCATGGCCAGCGAGCGATAAAAGACCGCCAGCGCCAGCGAACCCTCAAAGCCGCCCAATGCGGCAAAGATGAGAAAATGAGGCCCAGGCACCGCCATGCGAATCCCCAGGCAGATCGCCAGCAGCACGAGAAATGAGAAAAGGTGGCCTGAAACCACCACCAGCAGAGCGGGAGCGCGGCGAGCGCCCACGCCACCCACAAAGTCCGATCCGCCCCAGGTAGCGGCAGACATCAATCCCAGGCCCGCTGCGGCTCCCGAAGAAGTCACGATCTAGCGAGCGTCCTGCCCGGAGGGATAATAGCCCCGCTTGGCGATCACCTCAAGTCCGGGCCGGGCCACGCGCACATCGATCTTGCGGAACTTGCTGTCGTAGATCGACTCATGGCTCAGGTAGCCAAGCGTGTACTGGGTCCGTGCCTCCTCGGCAATCTTGGCATAGCTCTTCTCAATCCCGTCCGTGCCGCGCTCCGAGTCCAAAGTGCCGCCGGTGGCCGCGGTGTACGCGTACAGAATGTTGTCGTACATGGTAAACGGCAGGTGCAGGCGGCTGATGTAGCCCTCGCCCCATAGGGCCGAGGTGCCCACCGCCGTGCCATAGACGGCGATCTTGTTCGTCTCAAGGTAGCGAAGTACCTCTTTGAGGTTAGCCTTGCTCCCATTCTCTTTGCCGTCGGAGATGACATAAATAATGCGGCGTCGGCCCTTGGGGCGCGTCGACAATTCCTTTGCCGCGGCCAGGATCGCGTCGTTGAGAGTGTGAATCTCCTTGGGGATCGTCATCACGCCGCTGCCGCTGCCGGTTGAGTGACCGGGCTGGAGGTTGGGATCCATGCAATTGCCGTTAATGTTGATGTTGCACCCGGCAAGAGCACCGCTATTGATCGGCACAAGCATCTCCTCGCCGGCTGTTTTGGTCATGGAGATTACGAAGGGAACCCGTGCGCTCTGCGCGCCGGTAAATCCCCCGGAGCGGTCCGTGGCGCCGTTGTTATAGGAGAAGATGGCAACCTCGTCATAGGGAGTGAGCGCGCCCTGGATTGCGCCCAGGGAATTGTTCACCTTGGCCATCACGTCGGAGGTCAAGCTCTGGTCGATGACAAAAGCGACGGAAAGCGGGGCTGGATCCACGGTGAACACTTGCAGCTTCACCCGCGTGTCGTTCTCAAAAACCTTGAAATCGCGCCACGTAAGGCCAGCCACCAGCTTTCCCTTCGCATCCTTCACGGTGGCGGGAACCTCGACGAAGTTCACGTCGATAACCAAAGGCTTGAGCGCCTCCATTCCCTCTCCGGGCGCGGGCAGCTCCGGCGGAGCGGTCTGGAACTGATCCTTGCCCTGTGCAGAGGGTGCCTGGCTGCCGGGCGCGGCTTGCTGCTCATCCGGCGCGGCAGAGGACGATGTGGACGACTCCTGCTCGGTCCCGGCGCCAATGCCGGGCGTAATCGGACCGCCATCCGCGCCCTTCAGCGGCGGGCGCGCCTGCGGCGTCGGAGCATCCGGCACGGCCTGTTGCTGTTGTTGGGCTAAAGCCGCCGGACTCAAATTCGGGCTCGCACTTAGTATCGCCGCCAGCGCCATTGCCGTTAAACGAAGCTTCACAGGGTTTCTCCAGGGTTCAGTTGTCAGTTTTCAACGGTCAGTCAAAAAAACCAACCACCGATGACCGAGGCATCCGCCGCTCCGGGCGGCCAGTGTTCCGTGGTTCGCGACAGCTGACAATCGACCACGGAAAACCAAACGCTGGCCCAGAACCGGCAACAAGGGCTGCATCCGTCAGAGTATCAGACGCGCCAGCGCCGCGCTGGTTGCGCGCCAGCATCGAAACAGATCAGGTATGCTTTCTTCGGGCTTCCCCCGCCGTCTAAATGACCAGAATGCGCGTACGATCGGTAATTTTCGCGTTGCTCCTCGGCCTGCCGGCTTTCTCCACGGCGGGATGGGCGCAGCTCGCCCCCTCGCCCGATGAGGCTCCGGTCAGTAACGCCCCGGCCGCGCCCGAGGAAGAATCCGTAGCCACGTTCAAAGTCAACGTCAATCTGGTGGACGTCTTCTTCACCGTCAAAGCCAAGGACGGAACCCTGGTTCCCCATCTCACCAAAGACGACTGCACCATTACCGAAGACAAGGAACCCCAAAAGCTCAAGAGCTTTGTGGCGGAAACTCAGCAGCCCCTGACCCTGGGCATTCTGCTAGATACTTCCGGCAGCCAGCAGCGCGTTCTGCCGCTGGAGCAGGACGTGGGCAGCCAGTTCCTGGCGCGCGTGCTGCGGCAAAAGGACGAAGCCTTCCTCATCTCCTTCGATGTGGACGTGGACCTGATGCAGGACTTCACCAACAGCGCGCGCCTGCTGACGCGGGCCATGAACAAGGCGGAGATCAACACCGCGGGCGGCAATGGTGCGGCGGGGATTCCGGGCGCAGGCGGCGGCACCGTACCCACCATCGGAGATCCCAAGGGAACCGTGCTCTACGATGCGGTTTACCTAGCCTCCAATGAAAAGCTGAGCCAGGAGTCGGGCCGCAAGGCCATGATCCTGCTCACCGACGGCGAAGACGAGGGCAGCAGCCACAAGATCGGCGAGGCCATTGCCGCCGCTCAACGCTCCAATGTGCTGGTTTACGTGATCCTGATCGCCGACCGAGGCTTTTACGGAGGCTTTGGCTATAGCGGCTTCTCGGCCATGTCGAAGCTGACCCAGGAAACCGGTGGCCGCCTCATCGACGTGGGCAACAACGGCAAGAAGCTCGAAGCGGCCTTCCAGCAGATCGAAGATGAACTGCGCACCCAATATCTGGCCAGCTACACTCCCAGCAACACCAAGCTGGATGGCAGCTTCCGCAAGCTCGGAGTCGAATGCCGCGGTGATGGCATGAAGGTGCAGGTACGCAAGGGCTATTACGCCACGCCCCCGCAGCAGTGAGGGACTCAGATTGAATCGCATATTACTCAATCAAATATAGATGGGTTTATCTTCGAGCAACAAACCAGCTTGGGCAGGTGGATGTTCCTAGGCAATTTGCAGGAGGTTATTTGAGTGGCCTGGGAAACCACGATCCCAGCCGCCGTAATCCGCGATCCGGCCTTGCAGAGAATTACCCCATCCAGGCGCACAATTGAAGGATGCAGGATCAGATATCTCCCCGGTCCAATCTGTCAGGAACGAGCCCGGATAGTTACTAGAAAATTAATACCCCCACCCCTCCCGCCACTTTGGGGTGTAACGCAAGTACAATCAGTAGGTTAGGAATAATTTAGAGAAATAAAAGCGAACAAACAACGCTTTGCACCGGAATCAGTACAGTTCTCGCCGGGGGAACCCTCGCCTTTGGGCAACAAACCGCCTTTGGCAGGCGGATGCTTCTAAACAACCTACAGGAGGCTGTCTCGCACTGGCAGATTCATCCGCTGACGCACCTGGAGCCGATTGCTGCACACTGGCCCTGCTACCGGAATGCGGTTCAGTCGTGCAGAACAACGTTGACCAGTGAACTATTGATGAGCATCCCACCGCAGTTGTAATCGATGTAGCCGAGATCGCGAAACCGGTTAAGGAAGAAGCTGACACGGGATCTGGTGGTGCCGATCATCTCCGCCAGGGTCTCCTGACTGATCTTGGCGATGACCGGAATGGGCTTCGTGTCCTGGCCGAAGTTAGCCATCATCATTAACAGCCGGGCCAGGCGCTTTTCGCTGGAATTGAACAAATGATCGACAAGATCAGCTTGCAGTCGGTTGTTGCGGGAGAGCAGGTGCGTGAGAAATTGCGCGGCGAACACTGGCTCCCGATGGAGCAGCTCCAGCATAGCCGTCTTTTCGATGCGCACAATCGTGCAAGGTTCAAGTGTGTTCGCAGAGGAAATGCGATGCGTCTCGCCTGCCAGGGAAGCTTCACCGAAAAAGCTGGCCGCCGGAAGATGTGCAATGACCGCTTCCTTGCCGCTCATCGATACGACGGTGAGCTTTACCTTGCCACTCTCGATGTAGAAAACTGCATTGGCCGGGTCGCCTTGCGAAAAGATGGATTCCCCTGTCAGGTATTCGCGCCGCGATTTTCCGGCTATAAGCCTATTCAGCGGACTCTGGTGGTCGAGTGCCGGCCTCTGCCCCGGCAATGCGCCAATCCCATTCGAAACGACCTTCAACTTATGATGCGCAGCCGGAGGCAAAGGAAATGAGCGGCCCGAAGAAACTCTGGGGGCCGTATCACTCTTAGTGGCGAAACTAGTGGCCATGATCGATACCTTTCATTCTCACAGAGTAGGTGCAAGTGTATGAATTACCGTCAAACTTTGCGATGCTTATGTAACCAAGATACGGGGCGGGAAAGAGAGTGAATATAGGCGAACACTGCGATTACTGTAGGCTTTACCGCGCGAACTTTGTAGGGTTTTTCCTTGCGCTAAAAATGCGATTAAATCGATTAGGTTATACGTTATAGCTTAGCGGGCAGATTGGAAGCTGCTATTTATCTATGAGTGCTATCGGGCAATTTTGGTTGACGCTCATCGCTTTTGCGCAGACATTGAGCCGGTGGATAGACTAAGCTTGACGATATCTAAGTATGTTATCCGGAGGACATCGCCCTCTCGCGTTCCGATAGGTTCTCATGAAAGGGTTTGCCAACTTAATCATCGAATTCCGCGACTATTATTCACTCGGGTTCAGCACTAACTTTGCGCCGCTGTCCAGTATCTTCTTGATCGCCGGCGCCAGTTCTTCCGAAGCGCTGTTTTTGTTGACATATTCCGCCGCGCCTGCCCGCAGGCAGCGCAACGCATACTGGCTCTCAGACTGTACACTCACCATGATTACAGGGAGATGAGGATAGATATGCTTTACATCTTTCAGCACTTCAAACCCGCTGCGCCCCGGCATATTGATGTCGAGCAACAGTACGTCAGGTTGAGATACAACTAACTGAGCAAGCGCCTCATCCCCGTTGGAGGCTTCGGAAAAGTGTGCGCCCGGAAACGCGTCGACCAAAAGCTCTCTCAGGCCGCGCCGCACGTTCGCGTGATCGTCTGTTATCAGAATATTCATCGTTGTATCCGCTTGCCAGGCCGCGAAACTCGACCTGAAACCAAGATACCGGAGGCGAACAGGAACCGGCATCAGCGTAAGCCGTGATTTTTGTAGGGTTTGTTACGTTAGCTTTGTAGGGTTTTTCCTACACCGGCAGGCCAATCTAATCGATCAGGCTGTGCGTCATGGCGTAGCGGGTAAGATCGGCGTTGCTCTTCATTTGCATCTTTTCCATGATGCGAGCTCGATAGCTGCTGATCGTTTTTACGCTGACATGAAGCTTTTCGCCAATTTCCGTCAAGGGGACGCCGGCGGCAATCATTTTCATGACTTCGTGTTCCCTGTCCGAGAGCAACTCGTGCAAGGGCTTGTCGACAGACTCATCCAGATTGGCGATCAGTTTCTCCGCCAGGCTCGTACTGACGTAGCGGCCGCCGCTCAGTATCTTCTTCGTCGCCAGCGCCAGTTCTTCGGGGGCGCTCTCTTTGTTGATATAGGCGGCTGCTCCAGCCCGCAAACAGCGTACGGCATACTGCTCCTCCGGCTGGCAACTCAGTATGATCACCGGCAGCCGTGGGTATGTGTGCTTTACATCCCGCAGCACGTCCATCCCACTGCGCCCAGGCATATTGATATCCAGAACCAGCAAACCAATTTGGGATTTCCCCAGGTGACTCAGAACCTCATCCCCGTTGCCAGCTTCGGAAAAGTCCGCGCCGGGAAGAGCATCGGACAGGATCTCTCTCAGGCCACGACGTACGACGGCATGGTCATCCGCAATCAGGATACGCATGCTTCACTCCTCTCGGCGCGTGGAGTGTCCACGGGAACTCGAACAGTGACCGTCGTCCCTTTACCGGGGGAACTGGATATCTGCACGTCGCCTCCGCAGAACTGCGCTCGTTCTTTCATGCCCAGGAGTCCCAAAGATCCAACAGCATTCGATAAGCCGGATTCACAGAAGCCAATTCCGTCGTCCTCCACAACCATGAGGATGCTCTCCTCTTCCTGGCACAGGACAACGCGCACCGACTTTGCCTGTGCGTGCCGAATCACGTTGGTCAGGCACTCCTGGAAGATTCGAAAAGTCGCGGTAGCTCGGTCACCATCCAAGTGTAAATCGACAGGTGGAACAGAGACCTGGCAGTGGACACCATTGCGAGAAGCAAACTCGCTGGCCTGCCATTCAATGGCGGCCGCCAAGCCAAGGTCATCCAATACCCCAGGACGCAGCCCGCTGCATATCGTGCGCACCGCCTTGACACCATCGTTGATCAACTGAATCGATTCCTTTAGTCGAGCGAGCACCTCGCCTTCCGACTCCGGCAGATGACGAGTTATCCATGTCATATCCATTTTGATCGCGGTCAGAATTTGTCCGATTTGATCGTGCAGATCGCGAGCAACCCTTTTGCGATCCTCTTCGCGCACCCATTGCAGGCGTTCAGCCAGCGCTCGCAGTTGTTCTCTTTGCAAGACGAGTGACTCTTCCCCACGCTTGCGTTCCGTGATGTCGCTGTTGATCACCAGCACGCGGGGCGCCTGGTCGCGCTTGCCCCATTGCAATGCCCAGCGACCAGCCACCACAATTCGCCTGCCGTCCTGAGCGGTCTTTATGACGTCTCCTTCCCAGTGTCCCGTGCGCATAAGTTCCGCATTGATCTCAGCCAGCGGCTGCGGAAACTCGGTGCGGAGCAGGTCGTGCGAGATATTGCCGGCGGCCTGGCTTTTAGAGTATCCCAACATCGCCTCTGCCCCGCGGCTCCAAAAGAGGATCTTCCCCTCCATGTCGATCACAAAGACAGAGTCCTGTGTGAGTTCGAGCAAGGCAGCCTGCTCCGCGGTCGCTATCTGCTCCTGCCGCCTCTCCGCAACGTCGCGGAAAACCAGCACCACGCCGATGACTTTTCCTTCGCCGGCGAGGATGGGCGCGGCACTGTGCTCGACAGGAATTTCGCGGCCATCCCTGGTGATCAGCGCCACGTTGTTGGCCACTGTCAGAATCTGCCTCTCCTCGAGTACCTGGAGCACTTCATCGTCCGCGCTCATCCCCGACTTCTCGTTGATGATTTTGAACACGTCTCCGACCGGCTGGTTTTCAGCTTCCTCGAATTGCCATCCGGTTAGAGCGGCTGCGACCGGGTTGAGGAAGGTAACTCGGCCCTCGCTGTCCGTTGCTATAACGGCCTCGCCAATGCTGCCCAAAGTCGCAGTCCACCGCTCCTCACTCTGCAACAGTTTGGTGCCCAGCTTTTCGACGTTGTAACGAGTGAACAGAGCGAGGAAAACTCCAAATCCCAGGCCCAGGCCAAGGCAGCTTGTTACCATCAAGGTCCATCGCAGGTGCGCGGTTTGAACGCGCCCGATGCGCAGTCCTTCTTCCACGCTTTGAAACTCCGAGATCCGCTCTCGAAGGGCATCCATTCTGAGTTTTCCTTGCTGGTTTTCATAGAGAGTGGGGTCGGCTTTTCCCGCGCGGCGAAGGGCGATAATCCGGCTGGCATACCCCTCCCACTCCCCATAGCCAGCATAAAAGTCCTTCAATCTCTGCTGCTGCGGGAGATTGTCAGCCGACAACCGATACAATGCCTGGTATTCGGGGTCGAATCTATTCGTGCCTTCCAGATAGGGATGAAGGAAGGTCTCGTCGCCCGTTGCGATGTATCCGCGCGTGCCGGATTCCATATCGACCAGCAGCATAAAAAGGTGCCCGGACTGATCGAGCACGCGATCGGTATGGTCAACCCACTGCAAGGATTTGTTCAAGTCGAAGGTTTCCCACAAAAGCAATCCGGCAAGGGCTGCCGTGACCACCATGGGAACCACAATCACTCGGCGGAGCAACGATTTGAATTTCAAATATTCCATCGTAATCAATCACTTTCCGGAGGACGAATCGACCGAATAACCTGTAACGCTCACCAGCAGAACAATTCCCTAGAGCGGTCTACTGAACGTTAGAGCTGAAATGGCACTTTGCAACCACCGGCGAAAGCACAGCGCTTGTCAGGTAGTCAATCAGGCACTTGAACGGGTCCGTTTGGCAGATTTTGATTGTCGCTGTGGAATGCAGATCATTGCGGGCTTTGCGACGTTGTCACCGGGCAATTGATCGCACAGAATCGCGTTGAGCAGAGTTGGATGCACTCAAATGTGGACTTCTCAAGTTCAGGCATCTAAAACCTTCTCCCAAAAATCGTCTTGCCACTTGGCAAAAAGCAAGCGCACTATTGCATCTATTTGTGTTGACAACGGAGTTGCCCAATCAGGAACGGCTCAACAACGGTTCTCAAGGCCTTGCCATGCGGAACACAACTGGCTCAGATCGAACCTTCGAGCATGCGGATGAACACACCCGAAGGGCCAATCTCCTACAATCGCATAGACAAGTGCGAAGGACAGTTCAGTATTGCTCACTTGTTGGAAATATCTTCAAGCCTCATATCTGCTATAGCCAAATTGGATCAGTCCCATCGGGTGATTGAAACCGTGTCGTTCTCATTTTGAATAGGCAACACTTTACCGCTCGGGCGGCCACCGAAAGCCGTTTTCCAGCAGAGATAACCAGACACGGAAGAGTTGATCTCAAGTAATTCCCATCCGCTTGAAAGGCTTCCAGCCGCACATATTTCATTGCAACCAAGATATACGAGACTTAAGCATCTATGCCATTTACTCGCAGGTTGCATCTGATCTTGCTGTGATTGTCATGATCGTTGCCACCGCTGGGAAGTCTGGCAACAACCTCCGCATAAAATGTTCAAGGTCCAGAAGTTTCAGTACAGACCTGGGCATTTGTTTGCGCTTGTTCTTGCCGTTTGCCGTGGTGACGGCCTCCAATCGCCATGGCAACAGCATGTTCAAGATCAACAACTCAGTTCATCACACCCTGCATTGTCTTGCCCCGTGCTTGGTGCGTGCTCTGCGGTCGCTCTGAGCCTTTTGGGGCTAGTTCCGCTTCCGCACGTGATTTTTGGCTCCGGTGTTCTGAGCTTGTCATCTGGCGCAAACTGGCCTTACCACGTTTCTAGAGCCGACATTGCTCAAGATAGGCAACGGCGGTTTTTGCGGAAACCTGGGTCGGAGGCATAAAAGGACTTGATGGCCGGGTTCGTCTTGCATATCGAAATCGAGAGCCGGGAAAGCCAAATCTTCAGAAAGACTATGCAGCGCTTCCGCGGAAGACAGTACCTTGTCCCCACGAAAAAAATAGCCCCAAAGTACCCTCCGCAGGACTTGGCTTTCATTGTGCGCCGTTGGATGCAAAGAATACGAAATCCTCAATTTTTATTGGGGATTTGTGCGCTTATTAGGATGTTCTTGGATGTCTTGAAAGAGTGAGGGACTCACATCGAAATCTAAATATAAATAATTCAACACTTTACCCTCGGTTATCACCTTAAAACCGGCCATACGTTATCAGTTCAAAACCGGCCAACGGGATTGGCCTGAGACGTGATTGTTTTACCGTTTCGCAGGGTGCATTTGCAAGCTGCGGTTTTCGATGTGGC
>Ga0302320_10002097_pt1 | contig 47464 bp, 49 predicted proteins | sample Bog_T0_3_FD_202130 | JGI IMG/M metagenome (GOLD analysis project Ga0302320, IMG submission 202130) | Peat permafrost microbial communities from Stordalen Mire near Abisko, Sweden - Bog_T0_3 | ecosystem: Environmental > Terrestrial > Soil > Wetlands > Peat | place: Sweden: Abisko, Stordalen Mire... | reverse complement strand
TTTCCGTTCCTGCCGCGAAAGCTCGATCTGCAACCGCTTACGCTTGTCCATGACTCAGCTATACCGCTCGCTGCTGTCCCGCAAAAGTGCCTACCTTGATTACGAATCTACGAAGGCACGGTACTAGCACGAAGATTGGAGCTTGACGCCGTCACGAAACATGCCGGTTGTCCGGCAGGCGACCGCCCGAAGGCAGTTCCCAACTTCCCCAGATTGGCTCCGCCGGCGCTGTCGTTGCACTGGTTCCCGCGTAAGAAAGCACTTCGACCTCGAGGTCGCTGGCAGCTCTGGCTACAGCCCTTGCAAGTACAGGGTGGCGGATCGTGAACAGGGCAAGTTCCAGGCAATCGATCACCCCAGCTTTGTCATAAATGGATTGTAAGTAGTTCTTGACGACTTGCTCGGTGGTCCCGAGCCGGAGGGCGATCTCGCGGTTCTTGCAGCCGTGGACAATGAGTGCCACGACGCGCATCTCCTTGAGGGTGAGCCGATCCAGCACCCGCTTTCCCATCATGTCCACGTCGGTGCAGTCGAGCTGAGTAAGTTGAGGGGCCAGCCAAATTTCGCCGGCAGCGACCCGGCGCACGCACTCCAGCAGCGTCGGTCCGCTGACGTTGCGAACAACCACGCCCCAAAAGCCCTGTTCCAGATACGCCCAGACCGAGTCGTTGCTTTCGGCGATTACAATGCCACGGCTGCCCGTGGTCTCCAGCAGAATGCGCAGCCGAGTCAAGTCGGGACTCATCGACGCGGCAAACACAACTGCGGATCCGGGAAAGGCCGCAATGGCGCGGTACATGCGATCCGGATCCCCACATTGAGCAACGATCCGCATATCTTCGTCAGCAGCCAGCACCCTGGCGGCGCCAACACGGTAAATCTCATGGGAGTCGCCGAGAATAATCCTGTTCATGAAGTCCACCTCATTTGCCGCGTATCTCCGGAGGAACCCTTTCTATCGGCTCACCCACACGACAAGTTCAGGTATCCAAAGACCCAACGGCGTCATTCGATTGCCCCTGGAAACTCTGGCACAGCTGGACAACCCATCAACTCGAGTGTCCATGCTCTCCTTCCATGTCTCCATGGCTGCTGACGGCCTCGACTCCCGGTTGGGTTGTGCATACCTAGCCGCACCCTGAACAGAGCTGCCTGCCCTTCTACGAACAGGGATCCGCGGATACTCATCGCAAATCAAGTTGTTGATTTACCCACTGACCGCCCCAGCGGAATATGCCGATAGGAAACAGAACGATGTGGACTCTTCCACTATTTTGCGCAAATCGTCGCCCTAAGACACGCTTACGAGGCTTTGCATGGATATCCTTTTAGTAGACGACAGCAGGACAATGCGCATGATAGTCCAACGAGCTATCCGGCAGGCAGGCTATCGCGGACTCATCATAGGCGAAGCAGAAAATGGAGCGCAGGCTTTGGAAAAACTCCGCGAAGAACAACCGAAGCTCGTTCTTTCAGACTGGAACATGCCAGAAATGACCGGCATCGAATTCCTACAGCAGCTAAGAGAAGAGCAGAATCTGGTGCCTTTCGGGTTCATCACATCTGAGTCGTCGATGGAGATCAAGAAACTAGCGATTCAGTCGGGTGCGAATTTCCTGATTTCGAAACCATTCAGCCCTGAGGACGTAGAGAGAGCCCTGTCGCCGATTCTGGGTGGGTGCTAGCGCATGGCACAGCCTACACCCTTCAACCTTTCGCAGCGATTTTCGCAGATGATCGGTCGCAAAGTAACATTTACGCAGGCGCCAGCCGCGCTTGCCACTAAGATCAAACAGGCCTACGCCATTTACAACGTCCTTCCCGGTGAGACGGCTGTCGTAGTGCAGGCCGACCTGCCGCTGCTCGGCTCGTTTGCGGGAGCGCTTGTTGGACTGCCGGATCCGGTAGTAAGGGAACGCCTCAAGGCGATCCCCATTGAGGAACTCCTGCGCGATGCCATCTACGAAGTGCTGAACATGGCCTCTTCCGCGATCGCAACCAATGGCCGGGTCGTCTTCGCCAAGATGGTGTCGGATCCCATCTATATCGATGGCGCTGCAGACAAAGTTCTTAGGAAGCCAGATCACAGGAGCTACTTCAATGTTCAGGTGGAAGGCTACGAAGGTGGTCGATTCAGTGTATTTGCCCCGTTCTCTCCAGGCAGGATTGTGACGAATTGATCGACATGTATTGCACACTCGGGACCGCACAGGTCGCGGAGCAAGCGGTTTATCGCTGTTTACACTTCCAACACGAAATACCGATCACCCAACTGCCATCGTAGTGCATCGGGATAAGCCAACCTTTTAAGGACCGGCGTGCTAGCAGAGGAACTTCCCCTGACCAGTTGTGCCGGAGAACACCGGCGCTTCCCCCGCATTCCCTGCACAGGCACTGCGGGCGTCCAAATGACAGCTGGCGAGACGTTTTTTCCTGCCACAATGATGGGCCTATCTGCGAGCGGTTGCCTTATGGCATTGCAGAAGCCTCAACGCCTCTCGCAGGTCGCCTTCATTGAGCTGCGGTTCCAGGTCAACCATCTGCCCATTCGGGTGCGGGGGCAAGTGAGAGGAATTCGATCGGCCATAAGCGCCGGATTCAGCTTTCCTCTGCTCAGTGAGACCGTGCGAATGCAGCTTGAGGACCTGGTTGCGCAGCTGCTAAAGAACTTTGTAAAGCGGCATTCCAATCGCGCGGATCTCCGCTGAGACACTGTCGTTAAGGTTCTTTTGCCTTGCGAAGAGCCGCCATTGAAATGAGAACGGGACGCCTGTGCCATTGCACCTTGTTGCGCTCCGAGGGACGGATAACAGCCCACCCCCAATGGTCACGCTTTGTGACATATTTCCACATTTACTATGCGCTACCGAGCCTTTGCGTCAGGAGGATTGTAGACCGACACAATCACGATATCGACACGACGATTGGCCCTGCGACCTTCCGTAGTGTCGTTGCTGACGGTCGGATGATACTGTGCGTAGCCCGCAATCGATATCCGCTTGGGATCAACACCGGACTCATTCATCAGCATCATCGCCACCGCCATCGCGCGCGCAGTGGACAGATCCCAATTCGAACTGAAAGCAGCGTTGTGGATGGGCACATTGTCGGAGTGGCCCTCCACCCGCATATCGAGGCCGTACTGCATGAGCACGGCCGCAATTCTCTTAATTTTCTCCGCCGCGCCAGGCAGCAGCTTTGCCTCGCCGCTATCAAAGAATCCGAGTTCATGAAGGCTGATGACAAAACCCTCCGGAGTCATTCGCATGTTGACTTCCTGGTGCTGGATCTCCTTGCCAAGCGCCAGGCTAAGCTTCCTTTGCAGTTCGACGACGTCGATGCCGGCGTCTTTGCCCTGAGCAGTTGGCTTCGCAGCTTCAGTCTCTGCTGGATTGGGTCCGCTGCCAATTCTCGGGCTTGGAGAAAGCAACCCCTGCGGGGCGCTATTGTTACCGGAGAATGACCCCATCTCCTGGAATCCATTCCTCAATGCGGAGGACACACGCTGAATCGCCTGTTTGTCATGATGAGACGAGGCGAAAAGCACAACAAACAATGCGAACATCAGCGTCATGAAATCTGCATACGATACCAGCCAACGCTCACGATGCGGGCCTTCCGTTCGCCCTCTACGCCGCCTCACATGGACACCACTTTCCCTCTTGCAGCCAGAGCTGGACGGTTCAGGTAGACGGTGAGCTTCGCTTCAAGAACCCGCGGATTCGTTCTCTCCACGATGGACGTGACACCATCCAGAATCAACTCGCGGAGCACTTGTCTGCGTCGCATCAATATACCGATCCTCCCGGCACATGGGAGGAAAAAGATGTTCGCTGAGCCCACTCCATAGATCGTCGCCACAAATGCCACTGCTATGCCCTTGCCCACCTCATCGATATTCTGGAGCCGCTGCATAACTTGGATGAGTCCGATGACGGCCCCGAGGATACCGATCGTTGGGGCAAAGCCGCCTGCGGCTTCAAAAACCTTTGGTATCAATTCCTCGTCGTCTGCCTCCTTATCCATCTCAATCTCCATCGTCTTGCGCAAGTCAGCGGAATGGGCACCGTCTACAGCAAGAGTCAGTGTCTTCTTCAGGAATGGATCCTCGATCAACTCAAGATCTCCTTCCAGAGACGCCAAGCCGTTTCGGCGCGCTCGGACGGCGAATCGGGTCAGGTCTTCGATGAGCTGAGAAGCTGGGTCTTGTCTACGCAAGAAGATCATCTTCAACTGACGGGCTGCCTCCACGACGACGGAAAATGGAAACTGTACCATGACCGCGCCGAGCGTGCCTCCAAAAACGATCAAGGCAGCCGTGGGCTGCAGCATCTGTCCGACCTGTCCATGGTCCAGGTATAGGCCTGCAGCAATTCCCAAAAAAGCTACGAGGAGTCCACTCAACGGGCCCTTATTCACCTTGAGTTCCTTCCATCCGCACTGGGGTGATGGCTCGCGCACCGATGCAGGGTTGATCTCTTTCATGACTTCCGCAGAAGCTAAGCTTCCTTTGCTGAGCCCGTGCTGCATCGAACCTGGCGCCTTCTTCGCATTGAATCCGATCCGTACGGCCGATCATTAGTGCCTTCCTACGACTCTCGCCGGCAAAAACCATGTCCTCGAATTCCCCGCCTGCTTAGCTCTCATCGACCGCCGCCGACAAGCATTGGCAACCTGTCTGCCGAAAGTTCGAAAACTAGCTGTCACTCACAAAGAATATCTGCGCTCAATGCATTGCAGAGTCCGAGCGGGAAAGGTCCAAATTACAAATTGGCTCCGCGCCAATGGCCGTCGGTATTCTCCCAGCTGATTCGTGAATCAGGCCGATAGAGAAAATCCAATCCTTTCGAGCGCCGATTCTGGCGTCAGCGAAGGGCGCTTGGCCACTTGTTCCATTTCATCTGCTCCCGGCCTTTCCGATAACTCCGGTGGGGCTGCGTCAAGCTGTTGCCATGCGCTCCTGACGTGCAGGATCATGTCTATCTGCGTCTCCAGCAGCTTGGCTGATTTGGTTCCTGCCGCTTCCATCATCTTGGCCCGCAGATAGGCATAGAATCTTGCCAGCGTTTGAGCCGACTCCCCGCCGTTCTTCAGATCAATCCAGCTTTCTAGCTGGCCGATGACGAGTGCAGCATGGTTCAACTCCCTGCACCGCGCCTCAATGTCGTTTTTGCGAAGGGCCGCGGTGGCGCGGCGAAGATCGCCCGCCAAGGTGTCGAAGAGCGCGATCATCAGGCCGATGGTGCTTGCGCCCTCGATGGCGGATTTTCGATAAGAAAGCTCTGTTGTCATGATCATCACCCGCCACTGCTGTTGTTGTTAAAGCCCAATTCAGCGTTGAGTTCCTGCATCTGCTGTGGCAACTGCTGCAGTGCGACCTCAGCCGAACTGTATTCGGCGGTTAGGACTGTTTGCTGGTTTGCGATGTAACTTGTCTCAAAATTGTTGATCTGTGAGGTCAGATCGGCATTCGAGGTGCTGATGCTGTTCAGGTCCACGGTAAATGCGCCGGTCGCCGGCATGGTGAAGTTATTCAACACATTGGTCAGTGAGTTTGCAAACCCGTTCAGCGATGCGCCCTCGAAGAAATTCTGAACATCGCCAGGATTGTTGGTAAGCGCATTATCCAATGTAGTTGAGTCGACCGTGAGAGTGCCGTCAGTACCGGCCGAGATTCCCAAGTCATTCAAGGTTGAAACCGTAGTCGTTCCCGTTGCAGGCACATTTACATAGTTGAGCGCCTGCTCCAGTGTGCTCTGCAAGGAGACGACGGTAGGGTCGGAAGCAAGCACACCCTCCGCGGTCGACCCGCTTACGATGTTGAATTGCGTGTTCACCAGTCCGATGGCCGTGTTGTAGTCAGTCACAAACTGGTTGATTGCTGTTGAGACCTGTGTGGCATCGGAAGCAATCGTCAGGTCTATCGGGCTGCCGAGGCTGGCGCCCAACAGTGTCAAGGTCACTCCCGGGATCGCTCCGGTAACCGTGTTGCTCGCGCTCTGGATTGGCACGCCATCCACCGTGAGGGAGGCATTGGACGCTGCTACGGCCTGCGTGAAGCCGAACGCCGGTTCGTTGATGGTGAAAGGGGTGGCAGCTGTATCGGAACTCACAATTGTTAGATTTGTGCCGTTCGCATCGCTTCCCGCGCTAGCTGTGACGTTAAGGGCCGGAGTGCCGTTGGTAGCCGCAGTCGCATTGAATGCGGTGACGGCAGTGTTGATTGCGGTGGCCAGTTGCGCATATGTCTCGCCTGGAGTAGTTGAGGTAGTTTGGACGGTAAGGGTTGCAAAAGTTGGTGGAACGGCCGTCGCACTCCCGCTGGTCAGGGTGACGCTGTTGGCACCAAGCGTGGCTCCGGTTGGGATATCTGGGGAAGTCCACGTCGTACCCGTGTAATTCGGGGATGTGATCGAGAAGTCGGCAGCAGTGCCGGAGGAGTTGGCAATGATCGCGAGCCTGGAGCCCGTAGTATCACTCACCACCGTTGCAGTTACGCCGAGATTAGCTCCGTTGATGGCGGTGGCTAAATCGTTCAGATTATCGCCCGCTGCCCCAGTGCCGGTGGCAATAGTCACTGTAGCTCCAGCGTTGGTTGTCAACGTCACGGACGACGACGCCAGAGGCGCGGTCGGGCTCGATTCAAGATCCGAGTACCAAGCACCTGTGCTCGCCAGATTATTGATTACAACAGTGTGCACGCCCGCGACTGTTCCTGTCGCCGCGGTTGCGGTGAGATCGTTTGGATCGGATGAGGCCACAGTCCGCGCCGCCAATGGGCCTGCCAGGGTATTCAGCGATTGCATGTCTGTCTCAAGAGCCGCTGTCGCTGTCTGAATCGCGGTCAGACCGGTCGTCTGGCTGGTGAGCGTGGTCTGGTCGGCCTGCCAGATCCGCTCTGGCGCGCGATCCGCGTAAATGGCCGCCGCCACTGCGGCAGTAACGTCGATACCGGCCGTGGATAAGCCTGCGGACGCAGCCAAGATGGAACTGATGCTGACCGCCGGAGTGGTGGTCGCTGTCCCCGACAAGAGTGTATTCACTGCGGAAACGGAACTCATAGCTTCTACCTGCTTCTGAGAGGGTGGCACCGGGAAAGCACCAGCCTCAGGATCCTGATCATTCGCCCGGGAGCCTGAAGTTAGCGAAGAGCACTCTACCTGTCAACTCAAGGATTGACTCATTGACGGTGAAACAGAGGTGGAGCCTTGTTGCGGCTCCACCTCCTGTTTCGCTTTGATTCCTGCGTTAGTTTACTGGACCAGCTTCAAGACAGCCTGCTGGGCCTGGTTCGACTGTTGAAGAGCGGCCATACCGGTGGACTGCAGCACGTTGTACTGGGTCATGTTGGCAACAGTCTTGCCGATGTCGGCATTCTGAAGGCTGTTGGCTGCGCTCTGCAGGTTGGTAACCGCATTGCTCATGACGTCTGTAGCCGCCGTAAGCCGGTTGACGGAAGCGCCGATCACACCGCGCTGTGCGGAAACGGTCGTGATTGCAGCAGTTACGGCGAGCAGAGCAGCTTGTGAGTCGGATGCGCTGTTCAGGTCGTTGCCGGCCAGGTTCAAGGAACCCGTAGCAGACGAGAGCGAGTTGATCGTAGTGCTGATCGTGGTGTTCGCAGCCCCCACGGTCGAGCCGTCGCCGATGTAAACCGTGCTTGTGTCGTTGGTGCCGGCGGTGGCATTCATCGCTCCGAGAGCGGCATCGTTCGTTGTGACGTTGATGCCGGTGGAACCGTTCGTGATCGACAGTTCGCCTGCAGCATTGAAAGTTGCAGCCGTTCCGGCAGAGAGCGTGCCTGATCCAGCAGCTGCGATGATTGCCGCTTGCAGATCTGCAATCGTGTTACCAGCGGCAGCCTTGAACACAAACGTGCCGCCAGTGGCAGAATCGGTAATGGAGGTGACGGATCCGGTGGTCAATGCGGTCGCGGCGGTCAATGGGGTTGCGACCGATCCTTGCGTCGAGGTGAAGGTTGTGGGCGCGTTGGAAGCGAACACGTTCGCTCCGTTGAAGTTTGTGCTCTGGCCGATCTGATTGATTTCTGAGAGGATCGAACCAAACTCGTTCTGAAGGGCTGCGGCCTGGCTGGTGGTGACTCCGCTGGTGGCGCCTTCTGTGGCGAGCGTTACAGCGCGGTTGAGAAGCGTGGTGACCTGCGACAGGGCGCCGTCGGCGGTCTGCAGCATGCCGATTCCGTTGCTGGCATTCTGCTGAGACTGCGTGAGGGCAGCGATGCTCGCTGTCATTCCGTTGACAATCGACAAGCCTGCCGCATCGTCCGATCCGGAGTTGATCTTCAGGCCGGTCGAAAGCTGTGTCAGGGTCTTTTGCAGGGAAGCCTGCGTGTTGGACAATGCATTCTCCGCCGTCAGGGAGGAGATGTTATTCAGGATTGTGAGTGACATTGGTAGTTCTCCTTGTTTGCCCTTTTGCGCCTGCACTCGGCTTCTTTTGTAGGGCCTGCTTTGAGGCTCCTGGTCGTCGAGAAGGAGGTCGTCTTGGACAAACACTCTATCGACCACAGTGGAAAATCATTTCAATAGGGCTAGCACAATCTGGGAAGCCTTCCATTCAGCCTCTGCCATTTCAATTCGTCTGACAACCCAATAGTCAGCTGTGCGCATGCGAGTTGGCCATCATTGTCTTGATGTCGATATCGTCGGGAAAAGAAAGCGTCCCGGCCTGCAAAATGGCCTCAGCTTTGGCGTGGTTGCCTGTATGAACGTACATACTAGCCGCCAGGACAAAATGGAATCCGACAACTCCCACCATCGTAAGACGGTGGTCTGCGGCCATGCACGCTAAATGATGCTGTCCTGCTATAAACGCGGCGGTTGCCAAGATGCTGTACAGTTCTCCCGAGGATGGGCTTCGTGCTATCGCATTCTGTACTCTCGCTAGGCCCTTTTCCCCGTAGCCAAGCTGAACTTCCGCAGCGCCGAGCTTTGCCCATGAGAGCGGAGAGGCGTCGCCCAGAGCCTGGGCCTTTTCATATGACACGCAAGCGTTCAAGTAATCGCCTGTCTGGAAATAGAAATCTGCCATCGCATTATGCAGCAATGGGCTAGAAGAATCGAGTCTGGCAGCGTGCGTCAAGCGGTCGCGGGCTTCAACAAATCTACCCATCCGGCAAAGGCAGATTCCAGCGTAGAGCCAGTTGATTGATCGACGCGGCTCAAGAGAACAGGCTGCCTCGAAGTGGGGGAGAGCGGCGGCGGCCTTCCTCGCATGGTCGAGTTCGCTCATGCCGGCTTCGAGATGAGCCTGATAGCTGCCGGGATGGGCAGCTAGCTTTCGAAAAACCAGGGAATGGTACTGACTGTCTTTTCTGTCCCTGCTTTCCTCAGCATCTTCCACATAGCCGAAGTGATGGATAAGAAAGTTCCCGGGCCCCCTCGGCAGATTGAGCGCATCCATTCGGTCAGAAACGTTTTCGTGAACACAATGCTCAAAAACGATTCCCGGGTAACGACGAAAGAGCCGCGTGTGAAAAGACCGGAAGTACGCGGCGTATGGGCGAGCCTGCTCGATCACCATTGGATTGACAACTGCTAGCTCGCCCCCACACCGATGGTCAAGCTCTTGCACATAGTTCCAACGCCACACGTCGTAACCGAAAATGGCTTCCTGAGCAATCAATGCAGGGATGCGGGCCCGCGCCTTAGGGTCGAGCATCTCATCTGCGTCCAGCATCAAAACCCAGTCGCACTCTCCTCTAGACAGGAGATGGTTGCGAGCGCGTGCGAAGTCATCTTCCCACGGTACCGAGACCACCTCGGCGCCGTAATGCCCGGCGATGCTTACGGTTTCATCCGTCGAGCCAGTATCGCCGAGAATAATTCGGTCGACGACTCCGTCGACACTGTCCAAGCATCGAGCAAGCCCGAGAGCTCCGTCCTTAACGATCATCGATAGTTCAAGCGTCGGACGCACGCGGCATTGTTCCGGGCCTAGCTTTTGTTTGAGCATTGTCTCCTTCCTCCCTATGAGAGCCACCTTAGAAACACCCTGAGAATAATGACGGGGCAAAGTGACTCATGCACGTGAAGCGCCGAATAGAGACTTCGAGTCCGGAAGACATGTTGTTGCGACAGGCGCAAATCGATGCGCCGCACGCGGACCGCAGAATCTCGATTTGACGTGGAAGACGGGCGGGAGACTGGCCTCGGTTCGGGCCAATCCGTGTCAGACGAGTTTGGCGGCCGGCTAAACTATTCCTAGGCAGCTTCAGCACTGCTACCGAGGGAATCCGGCCTCAAGATCATTATTACTGTGGGAGATAGCTTAGCAGAGTCTCGGGCACGACTTTGGCCGCGGCAGCCAGGACAGCGCTATTAATCAGTTCAGCCTGAGAGAGGTTAGTAGCTGCATCCGCAAGATTCGCTCCGACCAGCGATGTCTGCTGGGTTGTCAGAGTGATCTTGTCCTGCCCAAGGTAGCTCTCCTGGTCGCTCAATTGGCTGATGGTGTTATCCAGGGGAATGCGCTGCTGGCCCACATAATTCAGTGCGGTCGTAACTGCAGTGGTTGCCGTGGTGATTTGAGCGGAGGTTCCACTCTGAAGGGCTGTGATCAGTCCGTTGAGCGAGCCGATCACGTTCGCTCCCGAAGTGAGAAGCTGGCTGCCAGCCACCGTGGTGGCAACACTTGTGGAGTTTCCTACCTGCACGGTGTTGACATTGCTGTCACCGACATAAGCGTATGCGTTGGCAACTTGAGAACCGGACGTGGCCGTCATCGATCCGAGTGTCGCGTCGTTGGAACTGACTACGATGCCATTCGTGCCGGAGTTAGTCCCGATCGTCAACTGTCCGCCTGCATTGATGGTCGCGCTGGTGCCGGCCGAGAGCGTGCCCGCGGCGACAGCATTTGTGATCGCGGTGGACAAAGTGGCAATGGTGTCGCCAGCAACAGCCTTGAATGTCATCGTGTCGCCGGTGGTTGCATCGCTGATGGTCGTAACCGAGCCAGGCGTCAGTGCGGTGGCTGGGGAAAGAGGACTTCCGGCGGATCCCTGCGCCGAGGTATAAGTCGACGACGCGGCCACGAAAGGCGGCGTGGCAGTTGCCGATCCGCCGAAAACATAGACACCCTGGAATGAAGTGTTGGCTTGTGCAATCAAGCTGCTGAGATCGCCCTCGACCTGCGCGGCCATGTCCTGCTTGTTGGTTGTGGAGGCGGTTCCCGTAGCCCCCGCCGTGCCAAGTGTTATCGCCGCGCTCAGTGAAGTCACCATCGCACTTATAGCCGAATCCGCAGTCTGCATCAGAGGAGAAACAGAATCGATGTTGCTGGTGTACTGGTCGACACTTGCCGAAGCTGCGAGCGAAATGACCATGTTCGCCGAGGCCGAAGGGTCATCGGAGGGTTGGTTGACCCGCAAACCCGTTGACACCTGCTGCAATGCGGCGGAAAGCGCCTGCTGGCTCTGCTGCATGGCATATTGGATATCGGGAACCATATTCGTGACGCGCATCATGACCCTTCTTTGCGCGGCTAATCGCCGCAACCCTTATTGTTTACTCTGCCGCGGCTGTGCCCATGGCCAGCGTAATTGTGAAAAGTGACTGAACCGTGGTGACGACTCGAGCGGCTGCCTCGTAGGCCGTTTGAAAGGTAATCAAATTGGCGGATTCTTCGTCGATCGACACGCCTGAGACCGAGCTGAGCTGGTCGTTGAGCTGCAGCAGGCTGGAAGCGGTCGCGCTTGATTCTGCCGTTGCGTTGGAGGTAAGGCTGCCCACCGTGTAGACCAGGTTCGCGTATGCGTTCCCTGGAGTCTGGCCGGCTGGAAGTGCGGCAGTCTGCACGGCGATGAGATTGGCCAGGTTCCCGTTGCTTCCGGCAGTACCGCCGGAACTGGCGGCGATCTGGGATGGATCGGTGATCGCCATGCTGATATCACCAGCAAACCCGGCAACCGTGGGAGAAATGCTGAAGAAATTCTTTCCGGCGTTACCGCTTTGATCGAAGCCCTTTGCCTGAGCTGCGTTGATGGCGGACCCAAACTGATTCGCCAGCGTGTCCAGCTGACTCAGAAGGCCGGGAATCGTCTGATCCCGCATCTGAATGGTTCCCCCAAGATCTCCGCTTGTCAGCGACGCGGTGATGTTGGTTCCGTTCTGATCGAGGACCTGCTGCATGCCATTGCTGCCGGTAGTAGTCTGCAAGGTGAAGCTCTGTGCACCCATCACCAACGGAGTTCCGTTACCGGTAGCCAGTGTTATCCCATCGGAGGTCTGGGTCACAGAGACACTTGTCAGCTCAGACAGGCTGAGCACCAGTTGGTTCTGCTGATCCTGAAGTGTTCCGCCAATCTGGCCGGACGCATTCAGCTCGGCGATCTTGGGGTTCAAGGCCGCAATCTGCTGAGTGAGCTGGTTGATCTGACTTACATCCTGAGTGACTTGCGTATTGAGCCCGCTCTGCTGCGAGGTCAGAGTGTTAGAAGCTGTATGAAAGGCCGTGGTCAGATTCTGGCCGGCCGTAATCACTGCTTCGCCGTCAGCAGAGCTGGTGGGATCTGTGGAGAGGCTAGAAAGACTCGAGAACAGAGCTGACATCTCCGTCCCAATGTCTTGTGTCGAGGTAGTGAAGGCGGGCTGTATCTGCTGCAATGAGGCCAACTGGGCATTTGCGCCACTCTGGGCCTGCGTTTCCTGCTGAATCTGCGTCTGAACCAACTCGTCCCGCACGCTTTGAAAGCCTTCGAGCACTACACCGTTTCCCGTGCTTATGCCGCCATCGTCCGTTGGCGCAGCCTCTTGGAAAACGGCCACCTGACGAGAATAGCCGGGCGTGTTGGCGTTCGCAATATTGTTATTTGTTACTTGCAGAGCGCCAGTGGCGGCGTCGAGTGATTGTACGGCGGTCAACAGCGAGGTACTCAGCGATGCCATAATTTACATCTCGCAAGACCAGGTCTGTTGTTTCAACCTGGGGCCGCGAGCCTCCTGGAAACGTCCTGTGTGGCTTTTGCACAACGAAATGAGGAGAGCGATGGACTTCCCGGAGTGCTTGAGCAAGGCTGCGTATTGCAAGTTCAACTCAACGATCGCTCGACGAGCTGCTCGAATTTTCACTTCGACCCCAGTGTCATTGCCCGGAGCCAAAGGAACCTCGGAGACCCGAGATCCATCGCCAAGCGTTTTCGCCATAGTTGCCAGGCTGGCACAAAGCATCTCCTGCTTCGCGACACTCTCTTGAAGCGTGCTCAAGGCATTGGCGGCAATAGCATCCGTTGCGACAGTGATCTCAAACGCCAATGCCTGCAATTGTTGCAGATAGGTGGCGGCGAGCTCATCGCGCTTCTGGACCATGTCGAGATTCAATTGCAAGTCCTTCTGGCCAGACTTCCATCTCTGGTCCAATCAAATCCTGGCTTGCCGTTATGCCAGGTTACTCGACCTCACTGTCGAGAATGGCGCCGGCAGTTTCTGTTGGGTCCGCCTTGTATTCTCCACTCTTGACGGACTGGCTGAGAGCATCTACTTTGTTCTGACGGACAGCAGGAGATTGCATCGCCTGGCTGGTCAGCGCCTGAACCGATGCGCTGTCGGAGTGGAACGTTGTCCGGTCTTCCGTCGAATCCCGAGTACCTGCAAGGCTGCTGTTTGAAACCTGCTTTGTACTCCTGTCAGTTGTCAGCTGGCTTAATACCGGACTGTTCACGTCAATCTTCATCGCAACTTCTCCTGTCTCAACGGTACAGCTATCGGCGTTTCCAGACAATAATTTCAGTCTGCCGCTTAAGTCTTGAATAACAAGAGAGTTGCAATCCTTCTACCGCTATTGTGGGTGAGCCGGATGCAACGTGGCTGCAAGCGCTACGCGCGCGTCCTCCGCCTTGTGAAGCTGCTTTGAAATCATCTTGGCGATCCCGATTCCGCCTGCCGCGGTCATTGAAGTTCCCAACGACTGCATGGCCATCCCCTGAAACTGGGCTTTGCCGGCATCCGCGTCGTCATCGTCATCCCCACCTGGAAGTGAGCCAAAACTCTGTTCCGCCTGCTGTAGCCAGCTACCCAGAAGAATGGACTCGAACTCCTTCGCTGACTTCTCGATCTTTTCATTCGCCGTAGCCGCCGAGGCCGCCTTCCTCATGACCTCATCCGCCTTCGAGGGCAGCGGTCCGGCAACAGCTCCGGATGTATTGCCAAATGCTGAAATATCGGACATTAGATCACCTCCAGATCGGCTTGCAGTCCACCTGCGGCTTTGATTGCTTGCAGAATTGAAATGATGTCGTGGGAGGTCGCGCCGATGGCATGCAATCCCTTGATCAGCTCATCGACGTTCGCACCCTCTTCCAGCTCGATCGATTGTGCCGGCGCGTCGGTCACCGTCAGCTTCGTTTCCGTTACCGTCTCCGTCTTGCCGTTTGACTGCGGCGCCGGCTCCACAACTACGTGCGCGGTCTGCACGTCGATGGTCAAGCTGCCGTGGATCACGGAAACCGGTGAGAGCCTCACGTCGCCCCCCATCACGATTGTGCCGGTGCGTTCGTTAACAACTACCTTGGCCGGCGATCGAAAACTGATTGAGAGGTTCTGGACGCGGGATATAAGGATTGGCACCGATGTTTCGCCGCTTTCGGCAACATTGACGTCGATGCGGCGGCTGTCGAGAGCGGCGGCGATCGTCTTGCCAAACTCCTTGTTAATCGCGTCCGCAACATCGCGCGCCGCGGTGAAGTCGGAATTGAGCAGCAACAGGGAGACCATCTGAAAGCGACTGAGATCCACGGCTGCATTCCGTTCCACGATGCCGCCCTCGGCAATCCTGGCAACTGTAAGATGGTTCACGCTTTTGACATTGCCGGATACGCCTTGAGAGTAGCCTCCAATCACCAACGGACCCTGCGCTTCGGCATATACGTCTCCGTTGGCAGCGCGAAGGGCCGTGAACAGCAGCACTCCACCCTCTATGCTCTGGGCATCGCCCACCGTGGAAACTGTGACATCGATCTTCATTCCCGGCCGCGAGAACGCTGGCAAGGTGGCTGTTACAAAGACGGCGGCGACATCCTTCACGACAACAACGCCGGGCGCGATCTGCACTCCCATCCGTTGCAGCGTATTGGCCAGTGTCTGCACGGTAAAGAATGTCTGTTGTGTATCACCCGTGCGAGTCAACCCGATCACAAGACCATATCCAACCAGTTGATTGTCGCGCACACCTTCAATCTGGGTGACATCGCGAATCAGCACCTTGCGGTCGGCGTTGGAAGCAAACAACGCATGCGCCGAGAGCAGCCACGCAGCAGCGAGCAAAATTGTCCGGCTCGCTGGCACGAGCCGAATTCTGCGCGGCTTCTGACACAACATCCGGATTAGAAGTTCAATAGCCATAGGATCGCCCTGGAGATCGGATTCAGAGGACGTACACCGTCTGAAATGATTCCCTTGCCCTTCATTTCTATCTCGAGATTGCTTAAAGACGAGGAAAGTACAGTGTTGCTTGGGCCAATGTCTCCTGGCCGGATCATGCCTCGGACAATTACATTTTCATGCTGGTTGTTCATGAATATCTGTCGGCCGGCTTCAACGACAAGGTTGCCGTTTGGAAGCACCGCAATCACCTGGCCTGTGAGGTTTGTTTGGAAGAGTGTATTCGATGCGGTCGATCCCTGCCCCTTGAGCGCCGATGACGAATTCGCCGACAGGAGAGGACTGGTCGCTGCTGGGGTCCTGCCCATTATGCCGGTGATCGCAGAGTTTGTGGTGAAGGTCCGTTCACTGTCCATCGTGCCGGACTGCGTTGCCGTCGTTTGGACAGCAACCTGGATGGTGATGGTGTCGTTCATGTGGTGCGCCTTGTAATCCACAGAGAAGTCGCCCAGTGGGCTTTGGGCCGTCCATAGACTCCCGACAGTATGTTCGTCGACGACTGGGACATACTTCTCCTGCAGCCGCGAGATGTATTCCGCGCGGAGTTGCTCAGGGGTTTTCGGATGGGGCTTCAACGGGTTCGCATAAAGAGCTGACATCGACGAGACCCCGAGTAGCGCGAGGGCGGAGATGGATTTGATGAATTTCAGTCTCAACAGCATCTCAGTAGCTCCTCTTGAGCAGATTTGCGTCGATCACTTCTGCTGTATAGACCTGCTTGCGGTCGGGGCTGGCGACTCGAATTCTGTCGCCGGCGTTGCCGTTCTGGAGGCTGATGACGGAGACCTGAACATGCGATCGCGTATCGTCCATTACCAGCATGGCGTGCGTACCCGCTCGCATGGTCGTTGCAGTATTCGTCTTCATCCTGGCTGTCGTGGGCAAAGCCAGGGCGCCCGTCCCATTGGCCGCGCTCACCACCGGTCCCTCTGGACCGTGCACGATGACATAAAAAGGAAGGCATGTACCGGGCAAATGGCAGCCCAGTTTAACCAGGGAGTGAGTTTCGGAGCGCCCAGCGGACCATCGCTCGCCGAGGGGGGCAACGGAGATGATATCCAGCACCGGATGCGGTTCCGTCGCCACGACCCTGGCAAGCAGAGATACCGAATCGGTGATCTGCATTCCCTGGTCAGAGAGCGTCCGCGCAATTTGCGGCGCCGTCAAAACAAAGCGGTCCTGTGACTGCCCCCAGCCAGGAACACTCATTGCCGCAGCTAGCAACATCGCTATGCATCTCGCCGTCATAAATCCTCTCCATCGCCTCTTTTGCTCATCGGTACGGGCTCCTACTGGGCGAGTTGGTTCAGTTGCTGCAACATTTCATCCGCGGCCTTAACCACCCGCGAGTTCGACTCATAGGAGCGCTGGGCAAGGATCATCGCCACGAACTGGTTCACGACGCTGACGTTCGACTGCTCCAGCATTCCCTGCTGCAGGGTTCCCAAACCCTCCGCACCGCCAGGCGTTCCGACGATCGGTTGACCGGAGGCGGTGGTCGGCAGGTAAATGTTGTTTCCTACGCTGTTTAGTCCTCCTGCATTGACGAAGAGAGCTGTCTGAATACTGCCCACCTGTGTGGCCGCGGTCTGGCCAGGCTGGGTCACGCTGACCGTTCCGTCGCTGCCGACGGTCACACTCAACGCGTCCGCGGGAATCGTAATCGCAGGTTGCACCGGGTTACCATCGGCTGTGACAAGCTGACCCTGTGCATTTGGGGTGAAAGATCCATCACGCGTATAGCCAGTCTGTCCATTCGGCATCAGGATTTGGAAGAATCCTGCACCGGAGATGGCCAGGTCGAGAGGGTTGCCCGTGGTGGAGAAGTCGCCTTGCGTCTGGATGATCTCGGTTTGCCCGGGCCGGGTGCCGAGGCCTATCTGCAGGCCTGCCGTCACCGTAGTCTGCTGGGTGGCGGCGGAGCCTGGCATGATCTGGTTTTGATACAAAAGGTCGGTGAAATTAACTTGACGTTGTTGGAAACCCGTCGTACTCGAGTTGGCGAGATTGTTGGCGATGTTGTCCAGATTCAATTGCTGGGCGGTCATTCCGCTGGCGGCTGTATAGAGGGCACGAAACATACTAGATTCCTTTCAAAGTGAACTCGGCTGGCATGCGTCCTTGGATCAACTTACGCGCGGCAAGTCCTGGACTGCGGTCTTGTCAATCTCTGTGCTGAACATCGTGAGCACGCGACGCATGCTCTCAACCTCGCGCTGAGCGGTAATCAATTCGACGACGCTGGTAACGGGGTTGACATTTGAGCTCTCGAGCATTCCCTGGCGCACCTGGGAACTCTGGGCAGCAACTGCGGAAGCGGCAGGTGCTGTATAGTACGTGCCGCCCGCACTCTGCATCTGCGTTGTGGGTGCAAACTCGACCAGCTTCAAGCGCCCTGAGATGGCACCATTTGTCGAGATTGTTCCGTCTGGGCTGATCGAGACAGGATCTCCGACAATTGTGATCGGACCATTATCGCCCAACACGGGATCACCCGCGGCCGTAATCAATTGCCCTTGTGGGGATACGCGGAAGTTCCCTCCGCGCGTGTAGGCGGGCCCGTTTGCAGTCTGCACCGCGAAGTAGCCTGGCCCCTCCATGGCGACATCGAGACTGTTGCCCGTTGACACCAGGGAACCCTGCGATGTATCCAGTTGTGTGCCACTCAAGACGCCATAATCGTTTGCATCCTGATTAAGCACGGAAAGAGGAGTATCGCCTGTAGTTGCCAAAACCGAGCTGAAAATGTTGTGACTGGCCCGAAAGCCGGAAGTGCTCACGTTTGCCAAATTGTTGGCTATCGTATCGAGCGCTTCGGTGCGGGACATAAGCCCGGTGCACGCTGCGTAGTATCCACTGCTCATTGTGTGCCCTCGGGCGTGTAACCTGCACGCCGATGGCCAACTGGCACGATACCCTGTTTGTTTGGGTCTTTGGGGCATTCCTCCTCAAGAGGCAAAACTCCAGTTGCTGAGGAGGCGCCGGAGATGAGGAGTCAATGAGAGAGAAATGAATTCGAGCACTCAATGGGCGCTGCTGCAGGCTTTATCTTGCAGACAACGAAAGTTGCCCCTTCCCAGACCGGCGCAGCATTCGTCCACCGGAGCTAGGCACGCGCTCCACGTGAACAGACGCCCATGGCGTCCATGTCGTCAATCGAGGTTGGGAGCAAGTCCTGGTGGGTGCCAGCCAGTTCTTGCGCTGCGGTAAGGATGAACCGCCAATCCGACGAAAGACCGGAATCATCCACGCTGCGCATGGCATTGAAGACGAACAACGGAAGCGGACCCTCCATTGCAAACAGAGCTCCAAGGCCGCCGTCCGGCCAGCCCAGAACCGTTGGAATTGCGCCTATCCCGTGGAGCAACCCAACCAGGTACGCCTCTTCTGGGGAGACGCACTCGAGCCAGTCAGAAACAAGCTGCGCGTACTGCGCTACCAAACGGCAGTGCTTCCAGAGCGCAGTTGTTTCCGCATGTTCCGGATCGCAAACAAACGTGCGTGCGGAGATTGCGCGGAACCAGGTCCCTACGTCCAAACTCGCGAGGCAGTCGCCCATTCTGCGCGGGCGCCCCTCGTCGAAGTCTACTCCTCCTCCAATGAGACGCAGAATCTGGATTGTTGCCCCCACATCGCTCAGGACCAGTTCTGAAGCCAGCCTCAAGTCGACAGAAGGCTCATTCAGAAGCATCTCCAGACCTAGAATCGTTGCCGACATGACAGGCACTTCATCCAGGAGGTCCTCATTCATCTCAGCGACGCTCTTCTCTTCCACGAGGTGGGGATGTCGCCGCGACGAGGGTGGTTTCCAGCGATGATCAATGATCTCGTTAAACCCATGATTGCGCAATTGCGTATACCTGCTGCGTCTCTATCGGCACAAGCAAGGGATCTGTCCAAACAAACGCCACTAATTATCGGATGTACACTTCGCGGAGAGTTGGCAGGAGTAAAAGGCCCGCCATAGCGGATCCAGAATCGGTATACCTCGAGACCACAGCACTCAAGTCGACGCGACCACCAGGGAGCGGCGACCTCGCACAAACATCAACAAGGCTCAGAGATTCTAGTTCCGCTCTAATGGCCCTGCCACAGGGGTGGCACTCAGCCAGCTTTGAACAGCAGGTCGACTGCTCTGGCGCCGCAAATCAGACGCGCCCATACGTACCCCTTGCACTTTTCGAGGAGGACCTCATCTGCTTCTAGATCAACACCATAGCTGCAAAGGATAGATGCCATTTCCGCCGCCGTATGAACGGTTTCAAACTGTACCTCATTGGGCGTTGCATCTTTGTCTTTTGCCTCTGCCCGAACTTGTCGTTGCATCTGAACTTCAAAATCGCTCGGCGTTACAAAGCATGGTTGTGTCTTGCATCCGGTCATCTGCTCGAGGGCATAGAGGAGCCCATACTCGATACCATGAACGAAGCCTACCAGCAGAAGTTTGGTCGCGGCAACGTAGTGCAGTGGGACCGCAGAGTAGAGCTTGATGAGAGTCGATGGAACGCGAATCATGGTCGGCACCAAATGCTTCGGCATTGCAAAGACAGGGCATCCCCATTGCGTGGCGCGGACTGCAGTTACTTGCCTCTCACTCACGGAGCCACGCCGAACGAGGAGTTCCCCGATCTCCCCCCCAACGTCCTTCTGTTCGTCTGTGACCTCCCTGAATTGGGCGCTAGTCAGCAGTCCTCTGCTCATCAGGATCAGTCCCAGCGGCATGCGCGAAACATGCTTCCCCTGCTCCATTCCCGAATTCAGGAGTTCTGAGAACTCCTGCTCTGCCGCCGATGTAAAACAAGGCGAACTACAATACCAGGAGTCACGCATCCTGATTCCGGCCTTGCGGGCGGAAAACTGCCGCAGGGCCAGTGATCGCTGGCAGTTTCTGCATTTGGTGGTGGTCACTTTCAACCCAGCAACCCAGGTCGGCGTTGCCATCCTATGGATCGGGTTCATGTGTTTCTTCCCTCCTGGCTCACAATCTGGCCGGCTGTGTCGTCGATTACGTTGCTCAGCGGAGTAGCACAGAGGAGAGCGGTTGCGACACTTCCGTCACGCGAAGTCCATAGTTGCCGTCAATGACCACCGCTTCTCCCCTGGCGATCACAATACCATCGAGAAGGAGCTCCACTGGCTCTTCTACCTGGCGATCGAGTTCAACGACAGATCCGCTGGTCAGTTCAAGCACTTCGCGGAGGGTGAGCTGGCGCTTCCCAAAACGCAGCGTGACGTTCAGCTCAACGTCCATCACGAGATCAAGGTTGACCTGCCCGGCGATACCTTCTCTTCCAACTGCCTTGATCAACGTCCCAACATCGTCGGTTGCGCTTCGTGCCTTGGAATGAACGGCTAACTCATGGGTTAGCACGGAATCCATGTACATCGAAATCGATGCGCGATTACCCCCATCGTCCGCCGCAGTGACTTTGAGCATATTGGTCCGGTCCAGCGCCGCTTCGGGGGCCAAAGAGGCGTTGATGTTGAATGTCCCATACTCCTGTCCAGGCTCAGAACAAAACGTGCTGGCTCCCGATGTGACTAGCCTCAAGAGTGCCTCGGACTGCTCTTCCCCGAATTCGATGGCCGGGGATTGAAGGAGCTTGGACGCAATCATGGCTGCTGCTGTACGACCGATCTCCAACTGGAACTCGCCTCGCAAGTTGCCGAAAAGGGTGAGCTTTATGCGGACTGGCTCAAGTTCATCCGGAGACGAGTCGGCGCCTGGAACATCAATCAACTGCCAAGGCGAACCACTGGTATCCGCTAGTACGCGCAGCAGAGCATTGAAGAAAGCATTCGAAAATGAATGATCATTCCTGCCGTTACCATTCTCCGTCGTCATACTACTCCTTTTTGGCTGCTGGTTCCTGGGACCGGGATGAGAGTTGCGCTGCCTTCCGCGTGCCGTTGCGAACTGGCAATGCCTCGAAGATCTCGACGTCTTCCACGGTAAGCCGTCCCGGATTTCTGACTGGAGCTTTCATCTTCACAACCGTTCCCACCTTGAGGTCAAGAAGGTCCTTAACAAGCACCCGCATCTGCGCTATGTCCGCAGCCACCACAAACTCGCAATCAAGAATTCGCTCGCGAAGACTGGGGTTACGGATTGACCGGAGGCTCGAAATCTTTTTCGACTGTGCTGCCTTCAAGTGCCTCAGCAGAAAACCAACGAAAGAGGTTGGCAATACCAGGTTGAAGGGCCCCGTCGTGTCTCCAATGGTCATCTCGAACATCAACAACACCAGCTTCTCGTTCAACAGGAATATTTGTTGAATCAGCCCTGGCTTGATGCAGCGGCCTGGCGCCATTGAGAGATTCAGGGTCCGCCAGGAGGATTCAATCTGTTTCACAATCAGCGCAGTTACGCTCTGCATGATCTCTTCATCAATCTCGGTAAGCTCACGGACGCCCTCCGATGCGGCGCCCGCTCCGCCGAGCAGGAGATCAATAATGGGGAAAACCAGGGTGTTGTCCATCTCCAGAAGACAACTGCTCTCCATTACGTTGAGTGCGCAGGGCAGTAGATAGCGGTTTCCAGCCATGCCGCTGATGTAATCGACGATAGCCATCTGTTCCAGCGAGAGAAGCTTCAGCTGCAAAGAGGTACCCAGATACAGTTCCAGAGAAGTGGTTACGTTAAGGGCAAACTTCTCATGCAGAGCGGTCAGCGCACGCGCGTTTTCATTGGACAATCGGCCCGCATAGCGAAAGTTGCATGAGTGAATCGTTCGGGGCTTAGTCCGCTGCGCCCTGGCCGTTGCCGCTGTCTTCCTTCCATCCGATCCTGGCGATAGTGTCATGGCTGCATTCTAGCCTGCTGGTAATTCGCACCACGACTCGCTCTCTGCAAATGAGCAGGAGGAGGACTCGCCCTCTTCTCGCGAAGATGGCCCAGCGATGCGCGTAGCGTAAGCATCGCAGCGGCGTGGATTTGCGACACGCGCGAAACAGCGATACCCACCACCTGTCCGATCTCCTTCATAGTCAACTCTTCCTTGTAGTACAGCGACAAGATCAGTTGCTCTCTCTCCGACATCCGAGATACTGCCTCTGCAAGTTGAGCCTTTCTTTCCCCTTTCAGGCAGAGTTCAAATGGGTTGTCCCCACCTGTGCTCGGCGCCGATTCAATCAGATCATACGATTCGGATTGGTCGCGGGATGAATTCGCTTGCTGCCCAACCAGGTATAGGCCGTCCAGCTGTGTGACTATGCTTTGCAGTTCGTCCAGACGCATTTGCAGGTCGGCCGCAATTTCCTCTTCGAGCGGAGGCCTTCCCAGCGAGGATTCAAGCTTGGCGATCGACGAGGCTATTTCGCGCCCTTGCCGGCGCAGCGTGCGGGATCCCCAGTCCAACTTCCGAAGGCTATCCAGAATTGCGCCACGAATCCGAAATTTCGCGAATGTCGAGAATTGCGCATCCTTTGAACTATCGTAGCTGCGGCACGCCTCGATCAAACCAATGACACCAGCCTGAACCAGATCCTCCAAGTCCACGTTTTTCGGCATCCGCTCGCGAATTCTCGAAGCCAGGTAATACACTTGCGGCAACTCCTGCATCACGAGGTCGTTGCGTTCATCCATGCTTTCACTGCTTGCGCGGTAGGCTAATTCTGCTGTTGTCACTTAATCGCTCCCTCTGTCATGCACTCAGACTGCTCTGGTCGCACATTCATGGTTCGGTACTCTGTTTCCGGCAGTCCACCTGCCCGTCGCCGCGCTTCAGCCCGCCTACTCAATGGAGAACCCCCACGGACTGGACCGGAGTCATTGCTGGAATCTCCCCAGGAGAGATAACAACGATCTTGGGTATGAACGGTTCCAGCAATCGGCGAAGGTAGTATCGTCCGGGAGAAGAGCAAAGCAGTACAGGCGGCGCCGACCCGATTTCTTTCCCAAAGTTCGCCCGCAATCCATCAAGCACGCGGCGCGCCAAAGTCACCTGTTGCGGAGTCGAATTGGCCTGATTTGGTTGGAGGTTTGAACCACGCATGCACTCATCCTCAATTGCGGTGTCAAGGGTAACGACCTTCAACTCCCCCAGATCGTTCAATAGCGGCCTGATCAGTGAGCGCCCTAATGTGTGGCGAACCGCCTCGACCAGCGCAATGGGGTTCTTGTTATACGAAGCTGTGTCAAGCAGTGTCTCAAGGATCGTTCCGAGGTCGCGAATCGACACCTGCTCTCGCAACAGTTGCTGGAGGACCTTTTGCACTTCACCCAGGCTCATGAGCTTGGGAATCAATTCGTCGGTTAGCTTTGGATGAGAATCAGCCAGGCGGTCGATCAGCCGCTTGGTCTCGTGCCTCGACAAAAGGTCTTGGGCATGGCTCTTGACCACTTCAGCCAAATGAGCAGCGAGCACCGATGTCGGGTCGACAACCGCATATCCAGCCGCAATGGCTTGCCCCTGCGTCTGCGGAGCAATCCACTTTGCGGGTACGTCGAAAGCCGGCTCGCGAGTATCCTGACCAGGAAGGTCCGGGGCATCAACATTGGAGCTGATGGCGAGCAGGCAGTCCCGGCGGAGTTCCCACCGTGCGATTTCGACACCGCGCAAATAGATTACATACTCGCGCTCCCGTAGCGACAGGTTATCCGTAATGTGGATCGACGGAACCAGGAAGCCAAGTTGCTGGGCGAGATTCTTTCGCATGGACTTGACACGAGCAAGCAGTTGCCCGCCCTTTTGCGCATCGACAAGAGGTACCAGGCCCATGCCCACCTCGAGCATGAGTTCATCGAGCTTAAGTACCGCGTCCATGGGATCTACTGCCGCGGGAATAGCTCCCCCAGCCAGTGCATTCTTGGAGATTGACTCCAGTTCGTCCACCTCGTCCTTTAACGGCTGCGGCTTCATCTTCCAGGCGGCAAACATAAGCACGCCAGCAAGGCTGAAGAACGCAACTTTCGGCAAACCTGGAATCATTCCCAGGGCCGCAAGTGCACCGCCCGCGATCCACAACAAGCGTGGACTGTTGAAAAGTTGCTTGCCGACATTAACGCCCAGCGATTCCTTCGAAGCAGCCCGCGTGACGACGATGCCACCTGCGACCGAGACAAGCAACGAAGGCAGAATGGTCACCAACCCGTCGCCAACCGTGAGGATCGTATAGGTTTTCAGCGCCTCCAGGAACGGAACACCTTGTTGAAACACTCCGATGAGGAAACCGGCGATGATGTTGATGGCCATGATCAGGATGGTGGCCAGCGAGTCGCGTTGACTAAAGCGAGCCGCACCATCCATGGCGCCGCAAAACTCTGCCTCGCGCGCCACGCGCTCCCGCCGCGCCCGGGCCTGCTGCTCGTTGATGATGCCAGCGTTCAGATCGGCATCGATCGCCATCTGCTTGCCCGGCATGGCATCAAGAGTAAAGCGAGCCGTAACTTCGGCCGTTCGCACGGCGCCGTGACTGATAACAAGAAACTGAATTGCGATGAGGGCGAGGAACAGAACGAAACCAACGATGTAGTTTCCGCCCACTACAAATTGGCCGAATGCTTCGATGACCTTTCCCGCGGCCCCCGTGCCTTCATTGCCGTGCAGAAGAATACGCCGCGTGCTTGCCAGATCGAGCGACAGGCGGAGCAGTGTCAGTAACAGCAGTAAACTCGGAAAGACCGAGAACTGCACCGGGCGCAGAATCTGGATTGCAGTGAGCAGCACCAGCATCGATGCGGTGATGCTGATGGTCAACAAGAGATCAAGGACGAAGCTTGGTAATGGCACGAGCATCACAAAGACCATGGAAACCGCAGCGATGGGTGCAATCCACTCGCCGGACTTCCGCAGGACAGCCGAGATGCGTGCCATCATCTCGTCACCCCCGGCATCGAAGCAGCCGGACCGGATACGCTTTGAATCTTCTCGCCGGAGGCGTTCCTCGACCGCCGGTCGGCCTCAGACCGCCGCACTTCGGCCTGCGCGCGGAACACCAGGGCCAGGATCTCGGCTACCGCCTGGTACAGCCGCGCCGGAATCGAATCGCCGACCTCGACGCTTTTGTAGAGCGCCTGCGCCAAAGGCTTGTTCTCCACGAGCATGATCCCGTTGTCCCGGGCAAGCTGTTTGATGGTCTCCGCCAACAGGTTGCGCCCCTTGGCGACAACAATCGGCGCGGGCATCTCCGTGTCATAGCGGAGCGCAATTGCATAGTGAGTTGGATTTGTCACGATCACGGTTGCGGTTGCAGCAGCTTTCAAGGACTGCTTCTTGCGCATCGACCTCTGAAGCTGGCGAATTCGCGACTTGATCACGGGATTGCCGTCCGTCTCCTTCGATTCCTGGCGCACCTCCTGCTTGGTCATCTTCATGTCGCTTTCCATCTTCCTCAGTGTCAACACGTAGTCGACCGCAGACCAGCCCAGCAGGACAAGCCCCGCTTTCCAGGTCAACTCCAGCACCATCGATCCCACAAACGTGGCGAACGGCCGCAAACCAAGACTGGAAGCGTGAGTCATCGTCTCCCAATGGGCCCGTATTGTGTTGACCGCGATCCACAGAATGGCTCCAAACGGGAGAAGCGACTTCAACAGGTTGCTGAGACCCACGGGAGAAAATATCTGCCCGAGGCGACTGGCGGGATTGAACCGATCGAACTTCAGTGCAAGCGCTTCAGGCGCAAAGTTGATGCCGCCCTGGGCCAGTCCGGTGAGCAAGGAGATCATCATCCCCGCCATCAGAATCGGAACAATCCACCGCATCACTTCCAACGCGCTCCAAAAGAGCACCGGGCCATTGCTTTCAATATCGCCGGAGGCCGCGGCATAGAGCGTGTTGCGGTAGAGCGCTGTCCAGTGAGTGACTGCGGTAGGCGCCATCAATGTCATGACGCCCCCAACGGCAGCGAGAGCAAAGACGCCGGGCAACTCGCGCGAACGGGCAACCTGGCCCTGTTCCCGCGCCTTGTTCCGCCGCCTCGGTGTCGCCTGTTCTGTTTTGCTACCGTCAGCCATGTTTCCCTGTCGCGCTTACCGTTTGTCGCGCTTACCGTTATTGAGCGAGGTGAAGAAGGTGGTCGGCTTGGCCGATTGAGTTGAGGAATAGATGCTCAAATAGATTCGGCCAGTACTTGAGCGCGGAGATCAGAATCAAGAGCCCGAGAACGCTCTTTACCGCTGGCCCCAGCAGCATCAGCGGCAATTGTGGCGATGCTTTGCCTAAGAGACCGAGCGCAATATCGGCAAGCAGTGTCGCGGAGAGCACAGGCGCGGCAATCTGGATGCCTATGGAAAACACAGCCGCACCTGAATGCACTGCCTCCGAAGTAAACGCCGCCCCAAACTGACCGGACGCGGGGGGCAGATACTCGAAGCTGTGCGCCAAGGCGCGCAATATCCAGAAATGAACGTTGAGACGAAGGAAGATCAGCATTGCGATCGTCTGGTGGAATGTAGCCACCACCGTTGATTCCACCTGTGTCTGGGGGTCGAGGATGTTCACCAGCGAGTAGCCCATCTGAACGCTCAATACCTGCCCAGCCATTTGTACGCCCTCGAAGACAACGTTCGTAACCACACCGAAGGCCACGCCGATCAGCAACTCACTGAAGACCATCATTGGCCACTGGCTGATGCTCATGTGCGGAATTCTTGCGGAAACCATCGGATACAGAAGAGCGGTCAGAGCGAGCACCAGCACCGCCTTCACGCGGGCAGGAATCGCGACGCTGCCAAAGAAAGGCGCGAAGAGCATGATGCCGGTAAGCCGGATGCCGATCGTCAGCAACGCTCCGAAGACCTGGACCAGGGATATGTTCACTACTGCAGCACCTTGTGGAAGTCCGTTAGGAGATTGACCGTGTAATTCGCGAGGTGCCGCCACATCCACGGCATCATGATGAAGAGGGCTCCACCTGTAACAATCAGGCGAGGTACGTGGGACAAGGTCTGGTCTTGCAGAGACGTAAGCACCTGCAGGACGTTGACCACCAGACTGACGGCGATTGCGGCTATCAAGATGGGTGCGATAAGAATCACAACCTCCTGAAGCATCGAGCGGCCCATCATAACTACGACATCGGTGCCCATTAGTTGAAACTCCTCATCAACGCGCCGATAAGAAGGTGCCAGCCATCGACCATGAGAAACAGCAGCAGCTTCAGCGGAGTAGAAATGACCACAGGTGGCAACTGCATCATGCCGACAGATGTGGTAATTGACGCCACAACCATGTCGACCACCAGGAAAGGCAAAAAGAGGACGGCGCCGATCTGAAAGCCCGCTTTGAGCTCTGAGAGAATGTACGCCGGCAGGAGAACGCGGAAGGAAACGTCGTCGATGCTCGCTGGACGGGGCTCCTTGGCCATCTCGAGAAACAGTGCAACGTCCTTTTCGCGCACGTAATGGGACATAAACTGGCGCATCGGGATTCCCGCACGGGCCACCGCATCAAGGGCTGTAATCTTCCCCTCTTGCAGCGGCACGACCGACTCGTGGTAAATTGTCACGCCGATCGGTTGCATGAGGAAGAATGTCATGATCACCGATAAGCCGATGAGAGTCTGGTTGGATGGCGTGGTCTGAAGCCCGAGCGCCTGACGCAGGAAATGAAAGACAATGAGCAGTCGCGCGAACGGCGTCATGCAAATGAGGACAGAGGGAACGAGGGTCAGGAACGTCAGCAGAATGACGATGGTCCATTGCGCCGAACCGCCGCCTAGCCCTGTAATCGTCAATTCGTTCGGGTTAGGTGGGAGGGGCCCCAACTGGATGGGTGCGATCGGCCGCGGCTGAGAGCTCCGCTCAATGGGTGCGCTCGTTGACGGCTCCGTCGGCAGGTCCAATGACGTAGGTGTCATCTGGGGAGGCGGGTCGACGAAGGGAATCGGAGTTGCCTGGAGTAGCACCATTGACAAAGCTCCGGCACCGGCAGCATGGAGCCTGGGCGCGGCATTTGCGAGTGTTGGCGCAAGGAGAAGCAACAGCCAAAGCGTCGATCGGGTAATCGCAGACCTTTTCACGCCTGTTCCCTCGCTTGCTTTGCTTTTGGGTCACCAATCTGCTTCCTATTGACAGTCATTGACTCCTTCAACAGGTCTCCGAACGATTCCTTCCCGTTCAGCTGCGCCAAAAGCGCAACGTTCGTGGCTCCTCCGCCTACGAGAAACTGAAGCCCATCAACCTGGATCACAGCGACAAAGCGCTTATCGCCAAGCGAGACTGTTGCGGCCACCTGCAACCGCCTGTCGCTCGATCGGGCCGACTGACGCGATTTGATCCAATTCAATCCGCGAGTCAGCAGTCCTGCGGTGTTTTGAAAAGTCCTCAATGGCGCGAGGTCAGCAGGGACTGGAAGCGGCACAGCAGGACATAACGAGATAGTCTCTGTCTCAGGATGTTTCGGCTTCGGCCGTCCGTTCGCGCCCGACCAGGCCATCTGGTTTTCGGGTCGGAGGAATATGGGCGGAGGAATCGCATGACGAGCGGGTGAAGACGAAAGTCCGCAGCGAGCGGATAGCCCCTGGATGGCGACCTCGATGATTGATGCTTTCGAAGCTTGAGCCTTCACGACAGGTCCGTGAGTCGCACGGCAAGGCGCTCGCCCACGACCTCGAATTCTGTCCATCCGACCAATTGTCCATTCACTCGGAGGGGTAGATCGCTACTTTGGTGATACGCTGTCTCGACGATGGAGCCATTCGTCAGGCCGAGCAGATCACGGACGGAAAACCTAATTACCGGAATGTCCAGCGCCAGCGTGCATGGGAGCCAAGGCAGAAATTCGCACGGGTCCAGTTCCTGGGGTCTTTCAACCACCTGTGGACTCTTCGCCGATTTCGATTCAACCATCGGTGTCGCGATGTTCATTCGTCCCTCTCCCCGTAGGCCAGGTTTCCGGCGCGCCGCAGCTCCAAAACGTTATCCCGCATTGCAGGTCCCGCACCGGTATTGCTGTCCGGCAGCCTCGTGCATCGGCTTTACGACAGGGTGAATGCAATCGAGAGACCGTTCCCGCGGAAGGAAGAGCTTTAGGCTTGCAGAGTATAGGAAGAGAGGGCTAAGTAGCCGTGCGATAAGGAGAAAGGGACTTTAGGATGCGCGCCCTCGATTCACCCGGCGCAACCAAACTCCGGGCGCGCGGTGACTGCGTGAGGCAGATGTGAGAAGAGTTGGTGATAAAAAGACCTGGCCGCCCCGCGGAAGGGCAGAGCGGCCGGATCCTCATGCAGTGCTAAGAAATCGCAGGAATTGCCGCTTACTGGAGCATTGCGATTGTCGCCTGGGAAATTTGATTGAAGGTGGTAATCGACTTCGCATTTGCCGAGTAGGCCTGTTGCGCCACGATCAGCTTTGCGAACTCGGTAGCAATATTCACATTCGACTCTTCAACATAGCCCCCGGCAATTGTACCGCGTCCGCCAGTTCCCGCCAGTCCAACAACAGCCGAACCGGAGGCAGCGGTGGGTTGGTAGTTATTGTTGCCTGTGTCGGCGAGTCCCTGGACGTTTGCAAAGGAAGCAACAGCCACTTGCCCAAGTGCGGCTGTGGCCCCGCTGGTGAAGATGCCTTCAATTGTTCCATCCGGTCCTACCGAATAGCCGCTGAGGGTGCCGCTGGCGAAGCCATTCGTGCTGGTAGCACTGGTGCCGCTTGCCGTAGCTGTCTGGGTAATGGTGGAATTGCCTGCCGTCTGCAAGGCCCAATTGACGGCCAGCGGTGCAGCGCCATCGGCAAGCGTTGTGCCGGCCGGCGGAATCGAGAGCGCAATCCCGGCCGATGGAAGCGTTGTTGCAGCAGCTCCAGTAGCTTCGGTCGAGGTCAACTTGCCCGAGCTGTTAAAGTTCAAAGTGCCTGATGCGACAGTTGTAGTGGGGTTCGCGCCCGGGGGAGTCAGATCGGTTGACGGAATGGTGACGGCATAGCTCCATGTGCCTGGCGCCGTCATCGTATAGGTAACAGACAACGTATGCGCGGTTCCCAACGAGTCGTAGACCGGGAGCGTGCTGCTCGCCGTGTCACCAACTGCGGCGCCGGCATCAAGATTGGCTGTAATCTGCATGGTTGTGCTGGCGACAGCCGGGCTGGTCGCACTGCCAACCTGCAACGGTTGTAACGCCGCGGAAGTGTTGACAACGCCATTGACCGCGGGATATCCCAAAAGCAGTTCCCCATTCGGCGTGGTGATCTGTCCGGCGTTGTTGGTGGTAAAGTCCCCTGCGCGCGTGTAGTCCTGAAGACCGCCGGTACCCTGAGTGATGAAGAACCCGTTTCCTGCCAATCCCATGTTCGACGCGACGTTTGTCGGGTTCAGACTTCCTTCGGTAAAATTCGAGACTGTGGATGACACTCCAACGCCGTATCCCGATTGCAAGGGGTTGCCGGCGCCGTTCGTGGCGCCAGACTGCAGAAAAATATCGCTGAACGTTAAGTCCTGATCCTTGTAGCCATCGGTATCGATGTTGGCCAGGTTGTTGGAGACGGATTGCAACTGGCCCTGAGACGCCGAGAGTCCAGAAAGTGGTATCGAAAAAGAGCCCATTACTTACCTCCTGATGCATTGTTATTCGTACCGGAAAGGCCCATGGTTGCAGCGTTCAGGGACGAGTTGATAGTGGCCGCCACGGCGCCGGAGTTGCTGGAGCTTAGAGGCATCATCGTGTTGGGATCGAACGGCAGTTGGCTGGTAGCCGCACCTGCCGTTGAAGGCGAGAGCATGCTGGCGACGCCGGCGGCAGTTGAGGAGAGCGCGGCATTGCTGGCAGTTGCTTCCGCTGCTTGCACCGCCGGTGTCGTTGCCGAGGTTGCAGCACCGGTGATGCCCTGATTGATGCTGATCAGCTGGTCAAGTTGGTTAAGAGAGATCATCTGGCCGACCATCGCCGTGGAATCCACGGGAGCTGTGGGATCCTGATTCTGCAGTTCCTGCGCCAGAAGGCTCAGAAAAGTAGTACCCAGTCCCCCGGCCGAATTGCTGCTTGAGGTCGAGCCGCTGGTGCTTGTCGTGCTGGCGGCGTTGACCTTGGCGCTCACTGCCTTTTGCAGCGTGCTGTTTGCACTTGGCTTAAGCGTGTTCAAGATTGCTGGCATTGTGTAGTTCGCTGATACCCTATGCATGATTGTTTCTCCTCAAGTTCGCAAATCTTCTGAAGCCTTACCTAAACTCTGATATCGAGACGGGAATTGAGCCTGCCGCCAGTTCCTGTCATCACCGCGGCGACCGGTAAACTCTGCCGCTCGGCAACACCGTTGTCTGAATAACCCGAAGCCGGGTTCTCTGCCCGCTGCCTTCCGCCCCGCGATTGATCTGCAGTGCCGCTTGGCATCCCGCTGGATGTTCCTGCCCCTGGCCCTGTTCCTGCTCCGTTCACATCGATGCGCACATTCACTGCCTGATTGCCACCCAGCCTTGCCTGCATCTCCGGCAAGCTCGCGGCGATTGTTTTGGCAAGTTCGCCATGGTCGACCGATATCTGCGCAGAGATCAAGCCCCGTGTCGAAGAAGTGCTGATCGAAATATTGCCAAACTCGCTCGACCGCATTCCGACTCGCATCTCGGACTGGCCCATGCTCTGGATCAGCTTTGCCGAATTGATGACCGGCAGAGCCTGCGGTACTGCTGTAGAAACGGGAGCAGGATTCCCTTCGACCTTTGCGGCAGCATTCGTCCCGGCTGCGATCGTTGGGACGACCTGAACCGCAGGACCATTGGCCGAATTCTGTGCGTGGGCGATGACAGCGAATGATTGAATCGGAGCAGGCGCAGCACTTTGCCCCTGCGATGGATCCCCGCTCTGGCTTTGAGCGCCAGGGGTTGTCGACTCTTGAGAGCCTGTCCTGGACTCCGACTGGTTTGGTGCGGTCTGTGCATGGTCGCCAATCCCAGCGGCTCCCTTGGTTTCAGATTTGGAATCCTCTTTGCCAGTGGCAGCAGGCCCGTGCGATTGCTCCATCACCGTGCCCGAGCTCAACTGCGGATCGCCTGCCTGCCCTGTTACAAGTAATCCGCCCGGCTGAGGAAACGCGGCAAGCTGGTCGGCTGCAGTGCCGGATGCGCTGTGCCTTGATCCGGTGAACACACTCTCATCGGGCGCCATCGCAGGCGGGAGGACTCTATCTGCCGAGGCGGCTTTCAGCACCGCAGCAGCAGCTCTAGTTGGGCCTGCATTGAGAGCAGCACGAAGGGCTGGGGCTAGATCTGCGCTCACTTTGAAGCTGGAGACTACGCTCGGGACGATACCAGACGTTAAATCCTGCGCGCGATCAGGGATTGTCGTCGCTATCGCATCCTGACCTTGGTTCCGGGTCGCATTCGAAGCCGTCGTCACGCCAGCATTTGGGACTTCGTTACTGGACGTTGTCTGGGCCACTTGCGGAGTATCTTCTGCCGGAATTGCAAGGCCAGACCACTCAGCTCCCATCGGGGCCGCATTGAGAGCAGCACGAAGAGTTGGAGCTGGGTCTGCGCTCAGTATGGAGTTGGAGGCAGCGCCGGAGACAGCGCCTGGCGTCGAAGCTCGCAACCCATCAGGATCCGCCTTCGTTCCTACACCTTGATCTGGGTCAAGCAACGGGTTCGAAGGCGCCGTCACGACTGCATTTGAGACTTCGTTACCGCGCCCTCCAGCGCCCAGGATCGGAGCATTTGCACTCCCATTTGTCACGCCCCAAGGCATCGTTGAAGTTTGCCTTGGATAGCTGGCCAGCTGGAGCATTCCTGTTTGGGCATCGGCCGAGTTTGGCTGGGTCTCTCTTTCCGCTGCAACATCCTGCATTGGCTGGTCGGCCATCATGGCCGACAGGTTCGAAGATGAAACGGGCAATTTGAAGAGAGCCTGACCCGTGATAAGAACGGGATTGTTGGTGGGCACCGACTTCTGCAATATGACTTGCCGAGTCACAACCATCTGCCGATCATGGCGCTGCGAAAGAGGGGAATGCTCCTTGGGAAGTGAACCTGGGACTCGCGCATCCTCTGAGGTGGATCTCGGACGGGAAGTCCACATGGGAGTTCCCTCGTTTGCTGAGAAGGGCTTTGAATAAGTCTTCGCAGCTGCAAGAAGCGATTCGCTGAAAGCTTGCGGCGCTTGAGCGGTGGTTTGAACCGCGGCCACCGCTCGAGTCATCCCCGGCGTCAGAGCGGTCATCTCGATAATGGCATTCGCAATCACGCTCACAATACAGCATTTGTTTGGCCAAACGGACGCTGTTTATTACCGATCGATCGCGCTGAGCTTCCTCCTTGGAATCAATGATTTAAGCATTGGCTCCAACCGTGTCGAGCGATGATCGCTGCAAAGGAGGCAACTTTTGCCGGATCAACCATAGGCAAAGAATGCCGGGTTCCTTGGACCATTGCCCAAACGGAATTCGAAATAGTCTCGACTGGAGATTATGGTTGTGTAGGTTTTCTGCTGTAGTTATCGGAATCTGTCGCCAAGCATGCAAGGACCGCTCGGCAATACTGTTCCTGGGCCCGCTGCTTAACAGCGGCCTCGGCGGACAATATAGTTATCGTCAAGAGTCTTCTGCTCGCGGCGCGCGGTATCGGAGTCGAAAATGGTGCGTTGCTCGTCATGCATATCTGTAAGCATCTCGCGATTCCGTCGTGCACCCTCGTAGACCATCAGTTGCCTGTCCCGCAACTCTTCGAGTTTCTCAATCTGTTCTTCGAGCTCTTTTCTGCTTTTCTTGAGTTCCTTCACCTCGCCGTAAGAAGCATGCAATTTGTAGCCAGCGACGGGTTTGAAGACATTTTCACGACGAGAGACATTCGATCCCGCAATCTCGGCGTCGGTTCGCGCGAGGTTTTCGAGAGTCTGAGAGATTTCGAAAAGTATCCTCTGCAGCAGGCGTTCTTCGCGCTCTTCGAGGATTCCGCGAATTCGAAGCACCGCGGCAAGTGTAAACTGAAAGGCCATGTCAGCTCGGAACCCCAAGAAGCGATTTTACGACGGTCGGAAAGGCGACAATCTGCTCTGGGCGCTGGTGCAGGAATGCGTTCAGTTTTGGCAGTATCTCGACAGCCCTGTCAAGCGTTGGGTCGGCACCTTTCTGATAAGCGCCGATGCGAATCAAGTCTTCAGATCGCGCGTAGGAAGCCATCAGCAGGCGCAGAGCCTTGGCCTTTTGCATGTGCTCTTCCGAAGTTATATTCGGCATCAGGCGGCTTAGGCTCTCAAGAATGGAAATTGGCGGATAGTGGTTCCTCATCGCCAGGTTTCTGTCGAGGATTACATGTCCGTCGAGCAACGATCGCACCGTATCCGCAACCGGATCCTGCTGATCATCGCCTTCCATCAAAACGGTATAGAAAGCAGTGATGCTGCCGCCCTTGAAGCAACCTGCCCGCTCGACCAATCGGGCAAGCATGTTCAGGACCGAAGGCGTATAGCCCTTCGCTGTCGGCGGTTCGCCGGCCGACAGACCGATTTCGCGTTGTGCCATTGCAAAGCGGGTCAGAGAGTCAACGACCAGGAGAACATTCTTCCCGCTGCTGGCAAAGTACTCTGCAATGGCAGTCGCCGACAGTGCTGCTCGTAGCCGCAGCAGAGGCGATTGATCGGAGGTGGAAACGACTACGACACACCGCTTTCGGCCCTCGTCGCCGATGACTTCAAGGAACTCGCCAACCTCGCGGCCGCGTTCTCCAACCAGCGCCAGCACCGTCATGTCTGCGCTCGTCCCGCGGGCCATCATGCCCAGCAGCGTGCTTTTTCCAACTCCGCTGCCGCCAAAGATACCGAGGCGCTGCCCCCGTCCGCAGGTCACAAAAGCATCGAGCGCGCGGATACCGCATCCCAGTGCCTCCCGGATCGGCACGCGATCGAGCGGCAACGGTGCAGACCCATCCACCCATACCGTCCGTTCTCCTCGATATTCTCCCTGCGAATCCAAAGGCACGCCGGTAGCGTCTATCACTCGGCCCAGCAGGTCGTTGCCAACACGGATGGATGGCCGCGTTCCCCAGGCTACGATCCGGTCTCCGAATCGGATGCCCTGGGGATTCTCAACAGCCATGGAAAGCATCGTCGATCCGCGAAAACCAATCACCTGGCCGGAATATTTCTTGCCGCTCGCGTTGGTGATCTCGCAAGACTCTCCGATGGAACAGAATGGCCCTTCGGACTCGATGAGGTTGCCGACCACTTGCAACACACGACCGCGCCAACGCAGGGTCGACCCTCGATCCAGGCGATCGAAGTAAGGAGCGAGTGGACCTGAGGTATTCACTTGACCGGTGGCCTCTGGGCAAGCAGATCGAAGAACCCCTGCTCAACCTCTTTCAATTGCGCATCGATGCTGAAGTTTGCCGAGCCCACGTCGGTTTCAAGAATGCAATCGTCGGGTTCCAGGTGAGCATCCTCTACGATTGCAATGGTCGAGCCATTCAGAGGGTTCGCCAGCCGCTCACGCCACTTCTCTGCTCTCGCTGTCGGAACGCGCACTGTCACACTCGATCCGTCATGCAGTTTGTCGATAGCGACCCGAACCAATGCCGCAACCAGGAGCGGGTCAACCTGGGCCTCACGATGAAGCACTTTGGCTGCAATCGCAAGCGCGAGATGGACCACTTCGGACTCAATGCGGGAGAAATACCCCTTTCGTTCAGTCTCGAATAGCTCCAGCGCCCGAAGAATCTTCCCCGCTTCTCCGTCTGACCTTGCTCCATATTCCCGATTCAGGCGTGTCTCGGCCTCGGCCGCCGCCTCCATGCGCGCAAGATTCAGCAGTTCACTGATCTCCTGCGCCGATGGGCCTGACGCCGCCTGCCTCTCGCTATCCCGGTCCGCTGCGCCGTCAGACTTCTTTGTCTGCGTCGCATTCGCCAGGGTAGGAGTCGCCATATCCTTATACAGGAACGAAGTTGCCGGTATCGCGAAGTCATCGCACACAGCTTCTCTAAACCAAGTACTCATCATTTGCCTCGCCCTTCAATACAATCTTGCCCTCGGCCTCAAGTTGCCGGGCAATCGCAACAATCTCAGTCTGTGCCTTAATCACATCCTTACTCCGCACCGCGCCGAGTAATTCCACATCTTCCTTGAGCATTTCTACGGCTCTCGACGACATCGTCCGGAAGAAGTGGTTCTTCAGCTCTTCGTCTGTTCCCTTCAGGGCCGTCGCCAAGACCCTCTTGTCAATTAATGCCGTAAGTTCGCGAATGTGTGATTCGCCTACCTGCAGAAGATCTTCAAAGGTAAACATCAGGTTGCGAATGCTGATTGCCAGCGTAGGCTCCTCGTTCTCAATGCTTTCGAGAATCTCTTGAGCTACAGTCGTATCAATGCAATTCATGATGTCGGCCACGCTTTGAAAGCCTGAATAGGCGCGTCTTCCCTGCTCTCCAACTGCCTTCAAACGCTGGCTAAGCACGGCCGACACTTTCTCCGCCATCTCTGGCGAGAAGCGCCGGAGGTTTGCCAGTCTCTTCACCGCCTCCGCACGAGTTTCATTGGGAAGACTCATCAGCAGCGCCGATGCCTGCCGATCTCCGAGTTGGCCGAGAATCAGAGCGATAGTCTGTGGGTGCTCGCCTTCGAGGAATCTTGCAAGCTTTTGAGGATCGGCCCGCTGCAAAGACTGCAGCGGTTTCAACTCGCTTGCCTTGCTAAGTCGCTTCAGTATGCTCTCTGCCTCAACTTCACCAACGGCCTTGACAAGCAGCCGGCGGGCAAGGCTATGTCCGCCCTGAATGCTGCTGTCCTGCCCCTTTGTCATCTGCTGGTACTCTTCAATGACCTGGATCGACAATTCCACCGGTATCGCTCCAAGATTCGCAACTTCATCGGCTACGCGCCGCAGATCCTCATCGTTCAGGCCGCGAAAGACTGCCGCGGCAGAGTCCTCGCCGAGAGTCGACAGCAGGATAGCCGCCTTGCGAAGTCCGCTGATTTTGAGCTGGTGGGCCTGCGCTGTCATGGGGTCTCTTCCTGCAGCCACGTACGAACGGCCGTGACGCTGCTCTCCGGCTCGGTCCGCACATACTCCGCAAGCTGCTTCTTCAAAAGCATGGATCGTTGAGCCAGAATAGCCGGAGAATCTGCAATCGCCACAAGTCCAGGCTCAGAGAGTTGATCTGTGTGGATTGGCGCCGGTAGTGCATTCGAAACCGCAAGAACTCGTTTTTGGATCGGACGGATCATCAGCAGATAGACGATGAGGAAGAGCACCAGTAGTACCCCATAGCGAACCTCCGACGAATAGTCATTCAAATCCTTTCGCGCCTTCTCCGCCATTGTGGCAGGTGCGACATCTTCTGCATCTGCGTGCTCGAATGCAAGGTTCTGCACACTGATGACATCTCCGCGAACGCTATTGAATCCGATGGCCGCCTGCGCCAAGTCACTGATGAGCTTCAGGTCCTCAGGCTCTCTCTTATGATGCAGTTCCACCCATTTGCTATTCACTTGCTTGCGCTCCGTCACATCGTCCACCAGCACCGCGGCTGTGATGCGGCGAATACTCCCTGCCGGTTCAATTACATGGCGAGTAGTCCTATTCACCCCATAGGTGTTGTTGTCTGTCTTTGAAGACTGGCCCGCGTCTTTGGTGGCCGCAGCGGCCGCGCCTGCCTTGGCTGCGGGCACGTTGCTTGAGGTCCCAGGCACTCCACCATTGGATGCACTAGGGCCCGTTGTCTCTTCCGAGTGCTGCATAGTCAAGGTCGCGCTGACGGCAGGATCGTATTTCTCCTGGCTCTCTTCGCTACTCCCAGTCTCATATTCCACATTGACAGTTGCGCGGATATGGTCAGCGCCAACGATCGGGCCCAGTGTCGACATCAATCGCCGTGTCAATTGCTGCTCAACGCCGTCACTTCCATCCCCGGAACCGTTGCCCTGCCCAAGCGACTGGCCGGCGTCTGCGTCGATGATCACAACGTCCGTCGGCTTCAGCTCGTCCACCGCACCCGCCACGAGCCGCGAGATCGCCGAAAGGTCATCCCTCGACAAGCTTCCACGTTTAAGCCGGAGCGTGACCGAAGCCTTTGCGCCGCGCTCGCGGTCCATGAAAACCGAGTCGGTTGCCATCACAATGTGCACCCTGGCGCTCTTGACATTGCTCATGGTCTGAATGGTTCGCTCAAGTTCGCCTTCGAGGGCCCGCTGATAGTTCACCTTCTCATCAAACTCCGTTTGTCCCCATGACACTTTGTCAAATATCTCAAAGCCAATCCGCCCGCTATTCGGTGAGTCATGCGAGGCTACTTCGAGTCTGGCCGCATCGACCTGGTCTGCCGGAACGCTGATGGAGGTCCCATCCGGGCTGACACGGTAGCTTATCTTCTTTGCATCCAGCTGCACCGTAACTGCTTGTGCATCCGCGGGCTCGAGCCCCTTCAGAAGCGGCTTGTAATCGGGCGTTGCAATCATCTTCACAAAGAAGCCCAGGACTGCGAGTGTAAAGGCGAGACCCAAGCCGAGATAAAGCTGCCGTTGCGGGCGAAGACCTGCCCAGAACAGCTTCACACGGTCCAGCGCCTGGTTTGTTCCAGGTGCTGGTTTCGTAACCGCCACTTGATTCTTGCCCGCCATAGGTACTTAGTCTCTTAGCTTCCTTGAATATGCGTGTTCACCACTGCAGTTCTGGTATTTTGTTTGCTTCATCCCGCCCTCTGAGGGGCATTGACTAGAACTGCATCTTCTCGATGTCCTGATAGGCGCTCACAATCTTGTTGCGAACTTGCATCATCAGCTGAAACGCTACGTCGGCTTTCTCGACGGCAATCATCACGGTGCTCATGTCCGCGCTGCCGCCCTTGAGCAGGCTGCCAATCTGCTGCTCGGAGTTCCCGCTCAGCTGGTTCACCTGTTGAAGAGCATTGGTTAGAACGCCGCTAAAGCCACCCTCTGCGCCCGCAGGTTTCAGCTGCGAGAGTTGAGGTAGAACACCGATGGAACCAATGGAGCCAAGACCTGGAATCGGACTGCTCATCGTTTAACTCTCCCGCCTAGCTTTTGAGGATGTCGACCGATTGCTGGATCATCTGCTTGGCTGCAGCCACTGCTGAAGCATTCAGTTGATAGGACCGCACTGAACTCATAAGGTCTACCATTTCCATGACCGGATTGATCGCAGGATAGGCAACATAGCCGTCCTTGTTTGCATCCGGATGGCCTGGCTCATAGCGCAGGACAGGAGGCGTTGGATCGTCGACGACCTCGGAGATCTGCACGCTGCCGGACGCCGGCCCGCTGAAATTCCCTGTGTTTGCCAGGGCCAGCCGAAAAGTTGACGCACCGGACGACTGGAAGACGACTTCCCTGCGGCGATAAGGTCCGCCTGCCTCGGTGTGTGTCGTCTCAGCATTGGCCATGTTTGCCGCTATGACCTCGGAGCGCTGGCGTTCTGCAGCAAGTGCAGACCCGCTGATCGATAGTGAGTCAAATAGGTTCATGACTAGCTTCCTCCACTGATGGCGCTAAGTATTTGGTGAAACTGGTGCTTTACCAACTGAACGCCGATCTGGTACTGCAGTTGCGTCTCGGACATAAGCAGCCCCTCGCGGTCGAGACTCACGTTATTGCCGTCGGGACGCTCCATTAGTCCTGACACTTCCCGAACGGCGGGACTCAGTTGCAGAGGCGCGGCGCCTCCCTCGGATTGACTCACGACACCCGTCATGGCCCTATTCAACTCTCCCTCGAAATCAATGTCGCGCGTGTGATAACCGGGAGTGTCGATGTTGGCCATGTTGGCCGAGATCGCCTGTTCGCGGCTTGTGGTGAGCTTTAGATAGCTCTCCAGTGTTGAAAGCAACGGTGCGGTTGACATTATGCGTAACTCCTTGGCGGAAGGCCATATTCTCTAATCTTGTTGCGCATCGTGCGCAGGCTGATCCCCAACATCAAAGCTGCGTGGGTTCTGTTTCCGTTCGCCAGTGTCAATGTGTTTTGCAGGTGTATCTTCTCAAGTACAGAAATAGGTGTTCCGGGGACCGGCATCGTGTGCAGAGGAGCGGGCGTAACTCTCAACGGCTGAAACTCCTTGTAGAAGCACGCCGCGTCGATCCTGTCGCCTTGGTGCAGGGAAAGCACGCGGCGCATGAAGTTTGCGAGTTCACGTATGTTGCCCGGCCAGCTATAAGCCTGCAGCCTCTCCACAAAACTCGACTCCAGTTCAGGAACAGCACTATCCGTTTCCAGGGCGAATCTCTCCGCAAAGTGCTGGGCCAGGGCTGGAATATCCTCCAGTCGCTCTCGTAGAACGGGAATTGAAAGAGGAATGACGTTCAGCCGATAATAGAGATCAGAACGGAAGCGGCCTTGCTCCACCAGCGATCCAAGGGATGCATTGGTTGTTGCAATCACGCGAATGTCGACATGGATAGAGCGCGTCTCACCGAGTCTCTCGAATTCCCGCTCCTGAAGAATCCGCAGGAGCTTGGGCTGCAGATTTAGTGGCATCTCGCCAATCTCATCGAGGAGCAGAGTACCGCCGTGTGCAAGTTCGAATTTCCCGGCTTTGGCGGCGCTGGCGCCAGTGAATGCGCCCTTGGCATGCCCGAATAGCTCACTTTCGAGGAGGTGTTCCGGTACGGCCGCACAGTTCACGGCGACAAAAGGCTTGCGGCTCCGATCACTGTTTTGATGGATAAACTTCGCCATCAGTTCTTTACCGGTGCCACTTTCAGCCTCGATCAGAACATCGGCGTCGGTGCTCGCCGCCGCGCGCGCGCGCTGCAGCGCCTGTAACAGAAGTGGAGACCGACCGACGATTCCCGCAGTCACGATGCTGGCAGTCGAAGCCTTGCTTGGAAGGTTAGCGGAGGGAGTGCTCTCGTTTATCCGCTGCATCACGCGAGCGGCCGCGGCCTGGAGTTGTTCAAACGACACCGGTTTCGTCAGGTAATCGAAGGCGCCGCTGCGCATTGACTCTACCGCTTCAGGAACACTTCCAAACGCGGTTAACAGAATTACCGCGGTGCTCGGGGAGTTCTTCTGCACCGAACACAGCAACTCGAAGCCGTCGCCATCCCTCATGCGAACGTCGCTCACAACCAGATCGAAACTCTTTAGCTCGAATGCATGCGCTGCGTCGCGAACACCGCTTGCCGTTTCCACATGCCAGCCGTAACGGAGGAAGTTGGCCCGCAATGCCGTGCGCATGCCAGGCTCGTCGTCGACCACGAGCACGGTGGAGTTCCTGTCGATGGGAGAAGTGCTGTTCATGCTTTAGCCAACTCCATTTGGAGTACGGGAAAATGAAGCGTGAATCGGGCGCCGGACAGAATGCAGTTCGAGGCGTCAATGCGCCCCCCATGCTGAATCATGATGCGTTCGCAAACCGCCAGCCCCAGTCCGGAAGTATCACCACTTCCGCTGAAACCAGGCTCAAATATGCGGCCGATTTGGTCAGGCCGAATGCCGCAGCCGGTGTCGGAGAATTCGGCGATCACCTGGTCGTAACCTTCGCGGTGATCCGTGCCATTCAACGCATTCTCTTCAGGCCGGATCGACACGCTGACTTTACCGCCCGCCGGCGTGTAGCGAATGGCATTCGAAATCAGGTTCAAAACTACCTGCCGCAGGGCACTTTCATTGCCCATCACTCGAATTGTGCTGTGTACATCCGACCATTCCAATGAGACCGATGCCTGATCCGCAAGCGGCTGGGCAAACTGAATCGCATTGCTAATCAGTTCTGACATCGAAACGGGGGCCAGCGTCAAAGAGCCCGAAGCATGGAAGCTCAGAACATTGTTCACCGTTCCAGACAACGAACGTATACCGGCGCGCAGATTGGAAATCCATTCGCCGCGGCGGTCCCCGTCTGTCTCAATCAATTCAGCAAACAGCTCCAGGCTCGCTAATGGGTTCCTAATTTCATGGGCTAGAACTGTCGCGATCTCTGCCAGTGCCATAGCCCTGCGCCCAGCTTCGCGCTCTAGCTCCGCGCGCTTGTGAGCAGTTATGTCGCGCAGTATCAAGATCGTATGGTCAGGGACACCTCTTCGGCTGGACAGCTGAAACAGGCGGCGGCTGCGAACTCCCAGCCAACGCTTTCCCGATGAGGCGTGAACGCAGAACTCCTGTTCTGCTTCGCTGCCGGATGCAGTCTTGTAAGAGGCTTCGAGATTGACGCCACTTCTGGCCGAGATCTGCTGCAACGTTGTCTTGGATCCTTCGCTGCAATCAACCCCGTCGAGTCCAAGCAGCCGTCTGCTCTCTGGATTGACCAGCGACAACTCTCCGTTGCGGCCTACCACCAGCACCCCGCAGGGCATTGAGTCCACTATCTGCCTTAGTTCCGACCGCATGCGTTCGTTTTGTGCCAGGCTCGCCTGTAGTGCCGCATTCCTCTCCGACAACTCCGAACCAAGGTCGGACACTTCAGCTTGCAGGGCGCGGTAGGAATTCTCGAGCCGGGATGCGGCCACGATGAATTCGGAGAATTCGCCGGCCAGAAGCGCGGCGCTTCTGGCCTGCATCTCCGATTCGTCGATTCGGTTGCTCCCCGAACGCCAGTTCCCATCGGGTTGCGCCTGGTCGTCGCAAGCATAGAACTGGCCGCCGGACTGGTTATCCGCTAGGGAGACGTTTATTGGTGCGAGATGAGAACTAGGCAGCATCTGCCTATTGACTAAGCACGACGATGGCCAACTTGATTTGCGGCTGGGCGGCGCAATTCACGAGGCGGCCGGGGCCAATGCCGCAAGTTGTCTCAGGCTGCGGAGAAACTCAAGTGCTAAGACTAAAGGAGAATGTGTCGGGGTAAGATTTCCCGATCGCTTCCGACGACTATGCTGGACCGCTCGAGTACATTACGCAGCTCGCGAACGTTTCCCGGCCAGTCGTGCCGCTCCAGGGCTTCAAGCGCTCCCGCGCCCAAGTTCACGCCAGGGCAGAACTTCGCCAGAAATGCCTCGGCGAGTTTTCCCAGGTCCCCGAGGCGCTCTCGCAGGGGCGGAAGTTTGATTGGAAAGATTGCCAGGCGATAGTACAAATCTTCCCGAAACAGATGCTGCTTGACGAGGCTGTGCAGGTCCGCATTCGTAGCAGCCACAACTCGAACGTCTACCTTCAAATTGTCATTCCCACCAATCCTCTGCACTTCTCCCTGTTCCAGAAAACGGAGGATCTTACTCTGCAAAGAGAGCGGCATATCGCCAATCTCATCAAGAAAGAGTGTTCCTCCATGCGCCGCATGGATGCGGCCTATGCGCGATTGCACAGCACCGGTGAATGAACCCTTCACATAGCCGAACAGTTCGGCTTCGAGCAGCGACTCGGGAATCGCAGCACAGTTAATCACGACAAGCGGCTGCTTTTGCCGTAAGCTGATCAGATGGATCGCCTGTGCAATCAGATCCTTACCGGTGCCGCTCTCCCCCGTCACCAAGACCGTCGTATCCCGGCGAGCTACCATGTGGGTCAGTTCATAAACGCGCTGCATCGGTTCCGAGTCTCCGATCATCCCGCGAATGCTGACCCGTCCGTCATTCCCTGCCCGCATTCGATGCAGTTGCACCGGGGACATGGAGTTGGAGTCCGTGCTGCGACCGCTATAAAGCATCTCCGTAAGTTGAGCCGACAATGGCGTGGGCGATGAAGTACCTAGAATAAGCTGCCCCGTGTGGGAATTCACGGAAAGTATCTGGACATTCGGGAACCGCTCACGAACCATTGCGCTGAATTCGCCGGACTCCAGGTCCGGGAGCAATGGATCGAGCAGGAGAATCTCACTGACCGATTCATGCAGGCATTCCATTGCTTCGGAGCCGCTCGCGGCTTCAGTCAAATCCCAGCGCCCATGATTGAGCTTCTCTCGCAGTTCAAGGCGCAGCCTGCTATTGGGACTCACCAGCAAAACGCTGATTGCGCTGCTCTCGCCCACCCGAAACTTCAGAAAAGGGGATGCACCCATGAATTTACCTCCGGTTTTGAAGCGGTTTCATCCAGCTTCGACAACGCCGGAACACGAAAGTCAGCGCTAGGTCTCTGACCGCTTGTTGTGGTACCAATGTGGATGCCCCGTCCTTGCGCCGTATCTGTTCTTGCCGCAAGGGGGGAAAAGCATGAAATCACGCAGTCAGAGCACTAGTCCACTTGTGGCGCCTTTGGTAATTCGATCAGCACGGTAAATGGCTCCAGGCTCCAGGACATTGTGGCCCGCTGGCTCCGCACATTTGCCTCGGCAAGGGCCATGCCGAGACTTCCTTCCGTATTCAAGGCCGCGACGTATGCGTTCATGTTTCTCAAGACTACTCGAACATCATTGGAAGAGTCGCACGAGGCAATAAGCTCAACAGTGTCCTCGGCATGGGATACCGCATGGACAATCAGCAGAACACTCGACAACGCCGCAAGTGTCCTCCTGCGATCGATAAGAACAAGCTGACCCGCTTCGGGCACCGTCGATCGAAGGGAGATGCCGCCTCCCTTGAACAACAGATCGACTCCTTCTGTCGCATCCGCGAGGAGGGGCAGGATCGGCGTCGCGAATAATTCGGGAAGGATGCACTCGGTATTCACAAGGTGCTGCAGGTAACTGAAGAGCGCACAGGCTCGCTCAACCTCAACCGCCGAGCTGCTCACAAGTTCCCTGAGTTCCACAATGCTCATTTCATCCAAAGAGGGATTCGCGACCCCCGCACGGAGAATACTGAGCGGCTGTGCGGCCGAGTGTAGGCCTTGCGATAAGTTTCGGCAGAGTGTTTCTAATGCAGCTCTAGGTACTGTTGCCTCTGTGGACTTACACTCGTTAATCATTGCCCAACACGTAGCCAACTCCACGCACTGTGCGGATCAGCTTTACTTCACCTGCAACATCGATCTTATCGCGTAGATACTTCATGTACACGTCGACAATATTCGTAGTCGGGTCAAACGGGATGTTCCACACTTCCTGCATGAGTGTCGTGCGCGATACAGCTTTGCCCACGTTCTTCATCAAGTACTCGAGAAGGGCGAACTCGCGCAGGGTCAGATCAATTCGTCGATCACCGCGTAATACGGAGTGTTCCTCGGTGTTGATGATGAGATTGCCAACCTTCGTTGAACTCGCCGCGGGCGGGGAGCTGCGCCGCAATAGACCTCTGACTCGCGCCAGCAACTCCTGGAACGAGAACGGCTTGATCAGGCAATCGTCCGCGCCTTGGTCCAGCGCCAACACCAGATCCTCGGTGCGATTCCTGGCGGTCAAAACGAGTATTGGCAGGCGTGGCTGGCTGAGACGGACCCGCTTCAGGACAGCCATTCCGTCCATCTTGGGGAGGTTTAAATCAAGCACTAACAAAGCGTAGACAGATTCCTGAAGGTCATTGCAGCCTGCCTCTCCATCCTGGCTTACCTGCACGAAAAAGTGACTTCGTTTGAGTTCGCGGCTGAGGAATTTGCCCAGAGAAACATCATCGTCAATGATCAGAATCTTCGGACCCGGTGAGATCTTCGAATTGCCAGCCACCGCAGCGCCCGGGATGGACGCTGGTAAAGGCCCTTCAGAACATACATCAGCGATTTGAGAGGTCGATGCCATCTTTGATTCCATTGGTCACAAGGTAATTCTACTCTTAAGTAACTAATCGTGCTCTAATATCAACTTCTAGTCAACGATTCTGTTGAATATAAAGGCCTTGACTGGTCTTACCTGTCCGACGGAGCATCTGCAGCCAACATTTCCGGCCAGATGGAGATCTTTTCCTTAGCAAAAGAGGATGGCAGCACCCGCGCCACGGCAGCATAGTTTGGCCCGAATGCACAGAATTAAGGGTGGATGGCGCCGCTTGACTGCCCGATTCGGCCTGCGGCGCCCGCGGGATGCCGCTCGGGTCAAAACTCAGGGCGAGCGCTGGTGACACCGGAGACGTTGTTGAGCGTACTCAGTTGCGCGGCGACCACTGGGCCGGCGGAGAGCGCATCTTCCGAGCCCGGCTTGACATAGACCTCGGAGGTTGCCGCTTCGTAGGCGAATTCGCCCGGCGCGCCCGGGTCGTTGGCATCGGCGAGCACGCGCCAGCTGCCGCCGATCCCTGGGGATTTCGTTCCCGTGTTGAACTGATCGGCCACGGTGATGGAGCTCAAGGTCGCATCCACACTGACGATCTTCGAAAACTGGTCGGTGTAGCGCAGGTAATCCAGCATCTGCATCCTTGCTCCGGGCCTGACGGAGGCAGTCATGTCGGCCACATCGACGGTGAAGGTGACTCCGAAGTTCTTCGGCTGCGTGGGATTCAGCATGCGCCAGCCGGTGATGAAGGGCCGCTGCGGATCGAAGCCGAGCGCGGCTGGAAGCTGGCGCGCGCCGCCGATTTCCAGGTCGAGGCCTACCGGCTGCGCGGCCTCTGTGGCAGCTGGGGTGGTGTAACTGGCGGAGGTCGCGGCAGCGATGTTCGCGGAATTATGCTGCCACTGGCAATTCAGGGTGCCCGTGCCGGCTGCCGTCACGGAGAATGTGGCTGCGTGACCTTGCACGACGGACAGGTTCCGCGGCTGCTGGGTGAGAGTGGGTGCTGCGCCGGCGCTTACTGTGAGGGTGGCGGAGTTGCTGGTGATGATGCCCGCGGCGTTCGTCACGACAACACCGAACGTGGATTCGCTATCACTCGCGGTTGCCGCAGGCGTGTTGTAATTCGGAAGCGTCGCTCCTACGATGCTGACTGAATTGCTTTGCCATTGGTAGCTGAGCGTGCCTGCGCCTGTTGCTGTAACCGAAAAGGCCGCAATCTGACCGAGCGCCACGGTCGCGTTGATCGGCTGGAAGATAATTGCCTAGTTTCGCCGTCTGTTCCTACCCCTCCGGTTGCATTTCCTGTGAATTGACTTGCCCCGCTACCAGTCAACACCACGGCGGACAAGTACACCACTCGAGAACGCATGGTCGCGTCGTACAACCTAACAGCCCGTGGTGCAAGTTCTGATTCATTGCCTGGATCTTGTTGGAGTATCCACAGGGATAGTTTGTAAGCTTTATTCATGGCGATGGGCATGCGGCAGCATCGAGAGCGGCAAGAGGATTTGTGGGTGGCGCATAGGGAGTTGGCCACCGCGCCGGGACATCCATTTTATGAGCGTCTGAACGCGGTGCTGGATGGAGAAGGCTTCGACAGGTTTGTCGAAGATCTTTGCGCGAAGTTCGATGCTCCGCAGTTCGGCCGTCCTTCGCTGACGCCGGGCATCTACTTCCG
>Ga0302320_10002094_pt1 | contig 47511 bp, 33 predicted proteins | sample Bog_T0_3_FD_202130 | JGI IMG/M metagenome (GOLD analysis project Ga0302320, IMG submission 202130) | Peat permafrost microbial communities from Stordalen Mire near Abisko, Sweden - Bog_T0_3 | ecosystem: Environmental > Terrestrial > Soil > Wetlands > Peat | place: Sweden: Abisko, Stordalen Mire... | reverse complement strand
AAATTCGCCCCCCCGTGGCGCTGTTGAGCGCGACACTGTCACCCCAGCAGGAGACTGGGCAGAGAAAAGCAAGACCTGCTGCCGCGCTGAAAATAGAACCGCGATTAAGTCACAACCTCTGAGCGAAGTCGAAGGACCTGCTTCTCGGCCGCTCCACATATGCAACGGACCTTCGAGACACCACACAAGCCGCAAAAACAGGAACGCGGCGAGGGTCGGCGCCCGTCCCTACCGCTGATAAAGAGCAACCAGCTCGCCACGCGCCAGAATGTGTCCCTGCATGGCGGCCACAACCTGCTTCTGGCTCGCGCCTGCCGGCAGATTCAGCTTCGCGTCCAGCGCATAAAGGGCGAAGAAGTAATGGTGCGGCATGTGGCCCGGAGGACAGGGGCCTCCATAGCCGATGACGCCGAAGTCGTTGCGGCCCTGCCGGGAACCGTCGGGAAGCTCACCCTGGCTCGGCAAAGCCTCGGGAAGCGCCCGCGCGCTGGCAGGCAGGCCGTAGAGCACCCAGTGCACGAAGGTGCGTCCGGGCGCGTCCGGATCGGTGACAATCAAAGCCAGGCTCACGGTCCCGGCGGGCGGCGCGGTCCAGGCCAGTTGCGGCGAGCCCCCAGCTCCATTACAGGTGAACTTCGCCGGGATACGGCTCCCCTGAAAGCTGGTGCTGGTCAGCTTGAGTTCCTGTCCCATCGCCATGGCAGCCCGGCAGGCCGGCAGCGCGGCAACCACGAGCAGAAGGCCGGCGGCAGCGCCCCACGCCAACTGGCGCAATCTTTCGCCCACTCCCGCTCTGCTCTCTTCTGCTATGGCCCGCATAAACCGTCCCCCTTGCCGGAATCTTGCATCGGTATGGAATTCTAGACCTTTTTTGCAGTTCCCGTAATGCGGCGCCCGCCTGATCCCTGGTCCCCAGTCCCCAGTCCCTAGTCTCCAGCCCCTAGTCCCTAGTCCCTAGTCCCTAGTCTCCAGCCCCTAGTCCCTAGTCCCTAGTCCCTAGTCTCCAGCCCCTAGTCCCTAGTCCCTAGTCTCCAGTCCCTGGTCCCCAGTCCCTGACCCCTGCTCTCTCACTTCGGCCGGATCAGCTCGATGCGGTCGCGGGTGCGGACCCAGGTGTTGCCAGCCATGCGGCCCACGGCGTCCAGGCCCGCCGGATCGACGCGGAAGTTCTCCACCAGATCCGCGCGCAGGTGGAAGCGGACGATCTCGCCCAGCACAATGACGCCGCTGCGCTGCTGGTGGCCGGTGTAGATGACCTGGAGGAGCTTGCACTCCATCTGGGCCGGCGACTCGGCGACGCGCGGCGGACGGACAACCTCGCTCGCGACCGGCGTGAGCCCGGAGAGCGCGAACTCGTCCACCTCCGGCGCAACCTCGGCGGCGGAGATGTTGGCCGCCTCGGCAATGGCTTCGCTGACCACGTTGATCACGAACTCGCCGGTCTCTTCCACGTTGCGCAGTGTGTCCTTTCTCGGGTCGGCCTCCGGTGAAGGGTCTCCGCGCAGCGCCGGGCAGAAGATCACCGTGGGCGGCACGGCGCCTACGCCGCAGAAGAAGCTGAAGGGCGCCAGGTTGGCTGCGCCCTCCCGGTTCACGGTGGAAACCAGCGCCACGGGGCGAGGCACGATGATGCCGGTCATCAGCTTGTAAATCTCCCTGGGCTGGCAATCAGCGGGGTCCACGCTGAGCATCGGATTTTCAGCAGAGTCTGCGGAGTTCATGATGATAGCCTAGAACATTGCCGCGCTCCGGGGATTGAAACCGGAAGGACGCGGACTGCCCTGAGAGTGTGACAGTTCTGGTGCGGGCGGGGGAAATTCGCAGTCCAGTAACATTGCTTCAGGCACAATATAGGGATAAGGGAGAATCGTCTTGCCGCGCATTCACTTTCAACTTCAACTCGCCGAACTGAAGGACAAGCTGCTGGCGATGGCTGCTCTGGCGCAGCAGGCGGTCGAGTCCGCGGTAGACGCCTACCTGCAGCGCGACAAGGGGCTATGCAAGTACGTCAAGCAGAATGAGGCGGCTATCAACACCGCCCAGCACGAGCTGGACGAGATGGCCTATGAACTGCTGGCCAAGGAACAGCCCATGGCCATCGATCTGCGCTTCATCCTGGCGGTGATCAAGATCAACGGCGACCTGGAGCGGATCGGCGATCAGTCGATGGGCATTGCACGGCGCACCAGGGAAGTTCTGAAGCACGAGGAGGTCGATCTGCCGGTGGATTTTGCGGCCATGGGCGAGTTCGCCGGCCTGATGATCCGCTCGGCGCTGCGGGCGCTTCTTGAGGGCGACGCGCGGCTGGCCGAGGAGGTGCGCGAGATGGACGACGAGATCGACCGCATGAATCGCCGCGCCCACGCCGATCTGCTTCAGCTCATCCAGGAGAAGCCGCGCTACACCCTGCAGGCGATGAACGCCATTCTGGTGGCGAAGAATCTGGAGCGGATTGCCGACCACGCCTCGAATATCGCCACCGATGTCATCTTCTGGATTCGCGGCGCCGACGTGCGCCACCAGTTGAGCATCGCGATGGATTGATAAGAGCAGGGAATAGGGACTAGAGCGTTTTCAACTCAAGTGTCTACAAAACTCTGGGTGCCCCATCCTTTGTGCGTACTTTGCACAAAGGGTGGGAAACCATGATCCCAAGCGTTGGTTGTAAATACGAGCGCCGAAAATGCTTTACCCGAAATCCTCGATGAATGCCTGGAACTCCTGCAACGGCAGCGGGCGGCTGAAAAGGTATCCCTGGTAGGAATGGCAGCCGAGTCCGGCAAGGAAGCCCCGCTGTTCTTCGGTTTCCACGCCTTCGGCGACAACTGACATATCCATGGCGCGGCCCAGCGAGATGATGGTTTGCGCAATGGCGCCGCTGGTCAGGTCCACCAGCATGTCGCGAACGAAGACGCGGTCGATCTTCAACTGGTCCAGGGGCAGGCGTTTGAGGTACGCCAGCGAGGAGTAGCCGGTGCCAAAATCGTCCAGGGAGAACCTCAGGCCATGCGACCTGAGTTCGGCCATCTTGGCGATGACCTCCTCAAAATTATCCACCAACATGCTTTCCGTCAGTTCCAGCTTCAGGCTTTCCGGATTGGCTCCGGTGCGTTCGAGGGCCGCAAGGACGTGTTCGACAAACTCCGGCTGGCGGAATTGCAATGCGCTTATATTGACCGAAATCGTGAGGTGCGCTGTTTCCTTCCGGCCAGCCCACGATGCAATTTGGCTGCAAGCGGCTTCCAGCACCCAATCTCCCACCGGCAGGATGAGCCTGGATTCCTCTGCCAGGGGGATGAACTCGTCCGGCATTACGATGCCCCGGCTGGGGTGTTTCCAACGGATCAGAGCCTCAACTCCAATAGTGCGGCCCCGCATCACTTGAGGCTGATAGTAGAGCAGAAACTGCTTTGTCTTGACGGCCAGGCGCAGATCTCCCTCGAGGGTGGCACGGGCGTTGACCGCGGACTGCAAGGCTAGGGAGAAAAAACGCAGGGCATTGCGGCCGTCCGCCTTGGCCAGATGCAGGGCAATATCGGCCTGCTGCAAGATATCATCCGCGCTTTTTTCCCGGTCCCCGAAGACCGTGATCCCCATGCTGGCAGCCGAGAGAATCTCGTGGTTTTCGAGCAGGCAGGGCTGGCCGATGGAAGCCAGAATTCTTTCGCCGGCGGCCTTGGCCTGGGTCGCTGCTTCTTCGGCAACTTCGCTCAGGTCATCGAGAATCACGACAAACTCGTCACCGCCGAGCCGGCCCACGATGTCGGCTTCACCGGCGCAGGCGGCGATGCGCCGTGCCACCTCCTTGAGCAGAAGGTCTCCAGCATGATGGCCGAGAGTATCGTTCAAGATCTTGAGATTGTCCAGATCGACCAGCAGCAGCGCATGCAGAAGGCCATTTCTGGATCCGTTTGCCAGGGTCTGGCCCAACCTTTCGAACAGGAGGCGGCGGTTGGGCAGCCCGGTCAGCGGATCATAGAATGCGAGGCTCTGGATGGTGTTCTCCGCCGCCTTGGCGCCGGAGATATCCCGCACCACGGAGATGATGCAGGAAACGCCCCGAATCTCAATCACCGACGCGGAGATAAGCACCCAGAATATCTCCCCGCTCTTTTTGACAAATTGGGTTTGAAAATCTCTGAAACTTGGATTCCGGCGCAGCATTTCCACGATCTCAGCGCGCGCCTGAGGATGCGCCCAGATGCCCAGTTCAGATGAGGTTCGTCCGACAATCTCCTCTGCTTCGACTCCGATGAGATCAAGGAATGCCTTGTTAACGTCGATATACCTTCCGTCGCTCAAATGGCTGATCGTAATGCAATCGAGACTGGTCTGGAAGACGGTGCGGTAGCGTTCCTCGTTGGCTTGCAACGCCTGCGCGGCCGCGGCCAGCCGTTCTTCCGCCGCTTTGACCTCGGAGACATCCCGCGTGATGGATACGATGCAGGAAGCGCCGTCAATCTCAATGGCCGATGCCGATACGAGCCCCGAGAATATCTCGCCGTTCTTCCTTCTAAACCTGGCCTCGAAATTCCGGCAATTGGCGTTCTGGCGCAGCGTCTGGACAAAATTCTGCCTATCGCAAGGATCTGCCCAGATGTTGAGTTCCCACGGCGTTCGCCCAATGACTTCTTCGCGCTCGAACCCCAGGATATCGAGGTATGCGTCATTGGCATCGATATATGTCCCATCGTCCAAACGGTTGATATCGACTAGATCGGGACTCGTCTGGAATACGGTGCGGTAGCGCTCTTCGCTGGCCCACACTGCCTCCTGAGCCGTGGCCAGAAGCTCTTGCGCTGCCTTGCTGGCGTTGATGTCTTCGACGAAGGTCATGAAGTGCAATGCGCGTCCTTCGCCGTCCCGTTGGATCGATATAGCCAACTTTGCCCAGGTGAGGCTGCCGTCCTTGCGGACGAAGCGCTTTTCCAAACGGGCGGTTCTGGCGGCTCTGCCCGGCTGCTGTTGGAGAACCTCGATACTTTCAGCAATATCCTCCGGCGCAGTGAGTTGCTGGACCGTCATGCCGGGGATTTCCTCGGGAGAGTAGCCAACGATTTCGGCAAAGCGCGGATTGCAACGGAGGACCGTGCCCTCAAATGAGGTGTGGACAATGCCCACCGCGGCCTGCTCAAAGGTCGCGCGATAGCGCTCCTCACTATCGCGAAGTTGTATCTCCGACAGCTTGCGCTCAGTGATGTCCTGGATGATCCCGCGCATCCTCAGCGGTTGCCCGTGGGCATTGAACTCCAGCCTGCCCCTTCCATGTACCCAGCGCTCCGCTCCGTCTGCCTGCCGCACAATTCGGTATTCCTTGTCGAAGGGCCTTCCCTTGCCCAGGACCTCGCCCGCAAGATAGGCAGTCATCATCGCGCGGTCCTCGGGATGAATCAGGGCCAGCCATCCCTCCACGCTGCGCTTGTACTGCCTGTCGATTCCGAAGATCTCATCCATCACAGGCGAGCTTGTCCACTCCCCGGAAGAAACATCGAGCGCATAATTGCCAAGGATTCCTATGATCTGCGCTTCCTGAAGGGTATCCAGGCTTTCGCGAAGCGCCGTCTCCGTTTCCTTGCGCTCAGTAATGTCTTGCATGAAGCCTTCGAGGTAGAGCAACTGCCCATCGGCGCCCAGAACCCTCCGGGCGTTCAGCGAAACCCAGATGTTGCTGCCGTCCTTGCGCTTGAACTGGGACTCGAAGCCCAGGACGTCTCCGTGCTCTTCGACCTCCCGCAGATACTTCGCGCGCTCATTCGGGTCCGCCCACACATCATGAGCGGTATTGCTGACCATGGACAAAAATTCTTCCGGCGAATCGTAGCCCAGCATCTCTGCCAGCGCGGGATTGGCGGTAAGGGGCCTTCCGTCATGAGTTGACTGAAACATTCCTTCCAGCGCCCCATCGAAGATATCCCGGTACTTCTTTTCGGCATCCTGGAGCGCTTTCTCTGTCGCTTTTCTCTCCGTGATGTCCTTGCCGAAGACGGAGACCCCGGTAACTTTGCCTTCGTCAAGTATCGGGCTCAGGGCCAGATCCAGGGTTCGGCCACTGGCAAGGGAAAACTCCACTCGAAGCGGCCCTTCGGCTCGCGCGCGCTCATAAAGCGGCGGCAAAAGCCCGGCTCTCTCTGGCGAGACGATATCTTTCGGGAGCATGCCTGGGGCAAGACGAACCCCAAAGGTGGATTCGATGTGGCGCCTCAGCGCACTATTGAAAGTGGTGAGACAATCATCGAGGTCCACCGCCCAGATCAGGTCTTCGGTGCTTTCAATCAAGGCCGCGAGATTTGCTTCAGCCTGAATTCGCATTTCCGCTATTCCTGTCGCCGGCTACTGTCAGTCGCAAAGCCGGAAACTCGCTGCTTGGGGAAGGCGTTAGCGAAGGAACCACTTTGTCGGTTTCTCCGAAATGCCTCAGAATACAGCTTTCCCCCGTGTCCGCATCCATCATTCATCGGAAAAAGCCGGCGTGACCTTTAAGACCTCTCCGGGAACCCCGAACAAAGTGCTTTGAGTGTACGCCGTAGTGGTTTCTATTTCCACAGTATTTTCTCCTCGGCGTATGGGTTTACTCCACGAAAACAGCTAAGTGGCGCAAACTGAAGCGGGCGCCAGACTCCCGGAGGAGAGATGGCGCCCGTTCGAGCCTGCGAATCCGTTTGAAAATCAGATCGCTTCCAGCGGATGGTTTGCATAGTGCAGCAGCACGGCCACGGCGCAACTGGTGAGCCGGGTCTCGGCCGAATCCGCCCGGCTGGTGAGGATGGTAGGAACCCGAGCGCCGAGCACGATGCCGGCCAACTGCGCTCCGCCCAGGTACTCCAGTTGCTTGGCCAGCATGTTGCCGCTTTCCAGGTCGGGCACCACCAGGATGTCGGCCTGGCCGGTGACCGGGGAGACAAGACCCTTGATCGCGGCGGCCTTCACGCTGACCGCGGTGTCGAAGGCCAGAGGACCGTCGAGAATGCCGCCGGTAATCTGGCCTCGATCTGCCATCTTGCACAGCGCCGCCGCGTCCAGCGTGGACTTGATCTTGGGGTTCACCGTCTCGATGGCCGAGAGCAGCGCTACCTTGGGCTCGGGGATACCCAGCGCATGGGCCAGGTCGATGGCGTTCTGCACGATGTGGATCTTGTCCTCAAGCTCCGGCTCGATGTTGATGGCCGCGTCGGTAATCAGCAGCGTGCGCGCATAGGCCGGCGTGTCCATCACGAAGACATGAGAAATGCGGCGGCTGGTGCGCAGCCCGGTGTCGCGGTTCATGGCCACCTTCATCAGCTCGTCGGTGTGCAGGCTGCCCTTCATCATGGCCTGCGCACTGCCCGTGCGGCACATAGCCACGCTCAACTCGGCGGCCTTGATCTCGGTCTCGGCATGGACGATCGGATAAGAACTGATATCGACGCCAATTTTTAAGGCCAAAGCTTTCAACTCGTCCTTGTCGCCGACCAGCGTGGGCAGGATGAGACCCTCTTCCGCAGCTTCCACAGTGCCCTTGAGCGCCACATCGGAGAGCGGCCAGCAGACTGCCGTGGTGATGGCCGGCAGATTCTTGCAGCGCTCCAGAAACTGGTGAAAGACATGGTAGTCGGCGGGATGGCCGACCAACGGGTCGACGGTAACGGATTCAGCCAGTTGCGCAAGATCGCTCATCGATACACTCTCCCGGCCCGCGCAGCGGATGGCTGCCGAGCCTCACGAATCTATTGTCGGCCACACAGACAGGAGCGCCTGTGCCACGGGTCACAAGACGGGGCAGTGTATCGCATAGTGGCGTCAGGTTGGGGCAGGACCAGAGGCTCGGGCCAATTATATGAACTTGATTTGCAGATTATTTCCGCCATCCTGCTACCCTGAAGTTGGGTAGGTCGTCCAGGGCGGGTCGATCTGTCAGGGATCTGCCCGGTCCGTACCCAAAGGCACTCCCCCCTCCCCCCGGGGGTCCATTCTCCCTCTGTTCGCTTTTGACTTGGCAACCAATTGATTCCGTTTGACTTGCGGACCCAGTAATTCGAGGTTTTGCTCGAAATAGGGTACATTTGCACGAAATACGGTGCATTTCGTGGCTTGGCGCTCCGGAGCCTGCCACATACCGCGGGCTCTATTCTTCCTTCGTGAGCTTCTTATGGGTGAGATTGAAGACTGCGGGCGATGCGGAAGATCGGTCTTGAGTTCTTGCAATTGCCCTGCGCAGCGGCCGGCGCATTTTTAGAGTTGGTGTAAGGTCATGGGTGGGATACCACGATCCCTGCGTTACGGGAACAGTGAAAATGCTCTAGTTCTTTGGCCGTATGAAAACGTTCTATTTGGAAATGTAGCGCTGGCCTCCTGGCCGGCTGTAGCGTGGGCCTCCCGGCCCACCGTCACTCATTGGATAGAACATCTTCATCCGGTCACGGACCTAGCCGCCCGCCAGCTTGATTCCATTGGATTGCCGCTTGTGGTCGTACATGGCGGCATCGGCTTCGGCGAGCAGTGCTGCTATGGTTGGATGTGCCGTCGGGTCATATTCGATCTGGCCGACGCTGAATTGAATCTCATACCCGCGATCCGAGGCTCGATTGTTCTTCTCAATCCGCTCCTTCATGCGGGCAACAATCGCGGATGTCTTGTTCTTGCCGGCATTCGTCAGCAATACGACGAATTCGTCTCCTCCGATGCGGCCAATGACGTCGCTCCCTCGAAAGATATGGAGCAACGCTTCGGCAAAGGCTCTCAGCACACGGTCGCCCTCGGCGTGTCCAAAGTTGTCATTGATCTTCTTGAAGTTGTTCAGGTCGAAGTACAACAACGTTGCGGGTTTTCTCATCCGCCTGCACGAATGGAGAGCCTGCCGTGAGATGGCCTCAAAGCCCCTTCTGTTTGACAGTGCCGTCAATTCGTCTGTCGTTGCAAGCTGAATGGCGGCCAGCTCCTGCTCGGCCATCGCGGCAAGGTCCCTCAGAAACTGATGCTCCTCCTGGGAAAACTCACGAGGCTTGTCGTCGATCAGGCACAGCGTTCCCATGGTCTGAGAACCAAGTTTGAGAGGGCAGCCCGCATAGAAGCGTATATGCGGAGGACCAATGACCAGGGGATTATCAAAAAAACGTTCATCCTGAAGCGCATCCTTGATGAGCAGGATGTCATCGCCGAGGATGGCGTGGCCGCAAAACGAAATATCGCGCGGCGTTTCACGCGCATCCAGGCCGGCAGCGGATTTGAACCACTGGCGATTGGTATCGACGAGACTCACGACGGCAATCCTGACGCCGAAGATGCCTTTGGCGATGCGCGTCAGGCGATCAAATCGCTCCTCGGGCGGCGTGTCAAGGATGTTGAGTCCATGCAACGCAGCAATTCTGGCGTCTTCGCCAGGCGGGCGAATCGGAGTCTTCATGATTGTCCTCTAGAACAAGAGGGGGGAGGGGAAAAGCCACAGCCTTCAACACGAAGACTGTGGTGTTGTTGAGTGTAGACGATTTGGCGTCACTTCGCCACCCCGATCGGGCGCCATCTCTTGAAACCTGAGACCGTTCAGGTCGAGGAGATCCACGCGGCGAGCCTCGCTTCAGCCTGAGCCCGCGTGACTCCCCGCAGCAAAAAGACCTTGCTCCGCGACAGCTCGCCGGTGGTCAACGCGACGGCGCTTCTTGGAATGGAGAAGCTCTCGGCGAGGAAGGCGGTCAGCGCCTGGTTGGCGCGGCCTTCCAGCGGAGGCGCGTGCACGGCAATCTTCAACTGCGCCGCCGCTCCTTCGCCGTAAACGCCGGTTACCGCGGTCTTCTTCGCGCCGGGCTGAGCGCGCACGGCCAGGGTGACGCCGCCTGGTGTCGAGCGCAACATCAGTCCTGCTCCGGATGTGGCCGGCGGGCGCCGAAGAGCGCCGTACCCACTCGGATGCGGGTTGCGCCTTCTTCAATGGCCAGGGCAAAATCGCCGCTCATGCCCATCGAGAGCACGTCGAACGAGAGCCGAGGATGACAAGCGGCCCAGCGGTCGCGCCACTCGCGCAGGCCGCGGAAACAGGCGCGCGTTTCGGCTTCGGAAACGCCAAATGGGGCAATCGTCATCACTCCGCGCAGGTGCAGATTTGCCAGATCCGGCAGCCGCTCCAGCAATCGAGCCGCCTCGGCTGAGTCAGGATCGATCCCCGCCTTGGTCTCTTCGGCGCTGAGCTTGACCTCGATCAAAACCGGCAGCCGCTTGGCGCATTTGCCCGCCGCCTCATTCAGCCGCTCGGCCAGGCGCAGCGAGTCCAGCGAGTCAATGCCGTCGAATAACTCCACGGCACGAAGCGCCTTGTTTGATTGCAGATGGCCGATCAGATGAACACGGACGGGCAGCGCGGTGCGTTGACGCAACGGCTCAAGCGCGGCTGCCTTGCCGGCAAACTCCTGCACGCGATTTTCGCCGAAGAGCGCAAGGCCCAACGCGGCGGCCTCAGCCAGCGCGGCGGCCGGGCAGGTCTTCGAGACGGCCATCAGTTCGACTTCGGCGCGCTGGCGCCCGGCGCTGCGGCAGGCCTGGGTGATGGCCTCTTCCAGCCGTTCGAGATTCTCCTTGAGCGCCGTCATAGCACCATCGTACGCACCCAAGCGGCTCCAGGACCAATATGCTTCCGCACTTCATATAATTCGGATATGTGGACCATCATTCTTCTCACCTTCTCCAACATCTTCATGACCTTCGCCTGGTATGGCCACCTGAAGTTCCGCCAGGAGGCGCTGTGGAAGGTCATTCTCATCAGTTGGAGCATCGCTTTTCTCGAATACTGCTTCCAGGTGCCGGCCAACCGCATCGGTGCTGCCCGCTTCTCGCTCGTCCAGCTCAAGGTGATCCAGGAGATCATCACCCTGGTGGTCTTCGGCGTCTTCGTCACCTTCTACTTCGGCCAGCATTTGCGCTGGAACCACGCCGCGGCCGGAATGTGCCTGGTTGCGGCGGCCTTCTTCGCGTTCCACTCATGGTAATGTTCCGCAGCTTTCGATCGGGATTCCGGAGGGAGCAGGGGCCTTCAGGCCCCTGGATGAGGCCGCAGTTTTCGATCGGGATTCCGGAGGGAGCAGGGGCCTTCAGGCCCCTGGATGAGTGCGTTTTTGCACGGCCTTTAGGCCCGGATCTTCACCGTTTTTCCATGACCTTGAGGATCCACAACTGTGGTGCAATGTCTCAATGCCCCTGCTCTTCCAGAAACTTCTCCGCTTCCAGCGCGGCCATGCAGCCCGAACCGGCGGCTGTAATGGCCTGCCGGTAGCGCCGATCCTGCACATCGCCGCATGCAAAAACGCCGGGAACAACGGCTCCGTTCAGCGTGGTCAGAACATTGCCGGTGGTCAGGATGTAGCCGTCGGCGTCGAGGTCGATCTGGCCCGCAAACATCTTTGCGTTCGGCTCGTGGCCGATGCCGAGAAAAAGGCCGTCAATGGCCAGCGTCGTAACTTCGCCGGTCTTTACGTCCCGCAGGCGCACGCCCTTCACTTCCTTCTCGTCGACGCCCAGCACCTCTTCGATGATGGTGTTCGGGCGCAGAACGATCTGCGGATGAGCCTGGACGCGGTCGAGCATGATCTTCGAGGCGCGAAAGACCTCGCGGCGATGGAGCAGCGTGACTTTTGAGGCAAAGCGCGTGAGGAACAGCGCCTCTTCCATCGCCGAATCGCCGCCGCCCACCACGGCAATCTCGCGCCCGCGGAAGAAGAAGCCGTCGCAGGTGGCGCAGCTTGAGACGCCATGGCCGATCAGCGCTTGCTCGCTGGGTAAACCCAGCCAGCGCGCGCTGGCCCCCGAGGCAATGATCAGCGTGCGCGTCAGAATCTCTCCATCCGAGGTCTGCATGCGCAGGGGATTTGCGTTGAGATCTACCGAGGCCAGGTGGGCCAACTGAAACGTCGCGCCGAAGCGCGCGGCCTGCTTCTTCATGTTGTCAATCAGCTCCGGCCCCTGGATGCCCTCCGGCCAGCCGGGAAAGTTTTCGACCAGCGTCGTAATCGAAAGCTGTCCGCCGGGTTCGTGGCCCTCCAGAACCAGCGGGTTGAAGCCAGCGCGGGCGGTGTAGATGGCCGCGGTGAGTCCGGCGCAGCCGGAGCCGAGGATTACGGTATCGCGAGTCTCTGTCATGGGTCTTCCCGTGTTGATTTTAACCGCCTGTCGCGGCTCGAGCCCCCTGCACGTTGCCGGCCGCATTCATTAAGATGAAGTTCATGGCAAATCTGACTCTTATCTACGGCCTGCGGCTGCTGCCCGAAGGGGAAGTCACCGAGATTCAGGATGCGACGCTGAAGCTGGCCAACGGCCACCAGGCCCACGTCACCATGCACCTGATCGAGGGATCGCGCGAGGAGATCGAGATCCAGCTCAAGCGCAGCCTCGACGCATTCTTCGACTTCTACCCGGAGATCTGAGGGCATCTCTGCGCCCGATGGGCAGATCCGGCTCTGCCGCGTTCCCCGAAGCGCATCCTCCATCATCCCTGTCAGGCGCGCCTTCGCGCGACCGCCCGGTTTCTGCCCCACTACCGAACAAAACTAATGAAGACTTCTTGTTACTTAAGGATTTCCAGTCCAGGCGAGCCGCGCCGATGAAAAGACCGTCGCCGCCTTGGGATTCTCTCAGGGTTTTCCTGTGAAATTGCCAATGCGAGCCGGCAGTGCCGGAGCGTTATCATGTTTCTCCACCGCTTTTCCACCCCTCACCCTGCCGCGTCCTGGTTGTTGGCCGCACTTCTCGGGACGGCGCCTATGGCGGTGGCAGGCGGACCGAAGCATGTAGCTGGGGTCAGCTCCTTCAACTCCGCGGTGGTTGGCCAGCCGGTTCACTGGGCGAACGGGCAACTGAACTACTACGTCGATCAGGGTCCGCTGAATGCCTCGGTCTCGAACAAGCAGGCCAAGGCGATGGTGGACGCGGCGGCGGCTCTGTGGAGCGCGGTTCCCACGGCCGGGGTCACCCTCACCGACATGGGGCCGTTGAGCGAGGACGTGAGCGGCGCGAACATCGCAGTCAGCGGCACAGACTTCACGGTGACCAACGAGCAGACCAGCCAGCTTGGCCAGATCGCCGAGCCGGCCGAGGTCACTCCCGCCGCTGCCAGCTTTCCGCTGGGCGTGATTTTCGATTCCGACGGCTCGGTGATCGACGCGCTCTTCGGCACAGGCGCCAGCCAGCCCGCCAGTTGCCAGAACAACGGCGTCTTCGCGTGGCTTGACAACGTGAATCCGGATGCGACCATCGCGCACGGCATCATCCTGCTCAACGGCCTGTGCGCCACCAACGCCAACCTGCTTGCGATGATGAGCTTTGAGCTGGAGCGAGCCTTCGGGCGGATTCTCGGCCTGGACTACGCGCAGGTAAATCCGGGCGCGCTGACCAACGGCGAGCTAAACGGCACATTGGGCTGGCCGGTCATGCAGCCGGAGAGCGGCGACTGCTCGGCCACGGGCGGCGTGTGCATCCCCAACCCTGCCGTGCTGCGATGGGACGACATTGCCGCCCTCAATCGCATCTACCCGATCACGGCCGCCAACCTGGCCAGCTTTCCTGACAAAAAGCTGACCGCGGCCAATACGGTTTCCATTCAGGGAACCATTAGTTTTCGAAGCGGCGCGGGGATGCAAGGGGTGAACGTGGTGGCCCGGCCGCTAAACGCCAACGGCAGCCCGCTCTACCAGTACACGGTGAGCTTTGTCTCCGGCTCTTATTTCAGCGGTAACCACGGCAACCCGGTGACCGGCTTCACGGATGCGAACGGCAATCCGCTGACCATGTGGGGCTCGAATGAAGCTTCATTGCAGGGCTTCTTCGACCTGAGCGGAATGCCGCTGCCGCCGGGCGTGACCAAGGCCAACTACCAAATCACCTTCGAGGCGGTGAATCCCAATTACATCCTCACCTCCTCGGTCGGTCCCTATCTGGATGGCTCGCCGGAGCCATCGGGAACGTTGGCGCCCATCTCCGTGCCTGGCATGGCGGCTGGGAGCGCTCAGACGCTCACTGTGAATGTGGAGAACTCGGCGGAGGGGGGCTATGACGACGCGATCGGAAGCCAGGCGGCGCCGCGCATTCTGGCCGCGAGCGGAGTGTGGAGCGGCCGGTTGAGCCAGGTGGGCCAGACCGACTGGTTCATCTTTCCAGTCCGGGGTGGGCGCACGTTCACCTTGTTCACCGTTGCGTTGGATGAGACCGGCGCTCCCTCCAACCTGAAGGCCATGCCGGCCCTGGGTGTCTGGGACGCCTTCGATCCCGTGGGCGCTCCGGCTGTGGGAGCCGCCACAGGGCTGAATGGTCTGGCTACGGGAGAGAGCTGGCTGCAGGTTGCCGCCACGGCCGACGATGTGGTGCGCATTGGCATCGCAGACGAGCGCGGCGACGGCCGGCCGGACTACGCCTACCAGGGCGTGCTCCTCTATGCTGACACGGTTCAGCCACAGCGGCTGCCGGCCGCCGGTGGGCCCATCGTGATTCACGGCATGGGCTTTCGCCTCACCGACACGGTTGAGGTGGGCGGCCAGGCGGCGCTGGTTACGAGCATCTCGCCCAACGAAATCACGGCTATCGCGCCTCCTGCTGCCTCGGGCGTCACCGGCTCGGTGGATGTCGAGGTCGACGACCTGCCCATCTACTTCGCGGGGGCCGTCATCTCCGGCGGCGTCAGTTACGATTCCGGCGCGGGCGATGCGCTCACGCTGGTCACCGCGCCCATGAGCACGGTGCCCATCGGCGTGCCGGAGGCTTTCACGGTCATCGCACTGGGTGAGAATCTGAGTCCGGCTGGCGGCGTCTCGGTTGTCTACACCGTGACCAGCGGAACAGCGACGCTGGGTTGCGGCAAATCCACCTGCACAGTGACGTCCGCTGGCGATGGGCGCGCAACCATGAATGTCACGGCGGCGGACGGAACCTGGTCGATTGTCACCGCTTCGCTGACCAACGGCTCCAGCCTCAAGGCGGAGCTTTGCGGCGGAACGCCTCCAATGCTGGCCTCGCTCACTCCCAAGCTTTCGCTGGCTGCCGGAGCCACGGCCAACTGGACGGCGCAGGCCCTGGTGCTGAACAAGGGCCTGCCCGCCAGCGGCCAGACTGTTGCCTGGCAGTCGGGTGCGAGCGGCATCTCCCTTGAGAGCGGCGCCGTGACCACCAACGCCAACGGCATCGCCGCCAAGGCGCTCACCGTGGGACCGCTGACCGAAGGGCAAACGGTCACCTCCAATGCCTGCCTGAACGGCACCAGCCAGTGCGTCACCTATACCGCCTTCGGGGCACGCCCGGAGTTCGCCTCCCTGGTAGCCGTCGCCGGAACCGCGCAGAGTTTGCCGGTCAGCGGCACTGCGGGCCAGATCACGCTGCGGGTGCTGGACATGGACGGCAATCCCATGGCAGGCGGCGCGGTGACGCTTTATCAGGCGCTCTATGCCTGGGCCCCGCCCTGCCCGCCGCATGGCCGCTGCGCTCAGAGCCCTTTGCTCGCCACCGAGGCCGCCACGGCCACATCCGCTCTGGACGGAACTGTCACCTTCATCCCGGCATCGCTGCCCGGCGTAGCCACCAACATGCTCGGCACCGCCGTCACCGGCAACAGCGGCAGCGTGAATATCGCCATCGAGCAGCATCCGTGAGGCAGTTTCCAGCCGCTGGCCTCCAGTCGAGTTGCTGTGGGGTGGGCGCGGTCACAGAGCCAGCCAATCAGCCACCATGCACCTTGGCGGATCCACCGGAACGCAAATTGGCAAAGTTGGCCAAAGAATACTAAACTCAAGCTGAGGTGCCCCATGCCGACTCGCAATGTCAGCCTGCCTGAAAAGCTGGATCAGTTTATTACCGCAAAAGTCGCGGCTGGAGATTACGCCAACGCCAGTGAAGTGATGCGCACCGCCTTGCGGGTGCTGGAGAGGGACGAACGGGAGTACGAGGAGAAGTTGGCCGCGCTCCGGGCGGCGATTGATGAGGGCCTCGCCAGCGGCATTGCCGAGCCCGGCGTTTTCTCTCGTATTCGCAAGAAACACGGTCTCCCGCAGAGAGAGGCTTGACCATGCTTCGAGTCAACGCATCAGTTGAAGCTGAGGAGGATATCGATCTGATTGCTTCTTACACGACAAGAACCTGGGGATGGCGGCAGACAAATCGGTACCTGGCCAAGCTGGAGGATGGTTTCGAGCTGCTGGCTGAGAATCCTTCCATTGGCCGATCCTGCGATTCGATTCGCCCTGGATTGCGCAGGTTTGAGATCGGCAAGCACGTTGTGTTTTACATCCCGGACCCCAGCGAGGTGCTGATCGTCCGCGTTCTGCATCAGCAGATGCTCCCATCGAGATCGTATTTCGAGCAGTGATGGTCTGCGGCCGCCAGAGGCTTAGCTGGTCGGGAATTCGCCCCGAATCTCCACAATTCGCACAGATTGCCTCCCAAATTGCACCATTTCCACGCCTTGTTCCCCGTCCCGGAGAGGACTAGGCTTGGATTGAAGCATGTGGGATCGCCAATCCACGGGGCTTGCACCGGATATAGGGCAGATTGTGCACCCCAAACCAGCGCCCCGCTTGCCGCTTTCGAGCTTTCCACAGGGAAACGCCCGTGTTTGGAAGGTAGATACCGGGAATGTTAAGAAAATACAAGATGTTGTGGTTTTTTGTTGACAGACACCACAGACAGCGGTAAGTTTTCATCTGCGGCTGTAAACGGACTGTAACCAACTCCAGTGTGAAAGCTCCACCGGAGACAGCACAGAAGAAGAGAACTCACAGTACTTTCCAAATCCCCGTTTCCCGTTCGTTGCAAGAGATTTGTCCTGACACCCTCCAGGCCGCATTGCGCCGGAGAGTGCCAGAGATTCACCGATTTTGCCGATTGAGAGGATCCCCCATGAATGAGACCCAGCTTCAGACTTCCGCCGCCGCCCTTCAAACCCCCCACTCGCAGCGTGGACTGATCTTTACCCGCCGCTTTACCACCGAGGGGGTTTCGCCCTATGACGAGCTGGAGTGGGAGCAGCGCACCGCGTCGATCAACGACAGCAAGGGAAACACCATCTTCGAGCAGAGGAACGTCGAGGTTCCGGTCGACTGGTCGATGACCGCGACCAACATTGTGGCCTCGAAGTACCTGCACGGGCGGCTGGGCACACCGGAGCGGGAGACGGGCGTCCGCCAACTGGTGAGCCGCGTGGCCGAAACCATCCGCGACTGGGGCATGGCCGGCAGCTACTTTGCCACCTATGAGGATGCCGTCATCTTCCATGACGAGCTGGCGCACATGCTGCTCACCCAGAAGGTGGCCTTCAACTCGCCGGTCTGGTTCAACGTGGGCTGCGACCGGCTGGAGCCGGATGCGGAAGGGCAGAACTGGCACTGGGATCCATCCACCGGCGGCGTGCGCTACGCCGCCACCGGCTACCACAATCCGCAGTGCTCGGCCTGCTTCATCAACTCCGTCGAGGATTCGATGAGCGGGATCATGGATCTGGCCCGCACCGAGGCCATGCTCTTCAAGTTCGGCTCGGGGACGGGCACCAACTTCAGCTCATTGCGCTCCAGCAAGGAATCCGTCTCGGGAGGCGGCACGGCCAGCGGTCCGCTCAGCTTCATGCGCGGCCTCGACGCCTTCGCCGGGGTCATCAAGTCCGGCGGCAAGACGCGCCGCGCGGCCAAGATGGCGATTCTGAACGTCGAGCATCCCGACATTGTGGACTTCATCGAGTGCAAGGCCAAGGAAGAGCAGAAGGCCCACACGCTGATCAAGGCCGGCTACGATGGCTCGGGACCGGATTCAGAGGCCTTTTCGTCGATCTTCTTCCAGAATGCCAACAACTCCGTCCGCGTCAGCGACGAGTTCATGCGCGCCTACGAGACTGACGGCGAATACACCACCTATACCGTCAAGGGCCATGAGCCGGTGGCAAGCTACAAGGCCCGCGATATCATGCGCAAGATCGCCGATGCAACATGGCTCTGCGGCGACCCCGGCCTGCAATTCGACACCATCATCAACCGCTGGCACACCTGCAAGAACACCGCCCGCATCAACGCGTCGAACCCCTGCTCGGAGTACATGTTCCTTGACAACTCGGCCTGCAATCTGGCCAGTTTCAACCTCATGAAGTACGTCACCCCGGCCGGCGGCTTTGACATTCCCGCCTACCGGCACTCCATCTCGGTGGTCATCACCGCCATGGAGATTCTTGTGGATAACTCCGGCTACCCGACCGAGTCCATCGCGCGCAACTCGCACGATTACCGTCCGCTGGGCCTGGGCTACGCCAATCTGGGCGGACTGCTGATGGCCTTCGGGCTGCCCTACGACTCGGCCGCCGGACGCGATCTGGCCGCCGCGCTCACCGCCATTCTCTGCGGCCAGGCCTACCTGCAATCGGCCATTGTGGCCGCCAACTGCCCGTCGATTGCCTCGGCTACGCCGCTCACCGCCCCGGTAGCGAGTGAGGCCGAGCGCCAGCGTGGCGGCGCATGCCCCGGCTTCTACATCAATCGCGAGCCCTTCCTCGACGTCATTCGCATGCACCGCGCCGAAGTGAACAAGATCGGCAAGTCGCGCCAGAGCGGCGCGCCCTTCAATGTGCCCCAGCTCGACGCCCTCATCGACGCCAGCCGCGAATCCTGGGATATGGCCCTGGTCTACGGCGAACGCCACGGCTACCGCAACTCCCAGACCACCGTTCTGGCGCCCACCGGCACCATCGGATTCATGATGGATTGCGACACCATGGGCATCGAGCCGGAGCTGGCGCTGGTCAAGTACAAGAAGCTGGTCGGCGGCGGCATGATCAAAATCGTCAATAATACCGTCCCCGCCGCGCTCTTCAAACTCGGCTATTCAGATAACGAGGTCAACGCCATCGTCAGCTACATCGACGCCACCGGCACCATCGAGGGTGCGCCGGGGATCAAGCTCGAACATCTGGCCGTCTTCGATTGCAGCTTCAAGCCGGTCAAGGGCACCCGCTCCATCCACTACATGGGCCACGTCAAGATGATGGCCGCCGCGCAGCCCTTCCTCTCCGGCGCCATCTCCAAGACCGTCAACCTGCCCCAGGAGGCCACCGTCGAGGATATCGCCGAGGCCTACGCCGAGAGCTGGCGTCAGGGCATCAAGGCCGTGGCCATCTACCGCGATGGCTCCAAGGGCACTCAGCCGCTGAATACCAGCATGGACGCCAAGAGGGAGCCTTCGCCGCTGGATGCCGCCGCGGGCCGCGTCCTGGCCCAGATCGCTGCCGGACAGCCAGCCGCCGATGCTGACGTGAAGGCTCTGGAGGCCAAAGCTGCCGAAAAGCTGGAAGTCCCCGCCAAGTCGATCCTTCTCGCCTCCGCCGCCTTCCAGCGCGCATTGGAAGAGATCGCCAGGGCCGCGGCAGTTCCCCTGCTGCAGCCAACGGCCTCGCCCGACCCCGCCCCGGAGGCTCCCGTCGCGCAGGATCTCAACGCTCCGCCCCGCGCCGTTCGCCATCGGCTGCAGGACGAGCGCGCCTCTATCACCCACAAGTTTGCCATCGCCGGCCACGAAGGCTACCTCACCGTCGGCCTCTACCCCTCCGGCCAGGTCGGCGAAATCTTCATCAAGATGGCCAAGGAAGGCTCCACGGTCTCCGGCCTGATGGACGCCTTCGCCACCTCCATCTCCATCGCTCTGCAGCACGGCGTGCCGCTCAAGGTTCTCTGCGAGAAGTTCGCCCACACCCGCTTCGAGCCCTCCGGCTGGACCGGCAACGAGCAGATCGGCTATGCCAAGAGCCTGATGGACTACATCTTCCGCTGGCTCAATCTGCGCTTCCTCTCCGGCACGCAGTTGTCGCTCTTCTCCAGCTTTGCGCCGCAGGCGCCGCAACTGCCCGCCTCGCCCAGCATGATTCCCGACGCTGAAGGGGAGGAAGTGAGCGGCATCGCGCAGGACAACATGGCCCGGCTGGCCGAGCAGGTCGCCCGCCGTCTCAGCCAGATCAGCAACCCCTCCGGCGGCCTCGGAATGGGTATCGCGGGCGCGGGCGGAGGCATCGCGCCGGATGCGCACGTTGCTTCGCCCAGCGCCGCCAGCTCAACCCAGGTGCCCAGCCTTGCCGACCGCGGTATCTACCACGCCGCCGACGCCATGCGCGACATGTTCGAGATGGGCGACGCCCCCAGTTGCTCGGTCTGCGGCGCCATCATGGTCCGCAATGGCAGTTGTTATCGCTGCATGGAATGCGGCTCAACCAGCGGTTGCAGCTAGCGTTTTTTCATTCCTGTAAAATTGGGTGCCCCATCTTTTCGCGCGCTTTGCGAAAGGGTGGGATACCGCGAACCCCAACCGGAACCCCGTTCATCAGGAGCAGCCCGACTCGCGGCGTCGAGTTACGACTTGAATGAACTGCCGCCAACTTGCTAACTCGCGATCACCGCGAAGCGGTGGCTAACTTGCGGGTTTTGTTATGCGCGGGTGCCCCCGGTCCCGGTGAGATTTCCAGACCTCACTGAGGGTGCCCCCGGTCCCTTGCTTTTGGGGACCGGGGATGATGAAAGCCTCCCCTGCAAACAAACGCTCGAAGGCCGAGTGCCCCATATCTGGCGCAGCTTTATCGCGCCGGATGTGGGATACCACGAACCCACTCCGCCCCCCTCCTTCATCGCGAGACCAGCCATTTACAATGGCTAGGCGGGCCGCAGCGCGGCCCCGGCAAGCGAAAGGAGCGACATGGAAGGCTCTTCGCGACGCAGTTTTCTTTTGTCAGTTGGAGCAGTTGCCGCAGCCTCCGCCGCACGCCCGCTCTTCGGCCTCTCCGCGGCGTTGAAATCCCCCTTCAGAATTGCGGTCATCAACGATGAGATCTCGCAGGACTTCGACCACGCCTGCTTCGTTGCGGCGCACGATTTCGGAATGAGCTGGATCGAACTTCGCTCCATGTGGGGCAAGAACACCATGGACCTGAGCGCGGCCCAGATCGACGAGGCGCGCGGGATTCTCTTGAAGCACAACCTGCGCGTCACCGACATCGCCAGTCCGCTCTTCAAGACCGACTGGCCCGGCGCGCCCCGCTCGCCATACGGCTCCAAGGGCGACATGCACGGAGCGGCAGAGGCCACATTCAAGCAGCAGGATGAGCTTCTGGAGCGGTCGGTCGCTCTCGCCAGGCAGTTCAAGACCGATAGAATTCGCTGTTTCGACTTCTGGCGCCTGGACGACGTTGCTCCCTATCGCGCTGCCATCGATGAGAAGTTGCGAGCGGCCGCGGAAACCGCTGGCAGCCAGGGCGTGCTGCTGGTGCTGGAGAACGAGTTCGCCTGCAACACAGCGACGGGCCGCGAAGCCGCGCGGACGATGAATGCGATTCAGACGCCGCATCTGGCGCTCAACTGGGACCCCGCCAATGCCGTGATGCGCGGCGAACTCGATGCCTTTCCCGGCGGCTGGGATGCGCTGCCGAAGAACCGCATCCACCATTGCCACTGCAAGAATGCCATCAAGAATGCGGAGGGCAAGATCGAGTGGTCTGCCGTCGGCAACGGAATCATCGACTGGACGGCGCAGTTTCGCGCGCTGAAGCAAGCTGGCTATCATGAGGCGGTCAGCCTTGAGACCCACTGGACTGGCGGCGGCTCGCCGGAGCAGTCTTCGCGGATCAGTTGGGCGGGCATGAAAGCGGCGCTGAAAGATTCTGGCGCCCTTTAGATCTCCGAACGAACACCCAATCTCTGAGGGGAGAAACAATGGTAACTCGACGTGAATTCCTCGACACGCTCGCGGTGGGAGCGGCAGGTTTGGCAATCAACGCGACGGCAAAGAGCTATGGCCAGATCGTCGGCTCCAACGACCGGCTCAACTTTGCGGTGATCGGCCTGAATGGCCGCGCCTACGCCCATCTCTCATCGCTCAAGGCGAACAAGGATGCGGCCCGCATTTCGCACGTTTGCGATGTGGACAGCGTCATTCTGAAAAAGTTTGCCGACAGCGTGGAGCACGAGTTGGGTTATGCTCCCGCCACGGACAAGGACTTTCGCAATATCCTCCAGTTGAAGGAAGTGGACGCCATCACCATCGCCACGCCCGACCACTGGCATGCACCCATGGCAATCGCCGGTCTCGAAGCGGGCAAACACGTCTATGTGGAGAAGCCATGCAGCCACAATCCCGCGGAGGGCGCGATGCTGGTGCAGGCGCAACAGAAATATCAAAAGGTCGCGCAGATGGGCATTCAGCAGCGCTCTTCCCCACACACCATTCAAATTGTCGACAAGATTCACAATGGCCTCATCGGCCGCCCCTACTTCGCCAAATGCTGGTACAGCAATGTGAGAAAGTCGATCGGCACGGGCAAGGAAGTAGCCGTTCCGCCGCAACTCGATTGGGATCTCTGGCAAGGACCGGCGCCGCGCAGGCCATACAAAGATAACATTCATCCTTATAACTGGCACTGGTTCAGGAACTGGGGCACCGGCGAAGCGCTGAACAACGGCACGCATGAGGTGGATATCTGCCGCTGGGCGCTTGGAGTGGATTATCCCCGCCGCATTACCTCGTCGGGCGGAAGATACCACTTCAAAGACGACTGGCAGTTCTATGACACGCTGATCACCAGCTACGATTACGAAGACAAGCTGATCGCATGGGAAAACAAGAGCTGCCAGGGAATGAAGTACTTCAACCGCGACCGCGGATCTGAGATCATGGGGACCGAGGGCGCGGTGGTTGTCGATCGCGATGGCTACGAGGTCTACGATCTCAAAGGGAATAAGACCGACGCTTTTGATACCGGCAAAGCAACCTCATCCTCCGATCTCACAGGCCGTGATTCCATGACCGATGCGCACTTTGCAAACTTCATCGCCGCGATCCGCCAGGGAGAAAAGCTCAACGCTCCCGTCTCCGTCGGCAATGTGGCTGTCACCATGCTTCAGCTCTCCAACATCGCCTGGGAAGTAAATCGCGAACTCGAAATCGATGCTGGAGACGGGCACATTCTGCACGACCCGGAAGCTCTGAGCATGTGGGGGCGCACATACGAGAAGGGCTGGGAGCCGCACCTCTAATCATCTGAATCCATGTTGTTCGGCAGTTTGTCGTTCAAGTATTTCGGGAGCCACGTATGAAACAAGCTATTTCACGCCGCAGTTTCGTCCAATCCGGCGCTCTGATTGCTGCCGCCTGCGCCGCGCCGGGCACAGTCCGTTCCTTCGCGCAGGCTTCGCCCGCCGCGGCGAATGCGTCGCCGGTTCAGTTGGGACTGGCCAGTTATACATTTCGCAATTTCACGCGCGCGCAACTGATCGGCTTCATGAAGCAGTTGCACGTCTCGGCGTTGAATGCGAAGGACGTCAAGGATCATCTTCCCGCTGATCCGGCGGAAGAGGCGAAAGCGTTGCAGGACTATGCGGCGGCCGGCATCCAACTCCATGCCGCCGGCGTCATCTCTCTGGCAAAGGACGATGATGCTGATATGCGCGCCAAATTCGAATACTGCAAGCGGGCAGGAATCTCCGTAATGGTCGCGGGCGGCATGACGCCTGCGATCCTTCCCCGCATTGAAAGGTTTGCGAAAGAGTATGACATGCGGATCGCCATCCACAACCACGGACCCGAAGATAAGTTGTGGCCTTCGCCGCTGGATGTGCTGAAGGTGGTCAAAGACCTTGACCCGCGCATCGGCTGCTGCATCGATCTGGGGCACGCGGCGCGCGCTGGTACAGATGTGGTTCAGGCCATTCATGAAGCCGGGCCACGGCTTTTCAACGTTCACATGAAGGATCTGACGAGCTTCGAGAGCAAAGAGAGCCAAGTGGCCGTGGGAGAAGGTATCATGCCGGTTCGAGAGATTTTCGGAGCTCTCATTGCAACGAAGTACAAGGGTTTTGTCGATCTCGAATACGAGATACAGCCTGATGACCCGATGCCCGGGGTTATCGCGAGCTTTGCGTATATGCGCGGCGTTCTGGCGGGCATGGGATACGCGAATCACGCCTGACTCTTACAATGGATTCGAGCAGTTGCTGAGAGGATGCGCATGCGGCTCACGCCCGGTGGCGGCTGAATCGCCGCGTCACTCCGCGAAAGGATCGAGGTCAGGCCATGCTGATTCATGAAGATCGTCTGTTTCCTGCCGAGCCCGGCGTACGCAAGATCGCGAAGGATCTGTATAAGCATGTCAGAGCGTTGCCCATTATCAGCCCTCACGGCCATACGCAGGCGGCATGGTTCGCAAAGAATGACGCCTTCCCCGACCCTGCGACGCTCCTGGTGCAGCCCGATCACTATATCTTCAGGATGCTCTACAGCCAGGGAGTATCGCTAGAGGACCTTGAGATTGGCCAGCCTTTCTTGAAGGATCCACGCAAGGTCTGGCGCATCTTCGCCAGCCACTACCTTCTTTTTCGCGGAACGCCGACGCGCCTGTGGCTGGACTTCGTCTTCCAGGAGTTATTCGGGCTTGAGGAGCGCCTTTCAGCAAGCACCGCGGACAGTTACTTTGATACGATTTCGGAGCGGCTCAAAAGACCGGAGTTTCTTCCGCGGGCACTTTACGAGCGCTTTAACATCGAGGTGCTGGCGACGACCGATTCTCCGCTCGATTCGCTGGCCGATCACCAAGCCATCCGGGATTCAAACTGGAATGCGAGAATCATTCCGACCTTCCGGCCCGACTCAGTCGTTGATCCGGAGTTTCAAGGATTCAGAGAGAATATTTCAAAGCTGGGAGAGCAGACCGGAGAAGATACATGGACCTGGGACGGTTATCTGACTGCGTTGCGCATCGCGCGCGCCCGCTTCCGCGCGCACGGCTGCACCGCGACCGACCACGGGCATCCTTCCGCGAGAACCGCCAACCTTGGACCGGAGGATGCCGCGAACCTGTTTCTCCGCGTTCTGGACGGCGAAGCCGGCTTGGAGCAGCAGGAGCTTTTCCGCGCGCAGATGCTGACCGAAATGGCCGCGATGAGCCTGGAAGACGGCCTGGTGATGCAGATTCATCCGGGCAGCGCGCGCAACCACAATCGCCGGCTCTTCGAGAGCTATGGACGCGACGTGGGCGCGGATATTCCCCGGCCGACGAATTACGTGGACGCTCTTCGCCCATTGCTTGATCGCTTCGGCAACGAGCGCAGCCTGACGATCATTCTCTTCACGCTCGACGAATCGACTTATAGCCGCGAGTTAGCGCCGCTCGCCGGGCACTATCCGTGTTTGCGGCTCGGGCCTCCATGGTGGTTTCATGACAGCCCGGAGGGAATGATGCGCTTCCGCGAACTGGCGACGGAGACGGCGGGCTTCTATAACACGGTGGGCTTCAACGACGATACGCGCGCCTTTCTGTCGATTCCGGCGCGTCATGACGCGGCGCGGCGCATCGACTGCGCATTTCTGGCAAGGCTGGTCAGCGAACGCCGGCTCGACGAAGACGAAGCCTTTGAAGTGGCATACGATCTCACTTACCGACTGGCAAAGAATGCGTACCGGTTATAAGGAGAAACGCATGGCGGTCAATGCGGAATCCGGCGTGCGAATTGAAGAAGAGCCGGTGGCCGGAGCACGGCTCGGCCGCGTGCGCTGGACGATCTGCGCCATGCTGTTTGCCGCCACGACGATCAACTACATGGACCGCTCGGTCCTTGGGCTCCTCAAGCCCACGCTTGAGAAAAGCATCGGCATGACCGAGGTGAACTACGGGACGATCGTGGGCCTCTTCACCCTCTTTTATGCTGGCGGCTTACTATTCGCGGGACGGTTTGTCGACAAGGTTGGCACGCGCATCGGCTACATGGTCATCATGGCCGTCTGGAGCCTTTCGGCCATGGGCCATGCCCTGGCCAACACAGTGCTCCAATTCGGCATTGCGCGCTCCTGCCTCGGGCTCGGCGAATCCGGCAACTTTCCCGCGGCTCTTAAAACGGTCGCCGAGTGGTTTCCCCAGAGCGAACGTTCGCTGGCCACAGGCATCTTCAACTGCGGCGCAAACATCGGCATCATCCTGGCTTCGCTGATCGTGCCCATCGTCACGCTCCACTTTGGATGGCACGCGGCCTTTCTGGCTACCGGCGTCTTCAGCATCTTGTGGATCGTCATGTGGTACAGCAAGTACCGCAAGCCCTTCGATCACCCCACCCTTACCGGCATTGAGCTTCGCCATATCTATCAGGAAGCCGCCGAAAGCATGGGCCCTTCCACGCCGTGGGTCAAATTGCTCTGCTACAGGCAGACCTGGGCATTTACCATCGGCAAATTCCTTACCGATCCTATCTGGTGGTTCTATCTTTACTGGCTGCCGTCGTTCTTCAGCGCGAAATTCCATCTGGATCTTTCTCATCTCGGACTGCCGCTCATCCTCGTGTACAACGCCTCGACCGTCGGCAGCATCGCCGGAGGCTGGTTGCCCGCCCCCTTCCGCCGCTTCGGACTCTCGGCCCCAAACGCGCGGCTGGCGGCCATGCTCTTGTGCTCCTGTCTCGTGGTTCCCGTTTTTCTGATCAACTACCTCCATTCGGAGTGGGCTGCCATCGCCCTGCTCAGTCTCGCCACCGCCGCGCACCAGGGCTTTTCGGCGAATATTCTCACCACTCCGTCGGATATGTTTCCGCGCACCGCGGTTGGCTCGGTGGCCGGCATCGGCGGCATGGCCGGCTCGGTCGGCGGCTTCCTGATGGCTACCTACGCCGGTTACATCCTGCAGCTGACTCATAGTTATGCAAGCCTGCTTGCCATCGCGGCCAGTGCCTATCTCGTGGCTCTGGCAATCATGGTCCTGCTCGCTCCGGGACTGAAGAGAGTGGAGTTTGCCGCATGAGCCTCTTTTGCGCAACAGGGAGTATCGAAACCGATTTGTCCGCGGAGCAGTTGAAGGAACTGCTTGCGGAGAGTCTCGAAAAGCTCGGCGAAAGGAGCCGCGTCCTTGCTGTTCCGCCGGATCAGAGCCGCGCGCACTCCCGCGCTGGCGAGCTGACCCGCCATGCGTGGGAGTACTATGGCGACCGGTTCAAGGCGGTTCTTCCCGCCCTCGGCACGCATACCGCAATGCGGCCGGAACAGATCGAGCAGATCTTCGGCAACGTGCCGCTGAATCTTTTTCACGTGCATCACTGGAGAACCGATGTCGAGACGCTGGGCGAGGTTCCGGCGGAGTTTATCCGTGAGCAATCGGAAGGCAAGCTGAACTACGCGTGGCCGGCCCAGGTCAACCGGCTTATCGCGCGCGGCGGCTTCGATCTGATTCTCTCCATCGGCCAAGTTGTGCCCCATGAAGTCATCGGCATGGCGAATTACAACAAGAACATTCTGGTGGGCGCGGGGGGTCGCGAGGGAATCAATCGCAGCCACTATCTGGGCGCGGTCTACGGGATGGAGCGGATCATGGGCCGCGCCCAAAACCCCGTGCGCAACGTGCTGAACTACGCATCGGATCATTTCCTGCGCCATTTGCCCATCGTCTACGTGCTGACCGTGATCGGGCGCAAAGAAGACGGCGAGTTAGCTCTTCGAGGCCTGTTCATCGGCGATGACATCGAGTGCTTCAACCTGGCCGCCGAGCTGAGCCTGAAGGTCAACTTCGAGATGCTCGACGAGCCGATCCGCAAGGCCGTTGTCTATCTTGATCCACAGGAGTTTCACAGTACCTGGATTGGCAACAAGGCGATCTATCGCACGCGCATGGCTCTGGACGACGGCGCGGAGCTGATTATCCTGGCGCCGGGAGTGAAGGAATTCGGAGAAGACAAATCGATCGACGGATTAATTCGCAAATACGGTTATCGCGGTACGGAGGCAACGCTTCACGCAGTCGCGGCTCATGCGGATCTGGCCGATGATCTGAGCGCGGCGGCGCATCTCATTCATGGCTCGTCCGAAGGGCGCTTCAGGATTACCTGGTGCCCCGGCCAACTCAGCAAGAAAGAAGTGGAAAGTGTTGGTTTCAGCTACGGCGATTTGCCCGCAATGCTTGCGCGTTACGATCCCGAAAAACTCCACCACGGCTACAATCAGGTCATGGGCGAGCCGGTATTCTTTATAGCGAATCCAGGATTGGGACTGTGGGCGCACCGCGGCCGGCTTTGATGCTACAAAGTGCAAATCTTTCGTTGAAGACCAAGGAGTGAACGATCAATGAGCGAGGGATGGAATATACGCAAGGATGCTGAGTTGGATTTTCTGGCATTGGGAGCGCTGGTGCATCGGCTCGACCCTGGGATCATCCCTTTCCGCAAGGCGACAGAGTGCCAGATTTATGTCAGCGGGGGCGAGTTTAATGTGGCTGCCAACCTTTCGGATTGTTTTGGGCTGAAGACGGGAATCGCCAGCGCTATGTCCAGCTATCCCATCGGCGACCTGATTGCCGAGCGCGTGCGCGCCATGGGCGTGAAACCGTTCTACAAGCATTTCAAGCACGACGGCGTGACCGGCCCCAACATGGCTACCGTGTACAGCGATCGTGGTTACGGCCTGCGCGCCCCAGTGGTTTTTTATAACCGCGCGAACGAAGCCGCGGCGCAACTGAAACCGGGTGACTTCGACTGGAAGGCGATCTTTGCTTCGGGCGTCCGCTGGGCGCATTGCGGTGGCATCTTTGCGGCGCTGTCGCCGTCGACGGCCGAGTTGGCCGCGGAGATGATGAGGGAAGCCAAGGCCGCCGGCGCAATCACATCGTTCGATCTGAACTTTCGCGAAAAGCTATGGAAGATTCACGGCGGCAGCGAGCGCGCCGTGGAGAGAATCGGCAGAATCGTCGAGAACGCGGATGTGCTGGTGGGCAACGAAGAGGATCTGCAGAAAGGACTGGGGATTGCCGGTCCGGAGGTAGCGGCCCGGTCAAAGCTTGATCCCAGCGCTTTCTTCGGCATGATTGACAGTGTGCTGAAGAAGCATCCGCAAGTGAGGGCAGTGGCCACCACGCTGCGCGAGGTGCACTCCACCAATCGTCATGGCTGGAGCGCGGTTGCCTGGATTGACGGCAAGACCTTTGCCGCGCCCACGGTGGAGTTGGAAGTGATCGATCGCGTGGGCGGCGGAGACGGCTTTGCCTCCGGCTTCATCTATGGGCTGCTGGCGGGTGAACCGCACGAGGAGGCGGTCAAGCTGGGATGGGCGCATGGCGCGCTGCTGACAACCTTTCCCGGCGACACCACCATGGCCACCGTGGAACAGGTGCGAGCCTTCGCGGGAGGCGGGTCGGCGCGCATTCAGCGGTGACTGGAGAATCCGTTCGCGGAGCCTTGAGGCCGGATGCGTGAACGAGTTAACGCTGCGTTCCAAGAAAGCATCGTGATTGATTTGCGCTTTTCCCCGGATGGGATGGCTCTCCCCTTGGTAAACGGCCTGGACCATCGATGGGTCATTGCGTTGAAGAAATCACCCCGGCTGACGAGGCAAGCGGCGAAAGAACTTACGCAAGAGATTGCGCATGTTTGTAAAACAGCCTGGATTTGCGTATCTTAATTATGGAGGGACTGCGAGATCCCGCGCGGCGTTGTGACTTAGCCCCGTTGAGGTTGGATCAGTTACCTGAATTAACCAGGGAGGATACATGGGAGTAGCAGAGATTCTGGCAACAATCGATTTTGAGATTGCTCAGTTGCAACAGGCAAAGGCATTGCTGACGGGCAGCGCGGCGCCTGTGGCGAAGAGGAAGCCCGGCAGGCCGAAGAAAGTGGTTGCGGTTGTGCCCAAGAAGGCAGCGGCAGTTGCGCCCGCCGTCAAGAAGCCGGCGAAGAAGAAGAAGAAGAGGAACCTCTCCCCCGAGGGGCGGAAACGGATCGCCGATGCTGTCAAGAAGCGTTGGGCGGCACAGAAGGCGGCAGCGGCTGCGAAGTAACCGGAAGTTCTCCGGACGAATCCGGGCTGGCGCGGGCTCCCCACTCGCGTCAGCCCGGTTTCCCGTCTTTGCTGGTCTCATCAGCAGGCTTTAGCTGAGCCTGAAATGGGCGAATTCACTCGCGCCCGGACCGTCAGCTGAACTCTTTCAGAATGTTCAGCGGTAGGCGAGACGTTTTCTCGTAATCTTCCTAATTCGTTGTCACGACCGGAAGCTCGATGCTGCTGGCCGCGCCGGGTGCGTGGTAGATGCGCTGCGTTGCTTTCTGGTAGTCGCCTGGTTTGGCCCAGAAGATATTGGGCACAAAGGTCTGGGGATTGCGGTCATACAGAGGAAACCAACTGGATTGAATTTGCACCATGATCCGATGGCCGGGCAGAAAGACGTGGTTGGCCGGCGGCAGAGCAAATCGATAAGCGAGAGGCTGACCGGCACTGATGGCCTTCGGGGCTGAGAGACTCTCCCGGTAACGGCCGCGGAAGATATCGGCGGCGATCATGAGTTGATAACCGCCAAGGTCAGGTTGGTCGGCAACTTCATCCGGATAGACATCGATGAGCTTGACCACCCAGTCGGAGTCCGTCCCGCTGGTTGAGGCAATGATGTTGGCGATGGGTTGTCCGCTGATATGGACCGGGGCGGTGAGCACGTCGCTGGTGAAGGCCAGCACATCCGGCCGTCCGGAAGCCTCCCGCTGGTCATCGACGAGCCACTGAGCCCAGGTCAGCGGCGGAGTGTAGCCGATGGGTTGGATGGGACGGGCGCGGAAAGGAACAGGCTTGGCCGGGTCTGAGATGTACTCATCGTAGGCCGCATCGGTTTGCGCTGGCGCCGTGAACCCAAGCTTGAGTCCGGCCTCGAGATAGAGCGGCTTTGTCGCGGGCGCTGCCGGCCATGCAGGAAGGCTCTGCCAGCGGTTCGCGCCGGTCTCAAAGGCCGTCACGGGCGCGATCTCCGCCTTCGGCGCATCGTCCTTGAGATAGCGATCGAGGAATGGACGCAGAACATTCTGTCGGAACCAGGTCCCTGTGTCGCTGCCGAAGCGAATGCGGCCAAGCGAGGCCGCATCGGTAATCTCCTGGCCGTGATGCCATGGCCCGAGAACGAGAAAGACCTTGTCGTTGTCTTTGTCCAGCGGCTTGATAGCCTTGTAAACGGCGATGGCTCCGTAGATGTCCTCCTGATCCCACAAGCTATGCACCAGCAGCACCGGAACCTTGAGCGGCTGTGCCGCCAGAACTTTGTCTACAGCCTGATCGCTCCAGAATGCGTCGTAGCTGGGGTGTTCAAGAATCTTGCGCCAGAAGCCCAACTGTTCGAGACCATGGCGGCGGCCCAGTTCACCTGCTGAACCGGCTTGCATATAGAGGTCGTAATCATCGAAGTTCGATGTCCACCACTGGGCATCATTCGAGCGCGCTCCCTCCTGCTCGTAGATGTAGGGCATGTTCTGCTCGCGGAAGGCTCCGTTGTGGAACCAGTCGTCGCCCATCCACCCATCGACCATCGGATTCATGGGCACGGATACCTTCAGCGCCGGATGCGGGTTGACCAGGGCCATCAGCGGCAGAAAGCCGTCGTACGAGATTCCGAGGATTCCTACCTTGCCGTTGGTTTCGGGAATGTTCTTGATGAGCCAGTCGATGCTGTCGTAAGTGTCTGTGGATTCGTCGACAGGCGTGGGATTCTGCGGCCCGTGGATGGGCCGGTTCATCACGTAGTCGCCCTCCGAGCCATATTTGCCGCGGATGTCCTGAATCACCCGGATGTAGCCGCCTTCGACGATCACATCCGTGGCATTGTCATATCCCTGGAGAATCGGCCCCAGGTGGGAGCTGGCGGCATGGCTGGTCAGCCCACGAGCGCTGTAGGGGGTGCGCGTCAGCAGAATCGGCGCGTTCTTGGCGCCCTTTGGGACCAGAATGACGGTATAGAGCTTCACGCCGTCCCGCATCGGAATCATTGCTTCGCGACGCGCGTAATCGAAATTCTCGGTTGCGGGAGCGAGATTCGCGGGTGTCTCGCTGGGATAGTTGGGATACGCCGGCCAGGCTGGGCTCGCGGAATTGGATTGTGCGGCAGCGGAGGCGGCAAGAACGGTGAGCACGATGGCAGCAATTGCGGCTGGGCGGCAATCTTTGATCATGAAGCGAACCTTTCGGCAACAAGGGATGCGGTGAATCCTGACTGCAACGGCTGAAGGATGAGATGGGGAAGTTGATTTCCCGGCGATTCGATCGGAGCACGGACAGGTCCAAGTTTAGCAAGGCCGCGGTATTTCCCGCGAGAGGCAAATCCTTCATGGATGCAGTGACTCCCATTGGCCGGAACTGCCGGAGTTGAAGATGGCTTCAATGACCCTCATGTTCCTGATGGCGTCTTCGAGCGGGACGGGCACTTCGGTGTCTTCCAGCACGGCTCGCGAAAACGCATCGCCCTGCAGCGTGTACTGATCGCAGACAGGAAAGGTCTCTGTCGTGATGCCGCCGCCGAAGAGATCGCCCGTTGAGTCGATGACCAGGCGGGTGGGACGGTCGGGTGGCGCGTTGAAGGGGATTTCCAGTTCGATGCGCCCGCGCGCGCCGAGGAAGTGGATGCGCTGGTAGGGAACCAATTGCGTGCTGCAGGTAAAGATGGACTGGCCGGCGGGGAAGTCAAGGATGGCCGAGGTGAGCCGGTCGGTCTGCATCCGGGGATCGCGGTCGATGAGGGCGACGACGCGGCTTGGCTCCTGGGCGAAGGCGTAGCGCGAGGCGTGGATGAGATAGCAGCCGATGTCCATCAGAGCGCCGCCGCCGCATTCAACCTGGTTGCGGATGTTGGCCGGGTCATCGTTGAAGTAGCTGAAGAAGCCAATGATCGAGCGCAGTTCACCGATGCGGCCTTCGTCGAGCAACTCCCGGAGACGAAGCCACTGCGGATAGCTGCGGATCATGAAGGCTTCGCCGATCTTGACTCCGGCGCGCGCGCGAACGGCGAAAAGAGTCTCTGCCTCCGCTACGGTGAGGCTGAAGGGCTTCTCGCAGAGAACATGCTTGCCCGCCTCGGCTGCCTTGATCGTCCAGGGAACGTGAAGCTGATTGGGAAGTGGATTGTAGATGGCGTCGATGTTGGGGTCGGCAAGAAGCTCTTCGTAGGAGCCGTAGGCGGTGGGAATACCCAGTGCGGCGGCGGCTTGCTGCGCCCTGCCAAGATCGCGGGAGGCGATGGCGGCGACGCTGGTGTAGCGTCCCCGCTGCATGGCGGGAATGACTTTCCTGAGGCCGATGTTGGCGGTGCTGAGAACTCCCCAGCGGAGTTTGTTTTGCATGGGGTCAATGATAAGGCCTCAGAAGGGCCTCATGTGTCCTTGATGGCATGAAAAAGTCCGATCAGTCCAGCCCATCGTAAAACGATTCACCTAGCCAACCGTTCCCCCAGCCCTGTAAAGTTTCTTCCGGCGGCTCTTTCCATTTTTCGTCTCAGCAAAGCGCAGGTGGAAGACGGAAGACCACCAGGAAAAACGCCGGTTCTGCCGCGCGCTCTTTGGGGTGCCGCTCTCAAGCTTTGGAGGAGTTTCCTCATGCTGCTTCGCCGCTGGCTGACTTTGCCGCTCGTCTTCGCTGCCTTCTCTTTCGTTTCCAACGCGCAACAGGCTGCATATCTTGACCCAACACTCTCCCCGGCCGAGCGCGCCCACGACCTGGTCGGCCGCATGACGCTCGACGAAAAAGCCTCCCAGCTTGAAGACTGGGCTACGGCGATTCCACGCCTCGGCATTCCTGACTACCAGACCTGGAATGAGGCCCTTCACGGCGTGGCCCGCGCCGGCTATTCCACCGTCTTTCCGCAGGCCATCGGCATGGCTGCCACCTGGGATCCCTCCATTGTCCAAGCCATGGGCAACGTCATCTCCACCGAAGCCCGCGCCAAGTACAACCAGGCCCAGCGCCAGGGCAACCACCGCATCTTTTATGGGCTCACCTTCTGGTCGCCCAACATCAACATCGTGCGCGATCCCCGCTGGGGACGCGGCCAGGAGACTTACGGCGAAGATCCGTTTCTTACCTCCAGGCTTGGGGTGGCCTTTGTCAATGGGGTTCAAGGCGGCGACCTGGACCACCTCCGCGCTGTTGCCACGAGCAAGCACTTTGCCGTTCACAGCGGACCCGAGACCCTGCGCCACGGCTTCAACGTCGACCCCTCGCCCCGCGACCTGGAAGAGACCTACCTGCCCGCCTTCCGCGCCACCGTCACTGAAGGCCACGTGCAGTCGGTGATGTGCGCCTACAACTCCATCGACGGCTGGCCGGCCTGTACCAGCAAGATGCTCCTCAAGGAGCATCTGCGCGACGCCTGGGGCTTCAAAGGCTTCGTCGTCTCCGACTGCGGCGCTATCGTCGATGTGAACCTGGGCCACAAGAAGGCGCCCGACATCATGCACGCCGCCGCGCTCGCTCTTCAGGCCGGAGACGACCTCTCGTGCAGCATCTGGGCCCCCGGCTTCAATACACTGGCCGATGCAGTCCGCCAGGGACTGGTCTCGGAGGACCTGGTCACCAAGGCGGCCGAACGGCTCTATACGGCCCGCTTCCAGCTTGGCCTCTTTGACCCGCAAGGCGCCAGTTCGCTGGATAAGATCCCCTTCTCTGCCGCCGCCTCCCGTCCCAATCGCCAAACTTCACTGGAAGCAGCCGAGGAAAGCATCGTTCTGCTGAAAAACTCCGGCGTCCTGCCCCTCAAGACCCCGCCCGCGAAGATTGCCGTCGTCGGTCCCACCGCCGACCTGCTGGCCTCTATTCTGGGCAACTACGTTGGCACTCCCGTGCAACCGGTCACGCCGTTGGAGGGTCTCATCCGGACCTTCCGCACCTCGTCCATCCTTTATGCACAAGGCTCCACGCTGGCCGCCGGCGCGGGCGTTCCCGTGCCGCGCACCGCCTTCGGCTCCGGGCTGAAGACCGAGTTCTTCGCCACCCCCGACTGGACGGGCCGCCCCGTCGTCACCCTCACGCAGCCCGAGGTGCAAACCGACTGGGAAAACGCCAAGCCCGTCCCCGAACTCGACACGCCCGATTACTCCGTCCGCTGGAGCGGTACTCTCGCCGTACCCGCGCCCGGCCACTACGTCTTCACCCTCGAGACCGGTGACAGCTTCCCTTACTCGCCCCGCGAAAGCTTCCGCCTCCTGCTTGACGGCAAGGTAATCTCCGAGGGCAGCCTGCGCCAGAGCGCCGACATCTCTGTGATGGGCAATTTTACGTCCGCGCCCGGCGCTTCGCCCACTGCCCCGCCCGCGGAAAACAACCCCCGGACACCCTCCTTCGCCATCGATTTCGCCGACACCAAGCCCCATGACTTCCGCCTGGAGTACTCGCACTCTGGCGACCAAGCCGGCGGCGGACTCACCCTCAAATGGGAAGCCCCCGCGCAGGCGCAACTCGACGAAGCCGTGGCCCAGGCCAAAGAAGCTGATATTGTGGTTGCATTCGTAGGCCTCTCGCCGCAACTCGAGGGCGAAGAGATGCCGATCAAGATCGACGGCTTCGACGGCGGCGACCGCACCAGCATCGATCTGCCCGCGCCCCAGCAAAAGCTTCTTGAGGCCGTGGCCGCCACCGGCAAGCCGCTGATTGTTGTCTTGCAGAGCGGCAGCGCTATCGCGCTCAACTGGGCCAACGAACACGCCGCCGCCGTTCTCGAGGCTTGGTATCCCGGTGTCGAGGGCGGCACGGCCATCGCCCGCACCCTGGCCGGGCTCAACAACCCCGCCGGCCGCCTGCCCGTCACTTTCTACGCTTCGCTCGACGGCCTGCCCGCCTTCACCGACTACGGCATGAAAGGCCGCACCTACCGCTATTACGCCGGCAAGCCGCTCTGGGGCTTTGGCTACGGCCTCAGCTACTCCACCTTCAAATATGGCCCCGTCAAGCTCTCCGCTGAAACCCTCAAGGCCGGCGATCCGCTCACCGCCACCGTCACCGTAACCAACACCAGCGCCACCGAGGGCGACGAAGTTGTCGAGGCCTACCTGAAAACCCCGCAGGCCGACGGGCCCATTCACGTCCTGGCCGGCTTCCAGCGCGTCACGATCGGCGCCGGAGTCAGCAGGGAAGTCACCATCCCCATCGATCCACGCTCGATGTCAAGCGTGAACGACCAAGGCTACCGCGCGATTCTCGAAGGCAACTACACGCTGACGCTGGCCGGTGCCCAGCCCCAGGAGACCGAGTCCAAATCCGCGGCCAGCTTCACCGTCACCGGCTCTTTGCGATTGCCCAAATAGCCCGCAGGCAGTTGAGCAGATTGCTCAGAATCGGCTCAAGTGCACTGATAGCTTGCCTGGATCTGGTCGCGGTTCAGGACTTCAAATAAATCTCCCCACACGCGGATGATGGGTCGATTCACTTCGAGCGCGTACTGCACAATCTCCGCCGTTCCCCCGCGCTCGCTTGACGGCTCGCCGTCCCAGACGGCCACGAGCACGTCGCAATGGTCCACCACATACCGGCCCGCCTTGGCGTAGGCCTCTTTTCGCATCTCCGCCCGGCCGCCAGCATCGCGGCTCTCCTCCGCAATGCGCCGCGCCCGCAGGAACACCGGCTTATCGCATCGCCCCAGCAACTCCTCAAACTCCTTGCGCGACGCCTCGGTCGCAAAGTCTTCGAGGTAGTCCTCGTGCGCAAGGGGAAGAACCACATCTAGCCGCGCGCCGGGATATTCGAGAACGGCCCGCGCCACCACGCGATCCGCTCCTTCCGCCAGCGGACTCAGAACACTGAACGGATTCGCAATTCGATCTGCCCTCCGGGCGCGCTCAATCTTCTGCCGCGACAACTCCGGAAGTAGTCCTTCGACTTCAGCGTCGATGGCCTTCTTCACCAGAGCTTGCAGAGCCGTCGGGTCGTCCAGCGTGCGATGGCCGGTGACGCCGATACGAATTCGGGACGGGATTGGTCGAACGTGCGCCATCGATGCTCCCATGTCTTCCATTGTCTACCACCCGCGTTATCTGCTGGTGTGATCCACGATGCTGGAATTACGAGGCTGAGGATCCCCTTCAACGCGCGCCACCATAAGAGTGGATGGAATGTTAAACTGCTGAATGTCTCGATCCAGCAAGTTCCAAGGGGGCGCGCGAGATTGCCGCCGCTTCCAGGAGGTCCATCTGTGAAGGCTTTTCATCTGCGGCGTTCAGCTTTGTTTCTAATTCTCTTCCCGGTGATGGCGATGCAAGCTCCCACGATTTGCGCTCAGCAGGAACCCCCGCTCCCAATCATGCCTCTGCCTTCGCACACGGTGCTGGGCCACGGGCAATTCCTCATCGATGGAAGCTTTGGCATTGGCCTGGAGGGATATACTGACTCGCGTCTCGTGTCGGGCGAAGGGCGTTTTCTCGGTATCCTTTCCCGTGAGACTGGCATCCCGCTTTCGAGCGCGGCGGAGTCTCAAACGCCGAGTTTCACCGTCAAGACTGCCGCAGCCAGTGATCCGGTGCCGCAGTTAGGCGAGGACGAGTCGTATCGCCTGGAGGTTTCCGCTACTCATGTGCAGTTGACGGCGGCCAATCCGCTCGGTGTGCTGCACGGACTACAGACCTTCCTGCAACTGGTCAGAATTACGCCTCAGGGTTTCAGCGTTCCCGCGGTCACCATCGACGACCAGCCGCGCTTTCCCTGGCGCGGGCTGATGATCGATGTAGGACGCCACTTCATCCCCGTCGATGTGATTGAACAGAATCTGGATGCGATGGAGGCCGTCAAGCTCAATGTCTTTCATTGGCACCTTTCTGACGATCAGGGATTTCGCGTGGAGAGCAAGCTCTTCCCCTTGCTCCAGGAGAAAGGCTCCGGGGGGCTCTACTATACGCAGCAACAGATAGCCGGGGTCGTCGAATACGCGCGGGAGCGCGGAATCCGCGTGGTTCCTGAGTTCGACATGCCCTGCCACACCAACTCCTGGCTGGTGGGCTATCCAAAGCTGGGCAGCCGCGGAAGCCCATACGAGCCGGCAACCCGCTTTGGTGTATTGGATGCCGCGATGGATCCAACCCAGGAGAGCACCTATCAGTTCATCGACCAACTGCTGGGCGAGATGACGGCGCTCTTTCCCGATGAGTACTTTCATATCGGCGGCGATGAGTGCAATGGAAAGGAGTGGGATGCGAACCCGCGGATCAAGGCATTCATGCGCGCCAATGGCCTCGAGAACAATGCCGCGCTCCAATCTTATTTCACGGCGCGGGTCCAGAAGCTGGTCGCCGGCCACCACAAGATCATGGAGGGTTGGGATGAGGTGCTGCAGCCCGATACGCCGAAGGATGTTGTGATTCAGTCCTGGCGGGGACAGGCCTCTCTGGCCGCCGCGGCGCGGCAGGGGAATCGCGGCCTGCTTTCAACCGGTTACTACATCAACCTGAACAAGCCCGCGGCCGAGCATTATCTCGTCGATCCTTTAGGGGGCGACGCAGCCTCGCTCACTCCGGAACAAAAGACGCGCATCCTCGGCGGCGAAACCACCATGTGGAGCGAGTACGCAACGCCGGAGAATATCAACAGCCGCATCTGGCCCCGCGCGGCGGCTATCGCCGAACGGCTGTGGTCTCCGCAGGACGTGAAGGATGTGGATTCGATGTACCAGCGGCTTCCCATCGTTGCGCAGAAGCTTGAGTACTACCGCCTGGGACTTCAGTCTTCAACCCGGCTGATGCTGCAGCGCATGAGCGGCGAGTCCGATCCGCAGTATTTTGAGGTTCTCGCGGCGGTCGTTCAGCCTCCCGAGGGCTATATGCGGGAAGCATTGAAAAAGTACTCGACCTTCACTCCGCTCAACCGGCTTGTCGATGCTGTCGCTCCAGAGAGCGAGACGGCGCGGAAGTTCAACGATCTCGCGAAGCTGATCGCCCAGGGAAAAGCAACTCCCCAGCAGTTTCAGGAGGCACGCAACTGGCTTGTGCTCTGGCGCGACAACGACGCCAGGCTGCAACCGTCATTGGGGCCCTCGGAGCTTACGGCAGAGTTGATTCCGCTCTCGCATAGCCTGTCCCAGGTGGCTGCGATCGGCCTCGAAGCTCTCGACGATCTCGATAATCATCGTGCGGTCAAGGACGCGAAGCTCCATGAGAATCTGAAGCTGCTCAAAGCCGCGGGAAAGCCCCAGGCTGTTCTGCTCGATATGGTCGTCCCGTCGGTCGAATTGCTCGTGAAGGCGGCCGGTTCTTAGTAGCCACGGCTTCAACAGGAAAGCCGCTTACCGGAGTGCGCTGCGAATCGCCAGATTCAATCCCACCATGAGGACGGCCGAGGCGGGAATCACCAGCAGAGCCTTCTTCAGCCGCCGCGGATCGGGGCCGGCGATAGCCCCGATGATGCGCGAGCTGACTGCCAGGCCAATCCATCCGCAGGTAATGACGAAGCCGATGGCCGTCGAGGTCATGCGTGGAAACGCATCGCCGACAATGGCCAGTGTGGTGGGAAAGACCGGCGCCATGGAGACTCCGGCGAGGAAGACCAGAATGAAGGCTGTGATTGGCTTGCTGGTGCGCAACATCAGAAACGTGGTGACAGCCATCGCGGCGGATGCAGCCAGAGTCACGTCGATGGCACGGACGCTCATGAGAATGGGTGAGACGCCGACGCGCCCGATGAGCAGGCCAAGGGCAAATCCCAGCGAAAGAATGTTGAGTGCGCGCGACTCCGGAATGCCCTGCGCGATGAGATGGCGGGGCAGCCAGTTCCACACGCCGACTTCGCAGGTGATGTAGAGGAACAGAAAGAGTCCAATCAGAAAGAGCAGCGGGCGGCCGAGCACCGGCCCCGCATCGGCAAGCAGGAAACGCGTGGCGCCGGTGGGCGGTGGCATCTTGACGACGGCTTGGATGGCCAGCGCAACCACGGTAAGCGATGCGACCGTGTAACAGAGCCGGACCCAGTTGCTCTTGAAGAGATTGGCGGAGATGAAGGGCGTAGCCAGTCCGCCGAGTCCGAAGAAGAGGTTGACGAGGTTGAGCGCAGTGGCGCGATGCGCTTCGCTTACGTCGCTAACCAAGGCGTTTGCGCCAGTGACGACGATGCCGCCGCCCACGCCGAGCAGGAACATCAGAACGAGAATGCCGCGGAATCCCGGCGAGCGCGGCAGCGCGTAGAGCGCGATGGCGATCAGCGCAAGGCCAAGTATGAGGCCGATCTTCTTGCCTTCGCTATCGAGCAGGGGGCCCACGCCGACCGAGGCGATGATCAGTCCCAGCGCCTGGGCGAAGGCGATGGTTCCATTTTGCGTGGGGGTCAGGCGGAAGCGCTCCGACAGGTTGGGCAGGATGGTGCCCAGCATGGCGGCAATCATTCCGTAGACGAAGATGGCGACGATGGCGGCGAAGATCAACATGCGGCGGACCCTCTTTCGATTGACGGTCTAAAGTGCGGGAAGATCGATCCAGCCCCGCGTCCGATGGCTCTCGAGCTCGGCTTGAAGAATAGTCAGTTGGCGCAGCCCGTCAACGAACTGCGGATATTCGGGAGCGATGGAGGGCGCGCAGATCGCGGCGTAGAAGCGGCGCATCATCTGCTTGGTCGTGTCGTCGTAGCCCTCTGCGTGCCCGCCCGGCAGGTCGGCGTAGGCGCGCGCCTCGGGCTTCAACAACGAGGGATCTTTAAGAACAATCTGGTTGCCCGCGTCGCGGCTGCCCACCCAAAGCTCATTAGGCCGTTCCTGGTCCCAGGCAGCCGAGGCCTTTGTGCCGTAGACCTCGATGGCCAGCCGGTTCTTGCGCCCCGCCGCGGCCTGGCTGGCAACCAGGTTTCCGCGCACGCGCTGGCCCATATGAAAGACGACCGCGCCGTAATCCTCCGTATCGACGGCCCGCGCAATGTAATCTTCCGGGCCGAGCAGCTTGTTGGCAAAGGTCTCGATGGGGCCTTTGGGCTGTTTGCGCGTCTTGTGGAAGGTTTGAAGATCGGCGACCAGCGAAGTGACGCGCAGGCCGGTGACATGCTCGGCCATGTCAAACCAGTGCGAGCCGACATCGGCCATGCACCGCGATTGCCCGCCAACCTTGGAGTCGATGCGCCAGTTCCAGTCCGTATCATAGAGCAGCCAGTCCTGCGAATACGCGCCCTGGATGGAGAGAATCTCGCCCAGCTCGCCGGCCTCAATCATGCGGCGCAAATGCTGCGCCAGTGGGTAGTAGCGCAGATTATGGCAGACGCAGTTGCGCACTTGCATTCGCGCGGCCAGGGCAACTAGCTCCTGCGCCTCTTCGACCGTGGTAGCCAGCGGCTTTTCGCAGGCCACGTGCTTGCCAGCCTCCAAAGCCTCTTTCGCCATCGAGAAGTGCATCGCATTAGGCGTGCAGATATGCACTGCATGGATAGCTGGATCGCGCAGGATCTCCCGGTAATCTGCGGCAATCGTGGGGACGCCAAAGCCCTCTCCTAAACTGCGCGCAATTTCAATATTCGGGTCCGCAATGGCCGCGATCTCGACGCCTTCCAGCCGCCGCAGCGCATCGAGATGAACGCGGCCTATGAATCCGGTGCCAAAGATTGCCGTCTTGATTGGTTTCATCGTGTGACCCCTTCTCCGAGCCGCGCTACACCCACCAGGCAGCGCCGGGTTGCTCGCGGATAACGATGCTGTTGAGGAAGTGTGCCGCCTTGGTCAGCCCCTCTTCCGCTGAGAGCAGACCGTCTTCGTGCTCGATGGAGAGCACGTAGTCGTAGCCGAACATGCGCAGTGTGGAGACGAATTCACCCCACCACTCGGCGCCGTGCCCATAGCCACAAGTCCGGAAGATCCAGCCGCGCTCCCGCTCCTCGGTGTAGGGCTTTGTGTCGAGCACGCCTGTGCGCGGCAGATTGACCGGGTAAAGTTGCGTGTCCTTGGCATGAACGTAAAAAATCGCATCGCCGAGAACGCGAATGGCGGCGATGGGATCGATCGCCTGCCAGAAGAGGTGGCTGGGGTCGAGGTTGCATCCCACGCTGGAACCGGCGATGGACCGGAGCCGGAGCATCGTCTCGGGGCTGTAGACCACGAATCCCGGATGCATCTCGATGGCGATTTTGACGCCATGATCGGCGGCAAACTTTCCATGCTCGATCCAGTAGGGAGTTACGACTTCGTTCCATTGCCAGTCGAGAACCTTGAGATAGTCAGGCGGCCAGGGGCAGGTCACCCAGTTCGGGGCAATCGCATTGGGCGAGTCGCCGGGGCAGCCGGAGAAATCCACGACCACTGGAATGCCGAGCTTTTCGGCAAGCAGAATGGTCTTGCGGCTCACCTCGCGATCCTGTTGCGCGCGGGCCTGATCCGGATGCAGCGCGTTACCGTGGCAACTGAGGGCGCTGATGGATGCGCCGTGATCGGCCAGCAGCATTTGAAAGTCGGCGAGGGCGGAGGGGTGCTCGAGCATGGCGAGCTTGCAGTGCGCATCGCCCGGATAGTTGCCCGTGCCAAGCTCAACCGTATTGATGTCGAGTGATTTCAGTTTGTCGAGAACCGCGGTCAGCGAAAGCTGCGAGAGCAGCGGCGTGAATACTCCAACGCGCATGTGAGTCGTCTCCTGCGTCTTACTTGGTTGCAACCTCATCGGCGGGTAGCAGTTGATAGCTTACGAAAGCCACTTTAGTGCTGTCGGGCGACCAGGAGGGAACATTGATAGTTCCTTGTCCACCGAAGAGCTTGGCGAGGACCGAGATCTTGCCGTCGCCGAGCGCCATCAGGCGAATCTGCACATCCTTGTTGGCCGGATGGCCAGTGACATCCTTCTCATACGAGAGAAACGCCATCCATTTGCCGTCGGGCGAGATGTGCGGGAACCAGTTATTGAATTCGTCCGAGGTGATCTGCTCCTGATCGCTGCCATCGGCTAACATGCGCCAGATTTGCATGCGGCCGGTGCGCTCGGAATTGAAGTAGATGTACTTGCCGTCGGGCGAATACTCGGGGCCGTCGTCGAGGCCCTTGGCGGTGGTCAGGCGCGTCTCCTCGCCGCCCGCAGCCGGGATGGTGTAGATGTCGAAGTCGCCGTTACGCTGGCCCGTAAAGGCCAGCGTCTTGCCGTCCGGCGACCAGCCATGCCAATAGGAGGGCGAGTTTTGCGTCACGCGGCGAGGCGCACCGCCGCCAATGGGAACAATGTAAATCGTCGACTGGTGGTCCGCCTGCGACTGGTCGCTGATGGCCAGCCACTTCTGGTCCGGAGAGAGCCCGTGGTCGTTGTTGCAGTGGATCGCGGTGCCGGTGTCGATGGGCTCCGGCGTGCCGCCCGCAACGGGCAGTCGCAGAATGCGGCCCTCGCTGTTGAAAAAGAAATACGCGCCGTCGTGCGTCCAGTTGGGCGCTTCGAAGTGGCTCGCGGCAACGTAGACCACGCGGCGGTCGGTCGAGGCGATAGGCACCGTTTCCAGCGTGCTCACCAGAACGGGCGGCGTTCTCAGCGGCGCGGGCGGGGTCAGTTCAACATTGGAGAAGACTGCCTTTTCAATGACATTCTTGTCGTGCGAGCAGACCCCGATGCCGATGTAGAAAGGCCCCTCGATGGGGATCTTGATGGATGCGCCGGAGGTCTTCAGCGGCTCGCCCGCTGCTGAGGCAAGGAACATATAAATATAGTCGCCGCGCTTTTCGATGCGCAGGCGATGAGGCGCGGTAAGGTTGGATTGAATCTCATGCGTCACCGCTCCCTTGGCGTCGCGGTACTGCAGCGACGTGAGCCCCACGCCGTGCAGCGCCACGTCGGCATAGGGCGAGTCGGCGTCAAGGCTCTGGCGGATCATCAGCACCGCCTTGCGATGCGGATTGCCGCCCGGCTCCGGAAACTCAACATCCGCGGTCAGTGCTATATCTTCCGAAACCTGCTTCCACACGAACTGAAAGGCGTCGCCGGTGAACCAGATGTTTTCTCCGCTGCCGGTGAGCGTGTAAGCGCCGTGTGCGGCGTCGTACTTCGCGCTTCCGGGATGAAGCACAGTGCCAATGTCGGCATGATTTTGAAAGATGCCCAGCGGCGATGCGTTCTGCCCTCGCAAAGCAGTGGCGGACGAGAAAAGTGACATAACGACGCTCCCCAACAGGAATATCTGTCCAAAGTTCCCTTTGCGCATGATGAATCAGCCTCCGCAACATTGTAGTTGATCGTCTACGCCACAAGCTGATCGGTCCCGGCGCAAGCCGGCTTCTTCATAAGCCGGCCTGCTTGGAATTTGTCGATTCCCCTACTTTTCGCAAGAAGGCGCGGGGCGGATAAGTGCCCAACCGGCTTTCAGCTTCAGACAAGCCAGCCTGCACGCATCCTAGTGGTGTCCGCCACACAAATGGACATTTATGTCTTGAAAGGGCACGACTTCAGTCGTGCCGTAAATGGCTCAAAATGAGCTGGGCTTTAGCCCCTGAGGGAAGCCTCTTCTACGAATTCATCCCGTTCGTGGGTATCGGTAAATGACCCCATTTGCGGCGGCCTATCCTGGCGCCACACGGTTGGTTGCCCTAATTCAACGTCATTTCCGCGCTGAGCGGGGTGCTTTCGCTCGAGTCGCCGACACGGATAACGAACTTGCCGGGATCGATGGTCCACTTGCCTGCCGCTTCATCCCAGTAGCTGAAGGCGCGCGAGTCGAGATTGAGAGTGATGTGTTTGGTCTCGCCCGGCGCCAAGCGAACCTTTTCAAAGCCCTTGAGTTCGCGCTCCGGCCGGCTGACTTTGGCTGAAGGGTCGGAGATGTAGAGTTGGGCCACTTCCGCCCCAGCCATGCTACCCGTGTTGGTCACGTCGAAGCTGACCGGGACACTGGAGCCGGAGACGGCCGTCGCGGGCGCTTGCAGATTCGCAAAGCTGAAGGTTGTGTAGCTCAGGCCGAAGCCGAATGGAAACAGCGGATGCTTGCCGGTGGTCGTCCAGTAGCGATAACCAACCATCAGTTTGTCCCCGTACTTTACATGGCCAATGACGTAGTCCACAGGCGGCTTGTCGTTTTCGACCACATGCAGAGAGGTATCTGCGCCGCTGATCGGGTAGTAGTACTGTGCTGAGGGGTTCTCCTCCCAACTGCGATCGAAGCTGACCGGCAGCTTGCCCTCGGGGTTGCGTCTGCCGAAGAGAACCTCGGCGATAGCTGTGCCGCCCTCTTGGCCGGGATAGTATGCGTCAAGCAGCGCGGGAACCTTGCTGAGCCAGGGCCGGGTATCCATGCCGCCGCCGCCAATCAGGCTGACGATGGTGTGCGGATTGGCCTCAGCTACGGTATTGATCAGCTGATCCTGGCCCCAGGGCAGTGAGAAGCTCCGGTCAGCGCCCTCGCGCTCGGTCTCCGCGGTGAAGCCCGCGGCCACAACCACTGCATCCGCGGCGGCTGCGATGGTCTTCGCCTCAGCGGAAACCAGATCCGGCTCATAGGCAATCCCGAGGCCAAAGCGTACACCGTCACCGGCGATGGGCAGATACTCGGCCACGACGCTCACGGTTTGGCCGGCCTCGAGATCGATGGTTGCCGACTGCGGAACCTGGCCGTCGAGCTGGGGAGCGGCAAAGACCTGTTTGCCGTCGATCATGACCTTGTATTCGCCGCCGCCCCAGGACTGAGAGACAGCCAGAATCAAATATCGGCCAGCCTTGCCTGCCTTGTAGCTTGAGGTGTAGCGAATACTTTGCGGCGTCTCGGCATCGGATTGCAACGATCGCTGATTCCAGTCGGCGATAAACGGCAACGATGCCATCTCCGGCTTCCCGGTAAAGTCCTTGCTGGAATACGTTGCGACTTTTACGCCGCCCTCCCATTGAGTGTTCTTGAAGACATCCATCATTTCGGGCAGCCCGCGGCTGTAGAGCACGCGCACATCGGGGCCGAGGAGATTGGCGATGCCCGTGAGGATGCTGACAGGCTCGAATGCCTGAGTCTCTGCCGCGCCGCCGCCAGTGGTGACTGCCGGATAAGCGTTGGGGCCAATGACGGCAATGGTTTTGATCTTGGCCGAATCCAGCGGAAGCAGGCCGCCATCGTTCTTCAGTAAGGTCAGGCTCTCGCGTGCGCCGTCGAGGGCAACGGCGCGATCGGCCACCGAATAGGTGGAGTCGGCCAGATCGAGCTGCGGCCGGTCGAGAAAGCCATAGCGTAGTTCGGCGCGGAGCAGGCGCAGCACCTTGTCGTCAAGGGTGGATTCTTTCACCAGGCCTTTCTTGACCGCGGGCAGCAGCACCCTGGCGTTCATGAAGCGCGGCGTCGGCATCTCCAGGTCGAGGCCGCTGTTGGCCGCCGCGACGCCGTCGTAGGTAGCGTCCCAATCCGACATCAGAATCCCCTGGAAGCCCCAGTCGTTCTTGAGCACCTTGACATTGAGAAACTCGTCCTGTGTTGCGTGGACGCCGTTGATCAAATTGTAGGAGTTCATCACCGCGTCCGCGTGGGCTTTGGTGACGGCGGCTTCAAAGGGCGGCAGATAGATCTCGCGCATCGTCCGCTCATCCACATCCACGCTCACGTTGTGCCGGTCGTACTCCTGATTGTTGAGGGCATAGTGCTTGACCGTTGCGATGACGCCCTGGGATTGGACGCCCTCGACATAAGGAACAACCATGGCCGCGGCCAGGAAGGGATCTTCGGAAAAGTACTCGAAGTTACGGCCCGCCACCGGCGATCGGGCGATGTTGACGCCGGGGCCGAGCAGAAAGTTGACCCCGCGGGCGCGTGCATCGCGGCCCAGGCCCTCGCCGATTCTGCGCGCCAGCGCTGGATCCCAACTGGCGGCTAGCGCCGCGCCGCCGGCAAAGGCCGTGGCTGGTCCCCAGGTCTTTACGCCCACCGGGCCATCTGACATTTTGAAGCGCGGCAGTCCGATGGCCGGCATGGGACGGGTGAACATGTCGTCCATGCCGCCCAGCAGTTCGATCTTCTGCTCAAGCGTGAGCCTGGCCAGCATCGCGCGGGCCTTGGCCTCAAGTTCGGGTGAATCCGGCGCGGGCGCCTGCGCCGCGGCTTGCGCAGCCGTGATCAGGAAGCAACCGAACAGAATCAATAGCGCGAAACGAAAGGAAAACAACGATTGAATTGAGGGGTTTTGGGGTTTGCTCATCATCAAAAAGGCTATCTTATCTGGCCCCTGCATGTACACCTGAGCCCTTTGTTTCAGAACGTTTGCGGTGACAGTCGAATGCGGAATCAACACGGAAAACTCCGCTTCAAATGTCTTGCCTCTTCCCCTTAAAAGCCGCGAGGAAATGAAGTGCGCCCATTTCTGTGGCAGTGAAAATGCAACCCCCTCGACGGCGGAGTCCCCTCCCATGCGCATCGCGACAGACCAGAGCACCGCAACGGCAGTACAATGCACTGGGAGCCTTCTACTCAGAAAAGGCCTCGACGCCCCGGAAAAGTGTGTGAGTCCCAGCGGAATCGCTTTTGGAAATGGATCTTGGACGCGTAGAGGGTTCTGAGCGGAACGAGAGGATCAGGATGAGAGATTTGCGGTGTGTTGCTGCGGCGGGGATGGGATTGAGCATGTTCTTGACGGGCTGCGGAGGCGGCATCAGCACTACGACGCCTCCGCCTCCAACGACGCATGTGCTGACGGTGAACTCGACCAACCCGGCCAGCGGCGTGGCGATCACCGTCTCTCCGGCAGACACGAACGGGGCAACCAACGGAACGACCAGCTTTACGCGTACCTACGATGCCGGGGCCTCGGTGACGCTGACTGCTCCGGCTACCGCGGGCGGCAACACATTCTCCGCGTGGACCGGGTGCGTCAGCGCGAACACATTGAGGGAATGCACGGTGGCGATGAACGCCGCT
>Ga0302320_10002091_pt1 | contig 47534 bp, 43 predicted proteins | sample Bog_T0_3_FD_202130 | JGI IMG/M metagenome (GOLD analysis project Ga0302320, IMG submission 202130) | Peat permafrost microbial communities from Stordalen Mire near Abisko, Sweden - Bog_T0_3 | ecosystem: Environmental > Terrestrial > Soil > Wetlands > Peat | place: Sweden: Abisko, Stordalen Mire... | reverse complement strand
CGGCCTCTTTCAATTGAAGGCGGAGACCGCGCACGACCTGGGATTGAGCACGTTCCTTCCGGACGAGCGCACCGACCCCGACAAATCCGCGCGCGCCGCGGCGCAATACCTGAGGGGGCTTGGGAAGCAGTTCGGTTCCTGGCCCCTGGCCTTCGCCGCGTACAATGCCGGCTCAGGCCGGGTCAGGCGCCTGCTCGACGAGCGGCATGCGAGCGATTTTGCCGGAATCGCCGACGCGTTGCCCGCGGGCACGCGGATGTACGTTCCAAAAGTCTGCGCCCTGATCGCCGTGCGTGCGGGCGTGCCGCCGGAACAGATTCGAAAACCAAATTGACAGCCTAACCCGAAGATTTCACGAAATTCGTCCAAATCTCATCCAAACCGCCCTCGAAAAAGGGCCGAAAACTCCCTGCGATGTGCTCCCAAGCACACCTCGGTCGTCTTCGGCCCTTTTTCCTCGGCGGTTTGGCGATCTTTGGCCGTTTTCATGAAATCTTCGGGCTAACGACGCCGGCGTTTCACGCCGAGCTGGGCGACGGAGAAGCGGACAATTCCCTCGAGGCGCTCGACCTCGGCGGCCTCGAGGGTCTGCTTGCCCTTGAGCGCATCCTCGGCGCGCCGGAGCGCGTCCTCGACCGCGTTTTCGTCGATCTGCTCCTCCTCTATGGCGCTCTCGGCGAGGACCGAAACCTTGTCGCCCAGGATCTGCGCAAAGCCCGCGCCGACCACGAGCGCCTCTGTCTTTCCCCCCTTGGTGACGCGCAATTCGCCGTCGTCGACCTGGGTGAGCAGGGGAATGTGGCCCGGGAGGATGCCGATCTCGCCGTCCAGCGTCGGGATCACGACGGAGTCTATCGTGTCGGAATAGACCCGGGCCGCGGGGGTGACGATTTCAAGCTTCAGGGGCATGGCCGTCTCACTTCTTTCCGGCTGCAATAACCTCGTCGATGTTGCCCTTCATGTAGAAGTCTCCCTCGGTGACTTCGTCGAGCTGCCCGTCGAGAATCATCTTGAAACCGCGCACCGTGTCCTTGACGGGCACGTACTTGCCCGGCGTGCCCGTGAAGACCTCGGCCACGCTGAATGGCTGCGACAGGAACCGCTGGATCTTGCGCGCGCGGTACACGGTCAGCTTGTCCTCGGGCGAGAGCTCGTCGAGGCCCAGGATCGCGATGATGTCCTGCAGGTCCTTGTAACGCTGGAGGACGCGCTGAACCTCACGGGCCACAAGGTAATGCTCCTCGCCGACGATCTCGACGGTGAGCGCCCGCGAAACGGAGGCGAGCGGATCGACCGCTGGATAAATGCCCAGTTCGGCGATCGAGCGCTCGAGGACGATCTGGGAATCGAGGTGGGCGAACGTGTTGGCCGGGGCCGGGTCGGTCAGGTCGTCGGCGGGGACGTAGACGGCCTGGAACGAGGTGATGGAGCCGTTCTTGGTTGAGGTGATGCGTTCCTGGAGGACGCCCATCTCATTCGCCAGGGTCGGCTGGTAGCCCACGGCCGAGGGTGAGCGGCCCAAAAGGGCCGACACCTCGGAGCCCGCCTGGGAGAAGCGGAATATGTTGTCGATGAAAAGAAGAACGTCCTGGTTCTTCTCCTCACGGAAATACTCGGCCATGGCGAGGGCGGACAGGCCGACCCGCATGCGCGCTCCCGGCGGCTCGTTCATCTGGCCGTAGACGAGCGCGACCTTGGACTTGGAGAGGTCCTTCTGGTTGATGACGCCGGCCTCGGACATTTCATGGTAAAGGTCGTTGCCTTCGCGCGAGCGCTCACCCACTCCGGCGAACACGGAGAAGCCGCCGTGCGCCTTGGCGATGTTGTTGATGAGCTCCATGATGACGACCGTCTTCCCGACGCCGGCGCCGCCGAAGGCCCCGACTTTTCCGCCCTTGATGAACGGGCAGATGAGATCGACGACCTTGATGCCGGTCTCGAGGATGTCGGCCGTCGTCCTCTGGTCGACGAGCGACGGTGCGGGGCGGTGGATCGGGTAGCGCTTCGCGGCGATGATTGGACCGCGATTGTCCACGGGATCGCCGGTGACGTTGCAGATGCGCCCCAGGACTCCCTCCCCCACCGGCACGGAGATAGGCCCTCCGGTGTCGAACACAGTCATTCCGCGCTTTAGCCCCTCGGAGGAGGACATCGCGATCGAGCGCACAAGGCCGCCGCCCAGGTGCTGCTCCACCTCGAGGGTCAGCATTTCCACGCGGCCGCCCACCTCAAACTCGATGGTGAGCGCCTGGTAGATGGGCGGGATTGCGGCTTCGGCGAACTGGACATCGACGACGGGGCCGATGACTTGGATGATCTTGCCGGTATTCATGAAAAGAGGGTTGGAGGGTTTATGGGCGGATCAGCTTGCGGAGTACTGGGCCGCCGCAATTTCGAGAATCTCCTGGGTGATGGAGGCCTGGCGGGCCTTGTTGAATTCGAGCGTCAGGTCGCCGATGAGCTTGGTCGCGTTGTCATTCGCCGTCTTCATCGCCACCATGCGGGCGCTTTGCTCGGACGCTTTCGCCGAGAGCACGAGCTGGAAGATCTGCCGGTTCACGTAGAACGGAAGAAGGGCGTGCAGGATCTGGTGCAGGCCCGGTTCGAAGAGCATTTCCCGGTCATCGGCGTTGGGAACGCGCACGCTGCCCGTATCGCGGTTCAGGGCGTCGAGGAATTCCCTGAGGGAATGCAGCGGCAGGATCGGCTGGATCCGGGGCTCCTGGACAAGGGTGTTCTTGAAGCGCGGATAGATGACCTCGATCGTGTCGATCGCGCCCTCCAGGTAGAGCTTCACCATGTATTCGGCGATCACCTTCACCTCGCCGAAAGGTGCGCGGTCGTGGACGGGGAAATCGGCCGCCATGTCGCGCCTTGTGCGGGACAGAAATTGAGCGCCCTTCCGCCCGATGACGCAGTACTTGGCCGGCGTCCTTATCTCGGTGACGAGCTTGAAGAGATTTGAATTGAGCGGCCCGCAAAGCCCCTTGTCGGTCGTGACCAGAAGGATTCCGCGGGTCCTGACCGGCCGGTCGAACAGGAACTGATGGTCCGATTCGCTGACGCGGGCCGTAAGAGCTGCGATCATGTCGGCCATGAGATTGGCGTAGGGCTGGCCGGAGATCGCCGCCTGCTGCGCCTTCTTCATCTTCGACGCCGCAACAAGCTCCATCGCCTTCGTTATCTGACGGGTGTTCTTGACCGACTTGATGCGCCGGCGGATGTCGCGCGTGGATGGCATGGCGTGCTTGGCGTCGCAATCAGGCTGCGAATGTCGCCTTCCAGGCGTCGCAGGCGGTCTTCAGCCCGGCCTCGATCTCGGCGTCGAGGGCCGCCTTTGTGCGGATTGTGGTCAGAAGGGCATCCTGGCGCGTTGAGAAGAATTCCCGGAGGGCCTTCGCCGCGGCCGACACCTTTGCGAGGGGGAGGCTGTCATAGTAGCCTTTTTGCATGGCCCACAGGGTCACGACCTGGAGCTCGATCGGGATCGGATTGAACGCGGGCTGCTTGAAAAGCTCGACGATGCGGGAACCGCGGTCGAGCTGGGCCTTGGTCTTCGCGTCGAGGTCCGAGCCGAACTGAGAGAAGGCCGCCAGTTCGCGGAACTGGGCGAGTTCGCCCTTGAGCTTGCCGGCGACCTGCTTAGTGGCCTTGAGCTGGGCGGCGGAACCGACCCGGGAGACTGAAAGGCCCACCGACACGGCGGGGCGGATGCCCTGGTTGAACAGGTCGGTTTCTAGGAAGATCTGGCCGTCCGTGATCGAAATGACGTTCGTCGGGATGTAGGCCGAGACGTCGCCGGCCAGGGTCTCGATGATGGGAAGGGCCGTCAGCGACCCCTTGCCGTCGAGGCGGGCCGCGCGCTCGAGCAGCCGGCTGTGCAGGTAAAAGACGTCGCCCGGATACGCCTCGCGGCCGGACGGCCGCTTGAGAATGAGGGAAATCTGCCGGTAGGCGACCGCGTGCTTGGAGAGGTCGTCATAGACGATCAGGGCGTCCATGTTATTGTCCATGAACCATTCTCCCATGGCTGCGCCGGAGTAAGGGGCGATGTACTGGTTGGCCGGATTGTCGGCCGCCGGGGCCGCCACGATGATCGTGTATTCGAGGGCGCCCGCGGCCTCCAGGGCCGCGATCGTGCGGGCGATGTTCGAATTCTTCTGGCCGACGGCGACGTAGATCGAGTACATCGGCCGGAACTTTGGATCGCCGGAGGCGAAGCCCACCTTGTTGATCTTCGCCTGGTTGATGATCGTGTCGATGGCGATCGTGGTCTTGCCCGTGCTGCGGTCGCCAATGATGAGTTCGCGCTGTCCGCGGCCGATCGGGATCATCGAATCGATCGCCATGATTCCGGTAAGCACCGGCTGGGAGACCGACTTGCGGACGATGATGCCGGGGGCGATCTTCTCGACGGGATTGAATTCCCTAGTGTCGATCGGGCCCTTGCCATCGACAGGGCGGCCCAGGGCGTCAACGGCGCGGCCGAGGAGGGCCTTGCCGACGGGAACAGAAAGGAGCCGGCCGGTTGTCGTGACCTCGTCTCCCTCCTTCAGCATGGAGACGTCGCCGAGGATGACGCAGCCCACTTCGTCCTCCTCGAGGTTGAGGGCGATTCCGATCGCTCCGCCAGGGAATTGGACCATCTCGTTGTACATCACGTCCGAAAGGCCGTCGATCTTTGCGACGCCGTCGGCCACGGTGCGGATGGTGCCGGTGTTCTTGCGGACCGCCTTGGCTGACAGCTTGGCGATCTCTTGTTCGATTTGTTCGAGGACGGTGCTCATTCGCGTAGCGCGGGGTTTTGTTTGTGAAAAGAGGCGGTGAAAATCATCAGGCGGACTCGGCCAGGGCCCTCAGCTGTCCCGCGGCGGAAGCCTCAAAGACATCGTCGCCCAAATGGACCCGCAGGCCCGCCAGGAGGGCGGGGTTCGGCTTGGCGACAGTCTTCACGGGCCGCTTGTATTTTGCCGTCAGGGCCGCGGCGATCGCCTGCAGAATGGCGTCGGATACAGGACCCGCGTGTTCGACAACGGCCGCGCTGCGCGCGAGTTCGGCTGCGACCAGGCGATGGTAGGCCCTGAGCACCATGACGGGATTGGCCGGCCTGTGGACTTCGACGTACTCGAGGATGCCGGCCACGCGCTCGGGCGACACCGCCCCGTCGACCAAGCTCAGCTTGAAAAGCTTGCGCGCGAGCAGCCCGGCAACCTTGGAGTTGGAGGCCATCGGTCAGACCTTGGTCAGTTCGCGTGCCGCCGCCTCGTTGAATCGGGCGCGCTCGAGTTCGGAAAGCTCCTTGGCGAGGACGCGCTGCGTCGTCTCGACAACCAGGCGGGCAACCTCCGTGCGGGCCTCGGCCAGCATCTTGGTCTTTTCGAGTTCGATGGCGGCCTGGGCCTTGGTGATGATCCCGTTCGCCCTTTCGACCGCCTCCCGTTGCTGCTTCTCGGAAAGTTCCTTGGCGGCCTTTTGCGAATCGGCGACGATCTGCTGGCCCTTGAGCTGGGCCTCCTTGAATTGCGCCTCGACCGCCAGCTGGGCGGCGTCGAGCCTGGCCTTCATCTCCTCAGCGTACTTGAGTCCGGAATCGATCTTCTTCTGGCGCTCTCCAATCGTGGCGAGGATGGGCTTGAACGCGAACCACCAGAGCAGGCCCGCGACGAGGACGAAATTGACGATCTGGGCGGTCAGCGACGGCACGTTGAGGCCGAAGTCGCGCGAAATCTTTGTGATCGTTTCGGCAACGCCGCCGGACGCCGGCGCGGCGGCTTCAGCCAGGAAAAACAGGGGGGCACTCATGGGATTCTTCGAAAATGGGAAGGCAGGATGACGAGCTTGGGCTCAGTCATCCCGCCGGAAACAGCGGACGATTATTTGCCGAGGAAGAGCGAGTAAAACGCGACGGCTTCCGCCAGGGCCATTCCGAGAATGCCCTGAACGAGAATCTTGCCCGACGCTCCGGGATTGCGGCCGACGGCCTCGACGGCCTTGGTGCCGACAAAGCCGACACCGAGGGCGGCGCCGAGACAGCCTAGCGCGCCTTGGAGGCTTCCAGTGATTTCAGCGAGGATATGCATGGGATTGTGATCTTTGTTTTGGTTTTTTCCTGGGCTTGCCGTCCGCGCAACATGGCACGGTCCCGGCAAGAATTAGTGCTCGGCGTGCTCCCCCTCGGCGTGTTCGTCGCCGTGATTGCAGATGAGGCCGATGTAGACGCTGACCAGAAGCGTGAAGACAAGGGCCTGCACCAGGCCGATCAGCATCTCGAGAAAATAGAAGGGAATGGGCAGGCCCCATTGGAATATCGCCGACATGGAGTGCATCAGGTTCTCGCCGCCGAAGACGTTGCCGAAAAGACGGAAAGAGAGCGAAATGGGCCGGAACATGATCGAGACAACCTCAATGATCCCGACCAGGAAGAAGACGACATAGAGGAACAGGTACAGCGGGAGAGGCAGTTCGCTGCGCTCGGCCTTGTTTCCGAACAGGTCCTGGTAGATGAGCCGGACCCCGGCGTAGCGGAGGATGAAGTAGAGCCACGCGCACATCGCCACGATGGCCAGGGCGAAGGTCATGTTCAGGTCTGCATTTCCCGGCCTGACAAATTCCATCCAGTCGCCCGTGACGTGGCTGCGCATCATGACCGTCCCGACGCCCGGGAATAGACCGCTCCAATTCTGAATCAAAATGAAAGTGAAAAGCCCGACGAGGAGCGGGAAAGCCGCCTTGGCGACCTTGCTGCCGACGATCGGTGCCGTGAGATCCAGAACCCCCTGAACGAGACTTTCTACGACGACCTGGCCCCGTCCTGGCCGGAGCGTCTTTCGCCCGGCCGCGATTCGGATGACGAGGATGATGACAAGCGCGACAACCCAGCTCGTAACCATGCTGTCGGAAACCGGGAGTGGGCCAATGTGAAAGAGTTGCGGAGCGCTCTGTTCGACACCCTTCGATTCCGCGGCAAACGCCGGCAAGACGGTGGCCAGGGACAGGACTACAACGGAGGTTGTTCTTGCTCGATGGTTACGCACGCTAAGAGGCATTCTTATGATTAAAAGGTTAGACGAAGGCAAGCGCACCAACGTCAGTCAATATCGGAACAATGGCGGGATTGCCTCAGCAATAGGAATTAGCGCCATCTGTCATGGACCTCGTGAGGTCTTATTGCCCATAGGGGGAAAGGAGTTGAAACAACTGTCGTAATAAATTATATGACAGTTGCTTATATAAATTAAGACCCGGTTTCTGCCGAGATCGGCCCCTGATTGACCCATCTGTTCAGCTTCTCCAAAGACTTGCGAAGCCAAAACTGGGCCCGATCAGCCCTTGTTCGGGACCGGTCTGGCGAGGCGCGGTGGTCTGGTCCGGATCAGTCCGGCCTCTCCCACCCCTTCGCGCATTCAAGAGCCTTCTCCCATCCGCGCCGAAGCGGCGCCATTTCGGCCTGCGAGCGCAGCGGCTTAAATACCGCATCCAGGACGCATTTGCGCTCGATCTCGTCACGGCTTGGCCAAAATCCGACTGCCAGCCCCGCCAGCCATGCCACACCGAGGGCGGTCGTCTCAATATTCTGCGGCCTGGCAACTGGAACGCCGAGCAGATCGGCCTGGAACTGAAGGAGAAGGGCGCTGCGCGAGGCCCCACCATCCACCCTAAGTTCCACCAAGAGCCTGCCGGAATCCGACTCCATGCCGGCGATCAGGTCGGCGGTTTGGAAGGCGATCGACTCGAGCACCGCCCTGCACAGGTGCGCGCGGTTTGTGCCGCGCGTCAGCCCGGCGATGACGCCCCGCGCGTACGGATCCCAATGGGGGGCTCCCAATCCGGCGAAGGCCGGCACAAGGTAGGCGCCTCCAGAGTCCGGAACGGTGGCGGCGAGCTCGTCCAGCTCCCGCGCGGAGCGGACCAGGCGGATTTCGTCGCGAAGCCACTGGATGGCCGCACCCGCGATGAAAACGGAGCCCTCCAGGGCATATTCGGTCTTCCCGCCTATCCGCCAGGCGACCGTCGTCAGGAGGTTGTGTTTCGAGGGCACGGCCTTCTCCCCGGTGTGCATGAGAAGGAAACAGCCCGTGCCATAGGTATTCTTGGCCATGCCCGGCTGAAAGCAGGCCTGCCCGAAAAGGGCGGCCTGCTGGTCGCCCGCTATTCCGGCGATCGCCGCGCCCTCCCCTGGCAGCCCGCTTGCGACCGTCCCGCAGGCTTCCGAACTGCCGCGAACCTCCGGAAGAACCGACCGCGGCACGCCAAAAAGGGCGAGGAGCTCGTCGTCCCAATCGCCCGTGTGAATATTGAAGAGGAGCGTTCGGGATGCGTTTGACGCGTCGGTTGCGTGCACACGCCCGCCGGTCAGTTGCCAGATGAGCCAGGTGTCGACGGTGCCAAAGCAGAGCCGGCCCGCCTCCGCGCGGGCGCGCGCGCCGGGCACATGATCCAAGAGCCATCGGATCTTTGTCGCCGAGAAATACGGATCCAGGCGCAGTCCGGTCTTCGCCGTCACGACAGGCTCGGCCCCCTCGCGTTTGAGCCGCGCGCATTCGTCGGAGGTCCTGCGGTCCTGCCAGACGATCGCGTTGTGGATCGGGCAGCCGTCGCCGCGGTCCCACACGAACGCCGTCTCGCGCTGGTTGGTGACTCCGACGGCGGCGACGGAATCCGCGCCAAAGCCCGCCCGCAGCAGGGCCTCGGCGGCGGTCTCGCACTGGCTCATCCAGATCTCGGCCGGATCGTGCTCAACCCATCCAGGCCGCGGGTAGATCTGGCTGATCTCCCTCTGTGCGGAGCCCGCGACTTGTCCTGAACTATCGAATACAACAGCGCGGGAGCTGCTGGTCCCCTGGTCCAGGGCGAGGATGCATCCGGGTTTTTTCATCGCGCCTCCCAGGCTAACCCGAAGATTTCACGAAGCACGTGGAATCTTGCCAAGAATACCGGGCATAAGAATCCTCACGCTCCTTCGATGGCCTTATGGGCCGCCTTCAGTCGCCTTCGGCTTTTTCTGCTCCTGTATTTTGTGGAATCCTCCACCGTGTTCGCGAAATGTTCGGGCTAGCGGTCCGTCCGGCAGACTGCGACGAAAGAATGATATTCGCGCGCCCGTTCCTGGAAGATTGTCGCGGCCTCAAAGGGCCACGCCTCGTCCTTGACGGACCAGGATGCGGATGCCGCGGCGGCCCTTCGGGCGTCCTCGAAATAGGATGTGTAGTCGGTTCTAAAATACAGCCGGGCGCCGGCGCAGGCCCTGTCCGCGAGGCGTTCGAGGAAGGACGGCGCCAGGAGCCGGTTCTTGTGGTGGCGGCGCTTGGGCCAGGGATCGGGAAAGAGGAAGTAGATCGCGGTGGCGCGAACCGAACCCGGAAGGACGTCCAGAAAGAGGCGTGCCTCGGCGCGGAGGAAATGGAGGTTGGGGAAGCCGGCGCGCCTTTGCTTCCTGAGGGCGCGTTCGATCCTTTCGAGCTCTATGTCGATCCCAATGCACAGCTCGCCCGGATGTGCCTGCGCATAGGCCGTGAGGAAATGGCCGTGGCCGCATCCTATCTCCAGGACGAAACGGCTTCGGCCGCCAAAGGCATCGGCGCACCAGATTTCGAGATCCCGTCGCCGGGCCTCGATGCGGGCCAAGTGCGCGGACGTGCGGGCTGGATTATCCACAGAAGATCACCCTCCCCGGCCCGCCCCAATCAAGACCATCAGTATGCTTATGTCCGAGGGATTCACGCCGCTGATTCGGCTGGCTTGACCGAGTGTGTAAGGTTTTAAATGAGAAAGTTTTATGGCACTTTCGCGGCGCAGGCCACGAACGGTCATAAAATCGATATCGGGCGGAATCCGAATCTTTTCAATATTGTCCAATCGTTCTATATGGCGCTGTTCACGCTCCAGATAACCTTGATACAAAACGCGATAAAGAACTTCGGCACGGATTTCCCGTGACTCGGCCTTAAAGTCGCCCGGAAGCTCGGCGGACTCCCCTTCCCTGCGAACACTCTCGGCCCAGGTTCCTCCGCAGGTGCGGTTGTTTGCAAAGAATTGGATCCACGTCGCAATTCGCTCCATCTTGTGTTGGATTCGATCCAAGCGGCTGTCTGTAAGTAACTTCAGACGTTTTGAATGTTCAAACAACCGCAGTTCGGCGCTTCCGTGGTTAAAGAGCAACCGATGCTCCGCCCGACTGGTGAACATGCGATAGGGCTCATCGGTACCCTTTGTCACAAGGTCGTCGATGAGCACCCCGATGTATGACTCGTGACGTTTCATGATCAAAGGCTCTGCTCCCCTCACCTTTTGAACGGCATTTATTCCGGCTACCAAACCCTGGCCTCCCGCCTCCTCATATCCAGACGTTCCATTGATCTGTCCGGCCAGAAAAAGATTCTCCACTTTCTTGGATTCGAGCGACGAATAAAGCTGCGTCGGCGGCGCAAAATCGTACTCGACAGCATATGCCGGCCTGAGGAGCGTTGCCCGCTCTAGTCCGGGTATACTATGTACCACATCAAGTTGAACATCAAACGGTAATGATGTTGAGAGTCCATTGATATAATACTCGTTTGTCGACCGCCCTTCCGGCTCAAGGAATAGCATGTGTCGGGGCTTGTCCGCAAACCTTACAAACTTATCCTCAATGCTCGGGCAGTAACGCGGTCCTATACCTTTGATCTCGCCACTATACATTGCAGACTTGTGCAGATTGTCCCTAACGATTTGCGCTGTGCTCGCAGTGGTATAGGTGATCCAGCACGAAACCTGCTGAGTGCCCGGCTGCCAACCCATGCGAGATTCCCCCGTTTGTTCCACGTGGAACAATTCCCCTGGATCCCGTGTGTCATGGAACGCAAAGAATGTCGGGTTCGCGTCGCCTTTCTGCTCCACCATCTTGCTAAAATCAATACTCCGGCCCAAGACGCGCGGCGGTGTTCCGGTCTTCAGTCGGCAGAGCTCAATCCCTGCGTCCATAAGGCTAGTTGACAGTGTTCGGGCGCTAAAATCCCCCAAACGTCCACCTTCATTCTTGTTTTGGCCAATATGCATCAGGCCGCGCAAAAACGTGCCGGTTGTAATCACGACCGTCCGGCCCAGGAAGTCTATATCCAGATTTGTTCGGCAACCAGTTACTCTGCCGGACTCAAAGATGAGCCCTGTCACAGTTGCCTGAAAGAGTTGCAGGCTCTTTTGAAGTTCCAGTGTGTGCTTCATCCGGAACTGGTAAGCCTTCTTATCGCACTGTGCCCGTGGCGATTGAACAGCGGGTCCCTTGGATTCGTTCAGCAACCGGAACTGGATGCCGGTAACGTCGGCATTGATCGCCATTTCACCGCCGAGCGCGTCGATCTCCCTAACAATCTGTCCCTTGGCCTGGCCGCCGATTGCCGGATTGCAGCTCATCTGGGCGATCGTGTCTATATTTCCCGACAAGAGCAGGGTAGAGGCCCCCATCCGCGACGCGGCAAGAGCGGCCTCGACGCCCGCATGCCCGGCGCCGCAAACGATTACATCGAACGGTAAACTATTATATATCAAGCTATTATATGACTCCAACCGATGCAGAGTAGGGGAGCGGAGCTCGAGCAACGGGTTCTCTCCTCGCGTCGCGCCGATCGTCCAAGAAAAATGGATACAAATGACAAAACTGGCCCGAAAAACAACATTACGACAGAGACGAATAGAGCCGGATCGATAGCTTGCAACCCTGGCCTGCCATTCGTGCGGACAGGAACCCCGCCGCGCTTTCCGGAACCAACTACTTGAAAATGCCTATTTCCCGATGCAGAAGGCCGAAAACAGCCGGTCGAGCACCTGCTCGTTGTCGATCTTGCCCGAAATTTCGCCCAGCCCATTGAGGGCACTGCGCAAATCGCTTGCAAGAAGCTCAGGCGGCGCATTCACCGCCAATTTCTCCAGGGCCTGTCCGAGGCACTCATCCGCGGTGGCTAGCGCATGGGCGTGACGCGCATTGATGGCGACGGCGTCCTCGCCGGACCCCGGTTGGAAACCGTCGGCCCGCCGGACAAGCTCGGCCTTCAGGGCATCGATCCCGGCGCCGCTGAGCGCGGAAACCCGCACCATGGCGAGTCCCTGGGGCGCCTTTGCGTCGCCGCCGGTTCCTCCGGAGCCGGGCAGAAGATCGATCTTGTTCAGCGCGACGATCGTGCGTTCCGCGGTCAGCCGTCCGGCGACTGCAGGATCGGCGGGCGGGGTGGGGCGGGTCGCGTCGAGAACCAGGATGATTATATCCGCTTCATCGATACATCCGCGCGCCTTCTCGATTCCCAGGCGCTCGACCGCCCCGGGCAGGGGGTTCAGCCCGGCCGTATCAATAAGCCGGAGACAGTGCGGGCCGACGATGGCTCGCTCCTCGATGAAATCCCGGGTCGTTCCCGGTTCGGGGCTTACGATGGCGCGGTCCTTCCCGAGCAGCCGGTTGAGAAGCGAGCTCTTGCCGGCGTTGGGCTCGCCGACGATCACCGTCCTTATCCCGTCCCGCAGAAGGTCGCCGTAATGGCGCGTGGCGAGAAGCTGCCGGGCGCCGGTGCGCACGGAGGCAATCGTGTTGCGCAATGCCTCGCGGTTCTCGCCGGGGAGATCCTCCTCGGGAAAATCGATGTAAGCCTCGACCGTGGCGACGGACGCCATCAGGTCGCTGACGAGGGGCGCCAAATGGCGGCCGAGCGAACCGCGAAGCTGCCGGTGCGCGGCGGCGAGGGCTCGCTCGCTGCGGGCCGAGATGAGGTCCATCACGGCCTCCGCCTGGCTCAGGTCGATCTTTCCGTTGAGGAACGCGCGCCGCGTGAATTCCCCCGGCTCGGCCGGACGACAGCCGCGGGCGAAGAGGTCCTCAAGAATCCGCTGCGCGATGAAGGGATTTCCATGGCAGGAGATTTCCAGGACGTTCTCGCCGGTTGAGGAATGGGGCTCCGGGAAGAAAGTGAGGAGAACGTCATCCAGAATCGTTCGCCTCCGGTCGCGATATTCGCGGTGCCGGGCCGACCGGGCAGGGGGAGGGGAGCCGGCGAGTTCCCGGGCAAGGCCCGCTGCATCCGGCCCCGTGATGCGAATGACCGCCAACGCCGCCGTTCCGGCGGGCGTGGCGAGGGCTGCGATGGTGTCGGGCGGATGCGCCATGCAACCAGCCAACCGCCCGGGCGGGCGAAAGCCAGTCGAATTCGATTCCGCGGCCCTGAAGCCGTCAGGCGCCCGCGCCGTCGCCGGTGACCACGGCCCCGCCGGTCACGGTCACCTTCTCGAGGATCGCCTTGGTGAGCTTTTCGGCGAGTTCGGGCTTCTCCTTCAGGGCCTGTTTTGCCGCGTCGCGGCCCTGGCCGACGAGCTCGCCCTGGTAGGCGATCCAGGCGCCCTTTTTCTCGAGAATCTTGTGCTCGAGGCCGAGGTCGAGAATGGACGCGGTCTTCGAGATGCCCTCGTCGTACATGATGTCGAACTCGCACTCGGTGAAGGGCGGGGCGACCTTGTTCTTGACCACCTTGATCTTGGTCCGGTTGCCGATGACCTTGCCTTCGGGCGTCTTGATCTGGTCCTTGCGGCGGATGTCGATCCGGACCGACGAGAAGAATTTGAGCGCCCGGCCGCCGCTCGTAGTCTCCGGATTGCCAAACATGACGCCGATCTTCTCCCGGATCTGGTTTGTGAAGATGCAGACGCATTTCGTCCGGCTGACGACCGCGGTCAGGCGCCGCATGGCCTGGCTCATGAGGCGGGCCTGGGAGCCGACGGTCGCATCCCCCATCTGCCCGTCGAGCTCGGCCTTGGTGACCAGCGCCGCCACGGAGTCGAGCACGATGACGTCGATTGCATCCGAGCGGATTAGGGTCTCCATGATGTTGAGGGCGTCCTCGCCGCTGTCCGGCTGGGAGACCAGGAGGTCGTCGAGCTTGACGCCCACGATCCGGGCGTACTTCGGGTCGAGGGCGTGCTCCACATCGATGAAGGCCGCCAGGCCGCCGTTTCGCTGAGCCTCGGCGATGACGCTCAGGCAGAAGGTCGTCTTGCCCGAGGATTCGGGCCCGTAGACCTCGATGATCCGTCCGCGCGGCAGCCCGCCGACACCGATGGCGAGGTCGATCGCGAGCGAACCGGTGGATAGCGTCTCCACCTTCATCTTGTGCGCGTCGCCCAGGCGCATGATGGACCCTTCCCCAAACTGCTTGGTGATCGCACTCAGCGCGAGATCCACGTTCTTTCGTGCGGCGGGTTCGGCAATGGCGGCCTTGGACTTTTCAGCGGACTCGGTGCGGGGGCTGGGAGAGGCTTTGGACATGGGAAAATGGGATGTAATTGGAAATCTGGCGGGCGCAATTCAAAGCCGTGACAAACCGGCCGGAAACGAAGGACGCCATCAGGTAACGACGCCCGGTCGATTGTAGCAAGCGCCCAACGTGGGCCTTTGGTGCGGTCGTCCCGGAACGGGTCTGTTTCTTGGGACGGGAATGCGTCGGGGCCGCATCCAGCCCGTTTTCAGGAGGCGGCTCCGCCGCCCTTGAACGCCATCGCGAAATACACCGCCAGCAGCATGAAGCCGAAACTGACCGCATAGTTCCACGTCAGCCGCTCCTTGAGCACGAGCCAGGCGAAGACCACGAAGACGACGAGCGTGATGGCTTCCTGGATCACCTTGAGCTGGTAGCCGTCGAACCGGCCGGAATTGAAACCGATCCGGTTGGCCGGGACCTGCAGGCAATACTCGAAGAAGGCGATCCCCCAAGCGGCCAGGATGACAAGAAACAGGGGTTTCCCCACAAGCCACCTGAACTTGAGGTGCCCATACCAGGCGCAGGTCATGAATATGTTGGATCCAATGAGAAGGAGGACGGTTTTCATGAAAAGGATGATCAGCCAGCCAGGGCTCCCCCTGGGCCGGCCATTGAATCGCGTTCAGAACTTGTAATAGTCCCTGAACCACGCAACAAACCGCGCAAGACCCTCTTCCAGTGGCACTCGCGGCTGATAGTTGATGGCCGCCTTCACCCGCGCGAGGTCGGCGCACGTCTCAAACATGTCCCCGGGCTGTGGGGGTAGTAGTTCGACCTTCGCCGTCTGGCCGAGCAATTGCTCAAGCATCCTGACAAACAGCAGGGTTTCGATCGGCCGGTGATGGCCCAGGTTGAAGATCCGGGCCTGTTGGGTGGGGTGAACTCCGGCCGCCAGGAGGACTTCCTTGGCCTTTCGCGCGGCGGCGCCCCGGGCGCCTTCCGGGGTATTGGCGGCATCGAAGGGGTAAAGAAGGGCCCGGACGACCCCGTCCACGATGTCGTCTATATAAGTGAAGTCGCGCAGGTTCCTGCCCTCGTTGAACAGCCTGACCGGCGTGCCCTCGCAAATTGCCCGCGCAAAAAGGGTCGGAGCCATGTCCGGCCGGCCCCACGGCCCGTACACCGTGAAAAAGCGAAGGCCCGTGATCTTGAGTCCGTGCGTGCCCGCGTAGCTCTGGGCCATCAGCTCGTTGCTGCGCTTGGTTGCGCCATAAAATGACGTTGGAAGCCCCGTATCGTCCTCTTCCCGAAACGGCGGCTTGGCGCCGGCGCCATACACGCTGCTGCTCGAGGCGTAGACGAGGTGTTTTGGCGGCGCCCGCCGGCATCCCTCGAGCACATTGGCGAACCCGACGAGATTGCTCTGCACGTAGGCGCCCGGGTTTTCGACGCTGTGCCTGACCCCGGGCTGGGCGCCCAGATGGGCGACATAATCCGGCTTGAAATGCTCCATGAGCGCCAGAAACCGGTCCGCCTCGGCAAAATCCGACTGCAGGAACCGAAAGCCCTCGAAAGTCTCGAGGTCGGCCAGACGCGCCCGCTTCAGCTCGACATCGTAGTAGGCGCCCAGGTTGTCGATCCCGAGCACCTCGCACTGCCGGGTTTCGGCCAGACGGCGGGCGACCTGATGGCCGATGAACCCGGCTGCTCCGGTGACGAGGACTTTCATCCGGGCGGTGATAACGGAACCCGTTGCCCATCGCTAGGAAAAAGGGCGGGGCATCCCTGTGAGTCCGGCTGCGACTGGCCACCGGATCCCGCGGCCATCCAGCCAAAACACCGGGCATTCAGCACGCGTACGCTATTTTCCTTAGTCAGCCGTCTTTAAGCCGTTCGATCCTTCGTTTAATCCGGCGGGAGGTTTCAAGCCCATGCCAATGAAACTCGCGTTGCTGCACGGCAAGGCGCCGGTGCATCCAGCATCACCTCCGCCCACCTGGACCGGAAAGTCCAGGTTCGCGGGTGCGGTCGGCGAACGTTGCAAAGCTAATGGGCCGCATTATTCCGCTCCATATAATATTCTGACAGAATGGCGTCTTGTGTCACGATTGCACGCACCCAAGAATTACCCTTGGGCCGCGTTCATTCCGACGTGCCCTCAAGCCGCCCGTCGCAAGGCGCACATTGACTATACCAACCCCATGCGATCCTTTTTCCAGCGAAGGATAATCAGGGCGCTCGCCCTGTGTTCCGGCTTCGCGGTTCCTGTCCCGTCAGGCAATGCCCAGTCTTATGTTCCGCCGTTCATCAATGGGCAGCCCGAGGGCACAACCGCGGGAAATGTCATGATCGAGGTTTACGAAGTGCCATGACGCACTGGGCATGTGGACGCCGGATGATGGTCTGAATTAAACTACGGATATGCCCGGCAACCGCTGGCGACATTTGCTGCAAAATGCGATGATCAGACCGGAAACAGAATGGCAGGAGGCAGTCCAGTTTTATGGAGGGACGCGCTCTTCCAATTGGCGGGCCCTTTTTAATCGAGCCATCGTCGGTGAACCCGTGGTGGTGAATGGAAATTCGTTTCGCGGCTGTCTTGACGGGAACTGGAGTTTGCGTTCCTTCCTCGCCGTCATCCTGATCTGCGCCACCACGGTCCGTGCGCTCGCCCAAGCTTCCACGGCTCCTGTGATCACAACGAGTTATGTTTCTGAAAGCCCTGCGGCAGGAAGTAGGGTTTCCATCACCGTGGCGGCCGCCGGGACGGGCCCCTTCACTTACCAGTGGCAGGAAACGCTCGATAACAATCCCAACACAATCAGCAATATTCCCGGTGCGACAACCAATACCCTCACACTTGTAAACGTTCAGGATGCCGACGACGGAGTCTACTATGTAACCGTCAGCAATGGCGCGGGGTCCACCCGGGCATTGTTACTGGGAATGACTGTCGCCGATCCCCCTGTCATCACCCGCCAACCCCAGGACCAGACCGCGAATCCAGGCGACACGATATCATTCCCCACCGTATGGGCGAGCGCGACCCCGCCGTCCACTTACCAGATACTAAAGGATGGCAGTGTCGTCCAAAGCGGGACGATTACCGGCATGACAGACGATTCCTACGGTATGTTTTTTGCCAGTGTCCAGGCTAGCGATGCCGGAACCTACGTGGTGAAGGTCACCAATGGGGCCGGTTCCGCGACGAGCAATCCCGCCGTGCTCACTGTGAACGCGCCTGTCACGATAACCGCACAGCCGACGGGCCAGACATGCGCCCAGGGGGCAAATGTCTCTTTTACGGTGGGAGTCAGCGGAACCGCCCCCTTCTCCTATCAATGGAAGTTCAATGGAACCGCACTGTACGGGGAGACGTCGGCGACGCTCGCCATGACCAATGTTCAGTCCGGTGAAAGCGGCACTTATACAGTGACCGTAGGCAACTTCCTCGGGTCGGTGACAAGTTCTCCAGCAACCCTGGTTGTGGATGCTCCACCGACGGTTACAAGCCCTCCCAGTAGCATTGATCTCACCGAGGGCGGCGGCATCGAATTGTCGCCTCCGATCACGGGGAGCCGCCCCTTCACCTACCAGTGGCAGAAGGACGGGCAGCCGATTCCAGGGGCCACTGACCAAGCGTTGTCCCTGTCGAATGTCCAGGCCAGCGACGCAGGAACCTACTCCACCGTCGTGACCAATGCCTACGGAACAACGACTGTTACCGTCTCCACGGTCACCGTCGATATTCCGCCGGATGACACATCCCCGCCGCAAGGCCAGCCGTTCAACTCGCCGATGTTTTCCGTGAGCAACGTCACGCAGGTTTATAGCGGCAGCCCGGAGTATGTGACAGTCACGACCACTCCGTCGGGGCTACCCTTTTCAATAACCTACTATTACTACGGCTTCACTAAGAGTAGTATATTGTATACGGTGTCGGCTCCCACTGAAGCTGGCGTCTATGCCGTTGAGATCCTAAGCCTTGATATCAACCACCAAGGCGGAGTACCTCTAGGTGACTGCAGCCTGGTGATACAACAAGCCCCGGTTGTCGTGACGCTTTCCGGGTTGCAACAGACCTATAACGGCAACCCGCATTCCGCCACCGTGACGCTGAATCCGCCTGGACCTCCCTTCACTGTCGAATACGGTGGTCCCAACGGCCCTCCGCCAGTCCACGCCGGCAGCTATTCTGTGCAGGTAATAGGCCAGAATTCGGACTACTCATTCACAGGGAGCACCACGGGCACATTGGTCATCGCCCCGGCTGCCCAATCGATTTTCTTTTCGCTGCCTCCGGCCCCAGTGGTTCAGGGAGTGCCATTCACGATTTCGGCCTCGGCGACTTCGGGACAGACGGTGACTTTCTCCATTGTAAGCGGATCGGCCACGGCGACGGGCGTAAATGGCAGCACCATCACGTTGAACGACAGTTCGCCAGTTGTCATCCGGGCAACGCAGACTGGAGGGGGCGACTATCAGGCCGCTTCCGCCGACATTACAATCTCCACGCTCACTTACGGCCTGCCCACGATCGTAACACCCCCAGCCAATCAGACCGCCGGAGTCGGTGGCAGCGCATCATTTAGCGTGGCCGTAACAGCAGGCGGTGCGCTGACGTACCAGTGGCAAATGAACGGGATCAATATCCCCGGGGCCACCAACGCGAGCCTCACGCTCAACAATCTGCAGTTAAGCGATAACGGAAGCACCTTTGCCGTTGTGGTTACCGATGCGACCGGGAGCGTAACGAGCTCGGCGGCTACTCTTTACGTGAGCTCCGTGCCAGCGGCTCCGGTGATTGAAACACAGCCGACGTCGCAGACAGTGGCGGCAGGGACGACGGTGAATCTCACCGTTGCAGCCAATGGGAATCCCGCGCCGACTTACCAGTGGACAAAGGGAGGAGTCAACATCGCTGGCGCGACCGGCGCCACTTACACGATCCCCTCAGTTCAGTTGGGCGACGCAGGCAACTATGCTGCAATCGTCTCCAATTCGAGTGGTTCAGTCACTTCAGGCAACGCTATCCTTGCGGTGAACGCTCCGACAGTCGCGGCGCCGACCATCTCTTCCCAGCCGCAAGCAGCCAGCGCCAGCGCAGGAACAAGCATCACACTGACTGTGGCGGCGGCGGGCAACCCCGCGCCGACGTACCAGTGGTTCTTCAACGGCCAGGCAATCGCCGGCGCGACAAATGCCTCCTATTCGATCTCTGGCGTCCAGGCCTCGAACTCCGGCAGTTACACGGTTGTCGCCACAAACTCCGCGGGCTCGGCCACCAGTTCGGCTGCGATGTTGACCGTGACTGCTCCGTCGGGGAACCCGACGATCACGGCCCAGCCGGCCTCCCAGACGATCGCCATGGGCAGCACCGTTGTCTTCAGCGTCAATTCATCAGGGGTTGTCCAAGGATCGTCTTTCGCCTCGTCCAACGCCCGACAGCGGGCGGATGCAAGCGGCACGAGCGCGACCTACCAGTGGTACCTGAATGGGACGGCCATCGCAGGGGCGACGAATGCGATTCTGGTCGTGCAGGCCACTGCGAGTTCAACCGGGGCCTACACGTGCCTGGTGAGCAATTCAAATGGCTCGGTCCTGAGCAATGCGGCGACACTGGCGGTCAGCAGCGCCCCGGCAAGTCCCGGCCGGCTGATCAACCTATCGACCCTCGCCGTTGCAGGAAGCGGCAGCCAGACGTTGACGGTCGGATTCTTTGTCGGCGGGACCGGCACCGCCGGGTCGCAGAGCCTGCTCGTACAGGCATTGGGCCCGACCGTGGCCACAATGGGCCAGACAGGGGTCATGCCCGATCCCCAGTTGAATGTATTCTCCGGCCAAACCGTCATCGGTTCGAACACGGGGTGGGGCGCCCCCTTGAGCAACCAAACTGCGGTGATCGCCGCGGACGCTGCGACATACGCGACGGCGCTTGGGGATCCTACAAGCAAGGATTCGGCGGTCGTGGTTCCCCTGGCGCCTGGGGGCTACACGGTCCAGGTGAGCAGCGTTTCAGGCGTCACTGGCAAGACACTGACCGCGTTCTACGACGACACGCCCTCGGGTGCCTACACGGCGGCTACCCCCAGGCTCATCAATCTGTCCTGCCGGCTCCTGGTGGGCTCGAACAGCAGCCTGACGGCGGGCTTCTGGGTCGGAGGCACGACGGCAAAGACCGTGCTGATCCGCGCCGACGGCCCAGCCCTGGCCGCCCAGAATGTCACAGTAGTCATGCCCGACCCGCAATTGACGGTTTACAACTCCGCCGATGCGCCGATCGCCTACAACGCGGGCTGGGGAGGCAGTTCGGTGCTCTCCTCCGTTGCCGCTTCCGTCTACGCGCAGCCTTTCACGGATCCCAACAGCAAGGACTCGGAAGTCCTCCTCACGCTGCCGCCCGGCGGCTACACGGCCCAGGTCAGCAGCGCCAGCAACACCGCGGGCAATGTCATGATCGAAGTCTACGAGGTGCCATGATCCGGTGACGGGATTCGGGCACGTTTTCTGCTAAAAAAACCGAAGAGTGTTCTTGCGCCGTGCTCAATCGGCCGTATAGCTTGCACCAATTTTGCGTTCGGATACATTCGCTTCATGACAATCAAGGCATATCTCAAGCCCTCCTGCGGCTGGTCCAACGGAGTTCGCGCCATCCTGCGCAAATACGGGCTTGAGTACGAGGACATCGACATCATCGGCAACCGTGAGAGCTACGCGGAGATGGTTCGCAAGTCCGGCCAGCCGTTGTCGCCATGCGTGGAGATCGACGGGGTGATGCTCGCCGACATCTCGGGCGAGGAAGTGGAGAACTACCTTCTGAGCAACGATCTCGTCCAGCCGACCGGCACTCCCGCCGCGGCTCCCACAAACGCAGGCTGCTCCGATGTCGAGGAGTATGCCAAAATGGCCACGAAAACCGTCCGCTTCTTCTGAATGGAACGGCCCTTCTGAGCGTAACAGAAACTTTGCAGGGCCGGCTCCAACCGATACGCCGGCCTTTTTTGCGCACCCACACTGATGCACACCCGAACTGAAGTCACGAAGAAGCCCCGATTCCGGGGCCCTGGCCTGCCGAAGAAGCAGGGCCTCTACGATCCGTGGTTCGAGCACGACGCCTGCGGCGTCGGCTTCGTCGTCGACATCAAGGGCCGCAAATCGAACCAGATCCTGAAGGACGCCCTCCGGGTGCTGAAGAACCTGGACCACCGGGGAGCCTGCGGCTGCGAGGCCAACACGGGCGACGGGGCGGGTGTGCTGATCCAGATGCCGCACGGGTATTTCAAGGAGGTCTGCGGAAAGGCGCGGATCTCGCTGCCTGGTCCCGGCGAGTACGGAAGCGGGCTCATTTTTCTGCCGCGCGACCGGATCAAGCGCCGCCGGCTGGAGGAGCGCTTCGAGCAGATCGTGCAGTCCGAGGGGCAGGTCTTCCTCGGCTGGCGCACGGTGCCGACCAATGATTCGATGCTCGGCGAGACGGCCCGCTCCTGCGAGCCCATGATCCGGCAGGTCTTCATCGGCCGCGATCCGGCGAACGCCGACCCGATGGCCTTCGAGCGCAAGCTCTACGTCCTACGCAAGAGGTCCTACAACGAGATCCGCACCTCGACCATGGACGGGGCGGAGTATTGGTACACGGCCAGCCTTTCCCACAAGACTTTCGTCTACAAGGGCATGCTTCTGACGGAGCAGCTCGACCAGTATTTTGCCGACCTGCGGGAGCCGGGGGTTGAGACGGCGCTAGCCCTGGTCCATTCGCGCTTCAGCACGAACACGTTCCCGAGTTGGGAGCGCGCGCATCCGTACCGGTACCTCGCGCACAACGGCGAAATCAACACGCTGCGGGGCAACATCAACTGGATGCACGCGCGCGAGGCCCTGTTCGAGTCGCCTCTTTTTGGAGAGGACATCAAGAAGGTCCTTCCGGTCGTCAATCCGAACAGCAGCGACTCCGGCATGTTCGACAACACACTCGAGCTTCTGGTGCTCGCCGGCCGGCCGATCGCGCACGCGATGATGATGATGATCCCGGAACCGTGGTCCAACAACGAGTCGATGGACGACGAGCGGCGGGCTTTCTACCAGTATCACTCCTGCCTCATGGAGCCGTGGGACGGACCCGCCTCCATCGCCTTCACCGACGGAAAGCAGATTGGGGCGATCCTTGACCGCAATGGCCTGCGCCCATCCCGCTATTACGTCACCAAGGACGGCCGGGTCATCATGGCCTCCGAGGCCGGCGTCCTGGTCGTGCCGCCCGAGGACATCGAACAGAAGGGCCGGCTGCAGCCGGGCCGCATGTTCCTCGTGGACACCGAGCGGGGATGCATTGTCGATGACGAGGAGATCAAGAAGAAATTCGCCACCGAGCGTCCCTACCGGCAGTGGCTGAACGAGCATCTGGTCCACCTGAGCGACATTGCAGACGCCCCGGAAGTGCCGGCGCCCGACCACAAGACGCTCCTCGAGCGCCAGATCGCCTTTGGCTACACGGACGAGGACGAGCGGATAATCCTGACCCCGATGGCCCGCGATGGCGTCGAAGCCGTCGGATCCATGGGCAACGATGCCGCGCTGGCGGTCCTTTCGAACAAGCCGCGGCTGCTCTACGAGTACTTCAAGCAGCTATTCGCGCAGGTCACCAACCCGCCGATCGATTGCATCCGCGAGGAGATCGTCGTGGGGGCGGAGACGCGCCTCGGCTCCGAGGGAAACCTGCTGGATCCGCAGCCCTCGGCGTGCCGGCGGGTGGAGCTCAAGTGGCCGATCCTCACGAACGAGGAGTTTGCGAAGATTCGGCGTCAGAACATGCCCGGCCTCAAGGTCGGGGTCCTGCCCATCCTTTTCCGCGTGACCCGGGGAGAGAGGGGGCTGGCAAAGTCGGTCGAGGAATTGTCGGCGATGGCCCGCCGCATGATCGAGGAGGACGAGATCAACGTCATCATCCTTTCGGACCGCGGGGTGAACCGCGACTTTGCGCCGGTCCCTGCGCTTTTGGCGATCGCCGGCCTGCACCACTACCTGATCCGGGAGGGCCTGCGGACCCGCGTGAGCCTGGTCCTCGAGACGGGCGAGGCCCGCGAAGTGCACCATTTCGCGCTGCTGATCGGCTACGGAGTCAGCGCCATCAACCCGTACGTCGCCTTCGAGTCGATCGACAGCATGATCCGGGAGGGACTCCTGACCGGGATCGACCACAAGGCCGCCTGCAAGAACTATGTGAAGGCGGCGGCCAAGGGCGTCATCAAGGTCATGTCGAAGATGGGCATTTCCGCGATCCAAAGCTACCGCGGGGCCCAGGTCTTCGAGGCCCTCGGCCTGCGGCAGGATGTCATCGACCATTATTTCACGGGAACTTCGTCGAGGGTCGGCGGAATCGGCCTGGACGTGATCGCCCAGGAGGTCCTTGCCCGCCACCATGCGGCGTTTCCGACCAGGCCCGTCAACGGCCACGTGCTCCGCTCGGGAGGCCAGTACCGGTGGAGAAACGACGGCGAGGCCCACCTTTTCACTCCCGAGTCCATCCATCGCCTCCAGAAGGCCGTCCGCACGGGAAGCGTGGCGGCATACAAGGAGTATGCCCGGCTGATCGACGACCAGTCGAAGAATCTCTGCACACTGCGAAGCCTGCTCGACTTCAAGTCCGGGCCGGCGATCCCCCTGGCGGAGGTCGAGCCGGCCGAGGCGATCATGAAGCGCTTCAAGACCGGCGCCATGTCGTACGGCTCCATCTCGAAGGAGGCGCACGAGACGCTTGCGATCGCGATGAACCGCATCGGCGGCAAGAGCAACACGGGCGAGGGCGGCGAGGATCCCGAGCGCTACAAGCCGCTGCCCAACGGAGACTCGGTCAATTCGGCGATCAAGCAGGTGGCCTCGGGCCGCTTCGGCGTCACGAGCGAGTACCTGGTCAACGCCCGCGAGCTCCAGATCAAGATGGCCCAGGGCGCCAAGCCCGGGGAGGGCGGCCAGCTGCCCGGATCCAAGGTCTACCCCTGGATCGCCAAGACGCGCCTGACGACGGCCGGAGTGGGGCTCATCTCCCCGCCGCCGCATCACGACATCTATTCGATCGAGGATCTGGCGGAACTCATCCACGACCTGAAGAACGGAAACCGCCGCGCCCGAATCAGCGTGAAGCTGGTCGCGGAGGTCGGCGTCGGCACGATCGCGGCCGGCGTGGCCAAGGCGCACGCCGATGTCGTCCTGATCAGCGGCTACGACGGCGGCACCGGGGCCTCGCCCCAGACGTCGATCACGCACGCGGGCCTGCCTTGGGAGCTCGGGCTTGCCGAGACGCACCAGACCCTTGTGCTCAACAATCTGCGGAGCCGAATCGCCGTCGAGACCGACGGCCAGCTGAAGACCGGACGCGACGTCGCGATTGCGGCCCTCCTTGGCGCCGAGGAGTTCGGCTTTGCCACGGCCCCTCTCGTCGCGACCGGCTGCATCATGATGCGCGTATGCCATCTGAACACCTGTCCGGCCGGCGTGGCCACCCAGGATCCGCAATTGAGGGCCAAGTTCGCGGGCAAGCCCGAGCACGTGATCAATTTCATGCGCTTCATCGCCGAGGACCTGCGCGAGATCATGGCCTCCCTCGGCTTCAGGACCGTCGATGAGATGATCGGGCGGGCGGACAGGCTCGAGGCCCGCAAGGCCGTCGATCACTGGAAGGCGAAGGGCCTCGATTTCAGCAACATCCTGTACCGGCCGGACGTCGACGAGGACGTGGGCCGCTACTGCCAGATTTCCCAGGATCACGGGCTCGAAAAGTCGCTCGACATGACGAGCCTTCTGGAGGCCTGCAAGCCGGCCATCGAGCGCGGCGAGAAGGTCGACCTGAAGATACCCATACGCAACGTCCACCGCGTCGTCGGCACCATCACCGGGTCGGAACTCACCCGCAAGTGGGGCGCCGCCGGCCTGCCGGAGGACACGATCCGCGTCCATTTCCAGGGCTCGGCAGGGCAGAGCTTCGGGGCCTTTGTTCCGCGGGGCATGTCCTTCGTCCTCGAGGGGGACGCGAACGACTACATCGGCAAGGGCCTGTCCGGCGGGAAGATCATCGTCTATCCGCCGCAGGGCTCCACCTTCCTGCCCGAGGAGAACATCATCGTCGGCAACGTGGCCTTCTACGGGGCGACCAGCGGCGAGGCCTACATCCGCGGGATGGCCGGCGAGCGATTCTGCGTCCGAAACAGCGGAATCGACGCCGTCGTCGAATCGGTGGGCGACCACGGCTGCGAATACATGACGGGCGGGCGTGTCGTCGTCCTCGGGCCCGCGGGCCGCAACTTCGGCGCCGGAATGTCCGGCGGCATCGCGTTCGTCCTGGACGAGCGCGGGGATTTCAAGGCTCGGGTGAACGTCCAGATGGTTGGCGTCGAGAAGCTCGACGACACTGAGGAAATCGCGCAAGTGCGCTCGATGATCGAGCGGCACCTCGCCCATACGAAGAGCGAGCGCGCGAAGAAGGTGCTCGGCGAATGGGACCGGATGGTTCCCCTGTTCGTGAAGATCATGCCGAAGGACTACAAGCGGGTCCTCAACTGCGTGCGCCGCGTCCAGGCGCAGGGACTCACCGGCGAAGAGGCGGTGATGGCCGCCTTCGAGGAGAACGCCCGGGACCTGTCCCGGATCGGCGGACTCTGATGGCGCATTTCAATCCGGCTTCCAACTTACACGATGGGCAAACCAACTGGATTCATTGAGTATCTGCGGGAGCTTCCCGTGGACCGGTCCGCGCTTGAGCGGATCCGCGACTGGAAGGAGTTCCACCACCACATGGAGGAGGACAAGCTCCGCAAGCAGGGAGCGCGCTGCATGGATTGCGGCGTGCCGTTCTGCCACACCGGCAAGCTCATTAGCGGCATGGCGTCGGGCTGTCCGATCAACAACCTGATTCCCGAATGGAACGACCTGGTGTACCGGGGACTCTGGCACGAGGCACTCGACCGGCTCCATCGGACGAACAACTTTCCGGAGTTCACAGGCCGCGTCTGCCCCGCCCCCTGCGAGGGGTCCTGCGTCCTGGGCATCACGAACCCGCCGGTGACCATCAAGAACATCGAGTGCACGGTGATCGACCGGGGCTGGGAGGAGGGCTGGGTCGTGCCGGAGGCGCCGGGGTTCCGCACCGGGAAAAAGATCGCCATCATCGGTTCCGGCCCGGCCGGGCTTTCCGCAGCGGCGCAGCTTAACCGGGTTGGGCACACGGTCACTGTCTTTGAGCGGGCTGACCGCCCGGGAGGGCTCCTCATGTACGGGATCCCGAACATGAAGCTCGACAAGCAGGAGGTGGTCATGCGCCGCCTCAAGCTCATGGAGGAGGAGGGGATCAAGTTCATCTGCAACGCCGATGTCGGCGACAATGTCGAGCCGCAGATCTTCCTGAAGGAGTTCAGCGCGACCGTGCTCTGCACGGGCGCCACCCAGCCGCGCGATCTTCCGATCGAGGGCCGCCAGCTGCAGGGCGTCCATTTTGCGATGGAGTACCTTGCCGCGAACACGAAGGCCGTCCTCGCCGGGCACCCCGAGGCGGCTCCCATCCGGGCGCAGGGCAAGGACGTCGTCGTGATCGGCGGTGGCGACACCGGCACCGACTGCGTCGGCACCGCAATCCGCCAGGGCTGCCGGAGCCTGACCCAGATCGAGATTCTTCCGAGGCCGCCGATGGACCGCGCGGCCGACAATCCGTGGCCCGAGTGGCCCAAGGTCTACAAGATGGATTACGGCCAGGAGGAGATCGCCGCCCGCTTTGGCGCCGATCCCCGCGTCTATCTGACAACGGTGAAGAAATTCATCGGCGACGACGCCGGAGGGGTGAAGGCGCTCGTGACCGTTCGCATCCGTTGGGATCGCAACGAAAAGGGCCAGTTCGTGCCCGTCGAGGAGCCGGGCAGCGAAGAGACGAGACCCGCGCAGCTGGTCCTCCTTGCCATGGGTTTTCTCGGGCCCGAACAGCCGCTGCTCAAGGAATTGAACGTCGCCGTCGACGCCCGCTCGAACATCAAGGCCGAGCACGAGAAGTACACGACCAATCTGGCAGGGGTTTTTGCCGCCGGGGACTGCCGCCGCGGGCAGAGCCTGGTGGTCTGGGCGATCAACGAAGGGCGGGGAGCCGCCCGCGAGTGCGACCGCTACCTGATGGGTTCGACGGATTTGCCTTAGCCTGCATCCATCACAAATTCCGACTAATCTTGCCCAATCTCGTCGGCGCAAAGGTCCTCTGGCTCCCTGCGCCGTGCTTTTAGCACAACTCGGTCGCCTTCGGCCCTCTTCGCTCGACGATCTTGCGCAATCTTCATCGGTTTTGTGATTGATGCAGGCTGATCCAAGGCTGGGCCGAACCTTGCCCGCGGGCCCGGTTTACCCGGAACTTGACGAAGATATTTGCCAGCGGACGGCCTGTGGATGTTCTTGGTTGGCCGTGACAGCAGATGCGCCAGCCTCCCCAGAATCGCCGCCCGCCGTGGAGGTGCGGGCGCTCGTGAAGCGGTATGGGGCGGTCGAGGCGCTGAGAGGGATCGACCTCACCGTGCAAAAAGGGGAGATGTTCGCGCTGCTCGGCCCGAACGGCGCCGGAAAGACGACCCTTTTTTCCATTCTCGCCACCCTCCGGACGCCGACGGCGGGCGCTGCGCGGGTGTTCGGGCACGACGTCGTTTCGGACCGCAATGCGGTCAGGAGGGTGATGGGCATTGTCTTCCAGGAGCCCGCGATCGAGCGGCGGCTTTCCGGGCGCGACAACCTGCTGCTCATGGGGCTTTTCTACGGAATGCCGATGTCGACCTCGCGCCGGAGGGCGACGGAGCTCCTCGAAAGCCTCGGGCTCGGCGAGGCCGGCGATCGCCCCGCGGAGAAACTCTCCGGCGGGCAGAGGCGGAAGCTCGAGCTCGCCCGCGCCCTCGTTACCGATCCGGCCATTCTTTTCCTCGACGAAGCGACCCTGGGTCTCGACGTCGACGCAAGGCGGGTGTTCTGGACCCACGTCCGCTCGCTGGCCGCCGCGGGCCAGACCGTATTCTTCACGACGCACTACATGGAGGAGGCCGAGGTTGCGGACCGCATTGCGCTGATCGATGCCGGCAACATCGTAGCCCTGGACACGCCGCGGGCGCTCAAGGCGCGGCTCGGCGGAGGGGTCGTCCGGCTGCAGACGGCTGATGACGCGCAGGCGCGGCGGTGGCTGGGCGAGCGGGGGTTTGTCTGCGAGGGGCAGGGCAATGAGATCATGCTCAGCCACGCCGATCCGGCTGCGATCGTCCCGGAACTGCTTCGCAATCTCCCCGTCAGGGTCGAACGGGTGGAGGTCCATGCGCCCAGCCTCGAGGACGTGTTCCTCGGCCTCACCGGCCGGGGCCTTGCCGGAAACGAGGCGTTCCCGGCTGAGCGTCCAGGCCCCCCGGAGGTGGGCTGACCATGTTCCGGGGCATCTACGCCATTGTCATTCTGGATCTCAAGCGGGCGTGGCTCGACCGCGCCCGGCTTGCCGCGGGACTTGCGCAGCCCCTGCTGTACCTTTTTGTCCTTGGAGCCGGCATCGGCGGAAGCTCGCTGCTGGGCGGGCCAGAGTACCGCCGGTACATTTTTCCGGGCGTATTGGGGCTGTCGCTGCTGTTCTCGGCAACTTTTGCGGCCATTGTCATCGTCTTTGACCGCCAGATCGGATTCCTGAAGGCGGTGCTGGTGGCGCCGATCCCGCGCTCGGCGATTGCGTTTGGAAAGATCACCTCGGGGGCGATCCAGGCCTTTGCCCAGGGTGTTGTGGTCCTTCCGTTCGCACCCCTTGCCGGAGTGTCGCTCACCCCCTTGTCGCTCCTCAATCTCGTCGGCGCGATGTTGCTTTCCTCGTTCGCCTTTTCGGCGATGGGGGTCGCCGTGGCGGCGCGATTCACGTCGACGACGGTCTTTCCGGTCATAAGCAACGCGCTCCTGCTCCCGATGTTCTTTCTGTCGGGCGCGCTCTATTCCCTTCGCAATGCGCCGCATTGGATGAAGGTCGCCACGCACTTCGACCCGGTGGCCTACGGCGTAGACCTGATGAGGGGGGCGGTGCTCGGCAGCTACTTTTTCAAGCCGGGATATTCGGTGACCGTCCTGGTCCTTCTAGTCGCCGTGCTCGGCTGGGCCGCCGTCCGAGTCTTCAAGCGCGGCGAGGACGACTCGAGCCTGGGCGCGACCCAATTCAGGTGGCGGCGCTGAGGAACGAACAGATGTATTCGCAGATTCCGGCGTCGACCGAGATCTGGAAGCCGCTGTTGGCCGGAACATCAAAGGAGGTGTCGGCGCCGTACGCCGTCTCCAGGTCCTTGCCGTCGAGCTTCACGCGGCAGTCTCCGGCGATGATCTCCATGCGTTCGGAGGCCCCCGTGTTGAAGTGGTAGGTGCCCGGCCGGATGATGCCAAGGGTCTTTTTCACATTTCCAGGGAGAAGCACCGTGTAACTCACAACGCCGCCGTCGAAATAAACGTTGGCCTTCGTCACGACGGTGACGCCGGCGAACAGGGTGGGGTGTTTGGACATGGCGCGTGGACCTTAAGCCAGCTTGCGGTGGCGGCAAGTTCAGAACACCAAGGTGTAACCCGCCCCGCGGTTGGAGTTCACCAAGACCCAAGCTCCCCGCCAATCCGGCCAGGGGGATCTCGTGGTTCTGCCATGAGATCCCTCCCGGCCGCGGAGGCGGGGATGAGGTGAACAGCAACCGCTTCGGGGTTACACCTTGGTGTTCTGAACTTGCCGCCACAAAACCGACCTCATAATCCAGCTTATGTCCTGCACCCTGGTCATATTGGCAGCCGGAATGGGTTCAAGGTACGGCGGATTGAAGCAGATCGATCCGGTGGGCCCGGGCGGGGAGACGGTGCTCGATTATGCCGTTTTTGACGCGCTTCGCGCCGGATTTGGCCGGATCGTCTTTGTCATTCGCCGGGACATCGAAGGCGCGTTTCGCGACAAAGTCGGTGCCAGGTATGAGGGCCGCGCGGAGGTGGAGTATGTCTTCCAGTCCGAAGACGAACTGCCCGAGGGATTTCTGCCGGGCTTGGGGCGGATCAAGCCCCTGGGAACGGGCCAAGCGGTTTGGTGCGCGCGCAAATGCGTGCGGGAGCCCTTTGCCGTCATCAACGCGGACGATTTTTACGGGGCGGATTCCTTTCGGCAGCTCGGCGCCTTTCTCGCCTCAGCCGTCCGCCCGAACGAGTTCGCGATGGTCGGATTCCGGCTCGCCGCAACGCTTTCGGAGCATGGGAAGGTGGCCCGCGGCGTCTGCTCGGTGGCCGATGGGAGCCTGAGGGCCATCGATGAGCGGACCGGGATTTCGCCCGGCGACGTCGGCCCTGGACGGGCCTATTCGGGCGAGGAGACGGTTTCGATGAACTGCTGGGGGTTCACGACCGCCCTCTTTCCCGCGCTCGAAGCCGCTTTTGAGGCGTTTCTCAAGGCGAAGGGAACGGATCCGTCGGCGGAGTTCTACCTGCCGGCTGCAATCTCCGAGATGATAGGGAAAGGGGCCTTTCATGTGCGCGTCCTTCCCACGCGCAGCACGTGGTTTGGGGTTACCTACCGGGACGACAAACCGAAGGTCGCCGCGGCCATCGCGGAGCTCGTGCGGCAGGGGTCTTACCCCGCGAAGCTCTACGCCTGAATCCGGGCCGGCCCGCGGGTGGTTGATGATGTGTTCACGGCACAAAAGCGCGCTTTTATGCGGTTAAATCGGTCTTCTTTCAACAGAGGCTTGGGTTTATAAAACCCTAAAAATAAGCGATTAACGCAATTGCGATAAACACGATGCAAAAAACTATGCCAAGAATGTAAATTTGGCAGAAATACTGCTTAAAGGCCTTGTTTCGACTCAACCAAGCGCAAACCTCAATCCCAGCAAATACAGCATGAACAAGACCGTCCTTGCACTTTGTCTCACCGCTCTTCTGGCGGGAGCCGTATCCGTCGATGCCCAGACGGCCGCAACTCCGCCTCCAGCGGCACCGGCCCCTGCGGCGCCAGCCGCTGCCGCTCCCGCTCCCGCAGCTCCTACGCCGCCGAGCTGGTCGACGACGGTCACTCCGACGTATGTCTCGGAATACATGTTCCGCGGCGTCAAGCTGGGGGGCAACTCGTTCGAGCCTTACGTTACTTCGACCTACGGGAACTGGACTCTGGAAGTCTGGGCCAACGATCCGATATCCAACTCCGACAAGGTTCCTGGCCAGTCCGATCCGGAAATAGATCCGCAGGGTTCGTACACCTTCACGATCAACGACTCGACGAATATTCAGCCCGGCTTCACCTGGTACACTTATGTGCGGGCGCCCACGAACCAGGGTTTTTACCGGATGACTTTTGAGCCGAATCTTGCGCTCAATTATACGACGGACAACGTCACCATTACCCCAAAGATCTACTACGATGTGGTTCTGAAGGGACCGACGTATGAAATGGACTTCGCTTACACGACTCCGTGGAAAGCGATAGGCTCGGAGATCGACTGGGTCGCAACTGTCGGAGCCTACGATTGGACCGATTCCGCCAACGAGGCATCACCCAAGATCAAGGCGACAGGGGACTACTGGCTGCTCGGGTTCACCATGCCATTTACGGTCAGCAAGTCCGCCAAGATCATCGTCGGTTACTCCTACACCGGGGGCGCCGACGCCAATTTCAAGCAGGGCAATGGGCCGAAGATCACCAATACCGCGGCGGTCAACCGGGGCGTTGTGACGGCCAGCCTCGCCTGGACATTCTAAACACGGCGTCTTTGGCTTCGAACTGAAAATCGAGCCGTTGCCCGAGCGGGCACGGCTCATTTCCTGTTAAAGGACAAATGGCGTTCTGTATGGGCTTATAAAGCGCCTCCTTCGTGGCGGGGGCCCGCCTGCGCCTTTCCTTTGGCGGCGCGGGTGGATTCTTTTTCTGGCAATTGGGCCGATTGGCGCGAGATTGGCTGTCAAGGATGGTTAGCCCGAGTATTTCATGAAGCACGTAGAATCTTGCCCAAAATACAGGGCATAAAACCCCTCATGCTCCCTTGATGGCCTGATAGGCCACCTTCAGTCGCCTTCGGTGTTTTCTGCTCCTGTATTTTGGGCAATCTTCTGCCGTGTTCATTAAATATTCGGGCAAGTTCGAGCATGCATGGAGTTCCCAAGAAGCTTGCTGACCGGGTCCCGCCTTTGCGGTCATGCACCTGACGCCCCGCGAACGCGAGAAGCTCCTCGTCGTCGTGGCCGCCGACCTCGCGCGACGGCGGATGGGGCGCGGCCTGAAGCTCAACTACCCCGAGGCCGTGGCATTGATCACCCATGAGATCATCGAAGGAGCACGCGATGGGAAAACGGTCGCCGAACTCATGAGCTTCGGGACGACCGTGCTGAGGGCGGACCAGGTGATGGAAGGCGTCGCCGAAATGGTCCATGAGGTGCAGGTCGAGGCCACCTTTCCCGACGGGACAAAGCTCGTGACCGTTCACAACCCCATCCGATGATCCCCGGTGAAATCATTGTGAAGGCCGGAGCGCCCGCCATCGAGGCGAACGCAGGCCTTGAAGCGAAAACGATCGAGGTCGTGAATACCGGCGACCGCCCGATTCAGGTGGGCTCGCACTTCCATTTCTTGGAGGTCAACGAGGCGCTGAAGTTCGACCGGGCCTCCTCGCGGGGTTTCCGCCTCGACATTCCCGCCGGCACCGCCGTGCGTTTCGAGGCGGGCGACACGAAACGAGTCGGGCTTGTCGCCCTCGCCGGAGCGCGGGAGGTGTATGGACTCAACGGGAAGGTCAATGGCAGGCTGGACGGCCCCCGCCGGTCCGCAGCCGCGGCGGGGACCGGGAAACGCAAGAGCAGGAAATAGATCCCCGCCATGCCGCGCCAACTCTCCCGCCGCCAGTATGCCGAGATGTTCGGTCCGACCATCGGCGATCGCGTCCGGCTCGCCGACACGGAGCTTTTTGTCGAGATCGAGCGGGATTTGATCGTCGAGGCGGGCGCAGTGGGGGATGAGGTGACTTTTGGAGGGGGAAAGGTGATTCGGGACGGAATGGGCCAGTCGCCGGTCGCCACGGGCGCCGAGTCGCTGGATCTGGTCCTCACCAACGCCTTGATCCTCGATGCCCGGCTTGGGGTCGTCAAGGCGGACATCGGCGTGAAGCACGGGCGAATCGTCGGAATCGGCCACGCAGGCAACCCAGGTATTCAAAGGGGCGTCGGTTCCGCGTTTGCGGATTCGGCGACGGGCCGAAAGAACCCGATGATCATCGGAGCCGGCACCGAGGTGATCGCCGCCGAAGGGTGCATCGTGACGGCCGGCGGGATCGACACGCACATCCACTTCATCTGTCCGCAGCAGATCGACGAGGCGCTTTCGAGCGGCGTGACGACGATGATCGGCGGCGGCACCGGCCCGGCCACGGGCACGTTTGCGACGACGTGCACGCCCGGGGCTTGGAACATACGGCGGATGCTCGAGGCCGCCGAGGCGTTCCCGATGAATCTCGGATTCCTCGGCAAGGGCAACTGCTCCACCCCGAAGCCGCTTCGGGAGCAGGTTCGGGCCGGGGCGATCGGCCTCAAGCTCCATGAGGACTGGGGCACCACCCCGGCCGCGATCGACGTCTGCCTCGGGGTCGCGGACGAACTCGACATCCAGGTCGCGATCCATACGGACACGCTCAACGAATCCGGGTTCGTCGAGGCGACGATCAAGGCATTCAAGGGCAGGACGATTCACACCTTTCATTCGGAAGGGGCGGGCGGAGGTCATGCCCCGGACATCATCCGGGTCTGCGGCGAGCCCAACGTGCTTCCGTCCTCGACCAACCCGACGCGGCCCTACACGGTCAACACGATCGACGAACACCTCGACATGCTGATGGTGTGCCACCACCTCGATTCGAGGATTCCCGAGGACGTGGCGTTCGCCGAGTCGCGCATCCGGCCCGAAACCATCGCCGCCGAGGACTGGCTGCACGATCTGGGCGCCATATCGATGATGTCCAGCGACAGCCAGGCCATGGGACGGGTGGGCGAGGTGATCATCCGCACATGGCAGACCGCCCACAAGATGAAGGCGCAGTTCGGCGTCCTTTCAGGCGGATCGCATGCCGCCGCCGACAATTTTCGCGCGCTGCGCTACCTGGCCAAATACACCATCAATCCGGCAGTGGCGCACGGGATCGCGCATCTGGTGGGCTCCATCGAAGTCGGCAAGTGGGCCGATCTGGTCCTGTTCAAGCCGGCCTTTTTCGGCGTGAAGCCCGAACTCGTCCTCAAGGGCGGATTCATCGCCTGCGCCAACATGGGCGATCCCAATGCCTCGATCCCGACGCCGCAGCCGACGTTCTACCGTCCTCAATTCGGAGCCTTCGGGCGGGCTGTCGGCGCGACGAGCCTCACCTTTGTGAGCGGGGCTTCGCTTGGCACAGCGTCCCTTGCAGGCTTGGGCGATCGGCGCCGGATCGAGGCGGTGAAGCACACCCGCCGCCTGGGAAAGCGGGACATGATCCTCAACGATGCGCTGCCCAGGATCGAGGTGGATCCTGAAACCTACACGGTGAAGGCCGACGGCCGGGTGCTGGCGTGCGAGCCCGCAAAAGTGCTGCCGATGGCGCAGCGGTACTTCCTGTTCTGAACCGCGCCTAAAGACGCCGCAGGTCGCTCTGCAGCGCGGGCAGCCTTCCGGCGAGGACCGCCCGGATTTCGCCCAGGGTGTCGCGCAGCGACTGGCTCCCGGGAGCGATCACCCGGACAACCCAGGCGTTTGCGCGCAACCGCGTCACGCCGACCCGGCAGCGCCCTGTGTGGAGCGCGCGCACGCGCGCCCCAAAAGGATCGGCGGATTCCAGGCGGGGCGAGATCGCGACCAGCGTGGCAAACCAGGCTTCAGGCATGCCATGAAACAAGGCCAGCCGGCCGAGATCGGGACCCGAGCTGTCGAGCCGCTCGCGCAGGATGACTTCTCCTCCGCTCGCGACCTCGAGGGTGATTTGCAGCCGCTTCCAGGCCCAGATCTCCCCGCTGCCTGCCCGGCCGGGAGCAAGGGTGTCCGCAAAGAACAGCTCACCCCCGTCCGCCACGTCGATTCGCGTTTCCTGGACAAAATTTGTGGCCCGATGGGGAAACAGGGGTTCTGGCGAGTATTCGAGCCATGCTCCGGGCCCGACCGCAAAGTGCTGGGTGCATCCGGCCGCACCCTTCTCCATCACAAAGGCGCGCGTCGCCGCCGGTGTGGCCACAAGAAGCGAGGCCCCGGACGCTGCTTGGATGTCGAGTTCGAGGCGGTCGCCTGAGAGGATGCCGGCGGTTGCGTTGATGACGCGCACCTGAAGCACGCAGCCGTCCCAATAGGATTTGCCGATGTGAAACGGCGCGCGGAAGGACTGCCTGGCAAGGATTGTCCGTCCACCTCGCAGGACCGCCTCCAGATGCAGATGCCCGGAAAACGCCGGTTTGGACGCGCCGCTTGAATGGCGAAGAGTCGGGGCGGATTTGGGCATTTTGACTTTAGCCTGCATCCATCACAAATTCCGATGAATCTTGCCCAATCTCGTCTGCGCAAAGGTCCTCAGGCTCTATGCGCTGTGCTTCTAGCACAGCTCGATCGCCTTCGGTCCTTTTCGCTCGACGATCTTGGGCAATCTTCATCGGTTTTGTGATGGATGCAGGCTAGCGCGCCGCCGGTCCCGGCTTGGCGCCGAAGAGCACTTCGCGTTCGATCCAATCGACGACCTTGTCCAGGTTATGGCCGCGCTTGAGGTCGCAAAAGAGTAAGGCCCGCTCGCCGCGCATCAGCTTCGCATCGCGCGCCATCACCTCCAGATCGGCCCCGACATAGGGTGCGAGGTCGATCTTGTTGATGATCATCAGATCGCTGAATCGGATCGCGGGTCCGCCCTTTCTCGGGATCTTGTCCCCTTCGGCCACGTCGATCACGTAGATGAACGCATCGACCAGCTCCGGTGAAAATGTCGCCGAGAGGTTGTCTCCCCCGCTTTCCACGAGAACAAGCTGCAGGTTGGGAAATCTCGCCTCCAGGGCGCGGATCGCCTGTTCATTCATCGTTGTATCGTCGCGGATTGCCGTGTGGGGACAGCCTCCCGTCTCGACTCCTACGATCCGGTCGGCCGCGAGCGCCTTGTTGTGCATCAGAAACCGGGCGTCCTCGACCGTGTAGATGTCGTTTGTGACGACCGCCATCTCATAGCGTTCGCGCAATTCCTGGCAAAGCCTGAGGCAGAGCATGGTCTTCCCGGAGCCAACCGGGCCGCCCACGCCGATTCTTGGAGGACGTGTCATGGGGGAAATGCATTCATGATATGAACAAACGAAACTCCGCGGTTTCATGGCGTGCGGCCGCGATGTCCCACCACGGGTTGAATGATCCGATCCTTTCGGGCGGGAGGGCGACCGCCCCGGCGATGAGGGCAGGAGCGCCGCGCATCGCTTCCGCGAGGAGGGTCTGCGCCGCGTTCTGGCCGATGCGCAGGAGCTTGACGGAGGCGGCGACCAGGCCCGCGGCCGCGGCATAGACCAGGGTCGAAAGGACCGCTTCGCGCGGGAGACCCAGCGTGCGGCCCTCGACTGCAGCGATGACGCTCAGCGGGCGGGGCCACCCGGCCGAGCGGCGGTCAAACTCGCGCGCAAATCCCCCGTGCAGCATGACCGCCAGATGGAGCCGCTGGCGGCCGATGGCCTCGGATGCCTCCCGCGGCTCCCGCGAGCCCCGGACTGCGCCGCCGAGATAGCAAAGACGGCGGAGCCGCGCCCAGTCGGCCGGTTCGCCGGCGGCCTCAAACGCTTGCACAGCGATGGGAAGATCGGTGCGTGCAAGCTGGGGAAGCGCCTGTTCAAGGAGGAATGTCCGCAATGTCGCCCGGTCGCGCACCGCGCCCTCCTGGACCAGCCCCTCGAGGCCGAAGGAGTGGGCGTAGGATCCTGTCGGGTAGAATGAGTCCGACAACTGCAGCAGGGGGGCGACCCAGCGGGCCCCCGCCGGGGCCGCGGCTGCGGCACCCCGCCTGCGTTTCGATCGGGCAGGCTTGTCCATTCAGACTCGAATGATAGTCGGCGGTTTCGCTGTCGAGATGCCGTGCCCGGCCAGGGTCGCCGACAGGCGGTGCGGCTGGAAGACCTCGGGGAGCGCACGGTAGTGGACGCCGAGCCGGTCGAGCGCCTGTCGCAGCCCTGGATCGTCGGGCGTGAGGATCCGGTGCGGCTGGGCTTCGATTGCAAAATGCAGATTCCCGACGGCCCAGCCGACGACCGCGGCGGCATCGGGGGCGACATCGAGCGGGATTTCCAGCAGCGGCTCCGGGTTCTGCCGGACCACGTACCGCCCTTTCGCAGTCTGGGCGACGGTCTGCCCATGGCGGAGGGGCAATTCCAATTCGAAGCCGAACTCCGCACCGTCATCGGCCCTTCCCCTCCAAATCCGTCTGGCCAGGATTTGCCGGTCGGCGCGCAGCGACACCTCCGCAAGGGAGGAGTCGGGTGTTTCGAGCGGGGCGCGGACCAGGTTCATGGGCGATGAATCTTGATTCGCGCCCGCCCGAGATCAAGGCCGGCAGGCTCGGCTTGAAGGTTGATTAGCTCGATTTCGAACAAGCCGGCCTTCAAAGCTTCTCGTTGGCGACTGGCTGGTCGCGGCGGGTGTCGGGCAAGCCGGGGCTGTTGCGGATGACGAAGCCGTTGACGTTCTTAAGCACGATCGACGCGGCGGCCGGGTCGTGCTGCGCCCGCAGATTATCGATGTCGGCGTCGGCCACATCGTCAAGGATCATGGCGGGCCGCTGCTCGCTTCCCGCATAGCTCAGTTCGAGGTGATCGACGCTGAGCCCGTGCACGTGGCGGGCAAACATGCCGTAGGAAGGAATGATGCCGAAGCGGCCCGGCTCCGGGTAGGCCTTTTCATCCTCAGGGACCGCGCGATCGGCCTGCGCGGCTGTGCCGCCTCCCTTGTAGTCGATCTTGATGTGGCTCAGGCTGAGGTCCTCGATCGCATAGCCGGGCAGACCGGCGATCAGGATGCCGTTGCGGGCGTCGACATTGTGGGCGACCACGTTGCTGATCGTCACCCGCCGCAGCGTGCCCACCTTCGTCGTCGCAGCAGGCCCACGCAGCCGGGCGCCCAGGCGCAGGAAAATCGGCGCATCGACGATGTTGCGCATGGTCAGGTTGTTCACAGCGACGTCCTCCAGCAGGGCGCCATCCACCGTCTCCAGGGCGAGCCCCAGGCACGAGTCGAATACGCAGTTGGAAATCGCGATGTTGATGAATCCGCCGTTGCCCTCAGTGCCGAACTTGATCCGTCCGGTGCCGCCGCCGCGGGGGCCGACCTTGCGGGTGCCGTCGAGGAAGGTCCCTTCGAGGAAGCCGCTCACCTGGCAGCCGGTGATGGTGATGTTTTCGCAGGGCCGCGCGGAGCCAAGGCCGTAGGAGCTCTTCAAGCAGATGCCGTCATCGGCCGGGGAGTTCACGGTGCAATTGGCGATCCGGACCTCCTGGCAGCAGTCGATGTCCATGCCGTCGCGATTGGTGTCGATCTTCAGGTTGTCGATCGTGAAGTTGTCCGTGCCTGTGGCCAGGATGCCGAAATGGCCGCCGTGGTAGATCGTGAAGTCCCGCAGGATGACGTTGCGGCAGTTCTTGAGGGCAATCGACTTGTTGCCGATGCCGGCCGCCAGGGAATCGCGGGGATTTGGGTAGCCCGGGTCGGGCATCGGACCGGCCGGACGCACGAAGGCCGGACGCGGCGGGCGGGGCTCGCCGGGCAGCTGGTCCTTGGGGCCGAATCCGCGGCTCAAGCCGCGGCCAAAGATGCGGCCGGGGCCGACAATGGCGATGTTTTGGATCCCGTCGCCCCAGATCAGGCTGTTGTGCCAGTGGCTGTGGCCGAAATCCTCGTAGCGGTCATTGCCCGGATTGGGCTCCGGTGCGTCATAGCCGCCGGGCTGCCCCTCCGCGGGCGGATCGGCGGCGAGGATCGTCGAGCCCTGGTCCAGGTAGAGGGTGATGTTGCTCTTGAGGTGGATTGAATAGCTGGCGTACGTGCCGGCTGAGAAGCGCACGGTGCCCCCGCCGGCGGCGGCAGCGGCATCGATCGCCTTGTTGATCGCATCGGTGTCGAGCGTCTTGCCGTCGCCCACGGCGCCGTACGCCCTGACGTCGTAGATGGCGGTTGACGGGGCGGACGCGGCTGTCGGCGCATGGACATCGCTGACGCTCACGCAAGCGCCCAACAGGAGGGCAAGAGCGCCGGTGCCGGCGGGAATCAATGTTCGGATAATGGGCTTCTTCATGGGTTGGGGTTTTGCTCTCAGAAGGTCTTTCACCGGCAGGACGGTCTGTAAACAAACATGTTGCTCAATCTTTTCAGCCGGTCCGGGTCAAGCGTGCCTCGATAGCGACTCGCCAGTCAGCCTGCAAATTCGCCAGTCGGCCATCTTCGTGGCTCCAATCGAATCGTAGAACCGGATGGCCGGCTCGTTCCAGTCGAGAACCGCCCACTCCAGCCTGCCGCAGCCCCGTGAGCAGGCGAGTTTGGCCACATGCAGGAGAAGGGCGCGGCCGATACCCCGGCCGCGCAGATCCGGCTCCACAAAAAGATCCTCCAGGTACAGGCCCGGCTTGGCCAGGAAGGTCGAATAAGTGCTGAAGAAAAGGGCGAAACCCGCCGTCCGACCGTCCATGTGGGCGAGGACGCACTCGGCCGAGGGAGGATGGCCTCCGGTGGGAAACAAGGTGGCCGCCAGCTTTTCCTCGGTCGCCTCCACCGTGTGAAGGAGCCTCTCGTAGGTCGCCAGTCCGCGGATGAAACCGAGGATCACGGGAATGTCGCCGGGAAGGGCAGGGCGGATTTGCGGCGGCATGGGGACAACCCGGACGCTGCCGGACACCGCCCCGGGATTCAAGCTCCGCCCTGTTCGCCCTGGGTGGACATCGGGGGTTGCAAAGAGGGCCAATTGGGAGGAAGCTGATCGCTTTCGAGAAAGCGACCCTATGTTACGACGGATTATTGCGAAGCTGCGCGCCACCATGGCGCCGGGAGTGAAACATCAGGCGCCGGCTGCCGGCGCGAATGCGCCAAAGCCGGCGCATCCCATCCATCCGGCGCGCGGTAACGCGCAGAGATCGCAGGATAGGCCTGCGCCCGGGCCCCGTGGCCAGGGGGGCAAGCAGCGCGAGGGACAACCGCGCGAGGGCCAACCACGCAGCGAGCACCGCGGTGGCGGATCCGCCCGCCAAGGCCACGGCGACGGGGGGCCTTCGCGCCAAAGCTCCGGCGACGGCGGGCCTGTCCGCCAAAGCTCCGGCGACGGCGGGTCTGTCCGCCGAAGCCTTGGCGAAGGTGGGCAGAGGAGCCGGCATGGCGGAGGGCGCGGAGGATCTACCCGCCAACGCTTTAGCGACGGAGGGCCCTCGCGCCAGGGTGCTGGCGATGGCGGCCCCGCCCGCCAAAGCTTTGGCGAAGGGGGCCCTGCCCGTCAGGGTTCCACCGAGGGCGGTCCTGCCCGCCAGAATTTTGGCAGGGGTGGACGGCATTCCCGATCGGAGGGACCCCGTGGCGGACGCCCTCCGCGCGATGACTTCGAGCACCCGGGCCACACCCCGGTGAAACCGGCCGTGCCGGTCGACATCCCGAAGATGGACACAGCCTTTTCCAAGCTCGGGCTCGCGGACCCCCTTGCCTATGCGGCCCAGCAGATGGGCTATGTGGACCCTACGCCGATCCAGACGCAGGCGATCCCCGTCGTCCTTGCGGGCGGCGACGTCATTGGCTCCGCCCAGACGGGCACAGGGAAGACGGCGGCCTTTGCCCTTCCAATCATCCAGCGCCTCGGCACGCACGGGGCCCTTCGCTGCCTCATTCTCGAGCCGACACGCGAACTCGCCCTCCAGGTCGAGGAGGCTTTCCAGAATTTTGCCAAGTTCACCGACCTTCGCGTGACGATCGTCTACGGGGGAGTGGGCTACGGGAAGCAGACCACCGACCTGCGCCGCGGCATGGACATCCTCGCCGCGACGCCGGGCCGTCTGCTGGACCACATGGAGCAGGGCAACTGCTCGCTTGACCGGATCGACATCCTCGTCCTCGACGAGGTGGACCGCATGCTCGACATGGGATTCCTGCCGGACGTGAAGCGGATCGTCCAGCGCTGTCCCCGCGAGCGGCAGACGCTCTTTTTCACCGCCACTTTGCCGCCCGAGATCGAACAACTGGCCGCCTGGGCTCTGCGCGACCCAAAGAAGGTCGAGATCGGCCGCCACAGTTCGCCTGCGGAGACCGTGGCGCACGCCTTCTATCCGGTCGTCGCCTCGCAGAAATTCGACCTCCTGCAGCTGTTGCTCGAGCAGACCGAGTTCAAGAGCGTGCTTATTTTCTGCCGCACCCGCATGGGGGCGGACCGGATCGCCAGCCGCCTGAAGACAAAGGGTCACTCGGTGGGCGTTCTGCATTCCGACCGGAGCCAGCACGAGCGGGTCGACGCGCTCGACGGATTCAAAAGCGGGCGGTTTGAGGTGCTGGTCGCCACCGACATTGCCGCCCGCGGCCTGGACATCGCCGGTGTGACCCACGTCATCAACTACGATGTGCCCGAGAACCCCGAGGATTACGTGCACCGCATAGGCCGCACGGGCCGGGCCCTGCACACGGGCGACGCCTTCACGCTTGTGACGGAGGACGACGTCCGCGACGCGCGCAGCATCGAGCGGTTCATCGAGACCCAGATCGAGCGCAAGAAGATCGAGGGCTTCGACTACATCTACTCGGCCCTTTTCGACGAGAAGATCCAGGCCGAAGCACTGCCCAAGCCGGCGAGCCGGCTGCACCGCGGCCTGCGGCGCTAGCCCCGGGGGTATGCAGTTTGCGAGTTGAGATGGGAGAAGATCGACTCGATGAACGGCATAGACCCGGCTCAGATCAGTCCGATCCGTTGACGATCTTGTAGGCGAGGGCGGCGACCGCCGCGCCGGCCAGTTCGCTGACGAGATACACCCAGTAGTGGCTCCAACTCGAGAGCCCCATGAGGGTGATCCCGGTCGCGACGGCCGGATTGAAGGCGCCTCCCGATATGCCACCGACGGCGAATGCGCCGACCATGACGGTCATGCCGATCGCCAGGCCGTAGAATGAGTTGCCGGCCGTGCCCTTGGACGTGGCCACGTTAAGGACAACCCAGGCCAGGGCGAAGGTGAAGAGGAACTCGGCGAGGAGGGCCGCCTTGACGCCCATCGTGATCGCCTCCGAGGGAGTCTCGACCTTGAAAAAATGGACGACCCAGGCAGCGACGAATGAGGCCGCAATCTGCGCGATCCAATAGGGAATGACATCACTTGTGGGGCATTTGCCCCGCAGCCGGACGGCGAGCGTCACCGCCGGGTTGAAATGGCCGCCGGAAATGTGGCCGCCGGCGAATATCATGACCATCAGGGAGGCTCCGATCGCAATCGGAGCGAGGGCGCCGGCGCCCGGCGCGATCACCGTGCAGCCGACCGTGAATACGAGGAAGAACGTTCCGATGAATTCGACGAAGTATTTTTTCATAGGGGGGTTGACGACCGAGGTTTGAAGGCAATTCGGCGCCCGCCTGCAAAGCTTATTGCAGCGCCACGCCCCTTTACTTCAGTCTTGTATCTCTATGCAATTGGACATCCCGCCGGGAAAATTTGCCGGCTACATCTTCGACCTCGACGGAACGCTGATCGACACCATGCCGCTCCATTACCGCGCATGGGACCAGACCATGCGCCGCGCGGGACTGCCGAAGAAGCTCGACGAGGAGCTTTTCTATTCCCTGGGCGGCCTTCCGACCAAGCGAGTCGCAGAGAAGTTCGCCGAGCATTATGGACTGCAAATTGATGCGGATCAGGTGTTTCACGATAAGGAGGAGCTTTTTACTTCGCTGCAGGACGACGCCAAGCTGATCGCGCCCACAGTTGAGTTCGCCCGCCGCGCCGCCGCAACCCACCCCATGGCGGTCGCCTCGGGGGGACCGCGGGCAGTCGTGCGCCGCTCCCTGAAGGTCGCGGGGCTGGCTCCCCTCTTCAAGGTGGTGGTCACCTCGGATGACGTTAAGCACGGCAAGCCCGCACCGGACCTGTTTCTTCTCGCTGCGAAACTCATGAACGTGCCGCCGGCCGAGTGCCTCGTTTTTGAGGACGCCGAACCCGGTTTCAAGGCTGCTCAAGCCGCTGGGATGAAGGTTGTTAGGGTGCCGAGCCGGATTGGCCAATGACAATCGGCGGGACGTAACCGGTCAATCCCGGGACGCTGCGCGCCGGAGCCTGTCGTTGATCGCCTCGGCAAGCGCTCCGTCAGGGGCCAGTTCCGCATGGATAACGCGCCAAGTACCCTCGTCCAGGCGTTGAAGCAGGCTGAAAAGCCGGCGTGCGGCACCTCGGGAATCACCCGTCCTGTCGAGCCAGAATATATTTTTCCTATTGTATTTCAATTGTTTACGAATAAACAACCAAGCCTCGTCAAGGGGAGATTTGGACGCCGCTGCGAGGGACAGCCTCCTATGCAGAACAATCGGGGTGTGCGGACTATAGTGCCTGGCGAGCTGACCGGGGGCGAGTTGTCCAACCCCGCGATGGGCAACCGAGCGCAACCGGACAGTGGGGACAGCCACCGTACGGCCAAGAACGCGGGCGATTGAGGCCCGGCTGATGCCCCCGGGGCGCAAAAGACGCGGTTTCTCGGGGTTTCGGAGATCCACAATCGTCGACTCTATGCCGATCCGCGCGGGACCTCCGTCCAGGATATGCCGGATCTTGAGGCCCAGACCGTGGCGGACGTGTTCCGCAGTCGTGGGGCTCAGGTAGCCGAATGGATTCGCGCTCGGCGCCGCAAGGGGGCGGGCTGCGAGCTTGAGCAGGCGGCGAAGAAGCGGGTGAGCCGGCATTCGCACGGCGACACTCGAACGGCCCGCTGTCACCACGTCCGGGATCACCGGCTTTTTCGGCAGGACGAGCGTCAGGGGCCCGGGCCAGAAGGCACTGGCGAGGCGCCTTGCCGCTGGATTGGCCTCGGCGACGAGTTCGAGTTCCCGAATGGACTGGATGTGCACGATCAGAGGATCGGCCGCCGGCCGGCCCTTGGCCTCGAAAATGCGCCGGCATGCCCGGGCGTTGAGGGCATCAGCCGCGAGGCCATAAACAGTCTCCGTGGGCACGGCCACCAGGTCTCCCTCGCGCAGGAGGCGCGCCAGCATGGCCAGATTGCGGGGAGTGCCCCTGTAGACGCTCGCCACCGGTCGCCTGCCGCCGGTTCGAGAGGCGCGTTTCATGGAATCTACCCGAAATTTTCCAATGCGCACAAAAAAAGGCCGGAGCTTGAAGGGCTCCAGCCTCGAAAGTTGCCTGTCCTTTGACTGCCGGTTATGTCGCCGAAGCCCCCGGCCTATGGTTAAAGGGCAAGCAGGTTGTTGCGGGACTGCTTAAGCGTGCGGGTGACCGCGCGCTGGTGCTTTGCGGTGAGTCCGGTGTACTTGCGCGGCAGGATCTTGCCGGTGTCAGTCACATAACGCACCATCAGCTGCGGCTGCGTGAAAGGCAGTTCCGCGGGCGTGGGCGTCTGCTCTGTTTTTTCAGGTGTGCTCATTAATGAAAAGGGTGGGAGATCGTGGACGGCCCGCCGCCCTTGTCAACGCCTCAAATCGCCCGGCAGCGGGCAAACCGACCCTCCATCATGAGTTCGCCGGCTCAGCCGATCTCGCCGGGATCCAACTCGATCCGCCTGGCCTGGCAGATCGGCTTTCCGGAGGCCTTGCGCGCCATCCAGAACCAATAGAGCGGAGCGAAGAAGAAATACTCGCCGACTGACGAGAGGACGAAGAACGCCTTTTGGCCAAAGTCCTTCTCCGGAGGTCCGATCACGCCCCTGCGAAACACTTCGCCGACTGCGAATATCTGGAGATAAGGCATCATCGTGACATACTCGCCCGCGGGGTGGCCGCAATGCGGACAGAACCACGGATGGTCGTCCTGGGGACAAAGGCAGTTGACGCAAAGCGGCACCGCTTCCCGGGCCCTGACGGCGTGATCAATCTCCTCCGGCCATGGGTCGGCCCGGGCATGCGATGCGATTTCACCTATCCGCCATATCAACAACCCGGTGAACACCGCTGCGGCGGACACCCAGGCGATGGTTTTCTCTGCCGTGATTTCGGGTACTGGGGACATCGTCCTTGCCTGATGCGCTTCTGCCGAACCAGGGCTGAAATACCCTGTTTATCACAGGGGATGCAACCAAAGAGTCAGGGATACAGGTGCACCTGTTCGGCAAATGCCGCCTCGGGTCGGGTTTCGACGTATTGGCGCAGCGGTTGGCCGCCATCTGTAATCGGATTCATCGATTAACGTCCGCCGATTCACAAATTAGAAAGGAACCCAGCCTTTCTTCCATGCTATCTACGCAATCCGATGGGCTGTTTCCGCCATGAGCGGCTGAATTGGACTTTGTATTCGCCCCCTGGCCCGGGATAGGAATCATCGGCGTCGAGTGACGTTTTTCCCCCCAATGATGCGAATCGCCGGCATCATACTCTTCATCCTCGCCGTCTCGACCGGCGAGGCGGCCCAGAAATTCTCGGACATCGAATACCGGCGCGTCGACGGCGAGAGCGTCAGGCTCGACGCCATGGTGCCGGACGGCCCCGGGCCTTTTCCGATCGCAATTCTCATCCACGGAGGGGGATGGAGTTCTGGCGACAAGTCCGGGAGCAACAAGCCCGGCGACAGCGCCGACATAACATCGTGGTTTGCACCATTGACCGGGGCGGGGTTCACGTGGTTTTCCATCAACTATCGCCTTGCCCCCAAGCATCCGTGGCCGGCCGGTTTCTCGGACGTGCAGGAGGCCATTCGCTGGGTCAAGGCCCACGCCGCCGAGTACAAGGGCGATCCGCGGCGCATTGCGCTGTTCGGGCACTCGGCCGGCGGTCATCTCGCGTGCCTTGCCAGGGTGCTCGCGGGGCCCGACACGCGCGTGCAGGCGGTCGTCGGCTTCGCTGCCGTCACCGACCTCGAAGCGGACACGATGTTCCGTGGAGGCCTGAGCACCTCGCTGCAGAACCTACTCTCGCTCCCCAAGACCGCGACGCCCGGGGTGCTCGCACGCTTGCGCGAGCTTTCGCCCATCGCGCACGTTGCGCCGGGGCTGCCGCCTTTTCTCCTCGTGCATGGCGACGCGGACAAGACGGTGCCCTATGCCCAGTCGCTGGCATTTCAGCAAAGGCTTCGGGAGGGAGGAGATGTCTGCGATTTGATCACGATCCCCGGCGCCCCGCACAGGCTGATCGGCTGGGAAACCTTTCTGCCGCACTATCCGGACCTCATTGTCGCCTGGCTGCGGCGGGAGCTTCCGGGCGGCCCTCAATGAGGGACAGCCATCCGCGCACGGTCGGATGATGCGGGGACCACGCAGCCCAGGCCGACGCAGCCCAATCCCTGACAAGCTTTTCGTGTTCCTCGGCGTCCCTTGCCTTCCACGCACAAGCGACGGTCAGCGGTCCCATGGATTGGGGTGGCACCAGCCAGGTGAACCGCCCCTTGTTTCTAACCGCCGCGCCGATCACTTTTGTCGCCCATTCATTCGAGGATCCGTTTTCAAGCACCGCGCAAAGACTGATCAGGTGTCCGGCGACTGACTGGATGCATTGGGACGAGGGACGGCCCGGGTGCTGGATCGCATAGGCATCGACGGTGAGGCGATGCACGCTTTCAAACAGCTTGCGGTCGGCGTATTCACGCGCCAGCACCTCGGAATAGGCCGACCAGCATGCGGGCGACGATTCCAGGTATTCATGGGTCGGCCCGTCGATATCGGGCAGAAAGGCGCCGCAGCCCATGCACGTGGAGTTCTGCACGGCTTTGATCTACGCGCTCAAAGGCCGTTGTCGAATCCAACAATACGCTGCGGGCATTCTCCCGGTGGTGTCCGCAGGTTGGAGCCAGCTGTCCATTTCCCATGTCCTCCGCCTTCCGATACTGCTTGCGGGCCGTTTCTGTCGTGGCCTAATTAACGCCCGAAACATCGTCCCTGTAGCTCAAATGGATAGAGCAGTGGTTTCCTAATTTGAACAGGCCGATTGTCCTCGGTTGGCTCGAATCCTCCGGAGTAATCAGCACGCTCCGATTCAGTTGCTTCTGCGATTTTCGGCTGATCTCGAATCATCCTGAGAACGCCGAAATTTTGGCATCGTGTTACAAAAACGGGTTACACTTTATTTTCATCCTCATGCGCCAGATCCGGCGTATGTGCCGGCGTTTTGCCTTGGGCGCCGAGCAATACATCGGTGAAATCGACGTTCTTCTCCTTCCTTTCCGAGT
>Ga0302320_10002089_pt1 | contig 47558 bp, 49 predicted proteins | sample Bog_T0_3_FD_202130 | JGI IMG/M metagenome (GOLD analysis project Ga0302320, IMG submission 202130) | Peat permafrost microbial communities from Stordalen Mire near Abisko, Sweden - Bog_T0_3 | ecosystem: Environmental > Terrestrial > Soil > Wetlands > Peat | place: Sweden: Abisko, Stordalen Mire... | reverse complement strand
CCGGGACGGTTAACGAGGCCAGGAAGTATTTAATTAGTTTGGTGGCTTCTTGTTGTAGGGGCAGGTTCATAACCTGCCCATTAAGGGACTGTTTAGAACCGTCCCCTACGTCTAATATAAAATCAAATCTGAATGGATTATCCGGATGCACCTTTATTCCCTTTAAAAGAGGTGGGTTACGCGGGGGGCTCAAGTGCACCATGACACCTGGTGCCGGTAAATAAAACTCTTCGGCTCTGGCTTGTGGCAAAGGGCCTATAACAGAAGTTATCAAAAACGCGGCTAACGTTAAAATGGCTAATAGGGTCTTCGTCATCCATTTTCTCCCTTATTTAAAGTATCACCTACAAATACCCTGTTTTCAAGGCTGTTTGAGGCTTTTAGGGAAAGCGCTTCCTTGGGAATTTATAGACGGAAGGATGCAGTTGACTATGTATTTAAATAAAATTTACTATTAATTAGGAGCGGAAATACGTTTCGTAGTCTGCGGGGAATTGGTGGGTCACATTGCGGATCAAGCCTTTTTCATCGATAAAGAACATCGTTGGTACGCCAACTAAACGGTACGGCTCCTGGAAAAGGCTTTCTTCATCAATAAAACAATCCAACTTTATTTGACGCTGATCTAAATAATTCTTCACGGCCTCTTTACTCTCACCGGAGTCCACCAGAATGATCTTGATGGCCTTCTTTTGGACTTCAGGGGAAACATCATTGATCCGTCCGATTTCATCATAGCAATGCGGACACCAGGTGGCCCAGAATACCAGGATCGCTTTTTTCCCCTGACGGGCCTTAAGCACACTGCCCGATGTTCCGTCAGTTTTTGGCAAAACAGCATCCGCCGCCGGCTTGCCTATCAAAGCATCCTGAGAGAAATCTACAGCGGCTTGCCCCTGGCCCCAAGTAATTACCGGAGAAAATAAGAATAGGATGAAAAAAAGTAAACGCAAATAACGCATACTACTCACTTTCGCACGAAGAACTGATCCATCCTAAATAGTCCTTAGTGCCGTTGACGATGGGCAAAGCGATGATCTCCGGCGTTTGATAGCTGTGTAATGATCTCACCCTTGCCGCAACTTTCTTGAATAAACTCTTTTTGGTCTTTAGGATCAATAAAACTTCTTTGGATGAATCGATCTTACCCTGCCAGCGGAATAACGATTGCACACCACTGATGATATTAGCACAGGCAATTAATTTGGCCTCTAATAAGCCTTGAGCGATCTTTGTGGCTTCTTTGTTGTCCTTGGCCGTGACCACAACAACGATGTACGGGATAGCCATAGTTTAATACCTTTATATCAGCATCATCACTGATATCATACGTCCGGCCTTTTGGCCGTCCCTTCTAAATGAGAAATAATTCTTGTTACAGCATGTGCACAGGCCGCTATCAAAAATATTCTCCGCCAGAACCCCTGCCTGCAGCAATTGGTCACGATTAGCACCGATGACATCCAGGCATAAATGTCCTGCCCGCTCTTTGACATGCAAAGGAAAATAATCCCGGAATTCTTCACCCACCTGATAACAGCATTCCCTGATGCTCGGCCCCAATACAATTCTTAAATTTGATGCCTGACTGGCGTATTTCTCCCGAATCCTTAATACGGTCTTGGAAGCAATAGACTTGTACGTGCCCTTCCATCCGGCATGGGCCAGACCTATGGCTGGCTTGTGAGCGTCAAAAATAAAGACCGGCACGCAATCTGCCGTGCGTATGGCGATGGGCAGATTTCTTTCATCGGTAATATACGCATCTGCGTCAGGTAATCCTTGAAGGCTGCCGGCTGTGGGCGGGCACGCTACCAGGACATCATCGCCATGGACCTGTTTGCGCCAAAAAACCTGCGGAATGTCCTCCCCGCCATACTTCTTTAAATACGCGCGCTGCTTAGGCGACAAAGGACTGTCAAAATCCGCAGGAGTAAAGTCAACACAGGCATCAGAGGTCAGAGCAAGGACAGCTTCACCTTTAAAAAATATTTCAGGGGGCATCGATCACATCCTTAGCGTCGGCTATCGCCAAAGCGCCTTTTTTATGCTCCGTAATGCGCTGGATCTTGCCGTCTAACTTCTTAAAGCTCTGATCATTGATCTGCGCGTACTGGCTGCTGACCTTATCGATCAAGGTACCCAGGTCCGAAAAACGATTCTTGAATAGTTCATAATCCTTGGTAAATCCCTCGATCAATTCAATGATCTTCTTGATATCTTTCTCAAAACGGAAATGTTCATGCGCCTGACGGATTACGCTGAGCATGGCATAGAGCGTAAACGGCGAGCAGAGCACGACTTTCTGCTTCAGCGCAAAATCCATTACATCGGGCATTTTCTCCTGAATAAGGCCAAAGACCTGCTCATTGGGAATGAACAGCAAAACAAAATCCAGCGTATTCTCCGCCGGATTGATGTATTCCCGATTTTGGATCTCCTTGATCCGGTCTTTGACATTCTTAATGAATTCTTTTTCATAAACGCTTTTCTGGGACTCTTCGGTCGCGTTGACCATGTTCAGATAATTATCTAAAGGGAATTTCACATCCATATTGATACAATATCCCTGCGGCAGCAGAAAGGTATAGTCCGGCTTGGTCAAAGCGGCATTGACATTCTGCTTGAGATAATTGACCCCTTCAATAAGGCCTGCGTAACGGATAATGTCCTCGGCCATGCGTTCGCCCCATTGACCGCGCAGCTTAACATTGCCCAAAATATTATTTAACCGGGTGGTGGTCTCCTGAAGCTTTAAGGTGGCACTGGAAGCGTTCTTAAGCTCATTTTCCAGATGGCCATACTTGCGCATACGGTCCTGCTCAGACTCCCGCAGCATTTGCTGGTATTTCCCCAGCTCTTCTTTGAGCCCTGCGACGGTATGCTCTATCGCCTGTTTACGCAGCTCAAGCGAGGAGGCTGCCTGACCCTGGGCCAATTCCATCTGCTGGCGCGCTGTCTGCAGGATCTGTTCCTGGGCCTGGCGCATTTCCTGAGTGATCTGCTTGCGCAAGAACAGGATCAGCACGATCATGGTCCCGGTCAAAACGATGATACCAATGATCCCTAAAACAAGGACGGACATGGAATCTTCTCCCATTTGATCAAACGGTCATGATTGTCAAAATACACATACACTTTGTCGCGGGCCGTACTGAGAATGGCATACCGGTACAACCATTGCTGACTTCCGCCGGGAATGTCTTTCTTAAGGATGGGATCACCGAAAGTATTGACAAAGGTGGTTTTGTCTTTGTAATAACTGATGTTCCCCTGGACAATGGCCTTGATCAAGACGTCGTAATGGTCATTATTGGATCCGACCAGGCGCTCCTGATTCTCCTTTTCCCGGGCATAGTCCCCCATGACCGAAAGCTGGTCAAGATGTTCCAGCGGCGCGCAGCCGGATAACCCTAACAGCATTACTAATATACAAAGTGTGATACTTTTCATGTCATTCGTTACTTGCTGATCTGTATTTTTTCTTCCTGCAATTGACCTAAAATGACCACGATCTCGCGTATGCGTTTCTGGATATCTTTCAGGCGTATCCCATATTCCTTGATCATTTGCGGGTCCCTGCCGAAAGCATCGCTTAAAAACCGGGATTTTACATAGCTCTCCGTTTCCAACTGTTTGTTTTCTGCTTCCAGAGCCCTGGTTTCTTTTTTAATGTCCTCCAGACGTCTTAACGCCTGAGAATGTCGTTCATGCGCCTGCTTTAACTGTTGATTCTTAATGTCTTCAAAGGACTGGTTCAACTGTTTCTTGCTGTCAGTGCCGGAAGATGCCTTAGCATTCTTATTTGACCTTCCGTCCTGCGGCAGCATACCCGCTTTTTTCTCCAAATAATAATCCAGACTGCCGTGATAATTCTTAAGCTCGCCGGGTGTCACTTCCACAATATGATTGGCGATCTCCTTGACAAAGAAAAGGTCATGGCTGATAAAACACAGCGTCCCTTCGTATTTCTTAAAACATTCCGTCAGCGCCTCAACTCCGTCGATATCCAGATGGGTGGTGGGCTCATCCAGACAAATGAAGTTCGGCGGATTGACCAACAGCTTGGCTAAGATCAAACGGCTTTTCTCACCTCCCGATAAGACCCGCACATGCTTAAAGACATCGTCCCCTTTAAAATTAAATACGCCAAGAAGCGTGCGCACCTGAGCTTGCGGGATACTTCTTTCGGTCGCGGACATCAATTCTTCAAAGACCGTCCGCGTCGGGTTTAAGACATCGAGCCTGGTCTGGGAAAAATACCCCAGATTCACCTGATGCCCCAGCTTACGGGTTCCCGCATCATACGGCAAAACACCGGCGATCATTTTTAAAAGTGTCGACTTGCCCGCGCCATTAGGGCCGACTAAGCACAATTTCTGCCCCTTGGTGATCTCAAAATCAAGGTTCTTATAGATCTGCTTGTCCCCGTAAGATTTATCGATGTTGTTCATCGTCAGAACGGCATACCCGCTTTCTACCGTCGCTGGGAACTCAAAATCTCGGATCGAATGTTTTTCCTGAGGCACACGGATCACTTCCAGGCGGTCGAGCATTTTACGTTTATTGCGCACCGCGGACGCCCGGTTAGGTTGGGCATGAAAGCGTTCGGTAAAACGCTCTAATTGCTCGCGTTTGGCCTCCACCACCTTTTGCTGTTTTTCCAGGGAACGGTTGCGGATCTCCTTGGCCTCTTCATAAGCTTCATAATTACCTTTGACCTTGGTCATCCTGGCATCATCAAGGACCAGGGTATAATTGGTGACATCATTGAGGAATATCTTGTCATGCGAGATAATAATAAAAGTCCCGTCGTAATTTGACAAATACCCTTTCAGCCATATGGTCGCCTCCAGGTCCAGATAATTGGTAGGCTCATCCAGCAGGATCAGATCATATTTGTAGGTCAGCATTTTAGCTAATTGGGTACGCATCTGCCATCCGCCGGAAAGATGGGCAATGGGCTTATGGAACTCTTCTTCTTTAAAACCCAGCCCCGTAAGGATCTTTTCCGCCTTGTGCTCCAGTTCATAGATCCCTTTATGTTCCAACTGTTCCATGATGTCCCCATAGCGCGAACTGTCTGCTTTATGCTCGTCTTCCAATTTATGTTTCTCCTCGAGCAAACGGCGTATTTCGGCGTCACCCGAGGTCATCTCCTCCATGACCGTATGATCGGATGCGTATTTAGCTTCCTGCGCCATGTAACCGATATTAAGTCCTTTTTGGATATTGACCAAGCCTGAAGACGGCTCCATCTGGCCTAAAATGATCTGGAACAACGTGGATTTCCCAGCACCGTTAGGCCCGGTCAACCCGATGCGCTCTCCGGGAAAAATACTTAAGGAAACATCTTCCAAAAGCATACGCTCATCAAAATTTTTTGATAAATTACTGATTGTGATCATTGCAAAAGACCTACTTCCTGTTGAGTTAAAAGCCTCCACTGTCCTTTGGGCAGACTCCCAAGCTGCAATTTGCCCATCGACAAACGGCATAAATACGTAACATAATGACCGATGCTGCGGGTCATCATGCGGATCTGACGTTTCCGGCCTTCGTTAAGGGTAATTTTAAATTCAGTATCTGTGCCATTATACTTAAGTTCCATAATACGGCAAGGGGCAGTTTTTTTACCTTCGATCACAATGCCGCTTTCCAGTTTTGATCTTTTCTGAGGAGTTATCTCCCCTTTAACGCGGACAAAATAAACTTTGTCCGCATGGAACTTAGGGTGAGTCAGCCGGAAAGCTAGATCGCCGTCGTTGGTCAACAGCAAAAGTCCCTCACTATCGCGGTCCAGTCTTCCCACCGGTGCTAAATGACGCAGGGAAGACGGCAACAGGTCCATGACGGTCTTTTCCGCATGCACGTCATCCTTGGTGGTGGTATACCCGGCAGGCTTATTGAGCATCACACAGGCATACTCCTGGGCGCCGATCTTTTGCCCGTCAACCGTAATGTCCTCGCTGCCCTCCACCGGAGTGGATGGTTCTTTGACGACAAGGCCATTGATCTTCACCCGGCCGGCCTGAATGACATCCATGGCGTCCCTGCGTGAGCAGACCCCGTTATGTGATAAAAACACTTGCAAACGCATATATAACTCTCCTTACGGGTTCTGCGCATAAACAGCCATTGGGATAAATTTTTTTAGACAAAATGCAATGGCTACTTACTGATTCCTGGATAAGTCAGTCGCCAAACATGCATTTTATCTAAAAAAATTATCCCAACGTCTGTTTGACGCATAACAAACCTACGCCCCGCCTAAAATTATTCTTGGCAAATCTACAATTGCCTCTGCCTTAGCGCTTCGTAAAGAATGATCGCCGCCGATATGGACACATTCAGCGAATCCGCGTGTCCCTGCATAGGGATCTTGACCGTTAAATCTGCGGCTTTTAGCCAATGATCCGATAAACCTTTATCTTCACTGCCTAAGACCAAGGCCCAAGCACCTTTAAGATCCTCCTCGGTATATAGTTTTTTAGCCGCCGGTGCAGAAGCACAAATTTTAATCTTCTTCGATCTTAAAAATGATACTATTTCTCCAGCTTGGGCACAAACAACAGGAATGCTAAAAATGACACCTGTGCTGGAACGAATGACGTTGGGATTATACACATCAGTCTTGGGATCACACACCAACACTGCTTCTACCCCTACACCGTCGCAAGTACGCAACACCGCGCCCAGATTCCCGGGCTTTTCCAAGGATTCTAAGACCACGACCATTGGCTGGGCGGATAATTCTAGGTCTTTTAGGGAAAGCGCCGGCGTTTTGGCGAGGGCCATGATCCCCTCATGACGCTCACCGTAAGCCAGTTTTTCCATGACCTGGCCGCTGACCTCAACTAATTCAATGTTCTTTGATGCCAATTGTTTTAGCAAGTCTTCCTGTTGGCCCTTCACATAGAATACCTTGTCCAAAACAATGCCGGCCTCAAACGCCCGCTTGATCTCACGAACACCGTCGATAACGGTCATGCCGATCTCGCGGCGCTCACGGGACTCCCGCAGCCCCAAAGCTTTTTTGATCATCCCGTTTTGCAAACTGGTTATTTTTTCCAACGGTCTACTCCTCCCACGCCGTATCATCAGACGACGGCGCTGAGGCTGCCGGGGCTTCGGGGGATCTGGCGCCATGAGAAGCCTCTGCCTGGGGCATCGCACCATCGCTCTGTTTCTTGGGTAAAAAATGAACGGCATTAGCCGTGATCCGCACCCGGCTCTGGGTCTTGCCGTCCTTCTCCCAGCGGTCCTGCCGCAGACGGCCTTCGACGATGATCCCGTTGCCTTTGGTTAAATATTTAGCACAGTTTTCCGCGGCCAGGCCCCAGACTTCCACATCAAAATAGGAAACCTCCGTCACCTTTTCGCTATTCTTGGTGTACACGCGATTATTCGCGATGGAAAGACTGCAAACCGCTTTTCCGGAGGGTGTAAATTTCATTTCCGGGTCTCGTGTTAAATTGCCCATGATATTGACGCTATTTAAACTCATGTGTTGCCCCTTTCTGATTAATATTTAACCGAACATCCATATGATTTAGTCATTGATATCGCAACAAGCTTACCGTTCATCGCCTCATCAAGGGCAGCCTTCACATAATTCTTGGCCCCTGCCACATCCGCCATATCAGAACTGGCCGTATCATCAATGGCCCCCTGATAGATCAATATCCCTTGCGGATCGATGATGAACATGTGCGGCGTTGTCTTGGCGGCATACAAATGCCCGACCTCACCGTTGGTATCCAATAAGACCGCTGTCGGTGAAGCCGCCTTTTTTGTAACAAAATTATTAAACCCCTCCGGACTAAAGCTCCCCTGCTTACCTGTCGCGGAAGAATTGATCGATAACCATATTACACCACGCGCCGTGTATTCTTTCTGTAACTTTTGCATATTACCGCTATTGTAGTGCTTTTTCACGAACGGACACTCAGGATTAAACCATTCCAGGACAACAAACTTACCCTTATAATCCGATAACGAATGGTTTTGACCGTGACTGTCGGTTAAGGTGAAATTTGGTGCCGCCTGCATGTTGACCACCTGGGCCGGTGCCGCACCCGATACGAACAAAAGTGCAACAACACTGGCGAGAATCAATTTAATCTTTTTCATAGATCCCTCCTGGTTATCAATAGGTTCTGTCCAAATCTTGCCTGCGGGGCCTGTCTCGGCCACCCGCCGCCATCTTGGCGCAATCATAAAATTTTTGACACTACCTATCAACATGCTTGATACGCTCTAATATCATTCTTGGTGTCAAGATCTGCGGTAAAATAACCGGGCTCGGTGCTCTTGACGGATAATAGACATAAACCGGAATACTGTCCCGGCCAAACGACGACAAAGCCCTGGTGATTTCCGGGTCATATCTGGTCCAATCCGCTTTGAACGCGATTATCCCTTCATCCCTAAACGCCTTAGTCACATCCGGACTTTGCAAGACCAGCCGGTCATTGACCTGGCAGTTGATGCACCATCCGGCGGTAAAATCGATGAACACGCCGTGTCCATCCCGGCGCGCTTGCGCCACCGCCGACGGAGAATACTTTTGCCAATGGATGCCGACCGATGATTCGAATGATCCTGTTTGCAGTCCAAACACCCACAATAACCATAGCACACACCCCAGTAAGATCACTCCTAATATTTTCTTGAGACGGATCATCCAGGGACCCGGTTTAGGAACAAAAGACAATAGTGAAGGGAAACTGCTTAACAGGACGAACGGAAAAGCCAATCCTAACCCTAAAAAAGTGAATATGCCGAGTCCGACGATACTCGGCTGACTGATAGCCACGGTCAGGGCCGTTCCCATAAAAGGTGCCGTACAGGAACTAGCCACCACACTGGTCAATACGCCGCTTAAAAAACTGAACGGATAACTCCCCTGAGCCATGGGTATACCGCCGGCCACCGGTATTGAGATCTCAAAAGCCCCAAAAAGATTGAGGGCAAAAACAAATAAAATAACCGCCACTGCTAAAACAAAAACCGGCGATTGAAGCTGAAATCCCCATCCGGCCCATTGACCGGCTGACTTTAAAATAAACAACGCGAGCGCCAATAACCACACCGAAACTAAGACTCCCAGCGTGTAGATCAACGCATGCCGCAGGGCTATTTTCTTATTCGGATGCCGGTCAATTAAATGCAGGACCTTGATCGACAGGACCGGTAACACACACGGCATTAAATTAAGGATCAAACCGCCGATAAAAGCAAACAAGCACGCCATTAAGAAAGATGCTCGATGGATCACAGGCCCCAACGGGGCTTGAATAACGGCAGCCTTAACTTCTCCTTTTTCATCCCAGCCCGCAGGGTTAACAGCGATACCCTCCAGCATTGTTATAGCACCCTGATAAATATGCGACTTGATCAAAGTCGCCTGATAACCATCCGTTGTTCTCAGGATCTTTTGAGGGGCAGCATGCTCGATCACATCATTACGCAATGGATAAAACGTGATATCATCGCCCCGCAGAAATGGGGCCTTAATATCTATCCGCCATTGATCGCCCTCAAGAAAAGCACGACTGATCATAGCAGGGATTATTTGAGGCCAACGCCGGCGCATTTGATCAAAGGACACTTTATAATTATTAAAAGTAACTGCAGAAGCATTAATGGCAAGAGGTACGACAAGATGCAGTTGAGCGCGTCCGGGGATACATTCTTCCCGGCAAGCCAGCCAATCCACCCGGGCGCGCACATCGACGCTGCCTGCGCCCTGAAAACTTTTATCGACCGTGACGGGTACTAATAATAAAAGTTCATGGTCATAGCCAAAAGTGGCTATCGGCCCCGCATCAATGCGTTGAGGATACGGCCAATGAATGTCCCCGGCTTTGATCCCTAAGGGAAGTTGCCATTTGATCTTCGGCGCCAGTCCGGAGTCGCCCGGATTTCTCCAATAGGCATGCCATCCGTCATCCAGGAGAAGATCAATGCCCACCCAAAATGATCCCCCGGCAAGAACAGCATTTTGTTCACTGACCAATTGCACCCGGGTATGCGCCTGTTGGGCTACTTGGGCAAAGACCGGATCACCAACCCCTAGAAAAAATAGGAAAGCCGCCAAAAAGATTTTCATCGTTCAACCTTCGATTATTTAAGATATAACACGAATTTTAACATGAACCAAAAATGACAACAACTCCCTGCCAGTACAAACAGATGCCATATTTCGTGAGCACCAAAATAAGGCGTGAAGTTAAGACGTTTTAAATTAAAGACCACGGCACCTACTGTATAAAGAACACCGCCTAAAATAAGCCAACCAAGGCCTGCTTGCGGTAGCGCTCTTATTAAAGGAGCCCAGGCTATAACAACCAGCCATCCCATTATAATGTAAAATGCAAACAACAGGGCAATAATACCTCTTGATGGCTGACGAAAGACCAATTTTAAAACCATGCCGGTTATCGCCAACGTCCAGTTAATACCAAACAAACTCCATCCCCATCCTCCGCGTAAAACAACCAGACAAATAGGCGTATATGTTCCCGCGATCAAGAAATAGATCATCGCGTGGTCAATTTGCTCTAAAGTCTTATTAACAGCATCGGAAACATTTAAAGAATGATACAGCGTGCTCATCGTCCACAGGGCGATCAGGCTTATCCCGTAAATACTAAACGACACCACATGCCAAACGCTGCCCTGAGAGGCCGCGCGGATGATCAACAGGACCGTGGCCAAGATCGATAAAACAATACCGGTCAAGCCGATCAAACTACGAATTGGATGTTTCAGGCTATTGACCACGGCTTTTTCCCGGATGCGTATAATTCTCAGTGATATTCACCGCCGGGACAAAATGAAGGCCCGGCGCCCAGCACATCGGTAAAAAAATCCCGGTTTTCATAAAGCTTGTTGCAAAAATAGGATGCCCGGCATCTGTCCGGGAAGCTTTTTGAGTAAACCACGCCTGGTCGAGCACGGTCGATTCCCCGGCGCCGATATAATGCCATTGTCCGTCCCAGATCTCCACCCAGGTATGGTTCCCGCTTCCATCCGCCCACCAAGGGACCGCGACGATCCTGGCCGGTATCCCGACCGCACGCAACGCATCCGTTAAAAGAATGGAAAGCCCCGTGCAGGATGCGTAATGCGCCCGGATCGATTCATACGGACTTTGATCAGGTTTAGGTCGTTTGGTCGCGCTGTAGGAGACCTTTAAGGCATCAAAAACATATTTGTTCAATACCACTACCGCCTGATCAATGGTTTTGCTTGAGCCTGCAATTCCCATAAACCGTTGATAAAGATCCGCACGCCAATTATCCCGGTGTTCATTGATAATGGCATAAGGTAAAACATCGTTAAGAAAGATTTCTTGAGGGATGTCCTTTCCCCAAGGGGCCTCCTGGATCGCTTGATAAGCCAAACGGGTATTCTCTAATAAATAATCCCCCTTTAAGGCCACCAGATCACGTCCCGGCATATTGGCGATCAAGAACGCTGTGGCCTCCAGCTGCTGCGGCGGGGTCTTTTCAATAGCCTTTATCAACTCCCAGCCATTGCGTCCGGATTTCCTCAATGCCGATAAAACATCCTTCTGATATACCGGCCCGACGATCTTAGCGGCACTATAGATCTTGTCGATCGATGGACGGGACAGCTCCTGATGGGGGATATTTTGATCAGCCCCGACAGAGGGACCGCTTATCAATGCCGCGCACAATACTAAAAATATGATCCTTGTAGAAGATCTCATCGTGATCTCTTTGAATGTATTATACAACTCAAGGGGATTCTTATGACAATTGATCCGGCAGAATAATCAAATAATAAATTAACGCGCCGATCAGCCTTTATACGGCTTTTATAAGCTGTTCGACGATATGGGTATTAAGATTGAAGGCCTGGGTTTTCCAGGAAGCAAACATCTCGGTTTTTAGCTTAGGCCAGCAATCCGCCCAGCAATGCCAGCCGGTCTTGACCCCGGGTCTGTTCACCCAAGGACTGTTGGGATAATAACTATAAACACCGTCAGGATGCATACAATTCTTAACGGCTTTATATGTCCAGTACGTCCAATGAAAGCCCAGATCATTAAAACATTTCAGCTCATCTTTCACATATAAATGCTCATTAAAGCAGCCCTGGCGGTAATTGACCCCGAACTCACCGACATGCACCGGACGCTCTTTCTTTTGGGCGAAGTGGGCATAGCCTTCCATGCGGCGGCGCAGGACATCTTTATTGCAAGCCTCAGATGGATATTTCAAGAATGGCACATAATTAAAGGTGAATTCCGGCGGTTCATAAAAATGAATGCTGTACACCCAGTTGTCATCCTTAAAATCATCCAGCACATCGATCTGCTGGGCCCAATGTTTGCCCTCAATAAACAGGATGTGGTTTCGATCAACCTTGCGTATGGCTTTGATCGTTTCGCGATAAAACTCATTTAACAGGTCTGCATCATGCAGGACAGCTTCATTAAGAACATCATACCCGGCAATGATCGGCTCATCTTTGTAGCGGTCAGCCAGCATCTGCCAAAGCTCATAGGTTTTACGACGGTTAGCACTCTTTGTCCACAATTCCGCCGGCCCCAGACTGTCAGAATGCCAATCATGGTTTTGTGCACCAGGTGCCGCGTGCAGATCCAGCATCAAATAAACCTTATGTTTCTTCGCCCAGGCAATAGCCTGGTCCAAATAGTGAATGGTCTTCTTGTCGGCGGCGATCTTATAATGGAACGGCAGACGCACACAGTTCATGCCCCAGGCCGCCACCTGCTTAAAATCGCTTTCCGTAATAAAATTATCCCTGAACTTTTCCAAAAGCTCGCCTAAGGCTTTGACCCCGCACTGATCGGAGAATTCTTTTTCAAAAACCCGCTGGGGCAAATTCGGAGAATACATAAAATAGGCTTCCATCATCAGCCAGCCGCCGAAATTGACCCCTTTTAACGATACCGGATGACCGTCGGCATCGACAATAGAGGTCTTTTGTGTCCTTAAAAAAGCTTTTTTCATCTGATGTCCTTATATTTATGTGTTCCGTTGGGGGACCAAAGACAGCATCAATCGTATGGCTTGAAGAACATCTTCGATCCGGCAAGGCTTGGTCAAATAATGATCCGCTTCCAATCTGAGGCCCTTTTTGAAATTCTCAAAATCCGCCTGTGCCGATACAATAATGACCGGCTGCCATCTTTTAGTCGGAGGATTATTCCTCAAATGGCTTAATACCGACCACCCGTCCATTTTGGGCATGTTCAGATCAAGGACAATGACGTCGGGATCCTGGCTGGTGATCTTTTCCCAGGCCTCCTGCCCGTCACTGGCGGTGATCACGGTATAATTCTGAGAAGCGATCCTTTTGGCCATGATCTCCCGGATCATTTCCTCATCATCGGCTATCAATATTTTGATCGGGGATATGCTCATCGGGCAGAAGAATACCCTTTAAGGTCATAATGGATCTCTTTTTCAGGCATATCGATATGCTCGAGGCTGACTTGGGCCTTGGCAAAGAATTGGGTGGCCATCGTATCATGGTAATCAGAGAAAACCACCACCCTTTTGACCCCTGCCGTGATCAAGGCTTTGGCACAGGCCGTACAGGGCATATTCGTCACATACGCCGTAGAACCCTCGACGGCATGACCGCGACGGGCCGCCTGGATCAGCGCGTTCATCTCGGCGTGCACCGTGCGCACACAATGGTTCTCCACGACCAAACAACCTACGTCATCACAGTGATCATCGCCGGGAATAGAGCCGTTGTATCCGGTAGCGATCACATTCTTATTTTTGACCAGTACGGCCCCGCAATGCATGCGCGGGCAGGTGGCGCGCTCGGAAGCCAGCATCGCCAATTTCAAGAAATATTCGTCCCAACCCGGTCTTTTGGCCATAACTCATCCTTTACGGTTTATACAGTTTTTTTTATTCTAACAAATTCCTCAGGTATTGTGGGAATTTTTAAATTAGTTTCAACAGTCATTTTCCCCAAAAAACAGCCTCCCTGGATATTAAGGAGGCTATTTGATAACAAAATATCTGCTCTTTCGTTACTTCACAGGCGCCTGCAGCCCGATCAACGGCCAAATGCTGGCAACCGGGGTGATCCTCAGGATCACCGGTGAAAGGCTGTTGATCCCCTCCCGCCGAACGCGTTCGATCATGGCCGGATCAATAATCATTTCAACACCGTTGCCGTCACGACTGACCTTCCACTGCATGCCGTTAGAGGTGTTTAGATCAATACCCCCCTGCACCCAGGCTTTATCCGTCCTCATAGCTGAATCTATTTGATAAGGCACTGATTGATCAGAAATATTCCTTACATACGCTTGACCGCGGTTAATACCGATCTCTAGATCATCCCGCCAAACCTGATGCCCCTTGGATGCGGTTGCGATCAAACGGTCAGCACTATAGACGAAAGCCGTGCCATCCCCATTATCAATAACTTCAACAGGAGGGACACCCGGTAAATTAATTTTAAATGTCATGACGCTATCAGGCGGAGCAATGATGATCTCTCCTGGATGCAGCGTCTCCGGATAACGAGTATCACCTTTCTGCATGGATATCTGCTTTTGGTCAAATCCGAACGGAAGCCTTTGTGTTGGCGCTGCCACATCCGGTGTTGAAGGGACTATCCCTGTCGCCATCGCCGCGTCAGGATTGACGGAATCGCGGCTTGATACCAGTTCTCCGCGCCTTAGGATTTTATCGAAATTCCCTCTCAACCAGGTCATATAATTTGCGCTATCATTTTGGGGAGCTCTCGATTCAAGTAACCGAACCAGCCCCATGGGCATAACTTTATCAGTTTCTGAGGTCTGAACGCGTTGGCCCTTCTCAAGCCAGGCCATCATCTCTGCCAGAGTATTGACAATTTGACCGACATGATACCTCTGCCCATTAACAAATTGAACAACGGCCCCTTTCTCAATGAATGCCCCCTGAAGCTCTGTCTGTAAATCTGTGGTCAATTGATCAAGGCTCATGGCAGACACCCCAGGTGTTTTCGTCAGCCGCAACCTCTGTAACTCTTCCCTGGAAGCGTTCATCGCCGCGTCGTAAAGAACTGCAAATAAGATTTCTCTCCCTTTAGCATAAACTTTTATTCTTGCTCCCGAAGCTACTGCACGTTCTGCTTCCACTCTAGACACGAATAAGCCCTTCTCATGGAGTGAATTGGTGCCATAAAATATAAACTTATGTCCATCCGTCGTTCTCCAAAAATTCACAATATCGCCCTTTCTAAAAACACTGTACTGATTATCAGCCCCCGGAGGCAGACTTCTGGACGAAGGGGAGAATTTGTTGTACACCCAGGCGCTATAAGCGACTAGATGTGATTGGGCCACTCCATAAAAATCCCAAAAGAAATATTTATGTCCACGAATATTTTCATTGCTATCTACCTTAAATACCCATTTTGCAACACTTGATTCTTGTGACTCCAGTTGGATCCCTGATTCGTTTTGGGTTAAAAATAGTCGATCCAATAAAGAAACGGTGTCATGCAAACGCAACGGATGCACGTCCTTAACGTCAAAATTATTGACTCCATCGGGAAGGAAAGCGTATAGCATGTTCCCTTGCTTTTCCTCAATAAACAAACTTCCCTTATCTTTACCGTCTCCTTGAATATCAATAACAATGCCCTGAAATGACGAATTGTCGACAGCAACAGTATGCAAAGGAAAGTTTGCCCTCTCCGAATTCCCGATCTCTACCCTCATCGCCGCGTCGGATTGAGCATCTAGAAAGCGATCCCTATCCACTTCAAACTTCTTGCCATCTTCACCTACACCTTCAATCTTTTCGCCACTCGGTGATATATCTGTCACTTGCATCCTGACCGTTGTAGTAATGAATGTATTGGCTGGGTTGCGGATTGTAATAGTAACCCATGGACGGGTGACCGGCTTTTCCCCAAAATCATAAAACATATCCTTGATAAGTGAATATTTCTTTCCTAACTTTTCCGTGCCAGTAACGGCTTGCGTGGTGCTCACATTTTCTCCACCCAATTGTAGATTTGCTACATATTTAGAATGGGCAACCTTGGGCATTACAACAGGCCTGCCATGAAACCCTGGTTTCGAAAACATCGCCGCGTCGAAGGTTAGAGGTTTAAGCCTGTCTTTAAATAACGGCTCCGCGTTAACCAATTCTCTACTAATATCCACCAACCGCTGCTGCAAATCCTCCCTCATACTTTCCAGCCACGTATTTTCCTTCCATAAAGAAAGCTCGGACTCGCCGATCTTTGGGCTTTTAGGAAGCCGTAAATTAACAAATTCCGTAAGGCCAAAAATGCCGTTGGTCTTAAGGCCATACCCGTTTGTATCTAAATGCAGCAACCTTGCTATTTTCAAAATAGCTGATTTCTTATAGTGCTCCCAAGGTAAATATTCACTATAAAGAGGGATTGTCCGTTGCGTGAGATCAGCTTGACCTATACCTTCTGATAGAGAGTTAATCCCATAAATCCAATCGCGCACAGGCATTTTTACTCCGCTCCACTCTACTTCCTTGCTATCTCGAATTTCGTTTTCTTTTGCTTTTAACTCATTGACCAATTCCAGGCATTTATTATTCAAGGCCAAATTCCACTCTGACCCTAAAACGGCATACTCTCTTCGAAACTTGTTTGCAGCCTTGTTGTTTGCCGGAAACATATCTGTTGGATCAAGGTCCAGCATGCCACTTATATCAAAAGAAGAATTTAAAAGCTTCACATTAATAATGCCCCCATCGGCCGAAAATGAAAACTTGTACGTACTACCTTCAATTTGTAAATGCGCTCTTCCTTGTATTTTTATCCCAGGCAGAATAAAAGCAGCTTCCTCTGACCTGGAGCTTTCTGCCATTGTATCAAAAACCAATACGCCCTCTTGCGGTTGAATACCATTGGCGCCAGCCGCCATCGCCGCGTCGACTTTAGCACTTTTAAAGTCGTCCCCCATGACTTTCATCGGATCGCCATTCTCTAATAACCCTTCTAAGTACGTGTACGATTTCCCTCCTGAGGTGTCTTCATTGATCTGGAGCACTTCCATCCTAAACTTACGAGTCTTGGTGGTAATAGTCAACCATTGGCCGAGAACTGATTGGCTCGCAGCGGCTAATTGATGAATACTTGAATATAATTTTCCTGTCCTCTCAACAGCGTTAGGATTAGTTCCCTCAGCGGACGCGAGTGTTGTCATGCTAACCATACCATTATCATTTAAGCTATTCGCTAACTTCTGTGTGCTGTCTGTCATCGCCAGATCCACTCTGGCTTGCAGACCGCCAGAGAAATATTTACGCGGCAGGGTTTCGCCGGACGCATTGATGTCTTCCTTAATATAGTTGAATACACCCTTTTGGTAGGCCTTCAAGTATTGTTCATAGATCTGCTGTTTAACGGTCGGATCGTTGAGATTGATGCCTTTGACCTTGGATTGATCTGCATAAACTTGATTGAGCAGGGCTTCTTTAAGATTCTTTTTGTACCACGTGGATAAAATAACTGAGTTGAAAATTTGACGCAGATTGGCAAAATTCTTTCCCGTGTTGACTTCTTTTTCCAGCTCGGGAAGGATGATAGCACGGACGATTTGACTTGCTAAGGCGGGTGAGGGGTTTCCCTGGGATGTTTGCACATTCAACCCTAGTTCGCTTGGCAACGTACTTGGGGACACGGCCCCTTCGGGGACATGTCCCCTGGTTGGCATTTGGTTTTTGGTCAATGCGAGATAATCTTCTTCCAGCATCACTTTTAAATGTTGATTCACGACAAAGGCGGTTTGGTTATGTTCGAAGACTTCGGCCTTGTCGGCCATGATCCATACTTTATTAAAGGTGTTGACCGGGATTTGGGTGGTGCCGTAGGTTTGCTGGGCTTTTGAATAGACTTTGTCCCAGAAAGTTTTGCCTAATTGTTTTTCCGGATATATTAAAGAAGCGGTGATCTGTTTTAGAATGTAGTCCTGCGCTAAAAGATCGCGGCCCATATCGGTTTGGCCTAACGCTTCGGGTATCATCCGGTCTTTTTCATAAGGGCTTAAGTTCACCCAGCGGTCACGGTCAGGGATCGCTAAAGTTGCCAAAAAATACTTAATGAGCTTTTCGCCTTCTTGTTTCAGCGGCTGGCCGGACATCTTGTCCTGGCCCACATCTACAATAAAATCAAACAGAAAAGGATTGTCTTTGTGGACAGTCAAGCCTTTGATCATCACCGGTTGATACGCCGGGCTTAAACTTACCATGGTGCCGGGTGCCGGCAGACCTAAAACTGTATCCGCATGGGCCTTGGGCAGCGGGCCTAAGCTGGTTAGAAAAAAACAAATAATAACAGTTAAGCTTAAGCTTTTCTTAAACATGGCAAATCTCCTTGGATTGGAATTTAGAGAAAGCGCTATCTTGGAAAGGATAACACATAATTGAAGCTTGTCAAATTAGGCAGGGAAAATGCTAGGAGTATAAAGCTATTTACTACAAGCGTTTACGATTCATTGAAAAATATCTGAGCAGGGTCCTTTTAATACTGCGCAAGTTTCTTAAGAATACGGCCGACCGCATCCTGAAATATCAAAGCCGGCGGTAATAAACTTAAAACAATATGCGCTCCACCGGTCATATCAAAAAAATAGCCGGGATAGACCAGCACATGGTCCTCCCGGACAAATTCCAAGACCCACTCTTCTTCTGATCTGACCGCAGGAATGCGTAATGTGGCATACCAGCCTCCCTGCAGTGACAACATCTCGGTATGATCATTAATGTTATCGGCAAGCCATTGCCCATTTTGCTTAACCCTGGCGATGATCTGCTGCTGAATATCCCTCGCGTTATTCAGCCAGGCACCCAGCGCATGTTGCACCGGAGTGTTGACGGATAAATAGGTGTCCGCGATGATCTCCAAACGGTCCAGCGCATCTTGCCGTAAAGCTTGAGGTCCAGAGGCTGCGATCCAGGAACATTTCATCTGCGGCAGACACAGGCTCTTGGATACGCCTCCCAGCGCAAAAGTAAGAACCTCCTGATTCCCAACACAACTGACAAAATCTCCGGGCTCCCAGGCATATTCAAAAAAAACCTCATCTGAAATGATGCTCAAATGGTGTTTCCGGCAAAGTTTGTTCAAAGCATCCAACTCTCCTTCGCTAAGATAGGAACCGGTCGGATTATTGGGATTGACCAGAATAACAGCCCTGGTCTTAGCATCCACGAGCTTTTCTAAGGCTGGGATATCCAAATGCCATTGTCCTTCATAAGCCAACGGATAATAATCAAATTGCACATCATTGATCTCCAATAAAAATTGGAACAACGGATAACTGGGCTTGGGGATCAGGACCTTTTCTCCTGGATTGACTAAAAGCCGCAATAAAAACGAATAGGCTTCGGAGGTGCTGGCGGTAAGAATGATATCCTTTGGCGTTATAACTGTTTTTTGACGAGCATAATAATCAGATACCGCCTGACGAGCCTGGACTATCCCGCAGGCATCTGGTTTGTAAAAAAGATTTCCTGGATCGCTTAATGGTGCCAGCATCCCTTCAGGATATTGGAACCCGCAAACCGTCGGGTTAGAAGCGGTGAGATCCAGCACGGGAATATGCCGCGACTCCAGGTCTTCAAGGGCTTGGTTCAAACGATTGGGCTCGCGGCACCAATTGGTGCGGCAGGCAAAAGAAAATTTATCCATTGGATTGTTTAAGGCGCTCCAAGTCCTTTTCCCTGGACTGAAGGATTTTTTTTAATTCATCGAATTCCGATTTGGCCACCCATTGAATGTCCTCGCGTTTTTCTTTCAATTGCGCATTTTCAGATTTTAACTCCCTGATCTGGCGCACATTGGCATCTAGGGTGGTTTGCTGGCTGGCAGCTTTGATCGACAACTGTCTTTTTTCCTCGCTCTGCTGATCGTATTTGATCTTAAGCTCCTGGCCTTCCCGCTCCAGGCGCAGACGGGTGGAATGCTCTTTTTCCAGCTCGCTTTCCGTGCGAACGATCTGGTCTTTAAAATCCTTCTCGTGAATTTTAAGTCTCTCCAGGCTGATCTGCTCTTTCTCACGCCAGCTTTTCTCCAAAGCCAGCTTCTCGACCAAACCCTTGATCTCGGCTCGACGTTCGTCGACCTGCTGGCCGGCGCTACGCTCGTCCATTTTCATCTTTTCGATCTGGCCTTGAAGCGACTGATTCTGCTTCTCCCAGCGCTCGGCAATAGCCTTCCAGTCCTTGGTGGTATCCACAGCGGCAGTGTGGTCCGCAACCATGGTTTTCTTTTCCTTCTTCTTTTTAGACCTGACAGTTTCCGACGGCAATAAATAAATGGCAATAGCCAAGGCTATTAACACCACAAAACTAATGATAATGACCCAAAACATATAACATCCTCCTGGCACGTTCACACCTGGCCCAATCAAATAATATCTGTTTCATAAAACTCAAATAAAAATCTTTAGCTACTTTGTTAGACGCTTTTCTGGCATATCCGGACATAATAGCATAAGATTTTGCAAAATGCACTGAAGCTTCATTCAAGCGTCCCCCGGCAAGATAGGCTTGGGCCAGCAGTAAATGTCCCCGGCCGAAATCCGGCTCAAAGCGCATCATCCTCTCGAACAAAACAATTTCACCATTCCAAAACGTATTTTGATACCAGGTTAAAAAAAGGCAGCCGCTCACGGCAATGGCAATAGCCACCTTTTTCCATGGTTTGGAAAAATGCTCCGCCGCACAGACCGCGATGATCAGAATACCGATAATCGGTAAATATAAAAAATGCTCTGCTGTCAGAATAAAAGAATATTCATTGATCAAGGGGGCGATATTCAGCACCGGCAAAAGCGCCGCCAAAAACCACCCCACCCCTAAGATCAACGTCGAACGTGTTTGTGGCCATCGACGAAAAACCAAATACAGTCCCATTACCGCTGGCAACGCCAGTCCCCAGGCCAGGCTGTTGGACTGTAAGATATCCGTACTACGGTAATAGTGCAGGTCAAAAGGCAGGAATATGAGCCGCAGGTCCATCCCTAACACTCGAGGGATCGCGGCCAAGCGCAAATATAATTCTCCGGGTGAGAACATGATATCCCTGACCAGGGAGGATCCGGTCACCAGACCTCGCACCAGCAAAAATACCAGTATGGCCAAAAGCGCCGAACCCCACCAGCGAAAATTATTCTTCCCCCTGCTGATATCAATGACCATCATTAACGGCAAAAACATCACAGCCTGTTCTTTACTAAAACACGCCATCGCCAAACAGCATAGACTGGCAACGTACCACCGATTTAAATAGGCATGAAGGGCCAACAGAACCCCTAAAGCCATCCAAAGATTGGAAATGCCGGAAATACAGCTGACCGCCTCGGTTTGCACGGGGTGGATCAAGAATAACAAAGAAACTCCCCAGGCTGCAGCCTGGGTCAGGCCCAACCGTTGCAGCAAACTAAACAGCAGAAGGCCGTTGACAATATGCACTAAACAATTAAAAAAGTGAAATCCGGAAGGATTGGGCCCGAAGAGACGATATTCAAACCGGTAAAGGATCTCTAAAACCGGACGGTAATAGGTATTGATGCCGCCACGCGCGGCAGAAATGGCAAAGGCCTTATCCCATTGGTCCAAACGGTTGATCTGGGGATTTTCAAGGATAAAGACAACATCATCATGCACAAAAGGATGCCGAATAGCATTAAAAAAGGCAAGCAGCCCCAGCAAAACAAGCGCTAAATACGCCTTTGGCATTAGCCTTTCATATCCTTTTTAAAACGTGCGGAAAAGACCTTAACTTCTTCAAAATACCCGTCGATACCAGTAACCACTTCTTGCATGCCGTCGGTTTTTCCTTCTTTGGCCAAAGCCTCTAATTTAAGGCAGGAAGCATACATGGGTTTGGCAGAAATATTGCCCGAAGACCCTTTCATGGAATGAGCGATCTCCTTGATCTTGCCGATATCCTTGGCGGTGATCGCCTCACCGAGAGCTTGACGTTTCTTGACAAAATCTTCTTGAAAAATATCAAAAAGCTCGTCTAACAGTTCTTTGTCATCCTGTACCCGCTCCAAAACATCTTTGAGATCAATGATTTCTTCGCTCATAAAAACCTTTCTGAAGATATTCCTTTTTAGCCTTCCAGGCGTTGAGTGACGAGTGTAACTATTTCATCATAAAGCAGACTGCGATCAATAGGTTTAGATACATACCCGTCCATTCCCGATGCCAGATATTTTTCCTTATCCCCGGCCATCGCATTGGCCGTCATGGCAATGATGGGCACATGTTGCCCGGTTTGCTTCTCTTCTCGTCGAATAACTTGAGTGGTCTCGATCCCGCTTAAAAGAGGCATGCTGTCATCCATCAGGATCACATCAAAGGTCTGATTGTTCAAAATGTTCAGGACCTCCTGACCATTATTGACCGCAGTGACCTTCCAGCCGAATTTCTCCAGGATGCGGACCGCAATACGCTGGTTGACCGTATTGTCCTCAGCCAGCAAAATGCGCAATTGCTGCAGTTGGGGCGGCAGCAATGCCCCATTGCCCCCCGCTTGAGCCGAAGCCACCGGCAATTTCAACAGCAGATCCGGGTTATACCCAAAAATGAGCGTGAAACGGAAGGTGCTGCCTTGACCCTCCTGACTGTCAACTTCAATATGCCCGTACATCATTTCTACTATTTTCTTGCAAATGGCCAACCCCAAACCGGTACCGCCATAACGGCGGGCGGTGGTATTGTGCGCGTCGGTAAAAACATCGAAGATATGGGGCAAATTCTCGCGGGATATGCCGATCCCGCTGTCGATCACCTCGAACACCACTTCACAATCCTTGTCCGTCAGTGCTTTCTGGGTCACATTGACCTGCACCCGGCCTTTATTGGTGAACTTGATCGCATTATTGATCAGATTAACCATCACCTGACGCAGCCTTACCGGATCCCCGATCAACAGCCTCGGGATCCCCGGATCGATCGACCAGACGACATCGACACCTTTGTTGCGCGCCAGGACCATTAGGCCTTTGCATACATTCTTAACGATATCCGGCACATTGATCTCGATTTCTTCGATCACCACTTTGCCCGCCTGCGCCCGGGAAAGGTCGAGAATATCATTGATCAGGCCTAATAAATTGTCAGCCGCGTCTTTGGCAACTTTTAAATTGTCTCTTTGCTCTTCGGTCAAAGCCGTGTCCAGCGTCAGGTCGATCATCCCGATGATCGCATTCATCGGGGTGCGCACCTCATGCGACATTTTGGCCAGGAAAACACTTTTGGCATTGTTGGCTTCTTCGGCCACCAATTTGGCCTGCAGGATCATTTCGTGTGCCCGCATGCGTTCGGTAATATCCTGAAGCATACCCACGGAACCGACCACCTGGCCATTTTCATCCTTAAGAATATTGACCGACAGATCAACATCAATGATCTTGCCGTCTTTGCGGATGATCTTGGTTTCCATGTGGTGTTTATATCCGCTTTTACGGATATTTAAGGATCGGATGATCTTCCACTCCTCCGGAGGATACAGAGTATGAATAGGCCGGTAAAGCAGCTCTTTGGCATTCATGCCCAAAAGGCCCTCGGTAAAACTGTTCCAGGAAACGATCTGCTCCTTCTCATCGGTCATGGTGATCGCCGCGGCTGAATTGTCCAGAATGATACGTAATTTATTCTCAGACTCGCGCATCTGGTGCTGAGCTAATTTTTCGCGCGTGATATCGTAAAAAATACGAATAGAGCCTATCGCCTTGCCCTTCAGGTCTTTGAGCACCGATATCGATGCGCTGACTTCCAGCACGCTGCCGTTCTTACAAACGACCTGAGTATCGACGCTAGGGATCATTCCCCGGTGGCGGAGGGTCAACGCATGCAGGCGCCTCCACTCAGAGGGAGGATAAAGCAGACTGACCGGTTTATTGAACAGGTCCAAACGGCCCATACCCAGCATCTTCTCGGTCATGGGATTCCAGGCGGCGATGCGCTGGCGGCTGTCAGCGACCATGATCGCCGCGGGGGAACGATCAAAGACGATCTTAAAAAGATTTTTAGATTCAATGAGTTCGTGTTCTAAACGCTCTTCAAGTTTGACCGATTTAGGAAGGCTCATATTTTATTCTTAGGGGTTTGAATGTTCCTGGCAATGGCCGTCAAATTAAAAATAGCTGTAACCGCAGCCAGGATGATCAAACATATTTTGAACATATGCACCCAGCCCGTATGAAAAGCCGAGTGCCTTACGGCATGAAGACCTAACGAGATCAAAAAAACGATCACCAAAATAGAACATCCGCCGACTAAGAAAATGATCAGCGAAAATAAACAAGAGATCAAGACCACAAAAAAATTATACGTCAACAAATTACCCTTGGCCATTTTGCTGGCGGCAATCCCAATTCTTAGCATAATATTATATTACCATCGAAATCCAGAGCTGCCAAATACAGATTAAATTCTTAAAAATTCCCCTTAGCGTTCAAATTTAACTACCTGCTGCCACCACTCATGACTGTCCCAGGAAAGCGCCTGCTGCCAAAGCGCGCGTGCGGTCGCCGTCTTCAAGTGATCCGGCGCCCGTTTAAAGAACGTCCGCGCCGCCGGATATCCGTTATCAACATATTCTTTAGCCTGGATCAGACACTCCAGAATATCCGCGTCGCGGGCCACAATGCTTTCAGGGGAAAGCTGCCGATCATAATCCGCGCGCATGGTCTTCAATGCGGCTTTGACTCGTTTTTCTAAATGAACGATCTGATCGGTAAAAACTTTTTGTTCGGCATTCCTGAAATCAATATAATGATGCCCCATCTTGTGCAGATCATTGATGCGGGCCTCATGGATATCATTAAAAAGCGTCATGGTCACGACCCGATAGGGATCAACTCCCTCGCAATGAGCGATATAATAGCCGATGACCGCACAGCGAAAACAATGCTCCGCTACGGATTCGGGATTCTTAATGCCGGCCACCCACCAGCCGGAGCGTTTAACTCTTTTTAAGAGCCCGGCTTCGGCAAAGAAATTTAACGCGGCTACTTGAGCGCCGGGGAGAAGTTTATTTTTTTTGACGGATGATCTCATAGCACATCATGGATGTCGCATGCGCCACATTAAGCGACATGCGCTGATTTTTCATAGGGATCATCACTTCCTGATCCAGTTTCTTACGGATAATATCCCTGACCCCTTTTTCCTCAGAACCCATCACAAGTCCTAACGGATACTGCAGCGAAACCTCTGTCAGACTCTTGGCCTCCTCGACAGCCGTACCGATGATCCAAAAGCCCATCTTTTTGGCCTTCTCGATCGCATTGCCCAAATTCGAGACCTTGGCCACGCTTAAATAATTCTCTCCCCCGCAGGCTACTCTTAAAACAGATTCGGTAATACTGACCGATTCTGTCGTCGGTATCACGATATCAAAATCTCCCAGAGCCCCGCAGGTGCGGACAATGCCCCCTAAATTCTGGGGGTCATTCAAATTATCCAGAAAAACCGGGGTGCGCCTTTTATCCAAAGCATTGCTTAACAGATCATCGATAGGGATATACGAAAAATCTTCAATATCCGCTAAAATGCCCTGCGTGTTCAAATTCTGGGCTAGGCGCTGGATCTTGGAATGAGGCACCGTCGTCACATTGATCCCCCATTGATGACATTTCTTGCGGATATACGCCAAATCCACATGATTCTCATCGATCATGACCCGTCGGATCGATTTTGGATTAGACTTCAGGCGTTCAATAACCGGATTCTTACCGTATAATTTCATAAGCTCTCATTTCTTAATGCCCAACCGCAAATAAAACAGCGGCTTTAGTATACTCCACCAGCTGATAAACGGGATCATTTTTGTATAACCGCCCATTTTCTTAGGCGGATAGATCTTGGTCACAAACGTTTCTTTGAACTTATATTTAAGTGTGATCACCTTCCATAAAATATACGGCTCCAGCTCATAGGTGTCCAGCCATTCCTGATCTAGATTAATACGCGCATCGTTAAAAATGCTCAGACGGATCGCGCGAAAACCATTAGTAGTGTCTGTCAGCCGACGGCCGGTAAAAAGGGAAAATACCCACGGGTGAAGACGGGTGGCTAATTTACGGTAAAAAGGCATTTGCCCGCCGGATCCAACCTGGCCCAAATAACGCGAGCCCTGGATCAGATCAAAACCATCACGGACAATGGGCTCAAGCAATTGAGGGATCTCTTCGGGATTGTCTTTGTCATTGCCGGCCATGATCACGATTATTTCATAACCGTGCGTGCGGGCATAATTGATGCCGGTACGAATAGCAGCTCCGACGCCGCTGCGCCGGGGGTGCTTGATCGTCAACACCCCTTTATCTTTATACTCAGCGATCATTTCACTCGTGCCGTCATCCGAACCGTCATCCACGATCAAATAATCTGCTTGTGGCCTCATTCGGCTTCTCAGGAACCGTTCGATGACATTACTTAATTTGATCTTCTCGTTAAATGCTACAGGAACAACCAGGACTTTAGGTGTCATAAAGTTACGATCGTATTATTATTGATTTGGTAGGTAGTGCCGCAGGCACATTTAAGGTCTGGCCCCAACCGGCGACCGCAGCGGCAGGCATATCCGGCCGGCTTCGCGGGATTTCCCACCACAATGGTATACGCCGCGACATTCCGGGTCACCACGGCGCCGGCCCCGATGACCGCATACATCCCGATAGTTAGCCCGCACATCACGGTGGCATTAGCTCCGATGCTGGAGCCTTGTTGAACTAAAGTTTTCTCCAAAGTCCAGGCGTCCTTACGATGGCTGCGGGGATTCCGGTCATTGATAAAGACCACTCCGGCACCGACAAAAACATCATCCTCGATCGTAACGCCATCAAAGATCGCAACACCATTCTTTAGGGTCACATGATCCCCGATCACAGCCCCGCGCTCGATATAACAGCCGTCACAGACATTGCAATGCTCGCCGATGATAGCCCCGCCCAGAATGTTAGCGTTGGCCCAAATCCGGGTTCCCTCACCGATCTGTGCTTCTGGATGCACCAGCGCTCGTTCATGTTTGAAGAAACTCACAGTTTTACCAATTCGCCTTTACGGTTCATTGATTCCGTGATCGCCGCCAGGGTGCGTACGACATCCGCCGCTTTACCGGCATCCGCTAAGACCGGCGGTTGATTTTTTTCTATACACTGTAAGAAATATAGTGCCTGAGCCTTCAGAGGCTCATTAAACCCTATTTGAGGAATGGTAATGCTCCCTTCCCGGGAAAGCAATTGGAACTCTCCGTAAGTTTCATAATAAACGGAGGTCTTCTCAACATGTTTATCGTAAAGTTTGATCGGTCCTTCCGCATCCAGATCATCCCATGCCACCATTTTCTGATTCCCTACAACGGTGATCTTACGCACTTTCTTGGGGTCCAGCCAGCTGACATGAACATTGACCATGATATTGTCAGGATAGTCGATAGTCGCAAAACCCAGATCCTCCAGGTTTCCGCCCAGACATTTATGCCCCCGCGCGGATACCGAGACCGGTGCGCTGTTAAAAAGGAAATTAAAAATAGAGATGTCATGCGGCGCTAAGTCCCAAAGGGCATTAACATCATATCTAAACGGCCCCAGGTTAGTGCGCTCGGAATGCGCATAATGGATCTTGCCCATTTCTCCGGAAGCGATATATTCACGCAATTTGACGATGCCCTGATTAAAAACAAAAATATGCCCGGTCATCAAAAATTTTCCCGCTGACTGCGCCAAAGCCCCCAGCTCTAAACATTCTTTAGGCAGCATCGCTAATGGCTTTTCGCACAGGACATGTTTGCCCGCCTGCAGGGCTTCCTGGGTAATTTTAAAATGGTAATTGGTTGGCACGGCTACCACGACAGCATCGATGGAGGGGTTGGACAAAATATCTTTATATTCTTTGGTCGTTTGAATATTAGGAAACAGGGTACGGATAGAAGACAGCCGCTTCTCATCCAGATCTGCGCACATCACGACTTTAGAATTCGCCAATTGAGAAAAAATACGGATATGATTCGGGCCCCAGTGCCCGCAGCCGATAACACCGATAGATATCATATATGATCGCCTCTCCTGGAATTAATAAATTTTAATTCATTATACTGAAAGCACTCCAAAACCCAAAGTCTTTCTTTTAAGATTTATTGATTGCCAATGACTTTAGCATTGCGGTAGAATAACCCCCATGTTACCTTTCAAAAAGATTTTTGGGATTATCCTTCTTTTGTTTGTTTTGTTCGATCTGTATCAGGCTTACGCGCAGGCCTTGATCCAACTTCAGGACCATAAAACCGTTCCCTTGCACAGTCTGGGATATCAATTTATCGGACTGGAGAACGTTTTTAAAGATGTCCGCACGGTCGGTTATTATACCGATAAGGACCTTGATAACCCTTTAAGCATCGCCCAGTTCGAGCAGGCCCAGTATATGCTGGCACCGACAGTATTGGACCTCAACCAAACCCAATATCACTGGGTGATCTTTGATTGCACCAGCCCGCAGGTGGCTATGGCAGCTATACAACGTTTAAAACTGATCCCGGCAAAAGCGCATAACGGCATTGTCCTGGCGCTCAACCCCTATGGGACTTGATCCATGACTTACTTTTTAGGCCTCCTTATTAGTTTAGCATCAGGCTTTCTTCTGATACGTCTGTTAACAGACGGCCGCCTGAATCTCATGTTGCACATGCTATTAGCACTGGCACTGGGTTTTGGCATAGACGGCACCGCCGCATTTTATACGCATATTTTCTTAAATCAACCGGATCGCTGGTTTCCCGTGGGGATTGTGCTCCTAGGCGCCATGATTTTATTCTTTAGAATTAAGGGGACACAATACTTAATTCCAAGAATTAAGTATTGTGTCCCCTTAATTCGTATCCCAACTTTCTGGGGCCTTTTGATCTTAGGCATCCTTGCTGTTCCTTTGGCGATCAGCGCGCACTATTATCCTTTAGGTGGATGGGACGCGTGGTCCTGCTGGAACCTGAAAGCAAAATTTATTTTTTTAGGACAGGGAAACTGGAAGGATATCCTGGCCCCCGGTCTCTGGCGCAGTAATACCCATTATCCTCTCCTTTGGCCCCTGATCAATGTTTGGTTCTGGGATCTGGGCGGCCGGTTCGATCAAGCCGTCCCCATGCTCAACAGCATTATTTTTGCCCTGTTAACCTCCGGGATCCTGCTTTTCGGACTTTTGGAATTGACGGGCCTTCTGCTGCCTTCCATATTAGCCGCCGTCATAGTGACCGCCCTTCCTTTCGGTATAACATTATACATCAGCCAGTACAGTGACTCTTTGCTGGGGCTTTATCTGTTATCCGCCTTCATGTGCCTGCTGCTGGCAGAAAGAACCAAAAACCCCAAACTTAAGATCTTAGGCATGATCTTTCTGGGATTAATGTGTTTTGTCAAGAATGAAGGACTGATCAGCGCCGGCGTGACCGCACTGGCTTTCTTCTGGCATGAACGCGCTCACAAAAAAGAATTAAAATCCCTGATCCCCGCCTTCTTTCTTGCCGCTTTGCCGACTATCATATTTACCCTGGGGTTTGCCCCCAAGAATGAAGCTTTTATCAACGGTCTGACATCAACGGCCAAACCCGCCAACTGGACGCGCTTGAGTGTAATTTTAGTTTATCCCTGGTTTGAATTCATCAGCGGCAAATGGAACGGTTTATGGTTTTTCGTGCTGGGAGGCGGTATATTGGCCGGAAAAAAATTATGGCAGGGAACACTGGGAGTGATCGCCGTCAGCTTGTTTTTTTATCTGGGCATCGTGCTGGCCTATTATAGCGTTAATACTTTCTTTGAGATCAGCTGGTGGCTGCAAAACACCCTCTCGCGTATCCTTTTTGCATTAGTACCGACGATTGCCTTATGGATAGGCTTAGGGGTGTCTTCTCCACCCGAGGGCTCGAAACAGGTCCGGTGATGCTTTCAGATAACGATCCTGATCGATCTCATTAAACCAGATCTTTTTAGTATCGGCGCTTTCTTCAATGCGGGCGTCCCCTATATGCTGGCCATGGTACATGGGCATTACATCCCAATTGGAATCAATATAACAAAAAGCTTCCACATGCTGCTGTTTAATGAACACAAATAAATGATTTAAGAAATCCGTTTTTGCCCGACCGGTATACATCCCCCAGGGAGTTGATTCAGAGATCATAAAGGGTTTATGGTGCTGCCGGGATAATTTCACAAAACTCATTGCTGTCCAAAGCTGATCGGGTGTTGAGAATATACTCGCCCCAAACCAATCCACATAATCATCCCCCGGATACCAATCCATCCACTGCCTCGACGATATTTCTGTCCAGCAATAGGAATGCCAAACGTACGCAGCATTGCGGACGCCGGCTTTACGCATGAAATCAACCACATAGCGGAAAGCCTGTTTATACTGTTTGGGATCGTAATGATTTTCCGGATTATCGAATTCATAACCGATGCGCAGATAAACCGGCCGGTCCGCTTTTTTGATCCAATAAGCCAGGATTTTTAAATTGGCATCATAGGTGCCGGCCAAGGTCCGATCCAGACCATCAACCATATATAAGCCTACCTGGATGACAGAGTTGGGATACGTTTGTAAAAGCGCATTGGCATCTTGCGGACCGGCCCCGTATTCAGATGCTCCGGCTAATCCCTCGCTTTTTTGAATAGAGGTATAGACCATCGTCCCGCCGGGTGTATTGCCGGTGACACGGACATACCGGGCAATAGTATCCCGGTCCTGGCCGACTAGAAGCAAAGTTTTCCCTGATGGGGGAGCAAACGAATTTGAAGCAGAAAATGCCCTGCAGGGAGCCATGATCAGCAACCCTGCGCCAATGATTAAAACCGCCCTTGCGTAAATTAAAGAAAATTTCATTCTTTTAATTTCGCGACTCCAAGATTAAAAAAACGTAAACCTCTAAGGACGCTTGATACTTTTGATCTTGTACTTTAAGGTGCCTGCCGGGACCTTGATATCCAACGACTCGCCGGCCTTATGGCCTAATAATCCCTTACCGATGGGTGAAAAAATAGAGATCTTGTTCTCTTCGTAACTGGCTTCTTCCGGGGACACTAACATATACGTTAACTCTTCATCGCTATCCATATCCTGCATGGTCACAATGGCCCCGATAAAGATCTTGTCGGACGGGATGTTTTCATTTTCAATAATACGCACATTGGAAAGTTTACCCTCCAGCTCAGAGATCCGCGACTCATTATGCGCCTGCGCCTCTTTGGCCGCATCGTATTCGGCATTCTCAGAAATATCCCCCTGTGAACGGGCCTCTCCGATGGCCTTGGCGATCTTTTGGCGCTCGGTCGTCTTCAGGGTCTCCAATTGACCCTGAAGTTTATGAAAACCGGCACGAGTTAAATAGACTTCGTTGCCCATATTACATCGCCTCGATAGCTTTCATCATAATAGGCACAACACCCTGTGCTTCCTCTTTGCTCAAACGGCCTAATTTGGTAAAATTCCATGCGCCGTCGATCTGATTCTCACGGGTGACCTGTAATTTCTTGGGAGCTCCGTTATAAGAGAAAACTCCGACACTGACCCGGGTGTTCTGAAAATCCAGAACTTCTTTGAACGATACCACATCCAACGATTGATCATAAGGCATTTGACAGTCCTTTCTTTAAGTTAAGAATTACATCATTCCCGGAAGATTGAACCCCGGCATATTCTTCATTTTATTGGCAGCCGCCTGCTGAGAGCGTTTTACGGCCGTATTCAAACCCCGCAGGATATCCATCTGGATCCTGTTTTTATTGCCCGCCGTCAAGAGGCCTTCTTCAATGTCGATCGACTGAAATATCTGCGCCCCATTGATCACCACCTTGATGCCGCGGGTTTCCTGAACTTCGATAATAGTAGCTTCCAATTCTTTCTTGAGAATGTCGGCCTGCTTCTTCATTTCCATTAATTTTTTGACTTGATCCAACATATGCGTCCGCCTTTTCCTATAATTTATATAGTTTTATAAAAGACTTTTATACATTAACTTTCGACTTTTGGCAAGCAAGATTCCCTAAAGCCTGCCTTGCGGCATTTAATGCAGCCTTTCGGCCAGATCATATAAACTGCCTACTAAGAATTTTTGCAGGAACACAATGATAAAAAAAACGATGATCGGCGAAATATCAATCCCCATATGCGGCAGCAACCGACGGATGGGTTCGAGCAACGGTTCGGTCGTACGCATCAAAAACTGGACGATCGGATTATACGGGTCCGGGTTGACCCAGCTGATCAACGCCCGGATCAGGACCAGCCAGTACATGATGGTCAAAAGAATGTTGACGATCGCCGCCAGAGCATCGACAAAATTTGCCAGAACAAACATAAATATCCTCCCTACCAAAGTTTAAATAAACTGCCCTCTACCAATTTTTCGTCAAATCTATTGAGTATCTTGCGGGTTTTAATGGAAATGGATTTCCATTCGTGCAGCACATCCTGCATCCCGTCACTTGTCCCCTGCAGAGAAATGGCCGTGCGGGTGATCACCGCCGCCATGTCCTCCACATCCAGAGGATCTTCTCCGATGATAGGAGCGGTCAGATCAAACACCTTGAGGGTATGATCCTCGCTGATCTCAATGAATTTCTGCCCCAGAACGCCCTCGGTCCTGATACTGATCTTGGAACATTTACTGAACTCAAACTCGTATTTCTTAAAAATATCCATGCGGACCTTAAGACTCCGCCCTTCCACAGGCTGGGTCAGGAAATCAACGGCACCGACGACCCCCACATCAACCCCGGAAATACGGATAGGCGAGCCTTCGACCAAGCCCCCCACCTCATTGAACAAGGCCAAGATCTGGAATTTGGGTTCGGTGAGCCCTCGGTCAATGCCGATAATAAATACGCTGATGACGATCATGGCCAAACCAATGACAAAAAATAACCCTGCCGTCAGCTGCTTAAAATGTCCGCCGTTATTCTCCATAAACCTCCCCTGACCCTGTCATGCCCGCCTGAAGGAATTGCCGTACAAAAGGATTTTGTGATGCTTTTAACTGCTGCGGCGTTCCTATAGCTGCCATGCGACACTCATCAATAATAAACAACCGGTTGGCAATACGAAACGAATTGTTAATGTCATGTGAAGTAATGACCGTCGTTGATCCGATCTGCCGGGATACATGCGCGATCAGATCTGAGATGTCATTACTGCGGATAGGGTCCAGGCCTGAGGTCGGCTCATCACACAAGAGCACCTTGGCCCCCAGCACGATGGCACGGGCTAACCCTACCCTTTTTTTCATGCCGCCACTGAGTTGTGAGGGGAACTTGGCCTCAACCCCCTCCAGATCAACGAGCTTTAAAACCTCCCGAACCCTGGCGGCCACTTGAGAAGATTTTAGCGGCGTGTGTTCCCGCAGAGGAAAAGCCACATTATCAAACACATCCATAAAATCGTACAACGCGCCCTCCTGAAATAAATACCCCATATTGCAGCGCACTTTCAACAATTTGGCCTCGCTTAAAGCATCGATGTTGACCCCGTCAATAACCACCCTGCCTTTGTCCGGACGGAATAGCCCGATCAAATGTTTTAAAAGCACGGTCTTCCCCGCTCCGCTCAAGCCCAGGATCGCGATCAACTCTCCGCTGGGAATATCAAAAGAGATGTCCTCCAGGATCGGCTGACCCCCTAAATTCTTATACAGGCCTTCGACTTTAATCATGGCTTCGACGCTCAAAATAACGGAACTTGTTCTTATCAAATTTGGTGTATATCCGGTCATACGGTTTGGTGGCTATCTTTTCCACAAAGACCTGAACGCCTTTATACTCGGCGACCTGGTAGACTTCCGAATCCTCCAGCACTTCATAGTCATTGATCGGATACCATTGATGGCCGTCAAATTCGATGGGGTCTCCGTTACGTATCCATCCGGCTTCGATGGGGGCGACGGGATAACTTTGCACGAGTCCGCCGTTATCTGCCCCCTGATGGGCACAGCCTCCGCCGAAGAGGGAAAGAGCACACAGACACCAAACTAATGCCCGCCAATTATTTTTCATACGCTTACCCCCACAATGTTAGGATGATCTTGGTCAAAACCGCATCGGACAGAATCACCGCCATATAGGAATATGCCACCGCACGGGTCGTAAACCGGCCGACACCCACCGCCCCGCCTCTGGTAAAAAAACCCTGATAACAACAGATCCAGGCGACAATGACCGCAAAGAAAAAGACTTTAATAAAACCGCTAAAGAAATCCACATAGCTGATCGCATCAAGGGTCTGATGAATATAAAAGACACCCGGCATATGCGCCTGGGTGACCGCGATCATATACCCGCCAACAATTCCGAGGATCTCGGAAAGGATCACCAGGATCGGTAGCACCACCACACACGCCAGAAAACGGGGCACGACCAAAAACTCCAGCGGATCGACCCCCATCACCCGGGTGGCTTGGATCTGGTCCTGGGTGTTCATCGTCCCTAACTCCGCGGTGATGCCGGCCCCTGCCTTCCCGGAAAAGATCAACGCGGTCAGCACCGGGCTCATCTCCCGCACCAAAGACAAAGCCACCAGGCGGGCAATAAATTCCTTCGCGCCAAACCTCTGCAGAGTGATAAACCCCTGCAACCCCAGCACTGTTCCCAGGGCCACCGAGGTCAGCATCACGATCACGATCGACTGCACGCCCTGCTCATAAATCTGATTCAGCACATCCGGGATCCTGATCCGCCCGCGGAAGATCAATGAAAGGATCTCCCCCAGAAAAAAAATAGCTTCGCCTATACTACGCAACGAATTCAAAAAGCTTTTGAATAACGACCCCAAGGTCATTTTTTTTCTTTCAGCCAGATTAAGGACATCTCTTTGTTGATCTTCTCCTGACGGCTTAAAGAAATATATTTTCCGCCAGGGTCCTGACGCATGTTGGGACAACCACGGTCCCGCATCCCGGGCTTGGAAGTAAACGCCCTGACACCCATGGACCTGGCGCCAAGTGCGCGCGCATATAAAACAATTTCTTTATCATCACTGACGACCACACAACTGCCCCGCTTTGGGTCTTCTTCAACCATGAGCTTGATCTTGTCATCCGCAGAACCGTCGGAAAAGATCACCCGCGTGTCGCCTTGAGGAGCAGCTCCAAAGAAATCCGGATTGCCGTCAAAGATCACGGTCACCGTATTATTGACACTCCCCTGCGGGCGTGCGTTCTCGATCCACCTGATCAACGCACAACGCCCGTCTTGAAGCGAAAGGTCATTGAACGCCGAGATCTGCTTGAGAATATTGTACCCGTCGAGAAGATAATGTAACGACATAGAGCAACCCGCCTAAAAGTCCGGAAATGATCGTAAACGCAGAATTAATAAGGCTTAAGCCTCCGGCCACCTCTTTGGGAACTCCGACTAAAAAAAACAACGACACCCACCCGATCTCCCTGAAACCCAGGCCGCCGATAGAAGGCAGGGACGTCACCACGCACACAATGGGTGAAAAAATGATAAAATAAACTAGGGCGATATGTTGATGCATGCCGCGCGCCGTCAGATAAAACTCCACCGCCAGGATGATCTGGGCTAAGATGGAGATCATAATGGATTCCCAGCCCTGCCTCTGCCTGCCTTTTAGCAGGACAATGTCGTAATGCAGCCTCATCAAATTTTCTTTGACCTTGGGCCACATGGCAAAGGCCGTGCAGGCGAATGAAAAGATCCGGTGACTAAAAAGCACGATGACCAGGCACCCGGAAACCAAGCTCATCGAAGCGATCGCGATCAAAACTAATTTATTGGCAACGATGGCCCGGCCGAAGAAAAAAGCTACGGCCGCTAGGATAACTATCCCCGCAAATCCGCTCAAGCGGTCCAGGACAATGGAGGCAAATACTTTAGGCTTATAGCCGATCTCCCCGGCCAAGCCCAACCCCCTGATCACATCACTGCCGACAGGAGAGATCGGAAAAAGACTGCAGAAAAGCCCCAGAAAAAACCAGCGCGTACTGGGCAGGCGCTTGGCCTTAAGACCAACCGCTTTCATCAAGATCCGCCAGCGCCAAAGGATCAGAAAATTGATCGAGAAAAAAATAATACCGGCGGCGGTCATATAGCGCATATCCGCTTGGCGGACGACTTGCCACATATGCTTGAAGTCGATCGTGATAAAAAGCCACCCTAACAGCCCCAAGCTCAGGAAGCAGGGAAATATAATAGAAAAAAGTCTCTTTAACTTCTGTATCATCAGACGATAACCCCCTGTTGGATCGTATTGATAACGCCGCTCATGCCTGCCATCGCTGCCTGATAGCCTTTATCCGCCAGATAAGAACTGCGCACCAGCGGACCCGCTTGAACATGCAGAAAACCCATATCCCTGCCGATCTGACGGTAACGCTCAAAATCATCAGGAGCCACAAACCGTTCGACCGGCCAATGACGCTTCTGCATCCCCTCATACCGGGGACTATCGTTGGTCGTCCCCTCATACCGGGGACTATCGTTGGTCGTCCCCTCATACCGGGGACTATCGTTGGTCGTCCCCTCATACCGGGGACTATCGTTGGTCGTCGGGGACAGATATTGCCCGATTGTTAATATCTGACACCCCGCCTGACGCAGATCAGCCATCGTCTCCAGGATCTCTTCCTCACGCTCGCCTAAGCCCACCATTAAAGAAGATTTAATAAAAACATCCCCATTGAGTTGCCCCAATCGATGCAACACCTGTAATGAGCGCTCATACCGGGCTTGCGGACGAACATCGGGGCTTAGACGGCGAACGGTTTCAATATTATGCGCGATCACCTCAGGCGCCGATCGGCTTAATGATCTCAAAGACCCTTCCTGGGCACCAAAATCCGGGATCAACACTTCTATTTTTACCGCAGGGGTAAGCGCGCGTATCGCCTCGATGGTTTTGACGAACATCCCCGCCCCGCCGTCTCCGATATCATCGCGGGTCACCGACGTCACCACCACATACCGTAAGCCTAATTCTTTAACCGCCAAAGCGACCTGCTGCGGCTCATTCCCATCGATCGCGTCCCCCTGCCCGGCAGGCACCGCACAAAAACGGCAGGAGCGCGTGCACGTCCCCCCTAAGATCATAAAAGTCGCTACCCTCTGTTTCCAGCAGGCCCCCATATTGGGACACTTGGCACTTTCACAGACGGTATGCAGCGATCCTCCTCTAAAAAGATCTTTCATCAGCCGGACCTGGTTCATGTCCGGGATCTCCTGCTTAAACCAGGCGGGAAGCTTCATAAGAGCCATCTTTCATCTGTGCCAGGATTTTTTGACGATCACGGGCCGGAAGATAATCGATGATCAACTTGCCCTGCAAATGGTCATATTCATGCTGGAACACCCTTGCCACCAGACCGCTCAACTGCGCCTGGATATGGCGATTTTCTCCGTCGGTAAATTCTACCCACACGATCTTGGGACGCCGGACCTCGACCAGCAAATGAGGAAGGCTCAAACACCCTTCCTGCATGATCTCTGAGCCCACCGCTTTGAGCGGCTTGACATCCATCAGTGTTGCCGGAATGCTCAAACATCCCTCCTGCATCACTTCATGTCCGGCGCTCTTAAGGATCCTGGGATTGATGACCGCAAAAGATTCTTTGCCGGTATTTACCACAAAGATCTGTTCATTGATGCCTACCTGAGGGGCCGCTAATCCTACCCCCTTGTACGCCTCCATGGTCTCGAACATCGCCGCGATCAACATGCGTTCGACCGGCCCGATCTCTTTGACCGGCTTGGATTTTGCCCGCAGGCATGGGTCACCATATACTCTGATTTTTAGAGGACCGAATAACATAGTTTTAAGATTTCTTTATTTTATTCTTACCGTTGAGATAAACGATCTTAGGCTGCAAGCGCCGGGCTTCTTCAGCCTCTGCGAAGGCATAACTTAAAATGATCAACCGGTCAGCAACAAAACCAAGACGCGCCGCAGGCCCGTTGAGACAAATGACACCGGATCCGGGCTGCCCCGCGATCACATAGGTTTCCAGACGTCCGCCGGTACTTTCGTTAAGCACATGCACTTTTTCTCCCGGAATGATACCGGCTGCCTTGAGAATGTCAGAATCGATCGTAATACTTCCCTCATAATGCAATTCAGCCTGGGTGATGGAAGCATGACCTATTTTAGATTTTAATACTTCAATGAACATACCGGCTCCATTCCTTTGAAGGCAACCCTTAGAGATAGGGATTAAGCTTAGCTAGCAATTTATCCTTAGGCATCGCTCCGACTAATTGATCTACTGCTTGCCCATTTTTAAAGATCAGCATGGTCGGAATGGACATGACATTGAACTGACCGGCCAGATCCGGGGACTCATCCACATTGACCTTGGCGATCTTCATTTTGCCATCAAGCTCGACGGCCAACTGGTCAATGATGGGTCCCACCATTTTACAAGGTCCGCACCATTCTGCCCAAAAATCCACCAAAACCGGTAACGGAGACTTTAAAACCTCCGCTTCAAAATTCTTTCCATCCAAATGTAAAGCGCCCATAAGAATCCCCCCTATAAAAAATAAAAAGTCCCAAGACCGATCTTGGGGATATTATTGCGTATTATATATTCATTATTGATTTATATCAAATATTATATGTCTTAATAATGGGTAAATGCCCGGCATATCTGCCCTACTAAAATGCCGTTATACGCCCCCAGACTATGCCCTAAAATGGCCAGAAGTAATCCCACGCAAGCCAGCCCGGGCTGATACACTTCCGCCACCATCGGCGCGGAAGCCAAACCTGCAATATTGGCTAAAGAAGCTGTAGCGACTAAAAATAACGGCGCTTTGATCAGGCGGGCGGTCAGCATCAATATGGCCACGTGGATCAGGATCACCACCATACCGGCCCCGATGAGGATGCCGGCCTGGGAAGCATTACTTAAACTCGCCCTGGCCCCAATGGATGTCAAGACAAAATACAATACCCATTTCCCGAATTTGTTGCTGCCGGTGCCCTGGATCCGGCTTAACGGTGTTTGGGATAAGATCACCGCAAGGGTGGAGACCAGAATAATGGTCCACGCGTACGGCGTGATCACATCCCTGCCTGTTGGCAAATGTACTGACACCAGTTGAGATAAACGTCCGACAACAAACGCCAGCCCTATCATCAAACCCGCCTTCAGGGGATTAATGGTTTGTTGGCCTTGTTTAGAAAAATGCTTTGGCGAGAGGGCCAGATTATCCAAGATCCGCCGGTCAGCGCCATTCCAATGGTCAAAACTTTTCTGCCGGGCGGCTAAAGATACCAAAATCCCCACCCACACATACGGCAAGATCGTATCCACAATGACCATCGGTAAAAAAACAGCGTCAGGCGTATTCAACGCTTCTTTGACCGCGATCATGTTGGCAGAGCCCCCAGTCCAGGAAGCGGCCAAGGCGCCAAAACCTCCCCAGAATTGCGCTCCGACAAATGGTTTAAAAATAATGAAACTAATGACCATCCCTAGCATGATCCCAAACGAGCCAGCAAAGAACATCACCAAGGCCGCAGGTCCCAGACGGGAAATGGCCTTAATATCCACATCCAGCAGCAGCAAAAAAAGCGCCGGCGGCAGAAAATACCGGGTGATCACAGGATAAAGTACGCTTTTAGCGTCAATGACACCACAGGTAGACAGCACCATGGGCAGGAAATAGATCCAAAACATCGACGGAAGGAAATTAAATAAATGTTTGGTGCGCGCATTGGCGGCCAGGAACAGAATGCCGGATTCCACGACAATGAGGACAAGAACAAGACAAAAAGGATTATGGATCATGTCGAAGTGCCTGGGAATGGATAAAATAGGGGACAGCGCCCTATTTTTGCTTGTGAATTTGTTGAACAAAATAGGGCGCTGTCCCCTATTTTATCAATGTCCTCGGAATTATTCCTATCCCGCTCTTTACCTTACTTAAGTCGTACACCCCATCAGACGACAAGAACGGATTACGCGTCGCCTCTCCTTTTATAAAGAACGGGGTGTCCAGATCTACAAAATCAAAATACCCCAAACCTGCGGCTACATGGGCCGAGGCGGTCATGGCTAAATTGGATTCCATCATCCCACCGATCATCAGTTTAACGCCTGCGGCATGGGCCAGGCGGCTGATCTCCAGGGCCTGCACTAACCCTGTTTTCATCAGCTTCACATTAATGGCCCCTGCGGCTTTTTCTTTGATAATGCGAATGGCATCTGCCAGCGATGACGCGCTTTCATCGGCGCAGACACAAACTTTAGACTCCCGCGTCACTTGTTTTAAACCTTCCCAATCCCCACGGGCCACGGGTTGTTCGATCAGCGCCGGCACGATCCCGATCTTTGCCAATGATCTTAGAAATTTCAAGGTTTGCGGCGCGGTATACCCTTGATTGGCATCAAGAATAATTTGCGCCCGCGGTGCAATTCGACAGATCGCTTCGACGCGCTTAAGATCCATATCCATATCACGGCCGATCTTGATCTTAAAAGCACGAAAACCCTGAGCTTTAAACGATTTGGCACTAGACACCGTCTCCTCAAGATCGGCAATGACCAGGGTGACATCTGTCCGCAACCGTTTAGGCGTCGTTCCCCACAAGCGCCATAACCCAACACGCAAATACCTGCTCAGCGCATCCATCAGGGCCATTTCCACAGCAGCAACGACACTTTGATTATGTGGCAGGCGTTCATGCAGTTCGGTAGATATCTTTAAATAATCCCCCGGCGAACGTCCTTTCAGCCGGAGTGCGATATCTTTCAGATTCTTCAAAGTCTTTTCGATGGTCTCCCCGGTGATATGGGTAGCTACCGCAGCCTCACCGAAGCCTTTAGTTCCGTCGTTAAGTTCCAGGGCAAACAAAATATTTTCCAAGCTGTCATGCTGGCCGCTGGCCACCCGGAAAGTCTGGAGCAAAGGCGCTTGAAGGAGTTTAACTGAAGTTTTGATAATACAGGCAGAATTATTCAATCGTCACGGTCCTGGTTAAGCGTCGCAGCAACGACCCTTTCTGGGAGGCTTCCCCCAAGGACAGATCAGAGATGATCACTCGATCGATGGCGTAAGCCACTTCCTTCTGGTCGACCGTATGTTTATATCCGGTCGTATCATGGATCGCGTAGGGCTTTCCGTTGACCGAGCCTAAATAAAGCATAATATGCCCCTTCATGGCCAACAAAGTATTGGCGCCGGGAGCCTTAAGAATGGCCGCGATCTTAACGTTATCATCACTTTTTTCTTCAAAATCAACCACGGCATTGCTGACCTTGGCCTGATCTTTGGAATCACGCGGTAATTCAATGCCTACCGTCGCAAAGACCATCTGCAGGAATCTGGAGCAATCCTGCTCGCCGTACATGTCCCCCCAGCCGTAAGGCTGATTGAGCATCATCAACGCCTGCTTATAAATATTCCGCGCAGTATACGCTAAAAACCCCGGATGCACATCTTCCTCGTTCATAAAGGCTTCTTTAACGGCGAGTTTCCCATCGACGTCCATCACCGGGACATTGACCGTTACCCGGCCGGCATCAACCCCGGTCAACGGCAAGCGCATGCCCATGCGGATATAATCATAATATTCACTCATCCCTTCATTAAGGAAAATATCCGCCTTGGGCTTGATCACAACGGCAAAATCACGGTCCCGGGCGAATTCCATGACCTGATGAATATCCCCTAAGGCAACCGTACGGGCCTCCACCCATCCGTCGCTGATATCGGTAAGTACATAATACCATAGCCCGTCCGCAGACGTATGGACCACCGCGACGGGGGTCCCCACATCCAAGGCGCTGTTCTGCAGTTGGTCAAAATCAAGATCATCTTTTTGGCTATACAGTCCTTCCTTGGTCGGTAAAAACCGCTGCGAGGCGTAATGCACCACCAAACCATAGCGCGGAGCCACCCCGATCACGACCCCGCTTAGGTCCATATTGCGTTTGGCCGCGTCAATAAAATCCTGATCATTCCGTACCCCCGCCGCCGTGTAAAAACCTTTTTCGATGATATCACTGAGGGTTTTATCAAAATCCGCCACTAATGACTCCGTCTTAAAATCCTGAACTATGGTAAAGATATCCTTGGTTAATTTATTAGTACTGCGAAGACGGGCGTTAAATTGATCAATCGCATCAGGCGTCATGATCACGGCATCCGGGGAGGGGTGATGACTGATCCAGAACCCGGCCGTTTTCATCACCCGCAGGGAATGGCCGATCAGAGACGGCGCCTCATAATTCACCCGCTCTTGAGCTAATACTCGAGAAGAAAACACCAGCAACACAAAAATAAAGACAACTTTGAATTTCATTTTTTTATTTTATCACAAACGCGGCGTTCCCAAACAATGTTTACTTATAATTTCAATTTTTGCTGCAGTTCGTTCATGATAGGCACATTAACAGCAGGTTTGATCTCGATAATTTCAGGCACAAAACCCTGGATCTGCATCAGTTGATCCATATCCTGCAAAGCCAGCGGCAGCGGCACACCCTGCCCGTCTCGCTTGATCTGCATATTAAAGTTGGCTGGATTAAAATCGATACCGCCCTTCATGGCCTTGTCGGCCTGATGATCTTCGATGGACTTTCTTATATTCTCTTGACGCTCCAACTGCTTTTTGACTTGCCCTTCTGCCCACTTACCGGCTTGAGCCTCAAGATCTTTCTGAGATTCCCTCTCCAACGTCAACTTTTCTTTCAACAAGGCCAAGGACCCCGGGACCCCTGATTCCACGGATTGCTCCAATGCGGATTCATCCAATTCCGACAATTTTGCTTTTGCGCTTTGATTATCTAACATGACCAGCAAATAAAAACTTTTAGGCATATAATACCCGCTCGAGCCATTGATCTGTCGGAACGCTTTTGCCGCATCTACCTCATGGATCAAATAATCTCTCATTAAAGCATTCCCCATATCGGCGATCTCCATAAAGAAGGACAACCGGACATCCGAAGGATCCATTCCTGAAGCTTTTGAGAAATCCAGCGTCCTAACGGCATGCGCGGCGTCATCATTTCCGCAGCGCGCCAAAACCACTAAAAGCCTGACAGCCTGAAGAGTCCCTTCATAAGCTTCGTTGGTTTGAGCATTCTTAGCGGCCTTAAATGGTCGACTCAGTTCATCCGTCTTAAGTTCCTTAAGGATGCCGCCGGCCTGAGGGTGATGGAAATCTTTTAGATCAAGTAAAGCGTAGATGGCATAGACATTACCCGTTTCCGCGGCACTCTTGAATCCGGAAATGTCCATGCTCGTCATGGCATTGACAGCTTGCAGATTCCCGAAAAGGTACAATTCCTCAAGCACTTGGAATGCCTGATAATCACCCTTTCCCAAACCCGCTTCCAGGGCTTTGATATCCGTTTCTTTCCAGCCTTGAGCTACTTTCCTGTTGCCTACTTCAGTGATCAATTTCCCCAACAGCTCATCTGCGCCGGGATTTCCTTTCAAGACCAGATCGATCAAGCCCGGGAAATCATTCTCCCTTAAAAACTTTCCATCCTGATCGTCCGTGACCCGTAAAGATATCGCTCGATTGATCTCGCTGATTTTTTCATCATTCATCGGCCCTTTTAAGGCTTCCTTATCAAACGGTTTATCTTCATTATCAAGATTGTGCCGCACATACTCCCCAGCCAAATCACCTATAGCCGAAAAATTACCAAACCAGGCAAGATCTTTCTTTGTTTCCAACGCTAGTCCGGTAGGGTCAAGTTGTCTGGCCGCGAATACTGCCCCCCCATTCTTTCCGTATTTAGCCAGAAAAATAAGCGCCTGTGCATTAAGCTCCCGGTTTATGGCCCAATCCTTTTCTTGTCCGATCGGTGGATTGATTTGCGATCTGTTTTCCAGAACATGAATATCCATATCCATGAGCCCTCGTTTGACGAGGGGGTTTTCTCGAATTGACTCCAGGAAATCGAGAGCTTTCAGATCGCCCTCCTGGGCTTTTTGAAAATAATAACTAAAATTATTATTCTCCTCGGCAGTTACTGCCTCAGGCAACCTATATTCCGCAAGCTCCTTCAAAACTCCCGCAAAGGGCAGTTCTTCCTGGGACCTTTCGATGATCGTATCCAGGGCTTGTCTATCTCCGTCAAGCGCTCTGAGTTCATAGATACCCGCGGCGGTAGCTGTCTTCACTGCCTTTAGCCGAACCTTCTGCGCATTCGATAATGCCGATAACGCCAGCATACTGATCATCAGTAAATTTCGAACGCTTTTTGTCGTCATCGCTTCATCCACGCGCATATTGTGAATTCTGTTGGCCAAATCCTCGACCAAGGCATCCAAAGTTTTTTTACCCTTTAAGACCGCAATTGTCCTAACCGTGGGCCTTCCTACAGCAAGCGGATCATCGCCGGCTAAGGTGCGTCTTAAGATTATTTGATCATAATTGTCATACTCGCCTTCCAGCGCATTTTTTAAGCGCTCTTTTCTGGTATCCTCACTTGCTTTCGCGAATTCATTATTAAAATCAAAAGTAATGGTACGCGTGCCGGGCGAGACATTAAATTCCTGCCCGCTTGAAGTGAAATGGATACGATTAACGCGCCCCACCGGCGGAATAGAACTCATCGCGGCATCCGGGCCCTCACCGGTTTGTAACAAAATAGTGGCTTGGTCAATTTGCTGACCGTCAAGTGCTGCCTGAAAAAAGTCATCTTTTGAAATAGATGCCCCAGATTTAAGAACCACCAGCGCCAGATCTCCGTGGCCTGTCGCCTTTAAGAATCCGCCTGAAAAATATTTCCTTGGGATGACTTCATGAGTGTACTTATTTACATCTTCCTTGATGTAATTGAACACTCCTTTTTTAAAGGCCATCAAATACCGTCGATAAATCTCTTCATTGGCTTGAGGATCCTGATCAAAGCCTTTGATCTTGGCCTTATCCGCATAGATCTTTCCTAAGAGAGACTCCTTCAAAGCTTTTTTATACCAGGTCGCCAGGATCATCCCGCTGTACATTTGCCGTAAATTAGCAAAATTCTTCCCCTCATTGACTTCCTTTTCCAATTCGGGAAGGATGATTTCGCGGATAAGCTGGGAGCCTAAAGCGCCTACACTTTTATTGTTCTTTTTTAATGCTAAATAATCCTCCTCCAGCATCACCTTCAAATGACTTTTAAGAATATAGGCACTGTTCCCGCTTTCATACACAATCGCCTGGTCCGGCACGATCCACACTTTATTAAAAGTATTCACCGGAATTTCTGCGGTGTGATATTCACTCCAGGCACGAGCATAAACCTTATCCCAGAATCTTTTGCCCAGTCCGTCTTCAGGGTAGATCAAGCTTGAGGTGATCTGCTTGAGCATGTAATCCTGAGCTAAAAGATCCCTCCCCATCTCGGTTTTGCCGAAATCTTCCTTAATGATCCGGTCCTTTTCATAAGGTGAAAGATTGACCCATTGGTCTTGATCGGGGATCGTCAAAGAAGCCAAAAAATATTTGATGAGCTTCTTATACGCCGCTTTTTTCTGATCCTCGCTCATGACCTGGTCGCCTCGATGGATCAAAAAATCAAACTTCAAAGCATTGTCCGGATGAATAGTGATGCCTTGCAAATGAGCAGGGGTAAATGCCGAGCTTAAATGCACCATGACACCGGGAACAGGCAGGCGCTGAGTATTATCTTGCGCCATCTGGGCATACACAGGGGTCTTAATGGACGTACAAACAAACGCCACTATAATGATGATAGAAATATATTTACGCATATTGTTATCTAACGATGATCACCTAAAAAAAGACCCGGAAAGATTACGTTGCCATATCTTTTCCGGGCCTGAATACCTGAACGACTTTAGATCTGCGCCATATCCTGCGCTGGGTTCTGCAGCTGGGCCAATAATGGTGAGGCAACCGCAGGTTTAATATCCAATATCACCGGCGTCAGACCGTCAATATGAATATTGCTGATATTCTGCTGACTAATAGGCAACGGCACCCCACGCCCGTCACGCTTGATCTGCAAACTCAAATTGGCTGAGTTAAAGTCGATACCACCTTCTCTTTTCATTGAGTCAGCGATCTTTTTAGACACCGAGGCTCTATCCGCCATCGCCGCATCTGGATGGTCAATAGCTTCATTAACTGCAGTCCTCCATGAATGCTCCCCCTCATGAGACCATATCTTGCCCCTATAATTAATCCTAGGCCCACTCCTATCCTTACCCTTAATTGTAATTTCTTCAGTTTCAGGAATGTAGGCAATCGTGTACCCGCCAATATCAATGTCATTGCCTGCAAAAAAATGTTCCCGGACCATCGGATCTTCCCTTTCCGTACTATGCTCAACTAATAATTGACGCAAAGCATTCTTTTGCGCATCCGTCAGTCTCCCCACCATCGCCCGATCATAGAATTGCGCCTTTGCCTTAACTACAATCTCTTCTATCTGACTAGGAAGAATTCGCCTATCACTTAAATCACTCCTGAGATTGTACTCTTCTTCTGCCCATTCTTGATCTTTGGGATTCATATTTTCATATGTTTTCAACGCTGCTAATGCATACCCCTCTTCTGTTGGCTGGCCTCTCTCACGCGCGTTATCCACGGCCTCAAGCAAATGCTGATGATACGACGTCATCGCCCGATCATAGTCGTGTGCTTGATCCCAGGCTCTTTGTTCTTGTAATTTATACCAACTAGGAGGCGTCCAAATTCCTCCCAGTCCTTCTCCTTGATTGTCAAAATCGGTGGCTATGCGTTCCTCATCTTGTGTAAGAGATGGACGCTGATCCTGGTAATCAGTCCCCTGATTTCCAGAGCTTCTTTCGTATTCCTTGAAAATAGTCCCATCCATGTAAGCATTCATTTTAACAACATAAGAATCATCGCGATATGCCGTTTGCATAATAGCCATTTGTTCACCTGACGACAGTTTATCCCATGCTTTTTTAGCTTCCTTGTCATTTGTAAAATGAGTCATCGCTGCGTCTGCCTTGGAGTATTGAAGACGCCCTATCAGCCATTCCGCAGCCGGTAACAGGGTATACGCATCTAGTTCTTTGACTTCCTGATACAACTTTTCAAAAGGAGCAAAATCCGTTCTTGCCGCCTTACTGACGGCTTCACCGATCCGCGCTCTCACATCCGTGACAAAGGCGCGCTCACCCTGCCCTAAAACCAACGACTGAAAAGCCACGTGATTCAATTTAGATACCGCGTCAATCCCTTCTTTATCCGTGCCATCGGTAAGTCCGTTCAAAACTCTTAACAATCCATCACGCGTCTTTATTTCCTTCGCACGATAATCTGTTAAATACATCGCCAATACCAAGTTCGGCAACGCATTCTTACTTAAGAAATCAGTTCCGCCATCCGGTTCAGCGGCGGCAACTGCTTTATAATCACGCGAAAACTGATTGTGGGTAATGTCTTGATTTATTTTACCTTCAGCAACCGCTCGTTGAACTGCCGCATACTTGACTTCACTTACCTCAGCACCGATAAACTTGCTCAATTCCTCACGACTCATCTTCAGTTGACCGTCTGCTAACACCTCTTTGACCCGAACTCTCTTCG
>Ga0302320_10002085_pt1 | contig 47615 bp, 37 predicted proteins | sample Bog_T0_3_FD_202130 | JGI IMG/M metagenome (GOLD analysis project Ga0302320, IMG submission 202130) | Peat permafrost microbial communities from Stordalen Mire near Abisko, Sweden - Bog_T0_3 | ecosystem: Environmental > Terrestrial > Soil > Wetlands > Peat | place: Sweden: Abisko, Stordalen Mire... | reverse complement strand
CCGGCTCCCCGGGCGCCCCAGGCGGTAAATTCAATCGAGATGTAAATATTATCCGTGATGAGATGCAACACGGCTTGCTGGCCAAGGCCATTCTGACCATGCAGCATATCGTCCCAACTGCCGTAAGAGAGTGTTGCGTAGTCGCTAATGGACCCAATGGCCCACTCCGTATCCGAGGGCGACCCGTCGGGGGTGCCCGAACCCTCCCCTCGGCCGCCATACGACGTCTGCGTCACTGTGTTATACAGGCCCTGAGTTGAATCGCGCGTTAGCGCCACAAGCGCCGTTAGCTGGTCTTCACTGTTGGGGTCCGAAGGTGTGTAAGGTTGCGATTGGACATAGTTGGTTAGAGGGCCGGTCCAAATCGTCTGAGCGTTGGCCAGAGGAGCTCCAACGACTGCCAAAGCCAGCGCGGTACGATTTAAGGAATGCAATGAAATGGAACAGGCGGTTGTTATTTTCATATACCGTCAGATGCACGATGACGGAATTGGTTCCCGAAATACTTGAGGTATATTTATGACCCCCGGTTTTTCCTCGCGATGTATATTTCCCAACGCGGCGTAATCCAGCGACTCACGGGCAGCAGACGGCGCGGAGCAGTCATACGATTCCGGTTCGACCCGAGTGGAACCGGATGGGTTCGTGCCCGCCAAGCGCCGGGAATCAACAGTTCCGCAGCGCGTCCCGGCAGGCACGAACCGTACCCCAATTCTTGGTTGCAATGCGTTGTTTTCACAAACTCTTATGCCATGCGATGCACGGCCCGCTGATTTGTTCCCCAAAAGTCTGGCCTTTATTCAGATGGTGTGGGAAATTGGATCAGATCGCCTCCAAAATTGATTTTGGTGGGAACTTTTTGCAGGTTTGTGACTCTTATCCACACAGAGTTGTATGCCAGGCCCGGATTTTGAAACGTTGGTGGCGGGATATTATCAGCCGCTTTACCGGTTCGCCATCAGTTTGACGTGCTCGGAAGCGGATGCCTGCGACTTGGCGCAACAAACTTTTTATATGTGGGCGACTAAAGGCCACCAATTGAGGGACCCGTCGAAAGTCAAGTCCTGGCTTTTCACCACCCTGTACCGCGCCTTCTTGGAATCGCGCCGCACCGCCGCCCGCTTTCCCCACATTGAACTGACGGAAACGGACACGGACCTGCCCGTCATCCTGCCGGAGGCGGCCCGGCGATTGGACGCGATGCAAGTGATGGAGGCGCTGGGCCGGGTGGATGAGGTGTACCGCGCGCCGGTGTCGCTCTATTACCTGGAGGATTATTCTTACCAGGAAATTGCCGGAATTCTGGAAGTGCCCATGGGCACGGTGAAATCCCGCATGGCACGTGGATTGGCACAACTTAAACAAATCTTCGCCGGGAGCAACCCGGCCCCGAACCGGCCTGGAGGTTCACATGAATAACCACGAGGCCAAGGAAATCCTCTCTCTGTACCGCCCTGGCACGGCTGACGAAAAGGACGCTGCCTTCGACCAGGCCCGGCAACTGGCCAAAACCGACGCGGAACTGGCTTGCTGGTTCGATCAGCATTGCGAGGCTTATCTTGTCCTGCGCCGGAAATTTCAGGCCATCCCGATTCCGCCGGGCTTGAAGGAGCAGATACTCTCTGAACGAATAATCCGGCGGCCGGTTTTTCGAAGATATTGGGGACCCCTGCTGGCGGCAGCCGCGGTCGTGGCTTTGCTGATCGGTATTAATTGGGGCTTCCACCCCCTCCAGAGCCAAACGGGCCGCTTTGCGGCCTATCGCAAGCGCATGACCGAAACCGCGCTGCGCAGTTACTCCATGGACTCGACGGCGACAGATCTGGCCATGATCCGCGACTTCTTGCGGCAGAAAAAGGCGCCGGCCGACTACTCCCTGCCGAGTGGACTGGAGACGGTTGCCGTTGCCGGCTGTGTGGTTTCCAGTTGGCAAGGCAGCCCGGTGTCCATGATCTGTTTCAAATCCGGCCGGCCCCTCCCTCCCGGGGATCAAAGTGATGTCTGGCTTTTTGTGACCGAGCGAAAGGCCGTCTCCGAAGCGCCTGATCCGGGAAGCCCGGTGTTTGCCCGGTTGAACAAGGCGGTGACGGCCAGTTGGTCGGATGAAAAGAATACCTATCTGCTGGCGGTGGTGGGTGACGAGGCCTTTCTTCGCAAATATCTTCAGTAAGAGTTGGTTGGGTAGGAGGGGGAGGCGGAGTAGGGGGGCGGCGGCCCGAGGGACACGCTCATGTGGGCAAGAATCCAGTTTAAGTCGAGCGGGGCGTTCGAAGCGTCAATGGGGAGTCCAGCGGCGTCGGGCCGCGAAGGCGGCATGGTGCTGGCGCTTTTCCAGCGATGGGTTTCGGCATGCCCGTCGGCATAGGAAAAGGTGGCCCCGCCATTGTGCCAGGAAGCCGGAAGGCGGATCCATTCGGGATAAGCAGTGCGGTTGACAAAGTAGCCGTCGGAAATGCTGTCCGGGTGCTCGTCCAGAAACACGAAAATTTGGGCAGGCGCGGGAATCGAGGTCAGCGTGAAAAACTGGGAGTAATTTGGATTATTGGTATTCACACCGGAACTTGTAAGTGCCCCCGCGTCCCCCACCGACGCGTTCATCGAATAACTTCGCACACGGCTGCTCCAGCCCGCCGCGCTTTGCAGTGCGCTGACCACCGAGTCCGAAGGGCACCGATAAATGGCGGGCACCTTGGAAACATAAGAGCCAAGCGCCGCCTCGGTCAGGTTGGCTACATTGGTGTTGTCAGCGCTTAACTCCCAGTCCAGCACACCGGCCGCCCAATTTAGATTGGTCCGGGCGGCGGCTCCGGCCAGGTTGTAGGCCAGGCGCTGCGCATTGTCGTCCGCGTACATCAGCCAGGCGCTTGCCAGTTGCTGGTTGTTATTTTGGCACGAGACGCCCCTGGCCTTGGCCTTGCAGGCGGCCAGGACAGGCAGGAGTAAACCGGCTAAAATACCGATGATTGCCACAACCACCAGCAACTCCAAAAGGGTAAAGCCACCCGGCAGGGCGGGATTCCCAAATCGTGGCAAGGAAGTTTGTCTGTTCATGCGACTGCACAGAATCAGTCTCATCATACCATTTTTCCCCTGAAATTTCCAGTTCTTTTGCCCGGCGATTTCGCAAGTTGGTTGGGAAAAAAGAATGGCCTTGCTTTTGATAATACCGGAGACCACGGAGAATGGGTTTTGGCGTGTACTGGAAAAGCGTTCCGCAAGGGGCAAACCGCCTCGAAACGCCTTTTTGTGGAACATTTCCCCGCTCCGATCATCATACTTACGATTGCGGTTTCAGCTTGGGCTGGATCAGCAATATGCAAATAGATCAAAAATGCCGAGACTGTTATGTTAAGAAATAATTCCCTCCATCTTTATCTGGCGGTCGCAGCAGGATTGGCCGCCGCCACTGTCCCCAGCCATGCGCAGAGTCCCGTTGCGAAGGGAAAACTCACGGTGACGATCAATCCCGCCAAATCCGGCACCGTGTCCCCGAACTTGAACGGAGAAACCCTCCTGGCCAACCACAGCTATACCGTGCAGGCCGTGGCCGGCAAAGGCCACGCCTTTGGGTCTTGGAGCGGGATAGTTCTGTCCTCCGACCCTTCCCTCACTTTCGTCATGCCGGCGGTCTCCAACGCGACTTTGACGGCAAATTTCATTCCCAGCCCGTTCGCGAGCAACGGTGTTGCCGGATCGTATTCCGGCATCTTCCTGGATACGAACAATCTGTCCAACGAAACCTCGGGTTGGTTCTCCGCAACGGTGGCCGACAACGGCGTGATCGACGGGCAGGTGAAAATCGCGGGAGTCTCCACTCGCTTCGTCTCTACGCTCTATGCGAACGGCAGCGCCACATTGGCCCTGCCGCGCCACGGCCAGGATTCTCTCGTCTTGACACTTCAGGTTGACTTGTCCGGGCTGGAAATGCTGACCGGCACGGTTGCTGACGCGAGCAACACCTTCAGCGCCCAACTGACCGCATACCGCGCGGGCTTCAGCGCATCCAGTCCAGCGACAGCCTACGAGGGTTACTACACCTGGGCGATGCCGGCTGCGTCAGGAATCGCTCCAGCCGGCAACAGCTACGGCACCGCTAAAGTCGCTGCCGCTGGTGGAGTCCAAATGAGCCTGACCTTCGGTGATGGCACCACCACGACTGCGGCCGGGTCGCTCGCCCAGAACGGTTGGATGCCATTATACGTCTCGCTGTATAGTGGCCGGGGATCGTTTCTGGCCTGGCTTTCGTTCAATAAGTCCTCTGGCAGCCTTTCCACCAACGGCGTCCTCTGGTTCAACGACGGGATCCCTCTTTTTAAAGTGGATGCCGCTGGGAACCCTGTTCCAGTCACTGTTGCGACAGGCCCGTTCCCGGATGGCTTCACCCTGACCAATCTGTCGCTTTTCATGGCCCCTTATTCAGCGGCAGGCAAAGGAACGAACGCTCTGGATTCCGCCAATGTGGCGATACAGCTAACGGGCGCGGACTTGACCAACTCCATTACCGACACTATCGCTCTCAACTCCAGCGGTGCCGGCGGCTCCAGTGCCACCACCTCAGTGAACATTTCTGGCAAAACAGGGCTGTTCACCGGGTCGTTCAAAGAGCCAGTTTCCGGCGCCACCGTTCAATACGCAGGAGCCGTGCTTCAGCCGGCGCAATGGGGGTACGGAACATTTATCAGCGGTGGTTTACCCGGTGCGGTCGCCCTCGCCCCGTCCACCGCCTCGCTTCCGGGCATCCCGGCAGGAAACATTCAAGTCAGCCCTGAATTCAACCAAGCCGGAAACATTCTCATCGCAGATCAATGGAACAATCGCGTCATCGAAACCACTCCATCCGGTCGCATCGTCTGGTCCTTTGGTCTCGGACCACATGACTTCTCAACCAACTCTCCCATTAGCGTCAACGATGCCGAACGCGTCGGCGATTACACTCTGATGGCCAATCCTGGCGATGCTCCCGGAGTAATTCCCCAAGCCCCAACCGGCTCGGTGGACAACCGGGTTATCCTCGTTGATCCAGCCGGCAAAATTGTCTGGCAATATGGGCAGTTCGGACAAACCGGCGACGGTCCCAACCTGTTGAATACCCCGGTGCAATGCACTTACGTTCCCGGCTTCATTGTCCTCATCACTGATCAGGGCAACAACCGCATCATTGCAGTCAACTACGATAAGGAAATCATTTGGGAGTATCCCGGCTACAACATCAACCCGTCCGACCAGCTTATCGCTCCAAATTCCGCCGAGTTGCTGGCAAACGGCCATGTGCTGATCGCAGACCAGGGAAATAACCGCGCTCTGGAAGTGAACTTCGCTGACGAAATCGTCAAAACCTTCTCCGCTGACGGCACCGTGGACACGCTGGCCTTTGCCAGCCGCCTCGCAAACGGCGACACCCTCCTCACCGATGCCGGCAACGCCCGCATCGTGGAGGTCAACGCCGAAGACCAGGTCGTCTGGCAGTATTTCACCACCAACAATGCCCCGATGAGCCCCGCCGGTTCCATGAGCGTCGCAGCACCCCAGCCCACTCGCGCCGTCCGTTTGGCCGATGGCGACACCCTGATAAGCGACCAGCTTAACAATCGGGTCATCCGGATTAATCATGCCGGAAAAATCCTGGCCGACTATGGTCTGCCCCTGCCCTCGGACGGCGGCACCTTCTCGGGCGGCAGCGCCGGCATATTGATTGGTGACAACGTGGGTTACGGCCTCAACAGCACGCAAGCGGGACTGTACTCACCTTACGACGCCAAAATCATTGGCGATTACACCGGACTCACTGCACCTCTGAACAAATGACAACAGGCGTTGACTGACCAAATCGCTCTCAGATAGGTCTTTACGCCGGTCACTAAACCCTGAATTTCCATAGACCTCTCACAAGACAATGTTATTTATGAAAAAGCCTGTGAAATGGATATGTGGGGTCGTGCTGGTGACGGCTGCAGGCCTGCAGTTTTTTAACCCGGTACTGACCAATCCGCCCGTCCAATCCGGACGCGATCTCATGGCCGGCCACCCGCCGCCGCCGCAAATCGCCGCCCTGCTGCGCAACGCCTGTTACGACTGCCATTCGCACGAGACGAGATGGCCGTGGTACAGCCATGTGGTGCCTGTTTCCAGGTTCCTGATGAGCGACATCAACGAGGGGCGCGAGGCGATGAATTTCTCCGAATGGCCGCATGACGACGCCGAAGACGCGCGCGGTTTGCTGGGGTCCATCCGAACAGAAGTGGAGGAGGGCAGGATGCCGCTGCAAAGTTATACTTGGATGCACCGGGCGGCGCGGCTGACTCCGGCCCAGCGCAAAGCACTGACCGATTGGGCGGCGAAAGCGGCGGCAACTTTGAAAGATTAGCGTCCCTTTTTGAGCGTTTGTCTAATTCGTAATCGAAGAACTAAAAATACCGCAAGCCCAATTCGCCCGGTCGTCCTGGGAGATGCGGCCAATCTCAAAACGGTCATGGTAACTGGCCAAATCAATGCCGCACCAGGGTGTGGACTCCGGGTTGCCAGGGGATCTGATTGTAGGAACGCCCTTGCGCGTGGACTACCCCCTGATAGAGAAATTGCAGATTGGATGGGTCTATGGTCTGCGTCTCGTCGGGATTGGTGCGAACCAGATCCCCGTGGCTGATGTCGGTCGTCCAAGCGTCGCCGTCGCTGAAGGTGACGTTGGCGTTGCCGGCGAAGGGACTGCTTTCGCTCACCGCCAGCGGAGTCCACGAACCCCCGAGATCGGTCGCGGTATAGGATCGGAAATACCGTCCTGAGCGGCCTATCGCCTCGACGATCGTGAGGTATTGGATGGCGCCCTTGACGGTATAGACTTGGACGGCCTCGAACAGGTCGTCCCTGGTGTCGGTCAAGATGGTGGCCGCGTTGGTGAAGGTGTCGTACGAACGCATTTCACACACATATTTTCAATGGATTTATTTTGCTGCGATTTGAAGGTTAACCATGTCGTATCAGCCCATCCACTCTTAAGCTATTGATTTTTCATAGTATTTGTTCCATAAGTTCCATCATTCATTGTTCACCCGATTCTCTGTCCGTCAAATCGAGGTACCCTCAGAGATTAAGATTAGGATTAAGATTAAGATTAAGAAACCACCCCCAAAGAGTGATTCCTGGACGTTTTGAGTGGGACGGAATGGGGATTCGCAAGGCGTTGAGATTCAACCCTTTCAGGGTTGATCAACTCCGATGCTGCCACCCAGGGTAGGCCTCTGTGAATCGGCCAGCCCTGGGCTGGATGATTCAATCCCTTTGGGATTGAGGAGAGACGCTCCTGGGTTGTCCGCTGAAAACATCGAGGAACCAAAAAAGTGAACTCCTTTATTCCTGTCCCCCATTTCCCTCGGCGCGCTTCTCCCAGCGGCGGGCGGCGCGTTCGGGCATCGCGGTGTCCACCTTGGCGTAATAAGTTTCCTCGCCAAACCTCTCATCCACGGCCTGCTGAAAATCCCGCGTGGGGGTGACCGCATACCGGCTGTGAGTCTCGATGAAAACCACGTCGCCGCCGTTCCGCTTCACGCACAAAAACACCGGGCACTTGCCCGGATGCGCGGCGATCAAATCGCGCGCCGCCTCCAAATCGCCCGGCTGGATCTTGGCGCTGTGCAATCGCAGGTGGACCTGTTTGGTGTAAAGGCGCGGCGCGTCCTCAAGCGGAATGATTTCCTGCGGGAAAATCTTTGGCTTGTCTTCGCTGAGATTCACCTCACCTGTGACGAGGAGCGGTTTGTTCGGCACCAACAAATCCTTGAACTTCTCGTAATTCTCGTTCAGGCAGAGCACCTGGACTGATCCGGTCAAATCCTCCAGCGTCGCCAGCGCGTAGGGCTTGTTGCTCTTCTTGGAAATGCCCTTTTGCACCGCGCCCACCAGGCCGCCGATGCGCGTCATTTCCCGGTTCTTCAATTCCGGCAACTGGCTGGTCTGGTGCGCCGCGTATAGTTTCAATATTCCCTCGAATGGCGTCAGCGGATGGCCTGTCACGTAAAAACCGAGCAGCTCTTTTTCATGCGCCAGCAATTCGTGCTGCGGCCATTCCGGCAGTTGCTTCTCGACCTCCGGCTTGCCGTTCCCGTTCGCATCCTCGTGCAGCATCCCAAAAAGCGTGTTCTGCCCGCGGTTGCGGTCCTGGATCACGCCGGCCGCCCGCGTCAGCGCCCGGTCCATGCGGGAAAAAAGAGTCGCGCGGGTTTCGCCGAACGCATCGCAGGCGCCGGACTTGATCAGCGCCTCCAGACATTTGCGATTGACAGTCCTCCCGTCCACCCGCTCGCAAAGATCGGGCAGCGAGGTGAATTTGCCGCCTTTGGCCCGTGCCGTCAGGATGCTCTCCACCGCCAGTTCGCCGATACCTTTGACCGCCGCCAGGCCGAATCGAATCGCCGTCGCGCCGCTCCCAGCCGTCCCCGCCGCGCTGGGCGTGAAATAAACGCCGCTCTCGTTGATGTCCGGCTGCAGCACTTCGATGTGGAAATTGCGCGCTTCGCCGATGAGGATGCCCAGCTTGGCCGTGTCGCCCATGTCGTTGGTCATCATCGCGCTGAGAAACTCGACCGGATAATTGGCCTTCAGCCAGGCCGTCTGGTAAGCCACCATCGCGTAGGCGGCGGCATGGGACTTGTTGAAGCCGTAGCCGGCGAATTTTTCCAGCAAATCGAAAATCTGGTTCGCTTTTCCCGCCGGAATATGGTTGACTTTTACGCAGCCCTTAACGAACGCCTCGCGTTGCTTGGCCATTTCCTCCGCCTTCTTTTTTCCCATCGCGCGCCGCAGAAGGTCCGCGCGCCCCAGCGAGAAGCCCGCCAGCGCCTGCGTGGCCTGCATGACCTGTTCCTGGTAAATCAGCACGCCGTAAGTCTCGCGGCTGATCGGCTCCAGCAGCGGGTGCTCGTATTCGATTTTGACCTCTCCGTGCCGCCGCTTGATGAAATCGGGGATCAGGTCCATCGGCCCGGGCCGGTACAGCGCCACCAGCGCCGTGATGTGTTCCAGCGAGCTGATCTGAAAGCGCCGGCACAAATCGCGCATCCCGCCTGATTCCAGTTGGAAAATGCCGATGGTGTTCGCCTTGTTCAACAGGTCGTAGGTCTTGGCGTCATCCAGCGGCAAATGGTCAATGGGAACCTCCACCCCGTGGAACTGCCGCACCAGGTCGCAGGTCTTGCGGATGACCGTCAGCGTCTTCAACCCCAGGAAATCCATCTTCAACAGGCCCAGTTCCCCAACCGGCCCCATCGCATATTGCGTCACGATGGCCCCGTCCTCGTCCTTCTTCAGCGGCAGCAGGTTCACGAGCGGTTGGTCGCCAATGACGACTCCGGCGGCGTGGACCGATGCGTTGCGCGTCAGGTCCTCCAGCACAAAAGCCGTGTCCACCAATTCCCGCGTCTGATCCTCGTTCTCGTAGGCCTGCTTGAAATCGGGTGCTGTTTCCAGCGCCTTCTTCAGCGTCATCTTCAAATCGTTGGGCACCATTTTCGCCAAACGGTCGCATTCCCCGTAGCTCATTCCCATCACCCGCCCCACGTCGCGGATGACCGATTTGGCCCCCATTGTGCCAAACGTGATGATCTGCGCCACCGAGTCGCGCCCGTACTTTTGCCGGACGTATTCAATCACATCCCCCCGCCGGTCGTCCGCGAAATCTATGTCAATATCAGGCGGATTGACCCGTTCGGGATTGAGAAACCGTTCAAACAGCAATCCATATCGAATTGGGTCCACATTTGAAATTTCCAGCAAATAAGTCACCAGCGAGCCGGCCGCCGAACCGCGCGCCACGCACGTCACACCCTGGGTTCGCGCATAGCGGACAAAATCCCCGACAATGAGGAAGTAGCTGATGAACCCCGTTTTCTCGATGACCTCAAGCTCCGTCTCCAAGCGATCCATGACCAACTTCACGGCCGCAGCCACTTGGGGATTGCCCATTGCGGATTGGGAATCGGCGATTGGGGATTGGGGATCGGGGATCGGGAATTTCACCGCAGAGGCCGCAGAGATCGCAGAGAGGGAGGGATTTTGTTTCTCTGTGTTCTCTGCGTTCTTTGCGGTTGTCTCTTCCAAGCTGACTTCCGCCAGCGAGGCGGGTGCCTGGTAAGTCGGCAGCTTGCCGGGTTCCTCAATCCCTTCCACCACGAACTGCTTCCCCTCGGCGCGGGCGTGGATGCTGTAGCGCGTTCGCAACCCTTCCGCCAGCCATTGGCGCAGGGAGGCTTCCCGGCTGACATCTCCCGGCGGATTAAAGACCGGATAATGCAGCTTGTTGAACTCGATCTCCACATTGCACTTTTCGGCCACCTCCAGCGTGTTCAACACCGCCTCCGGAATCTCCGCAAACCGCGCCTTCATTTCCTCCGCCGACCGCAAATAAAACTGCTCCCGCTCATAGTGCATTCGCTTGGTGTCGCTCAACAGCGTTTGCGTGCCGATGCAAATCAGGCAGTCATGCGCGCGCCAGTCTTCCTTGTTGACGTAATGCACGTCGTTGGTCGCCACCACTTTCAACCCGAATTCGCCGGCCCAGGCTATCAGCTGGCGGTTCACCTTGGCCTGGTCGTTGAGACTGTGATTTTGCAGCTCCAGATAAAAATTCTCCGCCCCAACCGTCTGCTTGAACCAGTCAATCGTATCGCGGGCCTTGGCCAGTTGATCCTGGACGATTAATTCCGGGATTTCCGCCGCCAGGCAGCCTGACAGGAAAATCAGCCCTTCCTTGTGCGCCGCCAGCAATTCCTTGTCCACACGCGGTTTGTAATAATACCCCTCCAAATGCGCCGCAGTCGTCAGCCTGACCAGATTGCGGTAGCCTGCTTCGTCCTTGGCCAGAGCGCTCAAATGATGATAGACATCGCGGCCGCCATTGCTGGATTTCTTTTCCAGGCGGCTGCCCGGGGCGACATACAACTCGCAGCCGAGGATCGGTTTGATTCCTTTTTCGCGCGCCGCCTTGTAAAAATCAATCGCCCCGTAGAGCACCCCGTGATCGGTTATGGCCAGCGAGTGAAACTTCAGTTCGTGCGCCTTCTCCATCAACCGGTCCAGGCGGCAGGCCCCATCGAGCAGCGAATACTCGGTGTGCAAATGCAGATGAACAAAATCGGCGTGCGCCATGCCTGTAATTTACCCCCCGCCCGCCATGCTCGGCAAGCCCAACAGACCCGCACTCCACTTTTCAATTTGCGCCCCGCCATCCCCTCGGCGATAATAAAGTGTGCAAATTGTTCCGGCCGGCGAGACTCAAAATGCGGATACCCAATTAAGCTGGCCCTTGCCCCCGTGCCAGTTCGATCTGGCGGAGGACGAGGTTCATGTGTGGTGCGCTTCGTTGCGGCGCGCTGAGGCCGATTATTCGGCCGGCCTGGCGTTGCTGGACGCCGAGGAACGGGCGCGCGCGGCCAGCTTCCATTTCGAGGGCGACCGGAAGCATTTCATCGCGCGGCGGTCGTTGCTGCGCGGCATACTTGGCCGCTACCTGAAGATCGAGCCGTCGCAAATTACGCTGGCGCTTGAAGAGCGGGGCAAACCGCGGCTCGCCGGGCCGGTCGGCGCGCAGCGCCTTCATTTCAACTCCTCGCATTCGCGCAGCGTGGCCTTGTTCGCTGTCTGCCGCTTCGCCCCGCTGGGCGTGGATGTCGAACAACTCCGGCCCATGCCTGAAATGTCCGAAATTGCCGCCACGTTCTGTTCCCCGCCGGAAAATGCCCTTCTTGACGCCGCCCCGCAGGAAAAGAAATTGGCGGTCTTTTTTGACCTTTGGACGCGCAAGGAAGCGTGGCTCAAAGCCACGGGCGAAGGTATTGCGGGCAGTCTGGCCCAGATGGATTGCTCCGTGCCGCCGCCGGGTTGGGCCTTCCTTACCCTTTCCCCGTCGCCCGGTTTTGCCGCCGGCCTGGCCTTTCCTGGCAGCGGCGTCCGGACCCGTTGCTGGCAGTGGCCCGCATAGCCGTTCCTGATCTTAATCCTAATTTCCGTCCCGCCTTTTCACCATTCACTATTCTAACTCCACAATTTTCCTCCTCGTTCCGTCAGGGTGAGCGGACGCGGTAGTAGCGGGTGGGACTGGCGGTCTGCAAGGGTTCGCTGAAATACCAAGAGCCGCTGGCAAGCGTGTTGGTCTGGATCGGAGTCCAAAGGGGGGAAGCCAGATTCGTGCAGGCTTCCACCACGATGGGGATGCCCGCCGTGCCCGTTATGTTGAACCCGAATTGACTGTTCTGCGCGCCGAAGTTGCCATCGCTGGTTTGGATCAGCGGGTTCCAGAGAACAGCGGTAAGGCCCGTATTGGCGTCAAATTCAGCCCACCCAGTCGTCCCAGGCAAATAGTACACCGTCGCGTAAGGATCACCATAAAAGATGGAGTTCATGTTATTACCGGTGGGGGCGTTACCCTCGAAATAGACGTTGGTCAGGCTGGTGGATTCTTGAAATGCCCCGTCCCCAATGAAGTTGACGCTGCCGGGAATCATGATGCGCTTCAGGTTGATGCACGAACTGAAAGCCAGCTCCCCAATGCTCGTGACGCCGCCGGAAATCGCGGCGCTGGTCAGGCCCGTGCATCCGTTAAACGCCGACTGTCCAATGCTGGTGACGCTGCCGGGCATCGTGACACTGGTCAGGAGTGTGCAACCGGAAAATGCGCCGTCCCCGATGCTGGTGACGCCGGCAGGAATCACATAACTGCCACTCAGCCCTTCCGGATACTGGATCAACGTCGCCTGGCTTATGTCGAACAACACTCCACCCACACTGTCATAGACAGGATTGGCAGGATCCACGGTTAGCTCCGTTAGTTCGGCGCAGCCCGAGAACGCACCCTCTCCAATGTTGGTCACCCCGGCGGGAATCGTGACGCTGGTCAGACCGGTGCCCAGGAACGCCGACTGCCCGATGCTTCCTGTGCTCGGCGGAATCGTGACGCTGGTCAGGGCCGTCCAGCCAAATGCCCCCTCTCCAATGCTAACGACGCTGCCGGGAATCGTAACATCGGCCAGACTCCCGCATTCGAAGAATGCCAAGTCGCCGATGCTGATGACGCCGTAGGGTATCGCCACACTGGTCAGACTGCCGCAGTATGCGAATGCATACGTCCCGATGTTCGTGACGCCGGCGGGAATCGCGTAACCGCCGCTCAGCCCGCCCGGATACTGGGTCAACGTCATCGCTGTTACGTCGAACAGAACCCCTGCCACGCTGCTAAAAAACGCATTCGCCGGGTCCACGTTGATTGTCGTCAGCTTGTTGCACGATGAAAACGCATTCGTCCCGATGTTGGTCACACTCGCGCCAATCGTCACGCTCTCCAGGCTCGCGCATCCGTCAAACGCACTATTCCCAATGCTAATGACGCTGCCAGGTATCCCCACACTCATCAGCCCTGTGCATCTATAGAACGCATGGTTGCCGATATTCGTCACGCTGCCGGAAATCGTGACGTTGGTCAGCGTGGACCAGAACTGGAAGGCAAACGCCGCGATGCTGCCCACACCGTCGGCGATTGTGGCGTTTTGCAGCATCGGGCAACCCCAGAACACGCTTTGCGAGTTGACGTTGCCTGGAATTGTGGCGCTGCTCAAGGCCGCGCATCCTCCAAACGCCGAGTCCCCAACGCTGGTTACGCTGGCGGGAATCGTGACGTTGGTCAGGCCCGTGCATCCTTCAAACGCGGAATCCCCAACACTGGCGACGCTGGGGGGGATCGTGGCGCTGGTCAGGCTGGTCCATCCAGCAAATGCGGAGGCCCCGATGTCCGTGACGAAGTTGGAAATGGTGACATCACCTCCGGCCCCGCTATATGCGTTGAGGACGATTGCGTCTCCGTTGGTGGTGTATGCGAATTGCGCCTGCACCACCGCCGGCGCGACCGGCAGCAGCAAAGCCCAAAGGACGGCCCATGTAATCTTCATGTATGAGTGATCCGTAGTTACTCGTCGAGGCTCCGTGTCCCATTTTGAGCCGTCGCGGGCAAAGCAGAATTGTTTTGGTTTTCCCTCACTTCTTTCATTGCCTTCAGAAAGTAACAGATAAACGCGTTGCCGTCAACTTCAAATTCGACAAGAAACTCGACAAGAAAACTCCCAAATCCATCAACCCGGCAGGAAAATAGTACGCAGCTTGCATTTGAAGCCCGGCAACACCGCGCCGCCCGTCAGAACGTCGTCCAGATCAGTCAGCGCTTCAATGCTGTCGGCGGTGTAGATAAGAACTTGTTGCTTTCGCAAATTGATCAGCCAGGCCAGCCGTGTGCCGTGATCGAAATAAAGCTCCAGCTTGCGACTGATCTGCGTCATTCGTTCCGATGGCAATAGCACTTCCACCACCAAATCCGGCGCGCCGGCAAGAAACTTCTCCGGCGCAACCCGCAGTTTTTTCAGCCGCGCTTGGCTCACAAACGAAACATCCGGCGAGAGCACCACGTCGGCGCTGAGACGAAAACCAATGATGGCGTCATAGAACTCACCCAGTTTCCGGGATTTGGCAAAGTTTGCGAGGATCGCGCAGAGGCGCGCGCCAACCTCCCCGTGACAGGCATAGCCCGGATTCCTAAGCAGCTCCCCATCCAGCAATTCATACTTGTATCCGTCCCGTGGAAGGCTTTCCAGTTCCTCGTCCGTCCAAGCCTCTCGTGGAATCGTGGGAGCCATCGTCTGCATGGAAGATGCTCGCGCAAAAAAGCGCTTCTTAGCCTTTTGCCTTTCTGCCGAAGTCTTGCGCGGAAAAGCCCCGCGGTCAAACAGGCCGGTTGACAAAGCGCCGGTGCCGTTCAAACACGCCACGCAACGCCAGCGACGTCTCGTCCTGCATCTGCTGCAACTCCCGGTACATTTTCACGTTCGCGGCGATCGGTCGGGCGGTTTCGGCGCGGTTCAATTGCACAAACTCATCCGTGATGTCGCTGATGGACACCCGTTCGCCGCGCTGCAACCGCCAGCACCAGAGCGCCTGCAAGGCCGCTCCGTAGGCCGCCCCTTCGCTTTCCTTGAGCGTCACCACTTCCGCCTCGAAAACGTCCGCCATGATCTGCCTCCAGAATTTCGATTTCGCCCCGCCGCCGGTCGCGCGGATTTGGCGCGGTTTGGCGCCCAGCTCCCGCAGGCGGCGCAGGCCGTAATTCATCCCCAGCGTCACTCCCTCCATCGCCGCGCGCGCGAAGTGGGCCTTGTCAAAAGTGGCCTTCGTCACCCCGAGCCAGACACCGGTGCCGTCGGGCACATTGGGCGTGCGCTCGCCTTCGAGGTAGGGCAGGAGAAACAAGCCGTCGCAACCCGGCTTGGCCTTGGCGGCTTCGGCGGCAAATTGATCGTGCGTCAAACCGAAATCTTCCCGCACCATTTCCGTGGCCACCGTGACGTTCATCGTGCAGAGCAGAGGCAGCCAGTGGTTGGTGGAATCGCAAAACGCGGCGATTTCCCCGCGCGGATCAATCACCGGTTTGTCGGAGCACGCGTAAATCGTGCCGCTGGTCCCGAAGCTGGCGGTGACAACCCCGGCGCGGGTGTTTCCCGTGCCAATGGCGCCCATCATGTTGTCCCCGCCGCCGGCGCTGACCAGGACGCCAGGCTTGAGTCCCAATTCCTGCGCCGTGGTTTCCTGCAAAACCCCCGCCGGCTGGTCGCTGTGGATCACGGGCGGCAGCGCGCCCGCCAGCCGGGAGTCAATCGCCCCCAATACTTTGGACGACCAATCCCGGGTCCGGACATTCAGAAGCGCCGTGCCGCTGGCGTCGCCGAATTCCATCACGCGCTTGCCCGTCAGCCAGAAATTCAGATAATCGTGCGGCAGCAGCACCGTGGCCAGCCGCGCGAAATTCTTCGGCTCGTGGCGTTTGAGCCAGAGAATCTTCGGCGCGGTAAAACCCGGCAACACCGCGTTGCCCAACTCGGCGATGGCGCCGTCCAGCCCGCCAAGTTTGCGGGTGAGAATATCGCACTCCGGCGTGGTGGTCGTGTCGCACCAAAGTTTGGCCGGACGGATGACCTCTCCGGCTTCGTCCAAAGGAACAAAGCCATGCTGCTGGCCGCTCACCCCGATGGCGGCGACTTCCTCCGGCTTGGCGTTGGCATTTTTGAGGGCGCTTTTGATCGCCTTGGCAGTCGCGTCGCGCCAGGTATGGGGATGCTGCTCCTTGGCGCCCGGCGGCAAACCGGGGATAAGATCAAAGGACTGGGAAGCTTGTCCAAGCACCTTGCCGTTGCGGGCGTCCACAACCAAGACTTTGGTTGACTGTGTGCCGCTGTCAATGCCGAGCAATAGATTTCGCATAATGTGTCTTAAATAATCGGTTTTTCACGATGAAATTCCATTTTATGCAAAAACCTTGCATAAAATCGAATTTCGGATTAACTGTATATTATTATTATGCTAATCGAATTCTCTGTCCAGAACTTTCGTTCATTCAAAGAACGGGCCACCCTGTCTCTTGAAGCGGCCACCGATGATTGGTTGGAGGATGAGTGTGTGGCCACAGTTGGCGGATTGCGCCTTTTGAAAAGCGCCGCGATCTTTGGTGCGAATGCCGGTGGCAAGTCCAATCTTCTTAAGGCGATGGCGGTCTTCCGCGACTTCATCCGAAACTCTTCAAAAGAGACGCAGCAAGGCGAAAAGATCCCCGTCGCGCCATTCCGTCTGCACCTGGACACGGAATCAGCCCCAACGATTTTTGAAGCCCTGTTTCTTCAAAACGGCACGCGCTACCGCTACGGCTTCGGCGCCACCGTTGACCAAGTGACAAGCGAATGGCTCTTCCGCCAGAAAGATTCGACGCGTGAAACGTGTCTATTCACCCGAGAAGGCGCCAAGTTCAAGCTTTCCGCCGAGTTCAAAGAAGGTAAAGGGCTGGAAGAGCGCACCCGCTCCAACGCCCTGTTTCTCTCGGTGGTTGCGCAGTTCAACGGCGCCATCGCCGGTGAAGTCTTCAATTGGTTAACCCGGTTTCGCAACATATCCGGGTTAGACGATGCGGACAACAATGCCGCTACTGCCAAGTGGTTGACAAACAAAGACTATTCTGCGCAAATCAAGGAACTTATGCGCTGGGCCGACGTTGGCATCAAGGATATTCGTGTGTTGGAAATGCCTTCATTTCGTTTTGGAGAAGCTGAAATGAAGTTTGGGGGAGACTCAAAGATTGGGACAAGTTTTTCCATCAAGACTTACCATCAAAAATACAACGCGGAACAAGTGCCAATAGGACAAGTCGAATTCGATTTCCGCGCTGATGAATCCGAGGGCACTCAGAAATTCATAGCCCTTGCTGGCCCATTTCTTGAGGCCTTAATGACGGGATCAGTTCTTTTTGTAGATGAACTTGAGGCACGCCTGCATCCGCTGCTCACTCGCGGACTCATTTCACAGTTTAACAGTTACATCAATGGCCTCGACGGCCAGCTCATCGGCCAGCTCATTTTCGTTAGCCACGATGCGGGCCTGCTTGATCCCAAACGCATCCGCCGCGACCAAGTCTGGTTCGCTGAAAAAGACGACTTCGGCGCATCGCGGCTTCACAGTCTGTCCGAGTTTAAAGTGCGAAAGGAAGCCAAGTTCGACAAAGAATATCTCCTAGGCCAATTTGGCGGCGTCCCGCGGGTAACCAATCTCCAAGACATCACCGTCCATGCGGCCGAATAACAAAAGGCCGTGGGAGCGCCACACACAGCGAGCATCCCGGCAGGGTAATACTGAACGCCGGCGCGTTCTCATCGTTTGTGAGGATAGCAAAAGCTCACGGTTCTATTTTGAAGGCTTTCCTGTTAATCGCGAGCGCGCCGTTGTCAAAGCCGTCGGCACAGGAATGAATACCGACAGCCTTGTCGAAGAAGCCGTTGGCTTGCAAGACCACGCCACAAAGCAAGGTGCGCCTTTCTCACATGTCTGGTGTGTTTTCGACCGCGATGATTTTCCAAAGGGCCAGTACGTTCGGGCCTTTCAACTGGCAAAGAGCCATCGCTTTGAGATCGCCTGGTCCAACGAGGCGTTTGAATTGTGGTATCTCCTTCACTTCCAGTACTGCGATTCCGGGATCAGCCGCACTGAATTTCCGATCCGCCTTACCAAGCACATGGGAATTAAATACGAGAAATCCAACAAGCAGATTTACTCCCGTCTTCGCGAACGCCAAGCTACGGCAATCCGAAATGCCAGGAATCTTTTGAAAGCCTTGCGAGCGCGCGGTGCCCTTCCCGTACAGAATGCCAACCCGTCAACCAACGTCCACCAATTAGTGGAGTTCCTGAACGAGCTTTGCGAGCTTGGCCCGGTGCAATAAACCCGCCTCAATCCTCGTCGCGCAAGGCGAGGCCGCAAAGCGCGCCCAGGGTGACGGCCAGCGAGGCGGCTTCGAGCCATTTGCTAACGAATATAACCGCCCAGATGGATACCCAAATTCCAAAGGCCGCCGCCGCAAACAGGATTAATTCTCCGCGAGTTCGTTCCATAAATAATGCGCAATGTAAGTCAGGATGCGCCGGATTTCAAGCCGGTCTGGCGTGATTTGAGCGCCGTCCAATCCGCAATCCGCAATGTGCCACCCGTTTCTCTTCCTCCCAAATTTGACACCGCCCCGTCCAATCCCTACCTTCCTTCCATGTTCGAACTGTCCGCCCCCTACCAGCCCGCAGGCGACCAGCCCCAGGCCATCGCCAGGCTGGCGGAAGGCGTCCTCGCCGGCGCAAGGCATCAAACCCTTGTCGGCGTCACCGGTTCCGGCAAGACCTTCACCATCGCCAACGTCATCCAAGCTGTCCAAAAACCGACCCTCGTCATCTCCCACAACAAGACCCTTGCCGCCCAGCTCTACGCCGAGTTCAAGAGTTTCTTCCCAAAGAGCGCCGTCGAGTATTTCGTCAGCTACTTCGATTACTACCAGCCCGAAGCCTACATCCCGCGCACCGACACATTCATCGAAAAGGACTCCAGCATCAACGAGGAGATCGAGCGCCTCCGCCTCTCCACCATGAGTTCCGTCCTCACCCGCCGCGATGTCATCGTCGTCGCCAGCGTCTCCTGCATTTACGGCATCAGCAGCAAGGAGGATTACGAGGCCCTCATCGTCCAAATCCGCGCCGGCATGGAGCTTTCCCGCGACCTCTTCCTCTGCCGCCTGGTGGATTTGCAATACACCCGCAACGATGTCGCCTTCGAGCGCGGCCAATTCCGCGTCCGCGGCGATGTCGTGGAACTGCGCCCCGCCGGCAGCGAGGACGGATTGCGCGTGGAGTTCTTCGGCGAGCAAATCGAGCGCATCAGCCGCTTCGAGCCGCTCACCGGCGAGACCACCGAAACCCTCCCCGCCGTCATCGTTTTCCCCGCCAAACAATTCGTCACTCCAAACGACAAAATCAAACGCGCCCTCCTCGCCATTCGCGAGGAAATGGGCGACCGCATCGCCTGGTTCGAGGCCCGCGGCAAACTCATCGAAGCCCAGCGCATCAAAATGCGCACCGAATACGACCTGGAAATGATGGAGGAAATGGGCTTCTGTTCCGGCATCGAAAATTATTCCCGCCATCTCGGCGGACGCCCGCCCGGTTCACGCCCCGGCACGCTCATGGATTTTTTCCCCTCGGATTACCTCCTTGTCATGGACGAATCCCACGCCACCGTCCCCCAAATCGGCGCCATGTACGCCGGCGATTTCTCCCGCAAAACCGTCCTCGTTGACCACGGCTTCCGCCTCCCCAGCGCCCTCGACAACCGCCCGCTCAAGTTCCCCGAATTCCAGGCGCTCCAGGGCCAGACCATTTACCTCAGCGCCACTCCCGCCGAACAGGAACTCGCGTGGTCCCAAGGCCGCATCGTCGAGCAAATCGTCCGCCCCACCGGCCTGATTGACCCCAAGGCCGGCGTCCGTCCCCTCAAAGGCCAGATTGACGACCTCATGGAGGAAGTCCGCGCCCGCGCCGAAAAAAAGGAGCGCACCCTCGTCACCACTCTCACCAAGCGTTCCGCCGAGGAACTCACCGATTACCTGCGCGACCTTGGCATCAACGTTCGCTATTTGCACAGCGAAATTGACGCTATCGAGCGCGTCGAAGTCCTCCGCGCCCTGCGCAAAGGCGACTTCGACGTCCTTATCGGCATCAACCTCCTGCGCGAGGGCCTGGACCTCCCCGAAGTCTCCCTTGTCGCTATTCTTGACGCCGACAAGGAGGGTTACCTTCGCAGCGCCACAAGCCTTATCCAGACCGCCGGCCGCGCCGCCCGCCACATCAACGGCGAAGTCATCCTCTACGCTGACGTGATGACCAAGAGCATCCAGAAATTCCTTGCCGTCACCGAATACCGCCGTCAGAAACAAATCGCCTACAACCAGGAACACCACATCACCCCGCGCAGCGTTACCCGCGCCGTCGAAGACAGCCTGGCCGTGTATCAAACCGACCGCGACAAGGCCGAGATGATCCTGCGCGAAGTCAGCGGCAACCTCGACATCACCCAGACCCTTCAAGATTTGCAGGGCGAAATGCTCGAAGCCGCCAACAACCTCGAATTTGAAAAAGCCGCCCTTCTCCGCGATCAAATCCGCGAACTCAAGCGCGGCCTCGGCGGCGAACCCGTCCCCGCAGGCAAAAGTGCGCACCCCTCCGTCACCTACAAATCCCCCCGCCGCCAAAAATCCCGCCGCGCCTGACCGTCGCTCTAGTCTCCCTTTTCTCACTTATCAACGTTGGCCCCAACATTGGCCGACATAATCGCGCTGGACGGATTGCTAGTGAGACTCTTCCACACCTGTCCCGTCATCGTGTCAATCTTGAAAATGTAATTATCCGTCATGGCCAACTGGAAACGTCCATAATGCGGGCTGTCTGTCGTTGCCGCCGCGATCACAAGCATGATCACAGATCCCATCGTCGCTCCAATCAGCAGGCTCTTTATGTTAATTCTGTTTTGCATAGTTTTTGGGTTTTGATCGGCAAGAGCTGAGACACGCATGGCCAGGGAAGTCAACGGCCAAAGACCACGAACTCATGAAATATGTTGCGCCGCCGGGCCGGAGTAGTAAAAAGGTCTCCATAAAATCTCTATGGATGCCGAATCACCTCCTCCTCCGCCCGATAGCGCATTGTCCGAGCCTTCGTCGCTCTCGGACCGCCTCGCCAACATCATCGCCGCGCCCGGCGAGGTCTTTGAGGAAATCAAGCACGCGCCCGTGCGCGCCTCCAACTGGCTGGTGCCGTTGCTCCTGGCCTGCATCGCCTCGGCTTGTTACATCTGTATCGCGTTCTCGCAGCCGGCCATTTTGCTTGGCCTGCAACAGCAGCGCGACAAGGCGATCCAGAAACAGGTTGCGACCGGCAAAATGACCCAGGCGCAGGCCGACCAGGCTGCGGACATGTATGAGCGATTCCTGACACCGGCCACCACAAAAATGCTGTCGGCTGGCGGGGCCGTCGTGTCGTCCGTGTCCGGCCTTTTTCTGATGGCTCTGGCGATTTGGCTCGCGGTGAAATGTTGCCCCGGGGCCAGCCTGGCGTACATGAAAACGGTCGAAATCTGCGGACTGGCCCTGGTCCTTGACGTGCCGCAAAAAATCCTCCGCAGCTTTCTGGTGCTGTGGAAACAGAACCTGCTCGCCACCGCCAGCCCAACCCTATTCCTCGCCAACCCCAGCGCGGCCAACAAGACGCATCTCCTTTTGTCCCTGCTTGACCTGGGCGATTTTTGGTGGCTGGCCGTTTTGAGCCTCGGCGTGAACAAGGCCGGCTCCATTCGCTACCGGAATGCGGCCTGCATCACCTTTGGCCTCTGGTATGGCTTCCGCATCGCCCTCGTCCTCTTGACCCCGTCCCAGTCCTAACCAGACTTTCATGAGCCAGCCGATTGAGCCAGAGAACCATTGCGCCCACTCCGGCAGCCAGCAATGAACAGGTGTTGGTTTCATCAGGAACGCTGCCACCGGCGCCAGCAGGCTCATAAGACCAAGAGCCGGCGGCGCCGCCACCGGAACCGATAAAATTGGTATATGAGGCGGTGAAGTAGTCACCGCCCGTGTGGATCTCAAACTCTCCCACCCATCCACTCGTGCTATAACTGGCGATGTATTCAGTAACCACAGTTCCCGATGTGAACGGCGTGGGACTGAGAGCGGCATCATAAAAACTAAACGCAGAAACCCCGGTCGCCCCGAGCCCGTCAATCGTGATAGTGCTGCCGTTAAAATCCCCGTCCTGGCCTGCGGTCGCCGTGAATGAGTATGTATCCGTTTGGGCCAATGCGGTGGAACCGCCCACACCGCCCAGTCCGAGGAATAGGCCCGTGACTCCTAGCGCAACCGTGAATCGTGCCATTTTCATATAAGCTAATTGCTGTTTGTTTGTTTCTCTTTCACTTGTTATCAAAGTCATTCTCGAACCGTTCTCACCTATCTTTCCACATCATCCTTTGCTCTGGAGCGGATTTGAGTTGAGCCCATGAGCCAGCACAAAACATGCCCTCCTGTCAACCAAAGACAAGTGATGGGACAAACAGTCATAAGTCGCTGATAATCAATGGTTAACAAATGGGATATGGCAATTAGCATCAGTAATCTCTCTATCATCAAGAATAATAGTGTAAGCAAGTTCGACAAAACTGGTTGGTTTTTCGCGTCAAACCCAAGCCAACACGTTGCCAGCCAATCAGTTATGGAAAAAACGGGCGCATTCCGTAATGAATCCCGACAAACCCCCACCCGTCCACGCTCCAGGCCGGAATGACGAAGGGCCTTGATGAATCGCCCCCCGCTCGCACCCCGTCCTTCGCTTCTTCCCTTGACTATCCGCGCTAACATGCTAATCTTTTCACCGTGAGGGCAAGAAAGGCAGATGCGGACCCCAACGGGACCGCGGCAGGAGGCGCTGGAAACAGCGCCGCATTCGGAGGAACCGCAATGGCCGCGACGTCAACGCCGGCGCAATCCCCAGTTCGTCTAGTCCTCATTCCGCAATACCTGACTAAATTACTCAGCTTTACAATTTCGGCCCTAAAACCGTGTTTTTCTGCGCGCTTCTCTCCTTTTTGCGCGAAATCGTCACAAGTGCCTGGAAATGAACAACTTACACAAAAAAGAGGAGATTTTCCAATCCTGTCCAATCAAGGCTAATCAAGCCTAATCAAGGTATTTTTTGAACCGCAATGCCTTCCAATCCAACAATCCAATACCCGATTATTTCAGTCAGGATTACCCCTTCAGCGGAGGTGGAAATCAGCCGGAGCCGCACCCTGGATGATAGGGCGGTGCTGCCGCGCCGCCCTGATTTTGGGCGAAGCAGCAGCTTCGCCCTACCAAACTGTGGGATAACCGGTTTGGTCACCGCCCTGTGCCTGGCCGCGCTTATGGGACTCGCCCCCCGCGCCTGGGCCGGCGAAAGCGGCCTCAACGTCATCGTCGTCGTCAACCAGAACAGCACCAACTCCCTCCAGCTCGGCAACGATTATTGCCAAAAACGCGGCGTCCCGCCCCAAAACCTCTTCCGCATGACCAATTGGACCGGCGGCTCGATCAATTGGCAGCAGAGCGATTTTCAGAACTTCCTGCTCAATCCCTTGCTTGCCATGATTTCCAGTCGCGGGCTGACAAATCAGGCTGAGATCGTCCTGCTCTCAATGGACATTCCCTATCGCGTCAACAACGGTGCCAGCGCGAACAGCACGACTTCGGCCCTCTTCTACGGTTTCAAGACCAACACCGCCCCTCCGCCCAACCTGCCCGACACCTGCTCCCTCCCCGTTGACTCGATCAACAGCTACGCCTTCACCGAGTTGCCCTTCGCGCTGGCTCACCCGGCAACCGCACCCACCAATGCCTTCCTGGCCGTGATGCTGACAGACACCAGCCTCGCCCAAGCCGAAGCCACGTTGCGACAGGGCCTTGCCGGCGACAGATCCTTCCCGTCGCAAACGGTCTGGCTGGAGAAAACCTCCGACACCGACCGCAACGTCCGCTTCCTTGCCTTTGACAACGCCATTCAAGAGTGCCGCGCGCGGAGCGACATTGCCGTAAAGCGTACCAACTCCGATTCCACCTCGCTCTCGAACTCCCTGGGGCTGGACACCGGCCTGAACAATTTCACGTTGCCAGCAAGCGCTTTTGTCCCTGGCGCGGTGGCGGACAATCTGACATCCTCCGCCGGATATATTCTTGAGGACGCGGGCCAGACGTCGTTGCTGGCCTTCCTGGAGGCGGGCGCGTGCGGCAGTTACGGGACGGTGGTCGAGCCGTGCAATTACCTGCAAAAATTCCCGGACCCAATGGTCTATTTCTACCAGAACCGGGGCTTTTGCCTTGCGGAAGCTTATTATCAAAGTTTGGCCAATCCCTACGAGGGATTGATGGGCGGCGAACCTTTGTCGGCGCCCTTTGCACAGCCCGGCTCGGGCGTCTGGAATTCCCCGGTACCCGGCAGCGTCCTCAGCGGCTTGGCGGCCTTCAATCTCTCCTTCACCGCCGCCGCCGCCGACCTGCCGCTGGCGCAGGCAGACTTGTTTGTGGATGGCGCCTTCGTCCAGACCCTCACCAGCCTGCCGCCCAGCCCCGGCAACATTCTCCACGTCATCATTGGCGGCGTCACGTCCACTTATGCGGTAGCCGGCGGCGATTCGCTGAGTAACGCCGCCTTCGGGCTGGCGTCCGCCATCACCGCGCAGTCAAACGCGACCCAAGTGGTGGCTTATCCCGTAGGCGACCGTTTGCTGCTCCAATCGCAGAACGTGGCCGTGCTCGGCAGCCAGATTCCGGTGCAGGCCGGCGCGGCCATTGGCACGGCGGCGGCCCTGACCTCGTTCGCCACATCGGCGCAGCCGGCTTTTCTGGACAGCACCGCTTACGGCCACCATTTAGTGCAGGCGAGCAACAATCCAAACGTGGGCGACTGGCTGCAAATCACGTTCACCAAGACCAACGGCGCGCAAATCACAGAGGCCGTCACCAACACCCAATCCGGCGCGTCTATCTCCGCTCTCCTCCAGGCCCTAATGAACCAAATCAACGCCGACACCAACGTGCAAACCGCCGACGGCGCGAACGCTTCCGAACTCCTCGAATGGAACACCGGTTCCTACGGCTTCCTCATCAACGCCGCGTCTCCAGGCTGGGCCGCCGCCCAAATCCAGACCCTCTTCACCGGTTCAGCCGATTTGGGCCTGACACCCCCCGCGACCGCCACGCTGGACGACAACGCCGCCGACTTGCAGCCGCGCGCGCATGTGTATCTCAGTTCCGGGGCCACGTCGCTGCCGATGAACTATATGCTTGACACAATCCAATTCGCCGGCGGTTTCCACGACTTGACAGTAGTCGCGTACGAAGGCGACAGCGTCCGCACCCAGACGCGGCTGGAGCAGACCCTCCAATTCAGCAACACCCCGCTCTCCGCCACCTTCGCCTCCCTTGCGCCCGCTGCCAACGGCGACCTCCAGTTTGCCATTGCCGCCAGTGCCCCCAACATCGCCCGGATCGAGTTGTTCAGCACCGGCGGGTGTGTTGCCGTGTCATCCAACCAGCCCGCGGCGCAACTTGCCGCTCCGGCCGCGACCCTCGGTGTGGGACTGCATCCTTTCCGCGCTCTCGTCACAGACAACGCCGGTAACCAGTATCAGACGCCCACGATCTGGGAACAACTGCCCGCGTTGCAATTGAGCGTCATCGGCCCGCCGCAAACGCTGGTCTGGCCGGCGATCACAGGACGGCAATATGAAATTTACGCCGCGAGCAATATTATCGGCCCCTTTCAATGGGCCGGTGGCGTTCTTGCCACCAACACCCAGGCGCAATGGACGATTTCCTCTCCATCCGCCGTCGCGATGTTCTACCGGGTATCCGTTGAACCATAGCAGTATGAAAATCATCCATCTTGTCGCCACAATTCTCTTGGGCTGTTTGGCCGCGCGCCAGAGCGCGGCACAGTCGCAGGTCCAGCCCGGCTTGCTGGATTTCATCGCCGCACACCGCGACCGGCACTTTGACGGCGTGCCGCATGAAGTGCTTGCGTTCTATTATACCTGGTACGGACGCCCGGAACGTCAGAGGCAGTGGGTGCATTGGGGCGGGGAGAACGCGACCAATCATTCAACCCCGGAGACAACGCATTACCCGGCTCTCGGCGCCTACGATTCACAAGACCCGGCCCTCGTGGACGCCCACATCCAGGAGGCGACGGACTGCGGCGTGTCGGGTTTCATCGCCACTTGGTGGGGCAGGGGATCTTACGAAGACCGCAGCTTCCAACTCTTGCTCGCTCGCGCGGAACAGAAGGACTTCAAAACCAGCATCTATTGGGAAGAGGCGCCCGGATCGGGCCGCGAACAAATTGACGGCGCGGTCGCCGACCTGGTCTATGTGCTTTCGCGTTATGGCTCGAACAAGGCATTTCTCAAGGTGGATGGAAAGCCGGTCATATTTGTCTATGGCCGGGTTATGGGCCAGGTGCCGTTGGCCTCGTGGCCAATGATCATCGAGGCCGCGCGCAGCAAGGCTGGGGATTTTCTGCTCATCGCCGACGGTTATCAGCCCGTGTTCGCGCGCCTGTTCGACGGCGTGCATACTTACAACATCTGCGGCGAGGTGAAAGACAAGTCAACCAATGTCCTCCGCGCATGGGCCTCCCGAAATTATGCCGACGCGGTCAGTCTCGCCCGGCAGCACCGGCGGATCAGTTGTGTGACGGTAATTCCCGGCTACGACGACACCAAGATCCGCAAGCCCGGCTTGGCGGCGTCCCGGCAGAACGGCCAAACTTATTCCGTGTTGTGGGAGGAAGCCATTCGCGCCCAGCCGGATTGGGTGTTAATCACTTCATGGAATGAGTGGCACGAAGGTTCCGAAATCGAGCCAAGTTGGGAGGACGCCGATCAATATCTCAAGCTGACCGCCAAGTATGCCCCGGGCTTTTTGGCCGCCAAATCCGCGCATCTGCCTGCGGGCGCTGAACCCGCCACAGCTGCCGCGGCCAATCTCCAGGCTCTTTTCTCCAATCGCACCATCGCTGTACTGCCCGACATTGGAGAGGCGGCGTTTTGGTTGATTGACGCCGGTCTGCATGTCAGGGAATTGTCCTGGGCGGACGTGGCCGATCCTGCGATTTTCAACCCGCGCAATTTTCAATTGGTCTTGCAGACGGACGGCGAACACTACTCGTCCAAAGGCAAGCTTACGGATGATGTCGTGCCCGCACTTCAGCGATACCTCGCACAAGAAGGTTTTCTCATCAGCCTCCCCAATGGTCCTTTCCCATTCTACTACGACACGGCCTCGGACAAGGCGGCGCCCGTGGCTGACCGGGTCGGCCTGCCGGTCAGGCAAGGCTGGGAAAAGCCGCCTGCAGGCGTACAGCTGACATTCCAGTTTGATACAAATGTCCTTTCAGATTTTCCGGCGATGGCCCGGTATCCGTCCGACGGCGACCTGCGCTGGCGTCCGGCTCTCCGTGATGCCGTCAATCCCGGCGATATTTATGTGCCGCTCGCGCGGCTGACTGACGCAAACGGCCGCGGGTACGGCGACGGCATGGCATACATCGAGCATCGCACTCCGCCGCTGCGAGGAGGCCGCAGTCTTTACATTTGGATGCGAATGTCCGACACTGTGGGCAAGGACCGGTTGCTGGAGGATGTGCTCAAGTTTGCGGCCGCAAAAATTGGCATTCCGCCCAAGCCTTGAAATGCGAACCCGCTCACGGCAACGCAACCGGGATGGGACGATGAATCACTTGAATTACTTATGAACAATCAACAGCCAGCCGCCATGCCCGAGGCGTCCGTAAGCACGCTGGATGCGATTTATCATCGCCGGGCCGTGCGTGATTATGCGCCCCAGGCCATCGAGAAAGCCGTCATTCTCGCTTTGCTCGATGCCGCCGTTCACGCCCCCACCGCCATGAAAGCGGAGCCGTGGTCATTTGTAGTCATCCAGGACAAAAATCTGCTGCGACGATTATCGGACAGCGCCAAAGACAAGCTCCGCGGCGATCTGCAGCAGTCCGATTCCATTCGAGCGAAGCAACTGCTTGAATTGGTGAACAAGCCTGAGTTCAATGTGTTTTACAACGCTGGCACGCTCATTGTCATCTGCGGCAAGTCCGAGGGGCCGTATATCACTGCTGATTGCTGGCTCGCGGCTGAAAACCTGATGCTCGCCGCCTATGCGAAGGGATTTGGCACCTGCGTCATCGGCCTGGCAGTCTCGACGCTCAACACGCCGGAGTGGGGAGCGGAACTGAAAATCCCCGCTGGAACGACGGTCGTGGCGCCGATCATTCTGGGTGTGCCCGCCGGCGAAACACCGCCCGTGCCCCGCAAACCACCGGAAGTTGTTGCCTGGATGGGATGACAAGCACCTGCGAGGGAAATTCGGTCAACCGGATCATCATGCAATCCCGCTTGACGTATAATTCATACGTGTGTATTAATGGAGTCGTGAACAGGAAAACCAGGAATCATCCCGCCGACGAGCGGGAGACGGTTGAGCGGCTGCTGGACGCCGCCGAGCGGCTTTTTGGCGAGCTTGGCTACGACGGCGTCGGCATGAGGGCGCTGGCGGAAGAGGCGAAGGTCAACCTGGGCGCGGCGACCTATCACTTTGGGTCGAAGGAGGCACTGTACATTGAAACGTTCATGCGGCGCTTCCGGCCCACCAATGCCGAACGGTTAAGACTGTTACGGGAAGCGCGGACTGAATCTGACGGCAAGCCGCTGGCGGTGGAAAAGATCGTGGATTGCATGGTCAGGCCTCCTTATATGTTGGGGCTGAAACACCCCGATTTCCATGAGCTGCTGGCGCGCAACCTGTTTATGCCACCTCCCTTTTTGCACACCGCGATCCACCGGGAAATGAAGCCGAACCTCGATATTTTCATTCGGGCCCTTCGTCGCTCATTGCCGGAAGTGCCGGAAGATCTGATCCGCTTGCGAACCATGTTCTCGATGGGGGCGCTCCTGATGTTTTCCGTGAAAATGGGCAAAATGCGGGCTGCGCGCAACGCGAAGTTCGATGAGAGCATTCTCAAGGAATTGGTGCGCTTCATTGCGTCAGGATTGCAAGGCACGCCGGCTGTTCCGGCAGAAGACCGTCCGCCCATTTCACGCCTGTCACAACCACCCCGCGGATGAGCAATTTCACCATGTCAAATACCCGGTTATCCATTCTTGCCGCGGTCCTGGCGTTATCAGGCTGCACAATGATTCCCAAATACGAGCGTCCGGCGGCGCCGGTGGCGGCGCGGTATCCGGGGATGACGGAAACAAATGCCGGAGCAGCCGCTTCCGAAATTGCCTGGCAGGATTTCTTTGCGGACGAACGGCTCAAACGACTCATTGGGCTGTCGCTGACGAACAACCCTGACCTCCATGTGGCCGTTCTCAACGTTGAGCAAAGCCGCGCGCAGTATCGCATTACCCGGTCGGCGTCTTTGCCCACTGTGGAAGGCAGCGGCAGTTACACACATTCGAAAGATTCCCTGGCAGGCTTTCCGACAGGGGGGGACGGTTCCGCTGGAGCATCGTCTTTCACCACCACCCTATGGAACGCCAGTCTTGGCACGACCGCGTATGAAGTGGACTTTTTTGGCCGTGTGCGCAGCCTGAACCGGCAGGCATTGGAGAAGTACTTCGCCACCGATGAGGCGCGACGCAGCGCGCAAATTGCCCTGGTTTCCGAGGTCGCGATGCAATACTTCACGCTGCGGCAAATGGAGGAGCAACTGCGGGTTGCCCGGCAGACGCTGGCGGCGGTTCAAGGCTCCTACGATCTCAACAAGGCCACCTTCGAGGCCGGGGCCAGCAGTCAATTGGATCTCAGCACGGCGGAGGGGCAGCTCCAATCGGCGAAGATTGACGTGCTGACCTACGAACGCCAGTTGGCGCAAGCCGAAAACCACCTTGTGTTGCTCATCGGGCAGCCGCTCCCTGCTGAACTGCCGCCGGGGCTGCCCTTCGACAGCACCAATGTCCTGGCCGGAATTCCGGCGGGATTGCCTTCCGAGCTTGTGCAGCGCCGCCCCGACATCCTGGAAGCGGAGCACACCTTGAAAGCCGCGAACGCCAATATCGGTGCCGCCAGGGCGGCTTTCTTTCCCACACTCACCCTGACGGCTTCCGCCGGTACCACCAGTTCCCAACTGGAACAACTGTTCGGATCGGGCACCGGCGTCTGGAGTTTCGCGCCGCAGGTAACGCTGCCCATCTTCACAGGCGGGCAGAGCCGCGCTGAGTTGGATGCAGCTAAAGTCGCCGTCAGCATTGAGGTGGCCGAATATCAGAAAGCCATCCAAACCGCCTTTCGGGAAGTCGCCGACGCGCTCGTTGCCATCAGCACTTACGCCGATCAGGTGCATGCCGAGTCGGTCGCGATCAACGCGGAGCAGGTTAGATATGATCTTTCCAATCTCCGCTATCGCCAGGGCGAAGACACCTACTTGAACGTGCTTCTGGCGCAGCAGGACCTCTACAGCGCCCAACAGGGCATGCTGCAGGCCCAATACAACAAGATAGCCAGCCAGATTTCGCTCTACCAGGCCCTCGGGGGCGGCTGGAAATGATGGCTGGCAACGAAACCACAATCCTTTTGACTTTATGAAATTTGCTTCCATTCCCAGTGTTTTGTTTACAGGCCGCAAAACCAATGCCGTCGCAATGCTGCTTTTCGGACTCGCGCTGGCCGCCGTCACCGGCTGCGGGCACGGCTCGCAAGGCGGCCCTGGCGGCGGACCGCCGGGCGCTGGCGGGCCGCCGGGTGCGGGAATGCCGCCACCCGAAGTTGGCGTGGTGACAGTGGTTCCCGAATCAGTGACGGTCACCACGGAATTGCCGGGGCGTGTCAACGCCATGCGGGTGGCCGAAGTGCGGGCGCGGGCCACAGGCATATTGCTGACGAGGCTGTTCGACGAAGGAGCGGACGTGAAGAGCAATCAGGTGCTGTTTGAAATTGATCCTGCGCCCCTGCAAGCCAGCTATGACAGCGCAAAGGCGATTCTCGCCAAGGCCGAGGCGGCGGTGGAGCAGGCGGATGCCAAGGCGAAACGGAACGAGGCGCTCGTAAAAGTCAACGGCGTCAGCCAGCAGGCCTTCGAAGACGCCAAAGCCGGCGCGCTGCAAAGCGCGGCGGATGTGCTGGCCGCCAAGGCGGCGCTGGAAACGGCGGCTTTGAACTTGGGCTATACCAAGGTGACGGCGCCAATTTCCGGGCGCATCGGCATGGCGCTGGTCACCGAAGGCGCGTTGGCAAGTGCCAGCGATGCCACCAAAATGGCCGTCATCCACCAGCTTGATCCAATCTATGTGGACTTCACCCAGTCCAGTGTGGAAATGCTGAAACTGCGCCGCTCGCTTGAATCGGGAAAGACGCAGGGTGTTTCGGCAAAAGAGGTCAAAATCACGCTGTTGCTGGAGGACGGCACCACCTACAGCAAAACCGGCAGACTGGTTTTTTCCGACATTTCCGTGGACGAAAACACCGGCTCGGTCACTCTGCGGGGCGAATTCACGAATCCTGACAAGATTCTCCTGCCGGGCATGTTTGTCCGGGGACGGGTTGAAGTGGCGGTGGAAGATCAGGCCATCACCGTTCCGCAGCGTGGCGTCATGCGGGATGCCAGCGGCCAGGCCAGCGTGCTGATTGTGGACGCGCAAAATCAGGTTGAGCCGCGCGCCATCCAAACCGGTTCGGTGTCGGGGGACAAATGGACCGTAAGCAGCGGACTCCACGCCGGCGACCGGGTCATTGTCGAAGGGCTTCAGAAGGCGCGCCCTGGAGCGACGGTTGTTGCAGTTCCGTTTCAAGCCGGCAGTGCCGGTGTTTCTCCAGCGTCCGTCAAGTAACATTTCAGTGAGAGGTTAAATAATCATGCCCAAGTTCTTCATAGATCGCCCGGTATTTGCGTGGGTGGTGTCCTTACTGATCATGCTGTCGGGATGTCTCGCGATAACACACCTGCCGGTCGCGCAATATCCCAGTGTCGCGCCGCCGTCGGTTTCGGTTTCCGCCAACTACGCGGGCGCCTCGGCCGAAACCGTCGAGAACACCGTCACCACTCTGTTGGAACAGCAAATGACCGGCATTGACAATCTGCAATACATGATGGGGAGCAGCAGCTCGAGCGGACAATCGCAACTGACGTTGTATTTCAAGCCCGGCACCAACCCTGACACCGCGCAGGTGCAGGTGCAGAACAAGGTGCAACTGGCCACGCCCAGCCTGCCTCAGACCGTGCAGCAGCAGGGCATCACCGTCGCCAAGGCCACGCGCAATTTCATGATGATCATCAGCCTCTCCTGCACCAATGGCAGCATGGATCAATTTGCCGTCGGCAATTTTGTCGCTTCCAGTGTGCTGGATTCCATCCGGCGCGTCCCTGGCGTGGGCGAAGCCGACATGTTCGGCTCGGAATACGCCATGCGCGTCTGGCTGGACCCGGACAAGCTGAACAGTTTCGGACTGACCGCGAACGACGTGACGTCCGCGATCTCGGCGCAGAACAACGATGTCTCTGTCGGCCAGTTGGGCGACCTGCCCGCGGTTGCCGGCCAGCAGCTCAACGTTACCCTCCGCGCGCAAACCACCCTGCGCACGCCTGCTCAATTCGGAGAGATTTTGTTACGGGTCGGCACGGATGGCTCGCGCGTGTTGTTACGGGACGTGGCGCGGGTGGAATTCGGGGGCGAGAGCTACGGCATGGCGGTGCGTGCCGACGGCCAGCCGGGCGTCGGCATTGCCATCAAGCTTTCCCCATCGGCCAATGCTCTCTCCACCGCCGTCGGTGTCAGGGCTAAAATTGCGGAACTCTCCAAGTTTTTCCCGGCGGGCATTCGTGTGGGCTACCCAATGGACAGCTCGACGTTCATCCAAATTTCAATCCGAGAAGTAATCAAGACGCTCGTGATCGCCGTCGTTCTGGTGTTCCTGGTGATGTATTTGTTCCTGCAAAACCTGCGGGCGACGCTGATCCCGACCATCGTCATCCCGGTCGCCTTGCTCGGCACGTTCACCAGCCTGTATGCGTTCGGCTATTCGATCAACGTGTTGACTTTGTTTGGCGTGGTGCTGGCCATCGGCATTCTGGTGGATGACGCCATTGTGGTGATCGAAAACGTCGAGCGCCTCATGCACGACGAAGGCTTGGCGCCGCGCGAAGCCACAGTCAAGGCGATGGAACAAATCACCGGCGCGCTCATCGGCATCACTCTCGTCCTGATAGCGGTGTTCATCCCGATGGCGTTCTTTGGCGGGTCGGTGGGAACGATTTACCGGCAGTTTTCGCTGTCGCTTGTCTCGACGATGATGTTCTCGGTGTTCCTGGCCATGTCGCTCACGCCGGCCCTGTGCGCCACGTTTCTGCAACCGATTGACAAGGGTCACAAGCACGAAAAAGGCGGATTTTTTGGATGGTTTAACCGCAGTTTCGCCGCTGGCACGACCAAGTATCAGGGCTGGGTGGCGAAGTGGCTGAAACGGCCCGTGCGCAGTTTTATTCTCTACGCGGCCATCGTGGCTGCGATGGCGTTCATGTATTTGCGGCTGCCGTCTTCGTTTCTGCCGGAAGAGGACCAGGGTTTTTTCATGACCAGCATCCAGTTGCCGGTGGGAGCCACGGCGGAACGCTCCACCGAGGTATTGAAACAGGTCGAAGCGTTTTATCGCGCGCAGCCGGAAGTGGATACCTTCATGTCCGTGGCCGGGTTTAGTTTCAGCGGCAACGGCCAGAACATGGCCGCCTGCTTCTCCATGCTCAAGGATTGGAGCACGCGATCCGGGAAGGAACATTCGGTGCAAAGCGTCGTGGGCCGCGCCAACGGGGCGTTCTTTCCGATCAAGGATGCCATGATCTTCGCCCTCGTTCCCGCCGCCATTACGGAGTTGAGCATACAATCGGGCTTTGATTTTCAATTGCAGGACCTCGGCGGACTCGGCCATGAAAAGTTCATGGCCGCGCGCGACCAATTGCTCCAGGCCGCCGCCGCCGACCCGCGCCTCTCCGGCGTGCGCAATCAAGGCATGGATGACGAGCCGCAACTCGGCATCGAAGTGGACCATGAAAAAGCCAGCGCGCTCGGAATCACCCTGGGAGACCTGAACACCGCGCTGTCCTCCTGTTTTGGCTCGGCCTATGTCAACAATTTCGTCAACGGCAGCCGCGTCCAGCGCGTCATCGTCCAGCTTGACGCCCCGTTCCGCATGAAGCCCGATGACATCGGCAGGGTCTTTGTCCGCAACAGCGCGGGCACAATGGTTCCGCTCTCGGCGGTGGCGACGTTGAAATGGGGCTACGGCTCGCCGAATTTGCAGCGTTACAATGGTTTTCCCGCCGTGGAAATCGTCGGCACGCCGGCCCCCGGCCACAGTTCCGGCGAGGCGATGCAGGCGATGGAGGAACTGGCCGGGAAGCTGCCCGCCGGCATCGGCTACGAATGGACCGGCCAGTCCTACGAGGAACGGCTCTCCGGCTCGCAGGCACCGCTGCTCTACGCGCTCTCGCTTATCGTCGTCTTCTTGTGCCTTGCCGCTCTTTATGAAAGCTGGTCCATCCCGACGGCGGTTTTGCTGGTCGTGCCGCTGGGCATTGTCGGCGCGCTCGCAGCCACTTCACTGCGGGGACTGTCCAATGACGTTTATTTCAAAGTTGGATTTCTGACTATCATCGGGCTTTCAACCAAAAACGCCATTTTGATCGTCGAGTTTGCCAAGGACGCGCAGGCGCGCGGCCTTGGCCTGATTGAAGCCACACTCGAAGCCGTCCATCTGCGGCTGCGGCCGATCCTGATGACGTCATTCGCCTTCATCCTCGGCGTCACGCCTCTGGCCGTGGCATGGGGCGCCGGTTCGGCCAGCCAGAACGCCATCGGCACCGGCGTAATCGGCGGCATGATTACCGCGACTGTGCTGGCGATTTTTCTCGTCCCGGTATTTTACGTAGTCGTGCGAACAATATTCAAAGGCAGGACCAAACCGGCCTTGTAACGGAGCCGGGTGCCGATTGTGGGCGGTGCGGCCGGAAGCGGCGGCGAGGCGCCCGGGAGCTATCCCAAGCGACGCGGCTGAATTCGCAAGTAATTGATAGTGGGGGATGGGGTGGCCAACGGGATTCGAACCCGCAACAACAAGCTCCACAAGCTTGGACTCTACCAATTGAGCTATAGCCACCAGCCAGCGGCGAAGATAAGTTACGCGGCCGTCAAGTTCAAGCCTGATCCTCCAAAATCATCGGGAATCAAAATTTCTGATTGCGGGGCGGGAGAGGCTCGGTAATAGTAAGTCCCGCCTTATGGCAAGTTTTTCTTAGGTTATCGTTTATGAAATCAAAAAGAACGGACTCTCCGCCCAAAGCAAAGGCTGGAGCCGCCAGGGCCACCGCCTCCACTCCGCCCCCTGCGACCAAACCGCGCAAGAAAGCCCGTTCCGCCGCCGGTTCCCCTGCTGTTGACAAAGTTAAGGCTGCTCCCGCTCCAAAAACGGGCGCGGCCAAAGCCGCCTCCGTTCGAAAGTCCCTGGCCAAAACCGTTCCAAAGTCCCTGGCCAAGGCTGCTCCAAAGACCAGGGCCAACGCCGCTCCTGTTCCGAAAGTCGCACCCAAAGCCGTTCGTGCTCCGGCAACCCCGGTCAAAACCGCCCTCGCTCCAGCGGCTCCGGTCAAACCAGTTCTTGCCTCAGCGGCTCCGGCCAAAGCCGCATCAAAGACCAGCGCCAAGGCTGCTCCTGTTCTGAAAATCGCACCCAAAGCCGTTCCTGCTCCGGCGACCCCGGTCAAAACCGCCCTCGCTCCAGCGGCTCCGGTCAAACCAGTTCTTGCCTCAGTGGCTCCAGCCAAAGCCGCATCAAAGACCAGCGCCAAGGCTGCTCCTGTTCTGAAAATCGCACCCAAAGCCGTTCCTGCTCCGGCGACCCCGGTCAAAACCGCCCCCACTCCAGCGGCTCCGGCCAAACCAGTTCTTGCCTCAGCGGCTCCGGCCAGAGCCGCATCAAAGACCCCGGCTAAAATCGCTCCCGCTCCAATAGCCCGGGTCAAAACCGCGCGTGCAAAACCGGAGCAGCGCCCCGCTCTCCAAGAGATTGCTCCGTCAGCCAAGGTCAGAATCGCGCCGGCTCCCGCCGGTAAACCGAAAGATTCCCCCAGATCCGCTCCTCCGCCGATGCCGTCCATTTTGCTCGAAGGGGACGAACCCCCTCTTGCGCCGGTGGGCGGGCCGGGCCGGCGCTACGTGCTGGGGCCGGTTCCGCCGCCGCTCACTCCCGCGCCCGCCGGTGCCGAGTTGCCCGAATCCTACGGCACGCGGCAATTGCTCCTCACGGCCCGCGATCCACGCTGGCTTTACGCGCACTGGGATTTCTCCGCTTCGCAAGTGAAGGAATACAACGCCCTTTCCGCCGACAAACATCTTCTCCTTCGGCTTTATCGCGACGCGCCCGGCGGCCCGCCCCTGTTGCAGATTCACCTGCATCCCGAATCGCGCCACTGGTTTGTGCCGGCGCCGTATCCAGGCGTCAAATACATGGCCACTTTGGGTTATTTTGACGCCGCGAAAGAATGGGTCGAACTCGCCCGTTCCGCCGCCACCCTGACCCCGCCGGATTCCCCGGCGGAGGATACCGCCGTTCGCTTCGCCACCATTCCGGCCGATGTGCCTTTGGCTCAACTGATTCCGGCGGTCCGTGCCGCATTGCGCCAAAGCGCCCCGCTAGCCGAAGAGGTGAAGCACTTGCTGGAGAAAGGCTTTCCCGGCCTGCCGACGCCGGAGGGAATCACGGGTCCTTGGACACCCGCCCAGGAAAAGTCGCTGGTCGAAGAGATGTCGCAATTGCGCGAGGAAGGCTTTTCCGGCCTGCCGGAGCAGGAGGAGATTGCCGGCCCCTGGACGCCCGCCCAGGAAAAGGCCCTTGCCGAAGTCGTTAGGTTGGACCCCGCGCATCGGGTTTGGATTGGCTCGCTGGAAGTCACCGAGTTAATCCGCCGCCAGCTTGAACACGAAATAGCCTCCATTAATGCGGCGCAATTGAGTCTGCCGTTCCCTCCCGTCCCGGTCGGCGGTGTCTCCAGTCCATCTGCCGGGCCGGAACATCGGCGCGGTTTCTGGTTCAACGTCAACGCCGAATTGATCGTCTATGGTTCCACCGAACCGGATGCCGCCGTCACCATCGGCGGGCGGCCTATTCGGTTGCGGCCGGACGGCAGTTTCAGCTTCCGCTTTGCCCTGCCCGACGGCCAATACGAATTGCCCGTGGCGGCGTCTTCGGCTGACGGCGTGGAAACGCGGGTGGCGGATCTGTCGTTCAGCCGCGCCAGCGAATACCACGGCGAAGTGGCGGCGCATCCCCAGGATGAAACGCTGCAACTGCCCTTGCCAGGTTCCGTGGAGTGAGCCCCTACACCAAAGCAGCTCTTTCCGCCATCCGGCTGATCGCCGCCGGGTTCATCATTTCGAGCCTTGTCTGGTATTGCCCGGATTTGATTGCATGGCTGGCGCAGCATCCCACCGGTCACCTCGTCATGCTCTTTTTCAAGGCCGTGCCGTTCGTGGCCGGCGTGCTCCTCTTTTGGAAAAGCGACGACCTGGCCAAATGGCTGACCAAAGATCTGGACTGAATTTCCAATGCAAGGCCACTTTGTCCTAATGTTGCACGCGCACCTCCCTTTTGTGCGCCACCCGGAACACGAGAAGTTTCTCGAGGAAAACTGGCTCTTTGAGGCCATCACCGAGACTTACATCCCGCTCATCCAAATTATTGACTCCTGGCGCGCCGACCGCATCAACGCCCGCCTCACGATGTCCTTCTCGCCGACGCTTTGCTCGATGCTGCGCGACCCCATGCTTCAAGAGCGTTACTGGCGGCACCTAAACGGCCTGATTGACCTGGCGGAAAAGGAAATCCACCGCACCCATTGGGACCGCGCCTTTCGCGAACTGGCGTGGATGTACCACCACCGCCTGAGTGGCATTCGCGACACTTACGCCGCCGTCGGGCGCCAATTGCTGAAAAAATTGGGCCAATTCCAGGAACAGGGCTTGCTGGAAATCGCCACCTGCGCCGCTACGCACGCGCTCCTCCCGTTGCTGGCCGATGATCCCGCTTCCCTCCGCGCCCAAATCCTGGTCGCGCGCGATGACTACCGGGATTGCTTCGGCCGCGACCCGCAGGGCATCTGGCTTCCTGAATGCGCGTTCGCCGAAGGGGTGGAAAAGGCGCTGTGCGAGGCCAACATCCGCTGGTTCATCACCGACACCCACGGCCTGTTGCAGGCCAGGCCGCAGCCCCGCTACGGGGTCTTTGCGCCCGTCTTCGCGCCCGGCGGCGTCGCGGCATTCGGACGCGATTTCGACTCGTCCAAGCAAGTCTGGAGCAAACACGAAGGCTATCCCGGCGATGGCCGCTATCGCGACTTCTACCGCGACATCGGCTTTGACCTTGATTTCGATTACGTAAAGCCTCATTTGCCCGCGCCGGACACGCGCGGTTTCACCGGGATAAAGTACCACTGCATCACCGGCGCGACCGACCGGAAACAGGTGTACGATCGTGCGGCGGCCCTGCGCGCGGCCGATGAGCACGCCAGTCATTTCCTGCGCTCGCGCATGGCGCAGTTTGAAAAGCTGGGCGCGGTCATGGACCGCCAGCCGATTGTGGTTGCGCCCTATGATGCGGAACTATTCGGCCATTGGTGGTATGAAGGGCCCGAGTTCCTGAATTTCTTCGTGCGCAAGGCTGCTTGCGACCAGACGGTGTTCCGGCTGTCAACACCCGGCGAGTACCTGCGATTGCACCCGACCCATCAGGTGTCCATGCCTGCGGCATCCAGTTGGGGCGAGGAAGGCTATTGGCGCGTCTGGCTCAACGTGAAGAACCAGTGGCTTCAGCCTCATCTCTGTGCCGCGCAAGCGCGCATGGCCGGGCTGGCGCGACAATTCCCCAACGCCGCCGGTCTGCAAGAGCGCGCCCTCAAACAAGCCGCCCGCGAACTCCTGCTTGCCCAATCCAGCGACTGGCCGTTCATCCTCCATACCGGCACCAGCCCCGCTTACGCCGCCGCGCGCTTCAAGGAACACATCCGCTGCTTCCTGGCCCTTCACAACCAGATCACCCGCCAACAAATAGACGAACGCTGGCTTTCCGCCCTTGAGGCGACCGACAACCTTTTCCCGAACGTCAATTATAGATACTGGGCCAGCCCCGGCGCGGGTGCGGGACAAATTTCTTCACGTTAGTCCGGCGCTACCGAGACTGTCCCAAAAGTATTTGACCGGATTTTTTCATGATCCTGCTTTTTTCACGCGGCCCAATTAGGAATCCAGCGGCAGCCGCGCTCTATGGCTCGTCTGGCGGCGTCCTGCATCTGCCGGACTTAAAGAAGGACGGGCGCCAAGAGTATTCCGGGTCTTTCCGCCCGTACCGTCATCGCCCCCGTTGCTTTCGGGCTCGCCGGAGAGCCTTGGCGGCATCTTTTATAGAGTAATCGCAGGTTCAGTGTCGCACAGAGCGAGGCCCATCGGGTTCGCACGGCTTGCAGTTCCCAGACTATCCAGCGTCGAAAACCGTCGTGCTGCTTGATTTGCCCAAGGCGTCGTTGGATCATCTGGCTGCGTTCCTGATAGATCTCCCGCCCGAAAGGGGTTTGCAATTCGGCTCGCATGGCTTGCACCAGCACAGCCCGATTCACCGGGAGTTTTTCAATGATGCGATCCACCTTGTCACGAGCGACCACCACTTTCCATTCCTTACTAAATGGCTTCGTCGCAGCCGATTCCGATGGAAAAACGATGTCTCGCAAGGGTTTGACCAGAATCTCCCGGCACCGTTGATATGCCCAAGGACGCCGGAATTTTCTCCGCATCCCGTCCAAATCCGTGACGCTGCTTGGTTCCTCGCTGTTTTTGGCGGAATGCAAGGCCCAGTTCGGCGTGGTGTTGGTACGTATGATCCAATCTCTTTGGGATTGAAGAACAAGCGGCAGGAGACACCAACCACAACATATTGTGGTTCATAGTTCCCAGGTTAGCGTTTCCGTTCTGCTTCAGGTGACTCCGGGCGAATTCGAGAGGAGTCAATTCCAGCGCGCGCCGCGGACAGCATGGGTCAAACCCGGAAAGCTGAATAATGAATAGAATTCAGACTTCCGGACTTGACCCCTCTGATGATGGACAAATTATTTCGCCAGCTTGGGCAGGAGGCGCTCGGCCAGGTCGCCTGCGCCGTTTTGAAGGGCGGTTTTGGCCGCGACATGCTCGGCCAAATCCACGGCGACGCTGGTCTGGCGGTCCACAGTGATGATGTCTCCGGTCGCGCGGGTGCGCGCCTTGATTTCTATCCGCGCACGGCAGCTTTGCAGATTGCCCTTGCGCATCCCCAATTCGCTAAACGCCTCGCCCGTGATTTCGATGTCCGGCTTGATTGAGGAATTGTCGCCCACCAGCGTGAAGCCGCACTGTTGCAGAATCAGCGACAGTTCGGTTTGCGCCGCGGGATCAATGACACGCTGGCCGATATGCATCTCGGGGATTTTCACCGAGACGGAGGGCAGTTTCTTGTCGGAAAACTGCCTCTTGATTTTTGCGACCCGGTCTTCATGCGTCTCGACTTTGGCAACCAGCGTGTCGCTCTGCTTCATCACGGCGTCGGCAATGTGCTTCCCAAATCCCGAAATCACATCGCTCAAGTCCTTGCCGGACTTACTGTTGGTCATCTCGCCATAGACCAGGCCGGTTTCCGTGCCGATGATCTTGGCAACGAAGGTAAGATCGTTGTCAATCTTCATGACGCGCCCGGTGACGAGGACTTTGGCGCCGGTCAAATTGCCGACCTTGGCAGCGCTCTCGGGGCTGACCGTGCCGGAAAGGCCAAGCTCCTGTTCGCCAAGGACTTTCCCCAGTTCCCCGCGCTCGACGGTGATGAACCTCGAATCGGAGGAAAGGACGGCGGTGAGGATAGAGGACACTTTCGGGCCGAGGTCGCGCACGGCTTCGTCCTTTGATTCAAAATCGAATACTGCGACGGTGAGAACATCCCCAGCCAGAGCGCGGGCAATTCCGCCGTCGAGCAACAGGGAGGCGAGAGCCAGGGTCAATTTATGTTTCATATTTTGCATGTGGTTTATGGGTATGGAGACAATTCAGGCAGAGTCGGCGGACGCGGATGGAGCGCCTGCCGGCAAAAGAAAATCAAGTTAAGCTGCGACCGTGGATTACGGGGGCAAATCGGCCGCCAGTTCCGGGTGAACCATCACCACGGCATTCGTGTTTTCCGGCACCATAAAGAAAGACGGCCAGAGTTCGTCCCGCTTTGGCGACGGCGATTGAAGTCAAACCACCGGAGTTCCTTTTTAGGCAAGCTTGGCGATGCGATCCGTCAGCCCGCGCCATTCCGGGTCGTCGGGGCCGCTCGGCCCCACCAGCGCTAGCTTTCCGTGGAAGGAATCCATCTCGGTTTCCGCCAAATCCACAAAATGGATTGCCGCCTGTTTCAAGGCCGGTTTGAGTTGGTTGTGGGAATCGAGCACGCCGAGATTACTTCGTTTTCGTCCAACATCAGCTTCAACTCATGCAGCAAATTGGTCGGATAAACCAGCACTTCCGTCCGGCCGATGACGTGATTGGTGCCTTCGACCCACTGGACGATGAATTTCGTCTCTGCCTTCACTGGGGGAAAATCCAGTCGCGCGGACTCCAGAACGGTTTGCTGCGGTAGCACCCGGAGGAATTTCCACTGCCGGTCGTCCAACGGGGCCGCCGTCGCGGAACTGGCCTTCGAGACAACGATGCGAACATCGCGCCCATAGTCCTGTCCGCCCGGATTGTGAAAGGTCGCGGCAATGCTTCTCGCCTCCCCGAAGAAGACACATTGGGGCGCGGCATTGGTGACGAGTTCAATTTGAGCTTGAGCGATGCCGCCCAACGAACAGGCCTCCACCAACAGAGTTCTGATGTCCGTAAATCTCATTTTCACCCAATGAGACGATTCCCAAAGCCAATTCCTTTGATGATTTTCCGGATCTTAGCCACAGCGGGCGTTTAGCCCCGCTGGTTTGAGATGGAGAAGTCCCGGCCCGGTTGAATTTCCGTGCCGCAGTTTCAGCCTGGCGTGAGCTGGCCGCGATACTCGGTGGGTGAAAGGCCGGTGAATTTCTTGAAGACCCGGTTGAAATGTGTCAGGGACTGAAACCCGACTTCGTAAGCGATCTCGCTGATGCGCAGGTTGGGATTGAGAAGAAGATTGCGGGCCTTTTCGACGCGGACGCGCGACACGTATTCTGTGAAATTCAGGCCGGTCGCCTTCTTGAACATCTTGCAAAAGTGGAAGGTGCTGGTATTGACGGCCTTGGCAACCTGGCCCAAGGAAAGATCTTCGGCCTGATTCTCAACAATGAACTCCTTGGCCCGCCGGATGACGGGCGACTCGCTGTTTTCGCGGTGAACCACGATGCGGTTGCTCACCACCGAAATGTGCTCGGCGAAGATGCCGAGCAGCTTGACCATCGCCTCGTACTGTTTGGCGGACAAAACCCGGGTCGCCATATAGACGCTTTGCAGCTTCTCGCGGTTGAACTCCACGCCCCAGTCGGCGAGGAGCCGCGCCGCGCGCTCGATTTGGGAAGGGGTGGGGTTTTTCCGCAGCACCTGGCCGGTCTGAAGATAGCCGATCAACTGTTCCCCCAAACGAACCGGCACCGCCGTGTCCACCAATCCCAACTGGCATGTCACCGTCGCCGGTTCGAACCGGGCGCCTTCCGAGAGTTGTTGCTGAATTTGGAGGCACGATGCGCAAGACCGGCTCTTTTCGGCCACCATGGCGCAGAGGGGGTTCTCCTGCCGTTTGCCGTGGTGCGGCAACTGCCACGATTCCACCGGACGGAGCGAGACGGGCAGGCCGGTAATTTCGCTGAATGCCTTCTCGTAATCCTGAAAGATCTTTGAGTTAAGCAAGCTCTCTATTAACCCCTTGTTGTCCTGCCGGGTCATCTGCTTGTCGCTGGCAGACTGCACAGAATTTGTTGTCATCAGAGCAAATTAACACCGATATAGGCCGCCGGCAATGAGGTTTTCACCGAGACTCATATACGGACAATTAACTATTATACATAGGCAATTGTCCTAGTCAGGAGATCTGGGGTGGAGAGTGTTTTTCTCTTGTTTCCTTGTTCAGAGTATTTACACTTTGCGACAGTTCCGTTGAAAGGACTCCGTTAACCGTCAAAAAACATGAGTAATCAGGAGGCATTTCGCGCGCCCCTTCACCCACTCGACACCGAGAAACAGACTTACGGGTGTCGCAATCCCAATCCCGATATCTGTCCGACGAGGGACAAGCCCGGAATTTGCTCGCGCATGAGGGACGACCATATTTGCTGGTCGCCCCCGGTGATATGGCAGAAGCAATTCAAGAAGCGGAAGGCCAAATGAACGTGCGACCGTGAAGCGCGAACCTGGCGCAGTATCAGAAAACCTCGGCCCGCAACCCTGTTTGCGCCTTGATCCGCTGGCTGATGTGCGACAGCGCTTTGAGCGGCAGATGCCCGCAATCGGGATGCGCCGTAGGCCGGGTCGCCGAATAAATTTGCACCAGCGAGATGCGCGCCCCCCCGTCCTTCAACTCGCCCAGGCGCAGAATATACTCCTCAATCTCCTGCGCGGACGGTTCTTCGCCCAGGACGCTGGGGAACAGGCTCTGAACGACGACGGGCCGCTGCCGGGCGACCAGCAGGATGTTCTCCATGACCTTTTCGAGGTGCGCTTCGCCGCGGTTGACCTGGTTCATGTAATCCTGCGTGCCGGCGTCCAGCTTGACCCAGATCTCATCGTCGTGCGTGAAGTACTTCAGGCTGTCCTGCACGGGTGGCAAATCCAGCCCGGTCCCGTTGGTGATCAGCGCCAGTTTGAAAAACGAATGGGGGCTGCGCGCCCGCACATGCACCACCACTTGGACCGCCTCCGCGAAATTCGGACACAGCGTGGGTTCCCCATCGCCGCTCAGGGCCACATGGCGCAATTGCAGCAACTCGTCGCTCAACCCGCGATAGACGGCATGCTCCCGTATCCTCCCCGTCCTCACCAGGAAAAGCGTCTTGTCCAGTTCCTCCGCCATCACCGCCACATCCAACACCCGCTCCGCGGCGGGCAATTTCCGGTCAACCTCGCAATACAGGCAGTCATAATCGCAACGCCGGTCCGGGTTCATATTGATGCCGATGGACAAGCCACGCGCCCGCGGCGACACCACCGTATAGACAAAGCGGTTGTCGAAAAAATTGCGCGGGCAGCCGAAGGCGGTTGCGGCCGGAACGGCGCGGGTCTTTTCGGCCCGCTCAATGACAGAAGTCGCGGGGGGCACGACATTTGCCTTTCGGTTCAGGTCTTCCATAGCCTCATGGCGGCTGACAAGGCGCGCAGCGGACTGGACTGCCCGATAACGCCCGCGCTGCTTCGATTCCGCGACACCAGCCCGCGCGGAAGATGTTTAGATAAACTGATTCTCATCTTTTCATTCTTAATCTATCCGCAGGGTCCCTGAGCGACTACCCTCCCATTGGCAAAAACCGGCTATTATTTGCTGGACGCAGGGCAGGGGATTATTATCAAAAAAGCGCCCTTTACTATTGTTTGCCGTTGGTTTATTGGTATTGTCAGAAAGATAATTTATGAACACATCTCTTGCAATCTTGGGAATGGGCGGAGGCGAAATGGTCCTCGTTTTTGCCGTCATTCTGGTACTCTTTGGCGCCAAGAAAATCCCGGAGTTTGCCAAGGGTCTTGGCCAGGGCATCAGGGAGTTCAAAAAAGCGTCGCGCGAGGTCACTGATGAAATCAACAATGCCGTCACCGAAACGCCTTCTGCTCCTCCTGCCAAGCCGCAGCCCTCAGCCGCGCCGGCGGCCGATCCCAATACCCACGCTACTGTCCCCAAATCCTAGTTTCACGCGGTGACCATTACTCATGGCCGAACGCACTGAGGATAACAGGACCGAGGACGAGGAGGAGGGCGGCGGTGCCGTTAAGACCTTTCTCGAACATCTCGAAGACCTCCGTTGGATGCTGATTAAGAGCGCCGCCGCGACGCTCGTGGCCATGACGGTGTGCCTTTTTAACGTCAAGCCCCTGGTGGCCATTCTCAAATGGCCCATGGACCGGGCCGCCAAACGCCACATTTTTTTGATGCCGGAGGCCACCAATCAACTGGTCACCTTTCTAATCGGGAACATGCGGTATTCCGGCATTGATCTGGGAACCAACCGCGTTGGCGCGCTGGATCTTGGCACCAATCAGCACACGACCGTCGCATTGGATTTCACGAATTTGGGCGACCGGCAAGTGGTGACCTGGCAGGTGATTCCCACGCCGGAGGAGGGAGCGGTGTCCAGCAGCCCGGACCTGGTTTTCCTGGACCCCTCCGAGCCGTTCCTCTTCTGGATGCGCATTTCGTTCTTTGCCGGACTGCTCCTGGCCTCGCCTTTCGTGCTTTACTACATCGGGCAATTCCTCATGCCCGCCTTGAAGATCCGGGAAAAGAAGTACTTTCTGCGCGCCTTCGGCGTGGGGGTCGGCCTGTTCTTCCTCGGCGTTTCCGTCGCCTACTTTGTCGTCATGCCGCCGGCGCTTAAATTCGCCGAGCAATTCTCCGTCTTCATGGGACTCAAAGTGCCCATTTGGAACTTCTCCGCGTACTCCAGCTTTCTGGTCAAATTCATGCTCGGCATGGGGCTGGGTTTTGAATTGCCGGTCGTCCTGCTCGCGCTGGTCAAGATCGGCATTCTGGATTACCAGAAGCTGGTTGGCCTGCGCCGTTACGTGATCGTCGGCAATTTGATTCTTGGCGCTTTGCTCACCACGCCGGAGGTTTTTACACAGGTGGTGATGGCGATTGCCCTGCAATTCCTTTTCGAGGTCAGCGTCTGGATTGCCTGGTATTGGGAACGCCAGGAAAAAAAAGCAGAAAAAAGCTAGACAATTCCCGGCAGGTGTGTATTTTGACAGAAAGAGTGTTTGCTTATGCATAAAATATCAGCCTCTATTATTCCCTTCATGGGCGCAGTACTTCTATTGTCCGGTTGCGTCGGCCCGGAACAAAAACTCGGCCGCGGCGTCAATAATATGACCGAAGCCGTGCGCCTGGGCGAAGTGCGCCGTTCCATCGAACAGTCCACCATCCTTGAGGACCGCGACCTGGGGTTCACCACCGGCCTGTTCCGCGGACTTAACCTCACCGTGGCGCGCACTGCCGTCGGATTTTGCGAAGTGGCGACCTTCCCCATCCCCAATCATTACCCCATGAACTATGGCCCGATCTACACCAACGTGTTGTCGGAAAACCCCGTTTATCCAGATTCCTACAAGCCAAATCACCTGGCCGACGAGGCGACTTCCCCCGACAGCGCTTTGGGATTCAGCGGCGGGGATATTATTCCGTTTATCCCGGGCAGCCGTTTCCACATTTTCGACCAATAACCGGGCCACTCGCAACAGCCGGATGAAGCAGCGGGCAGCCTGGCTGCGCGCCGCCGTTTTCCATGCCCCTTGACAAGCAATCATTCTGCAAGGTCAACCTCCTCCTCAACATCCTGGGAAAACGTCCCGACGGCTTCCATGAGCTGGAGACCGTCCTGCATCCGGTCAAACTCCACGATTGCCTCTCCTTCGAGCGCCGCGGGGCAAGCCTGTGTCTCAAGTGCAGCGACCCTCTTTTGCCCACGAACGCCAAGAACCTCGTTTTTGCCGCCGCCGAGCAATTTCTCAAAACCGCCGGCATCCGCGAAGGCGTCCTCATTCACCTGGAGAAGAGAATCCCCATCGCAGCAGGTTTGGGAGGCGGCAGCGGCAACGCTGCCACAACCCTTCTGGCCATGAACGAACTCTTCGGCCAGCCCCTCAGCCGCGAGCGCCTGCTGCAACTGGCTGCATCCCTCGGGTCTGACGTGCCCTTCTTCCTGCAAAGCCGTCCTGCGCTGGCCACGGGCCGCGGCGAACTCATTACACCCCTTGATTTCTTTCCCGCCCTGGCGGACGCCTGGATGCTGCTGGTCCATCCCGGCTTTGGCATCTCCACCCCGTGGGCCTACGAACAACTGGCCCGCCATCCGGAGGCACTCCACGGAAAACCCGGCCGCGCCCGACGCCTGATTACCCTTCTGCAAACCGCCTCCCTGTCCGCCGCCGCGGTGGAATTCTACAACTCCCTCGAAGCGCCCGCCCTGCTGAAATATCCGCTGCTTCAACTCTTCCAGGAATTCTTCCGCGAACACGGCGCCGCCGCCGCCCTGATGTCCGGCAGCGGCTCCTCCACATTCGCCCTGACCGGTTCCCGCGCCGCCGCCGAGACCCTCCTCGAAAAGTTCCAGGCCAAATTCGGCCCCGACTTCTGGACCGCCCTCGTAAAACTCTCCTGACAGCCAGGCGCATCTTGCAATCACCACCACGTGATTTGCGCCGCCGAACCGCGTCTCCTCCCTCTCCTCCACACACTTGTGGAGGAGAGGGCCGGGGAGAGGAGGCTCTTATGGTGGTGTTGTCGAGATGCGCCCCTGACAGCAGGGTCTTTTGTTTTGAAGGATTCATGAGCGAAGAAGCGCGAGGCATTGGCCGGGGCGGGAATGGAGTTGTTCCTGGATCTGTGGCAGCGACTGGGCCTGGAACTGATCCGCCAGGACTGCCAG
>Ga0302320_10002084_pt1 | contig 47616 bp, 36 predicted proteins | sample Bog_T0_3_FD_202130 | JGI IMG/M metagenome (GOLD analysis project Ga0302320, IMG submission 202130) | Peat permafrost microbial communities from Stordalen Mire near Abisko, Sweden - Bog_T0_3 | ecosystem: Environmental > Terrestrial > Soil > Wetlands > Peat | place: Sweden: Abisko, Stordalen Mire... | reverse complement strand
ACGTTCCCGTGGTCTCATCTTCGCGATGCACCAGTGCCACGGCCTGTCCGTCCTGGGAGAGGAACCCGCCGTTTGAAACGTTCACTAACTGGAGCTTGGCCGGATCGTAATTCATCTGCACCGGCACCGAGTAAACATTCTGCGCGCCGGAAATCAGCAGGTTCACCACAAACGTGTTGCCCTTCACCGCCGTGATCTGCCCCGGATCAAACAGGAAGTTCGCCGATCCCTGCGCCGCCGGATTCGCCAACGGGTTGGCCAACGATTGGTTCGGAGTCTGATTTGCCGGAACCTGACTCGTGGGAGCTTGTACCGCCGGGGCAAGCGTTGCCGCAGGGTGGCTGACGTGCCGCAGTTCAATGGTGTTCGCCGTCCCAATATCAATTTGCCGCTGGTTCAACTCGCTGACCATGGTTCCGCGAACCACGTGCGGAGTGATCACGAACACCGTCTCGTCTTCCGAATGGTCTTGCGTGGTCTGCCCAAACAGGTATCTCAAGATTGGAATCTGCGCCAGCCCCGGAATCCCCGCCAGAGACTTGGTTTGGGAATCGTCCATGATTCCGCCAATCAAGCTCGATTCCCCATCCCTCAACCGAATTTCGTGCTCGATTTTCTTCTGCCCAATGATGGGCTGGCTGATGCCGCCGATGCTCGATTGACCCACCACCGAAGAGATCTCCATCGAGATCTTCAGCGTGACTTCCCGGTCCCCGTGCACGTGCGGCGTGACGTCGATGTTCACGCCCACGTCGAGGTATTGAAACTGCGTATTTACCAGCGGGTTAATACCCACACCGCCGATTCCCGGCTGGAACGATCCCGTAGCCACCGGCACGCGTTCGCCGATCTTCAGCGTAGCCTTCTGATTATCGAGCGCACGAACCTGCGGATTCTGCAACATCTTCGTGTCGCTGTCGCCCATCACTGCCGACAAGTTGGCGGAAGGAATCGTTACTTGAAAATCGGTTGCGTTCAGGTTGCCGAGGGTGTTCAGTTCCAGTCCGCCGCTCGAACTGCTGCCAGTTGTTCCCGTGGTCGTCCCCGTGGTGGATGTCGTGGTGTTGATATTGCTTTGCAAGGCGACCGTCGCGCTCGTCGGCCAGTTCATTCCCAGGGTGCGCGATTTATCTTTGCTGATCTGCAGCACCGCAATGTCGACGATCACTTCCGGACGCGCTTTATCCAGATCCTCCACCAGCTTTTCCGCCAGCGCGATCTGGTCGGGTGTGCCTCGCACCACCAGCGCGTTCTGCGAGAGCAACTGCTGCACCCGCTGCACATCCAGCACGGCGCGGATCGCGTTCACCACATCCTGCAACTCGGTAGGCTGCGACAGGTTCGTCAGATAAAACGTCTTCAGGACGCTTTGCTCCAACTCCTTGCGCTTGGCGACATTATCCTGCGCCACGAAAATCGTATTCCCCGTCACCGGACGCCAGAAGGTTTTCGATTCCAGCGCCGTAATCTGTAGCGCGTCTTCCAACGTTACTCCGTTCAGCTCGACCTTAATGCGCCGCGAAGTATAGTCCGGGTCAAACAGCACGTTGATCCCGGCCAACTGCCCGATCGTCTGATAAATAACCTTGGAATCCTCGGTGAGTTTCACGGTGATGGGAACGTTCGAGATGGGAGCGAGTTCTACCGGTCCACCCGCTTCCTTGATCTTCCGTTCCAAACTGCTGGGCGGACCAGCCGCTTGCGGCGGAGGATTTTCCTTATCGCTAATCATTTGCAGCGTGCGCTTCAACTCCTGCTGCGCAATGAACAGCGAAGGATCGATTTGCAGAGCCTTTTGGAATTCCACCACTGCGTCCTGCAGCTTGCCCTCATCGCGAATCACCTGAGCGTGATGGACAATCGACAACGCAGCTTTCGAACGCATCCGTTCGAACGACGTACGATAGCGCAGGTCTCTCGGCTTCAGGTCGTAAGCCTGCTTGTAGAGATCGTAGGCGGCTTCGTAATTCTGCCGCGCCTCGGCGTCCTGGCCCTTTTCGTAAATAGTCTTGGCCTTATCGGCGATGGCAGGCAGTATGGCTAGCAAAACCAGCAGCCCTACGGCCGCAGGCATCAGACGTCTCATTCGTCAGTCCTCGTCTAAAAGTCTTCGCCGGAAAGTCTTCGCCGGACAACCCATTCTTACGCCCTCGGCCCGTGAACCCAGGACTCAATCGACGCAGATACGGAGTACTTTGCTGCGATTATAGCATCGCCCTTCCTTACTCCCCATCTGATTGCACCCACGGCAGTTACACTCTTTAGTCTTAGTCCTACCGGCGGAATGCCGACTTCGGACCTCAGCCGTCGGACCTCCGACATTCCGTGATGTCCGAGGTCTGAGGTCCGACGCCTCCTTGCTGCTAAGATGAAACCGAAGCCGAAGCTAACCCATGCCCCGCCAATCCACCCACGAAACGAAACCAAAGCCGGAGAAAGCTCCGCGCCGCGAGCCTACGGCATCCGGCCAGCGGGATGCCGCCGTTAATAGGATCGCTTCACATAACTACTTCTTGCTGGAAAAATTTGAGTGTGGCGTGGTTCTTACCGGAACCGAGGCCAAATCCGTCCGCGGCGGCCTGGCCAACCTCAAAGATTCCTACGGCCTGGTCAAGGACGGAGAACTCTGGCTCCTCAACGCCCACATCGGCCCCTACGAACACGGCAACATGAACAACCACGCCCCCCTGCGCACCCGCAAACTGTTAATGCACAAAGAAGAGATCCGCAAGCTGATCGGCAAAACCCAGCAAAAAGGCCTGACCCTAATCCCCGTCCGCATGTACTTCAAGAACGGCAAAGTAAAAGTCGAACTAGCCCTGGCCAAAGGCAAGCAGCTCTGGGACAAACGCGAAACCGAACGCCGCCGCACCGCCGACAAAGAAGCCCGAGAAGCCATCGGCCGCAGCCGGAAGGCTTAGGCGATCCTTCAAGAATTGTCATCCTGAGCGAAGGAGCGCGATTCGCTTTTCGAATCGCACTCCGCAGTCGAAGGATCCCTACCCTCCCACGGCTTCTTAAGACCCGGAAAGGAGCTCTCTCGCGCCACCGCCCTGAGCGAAGTCGAAGGGAATCTGCTGTCAGCTCGCAGTGCCGAATCACCCGCCCAAGAAATTCGCCGTTGTTCCCAACCCTGCAGGGCGGCGTATGATGGGCGTCGATTCAAGTCAACGCAATGGGATACCCGGAACATTTCGCAAGACTGAGGGAGGGGGTAACCGAAGTAATTGAGGGATCAGATAACCAATCCGTATTTTTACTTGTTCTCTGGGAGCATCCTTTTTGCTCTGGGCGTGTATTGGACGTTTCTCGGGAAGGCGTATTACCGTGGATGGAATTACCGGGCCAAAGATCCGTTTACCTTTTGGTGGATTGTCGCATGCTATTTTGTCCTCGGTGTTTTAGCGATTGGACATAGTCTCCAGACCTTCGGACTGATCTGATCGCGAGATTTCGCCCGCTTTTACCGAGTATTTGTTGCAAGGTTTGTCAAAGGCATAATTCCATTTATCCAGACCAGGTCCAGATCGCACCCTTTATTTCATTGATTCCAGACATCTTACTCGATCACAACCGACCCGAGGCCATCCCATCAAAACCGCCAACCTCAAGTCCGACATGCCGCAAGTCCACGAAGCTCTGCAGCGCCTCGACCGCGAGTTGGTCCTCGCTCGCCAGGACAAAGCGACGCTCCTGAAGCTGATCCACGGCTACGGCTCGACCGGCGCTGGCGGCGACATTCGCATCGCCGTGCAAAAGCGGCTGCTGGAGATGATTCAGAATGGTCAGATTCGCGGCTGCATCTTCGGCGAGAACTGGTCGAAGTCCGACGACGCAGCCTGGAAACTTCTGCAATCGCACCCCGACCTCAAGAACGACTCCGACCTCGGCCGCCGCAATCAGGGCATCACAGTCGTCTTACTCTAGGGACATCCAGCCGCATGAGTCAGCGGGAACGAATGCGGCGAACGCCTTTTACTTGGATTGCTGCCCGTCAGCCGTCTCTTCCTGCTGCTCGGCCTTTTGCCAACTGGAGTTTGGGTTGTACTCCTTCATCGTTTTGGCGACAACCTCGGTCTTTTCTCCGAGATCCTTCTGATACACTTCGCCGTCCTCGTTAACGATGAACGTCATCACACCGGACGAACGGTATTCCGCCGGATAGGCCACGAAGGCGAACCCTCGGGTCATTTTGCCGTTTACGATGTACTTCTTCGCTCCGCCCTGGCCATTTTTCCCCTGGCGCGTCAGGACGAGGTAATAGTAGCCGCGATAAGGAGTGGGAGAGCCGTCCTGGTTCTTGGCGTAGCCCTTGGCCACGGCCGATGCCACGAGCGGCCCGATGGGACTCTGGGGTTCGCCCTCGCCGGCTTTCCAGTAAAGGCCATTGTGCTGCCCTTCATCACTGAAGATTGTCTGAGCGTACTCGTTGTGCTGTGCGGAATAGTATTCCTTTTGCGCCGCCACCAGTTCCTGGCAAACGCGAATGGTCGCCATTTCATTCTCGCCAATTCGCCGGTACAGAATTTCTCTCTTGCCCGCCTCGGTATCGAAGTACCATGAATTGCCTTTGGTCACCAACGGTATGGGGGTGGGCCAATTCTGCGCGCCGATATACAGAGTGGTGGTTCCATCCGGTTCTTTCACCAGACGGTGCATTTCCTGATATCTCTGTACGAAATTGGCGCGGCTCTGGGCGTCCTCGGCTTCGTCTCCCGAAGAAACGATCTGCTTGCCGTCAGGTCCGAGGATATCGAGCATCGCCTTTTCGTCGTTATCCTGCGCAGCCGCGACCAGTGCGTGGCTCGCGTCCTCCGGCGATGAAAAGGTTCTCTGGCCCGATTGCTGCGCCATCGAACGCATGGAAAGACACCCCACCAAAAGGACCGTGACCGCGGCCAGTTTAGGAAGATGGGCGCAATGCAATTTGTCCAGGTTCAGCTTTGTTCGCCGCATATGAATTCTCTCCATTTCTAAATTTGTGCAGACCACCAGCCCGGAACGTGACTTCTCAACTACCGACGTCCGCCACCACCGCCATGCGATGCTCCGCCGCCTCCTCCGCGCGAAGCTCCGGCACCCATGCTGGCGCTTCCGCGGGAGGCCGAACTCCTGGCCTGTCCGCCACCTTTGTAGCCGCTGAAGGCTCCCGAGCGGACGCCGCTCTGGCCGCGGGGAGCGGCGTAGCCTCGAGCCGCCTGCCTGTTTCCGTTGAAAGCGCCGGAACGTGCGTTCGCTCCGCCGCGCTCGCCGTTCGCTCCGCGTTGAACGTTGTTCGCTACGCCCCGCGCGCCTCCTCCGCGGTAGTAGCTGCCCCGGTTGTAAAACGTGTTGCTGCGGGAGTAATACCGGCCGCCGCCGTACATTCCGTATCCCCCGCGCCAATTGAATCCCCAATGATTCCAGCCCCATCCAAAACCGCCGTACCAACCGATGCCGAAGCCGAGTCCGAAGTTGAGGTATGGACCGCCGTACCAGATTCCGGGATAGGGATACCATCCTGGCCACGCCATTACCGGCCCTCCGTAAACGCCCCACGGATTGTAGGCGGGGATGTAAACCTCATCGGAGCTGGCAGGCTCAATGTCGATGTTGGAGTCTTGTGTGGTGACAGTTTGCTGCGGCGTGGTCTTTAGATTGCCAGCCTCCTGCGCCCGCCGGCGCATGATCTGTACCGCAGCCATTACATCGGATTGCTGATTGTAGTAGGCGTCTCCTAAAGACGAAGTCCAGGAAAGGTTCTTGTCCATATTTCCCAGGACGGCTGGAAAAGCAGCGAGCGCCTTGACGCTCGGGTCCCAGGGTTGTTGATCGACGGCGGTACCCAAATCGGCGCCCTTCAAATCAGGATGCGCCTGCACCCATCGGTCGGCCTCGACCACCTGCTCGGGAAAGGTGGACGCCGCCAAAATCTGCGCCACCAGCGAATCCGGATACAGGGCAATCGGCGCGACCAACTGTTGTATCTGCTCGGGACTCTGTTGGGTGTAAGCGGGCGCCGGCGCAGCCTGCGCGTCTTGCGGCGGCGGGGCCGGAGCGTTTTGATCCTGCGACGCCGACGACCGTTGAGGCCAAGCCGCCAACAACAGAACCACCGACAACAGCGAAACCAAACTGTGTTTGCCCAACCGAGGTGTTGAGAACCTTACGGCACGTCCAAAAATGTTCATGTTCTTGAACCTCCTCTGCAAAAACCTAAGGAACCCGGGGCCATGACCGATAAGCAACCGAGCCCTTAGGCCGCTGCCCCGCTCCGCTGACGCCCTTCGACGGAACCTGATGCCAGCTTACGGGGGTGTGTCACCCGTTCGATGATCGGCACCAGCCGTTCTGACAGCTCGCTCTTCATCACGTATTCATCCACCAACCACAAGACCCGCTCCGGCATCTCGGCATACGCCGAAAGCAGGATGATCGGAAGGCTGGGAAACCGTTGCTTAATATGGGAGGCCACAGCTTCCGCATCCGCACCTTCCTGTTTGTACTCCAGCAGAACCGCGGTCACTGGCGATTCCTCCAGTATCTTCATCGCGCTATAGCCGCTCGATGCGATCTTTACGCAATAGCCATGCGGCTCCAGGGCCGCTTTGCGAAGTTGCAACACATGGGAACGGTCGCCAATGCACAATACAGTGGGGGAATCCATGGCCACATCTCCTCACGAATATTACGAGCTGGATCGGGCTCATCGTTGCCCGACGCGATAAGCACGCGAGACACGCCACACCGGCCACGACGCGGTGAGGCATGTGAATTGAAGCAGCCTTCCGTTTACTGAAACGGCCTTGATCACAACTTAAGCAGCCAGCGGATAAAAGTCTGATCAAAATTGAACACTTTTCGGAAGATGCCCATGGGTTGAGCCGCTTTGGAATGGAGAACCATAAGCTAGAACGAAGGCTAGAGGAAGACGGCGACTCTGCCCGAGTCTCAATCGATTGGAAGCGATGAATTTCACGACGGGACTCGTCGAGTGATCAGCGCATCAGGCTGCCCGTTGTCGGGGAGATGACGTAGGGGCGAGCGGGACTCTCCGTTAAACCCCTACGAGGCTTGCGGCTCAGGCGGCGCGCTGGGAATTATCGGCGCAGGAGCCGGCTCATTCACGGGCGGCGCTACTGACGGAACCGGAGTGAAGGACTCGACCGCAATCGGCGCCACCATATTCTGCAGGTAGTAAGTCACTACTACGCCTCGCTGCCAGAAACGTGGGATCAACAGCAGGAGCAGCGTCAACTGGCTGACCAAGATCGCGCCACCCACGCTGGTTGATGGCACCAAACGCATCCACGCCCACAGCCCCGCCAGCAGCACAATCGCCGCCACAATCGTGATCACGACATAACTTGCCAGCAAGCTTCCCAGGTTCCTCCAGGTGTGCCGGAAGGCTGCACCAATCGACTTTCGCACGGCCCGCTGATCACTTAGCACCACGTCGGCCTGCGCCAGATCGAACCAGATGCGCAGCGCCGCCATCACCAGGAAGATGACTGCCAGGCCCGCGAACCGCACTTCGGGCACCAGCAGTTCGTTCGTACTCTCCGCAGCTCTCTTCTCCAGTACGCCATGAAGGCCGAACAGCGCCGCCGCCACAATCCCCATCACGATTCCCGCCACGATCAGCAACCGGATAAACCGCCACAAGTTGCGTCCGCAGGCGCGAAAGAAATCCTCGCGCGGCAGCCGGTAGGTTGAAGCATAGCCGTACAGCACTCCGGGCAAGAACAGCGCCGTCGCGAAGAAGAAGAGCAAGGCAAAGTCCACTGCAGGCGCGGCGGAAGCCATCGTCGGACCGAACTCAGGCCGCGTTAACATTTCGATGAACACACCCATGGAAAAGCCGTGTACCAAGCGGTCCGCGTACAAACTGTGATCCAGTATCTGGTGCGCCTGATTGCTAAATGCGCCCGCACCAAACAACGCGAGTGTCACATTCAGCACGTAAAACCAGACGATGTAGCGCTTATTGCGGGCCGCCATTCCCAGGCCGCGGCTCAAGAGTCCTTTATTTTCGCTCATGCGCAATTTCCCTCAATTCGACCGTGCACCGACATCCTGTAACGGAAGCATGGAGCTCGAACTTCTGCTGAAACGCGAAATCTCGCTCCGATTTCAAACTGCCCACCACGCCAGCGCCTGGCCCAACCACTGCGTCAGGAACACCCAGTAGTTCGTCACCTTGCGCGCGGGCTTGCCATTGGCTTCGGCGGTATAGCTGTTGTTGAAGTCGTTGCGGTCAATCTGGACGGTGTGGTCGGGATCGATCTCCGCCGACTCGACCTTGGTTTTCTTCTCATACGTGAACCTGGTCCACCGGCTTACGCCATCCCAGTGCTCGCGGACCTTTTCACCGTTCTCGAACTTGACCTCAACCTCGACTGGCATCACGAAATCTTCCTTGCGTTGCAGCCAAACGAAGGATCGATAGACCGTGTTCTTGTCATCCTTCTTGAAGGCGCCTTTTTTCTCTTCGTACCAACTCACCGGGAAGGACTCGATCCTCACCACTTTGTAATCCATCACCGGGGAGCCGTAGATGGCCTGATTGAAGTACCTGCGCAGATCCCGGCCTGAGACTTCTTCAATCGTCTTCAGGAAGTCTTCCTTGGTGGGATGGGTGAAGCGATACTTCATGAAGTAGGTGCGCATGGCCTTGGCCATTGTGTCTTCGCCGATGATGCCCTCCAGCGTCAGCAGGACGCTGGCGGTCTTGCCGTAGGTGACGCCGCCGTAGGAGTTGCCGTTGTAGTAGTCATAGGCCTTTTGCGCGATGGGATCGAAGTCGGACGCGCTGATGTAACCCAGCCGTTGATTTTCCCGCTCACCCACGGTGGCGCCGGCAATGTCCAGGATTGATGTCTTCTTCCCCAGAATCGAATCCAGCACCTTAACTTCGGTATAGCTGTTGATGCCCTCGTCCATCCAGGCATCTTCGAATTCGTTGGTCGCGACCATGCCGTACCAGTACTGGTGCCCGAACTCGTGTTCCACCACGAGTTCCGGCAGGTGCAAACCCTCCGGCATGAACCAACTCGAATCGCCCGTGATGAACGTGGGATATTCCATCCCTTCCGCCGCGGAATCCGGCTCGGGATCGACCAATGTGATCGTCTTGTATGGATAGGGCCCATACCGGCTCTCGAACTGCTCCAGCGATTCTTTGAGGATCTTTTCGTGCCGTTCCACCTGGCTCCAGTGCGCGGGCTGCATCAGAATGCGCATCTGCACTGGCCCCATCTGCCCCTGGAACACGCCGTCTTCTTTCACCTTGTAGCGCGGGCTGGCGGTCCAGGCGAAATCGTGGATGTCGTCGCCGTGATAGGTCACCGTCTTCGTGTTATCGGGATTGTTTACATCGCTGACCTTGACTCCGCTCGCGCCGACCACCTCATACTGCGGCACGGTCAACTTAACGTCATACACGCCGAAGTCGGCGAAGAACTCAGTGAAGGCATGATACTGATGGCAGTTCCAGGCTCCGTGCCACCACACTCCGACTTTCGGGAACCATTGCCCACCCAGAACGAAATCACGCTTCCATCCCGAGCGCGCCTGGGTCTCGGGGAATTTGGTTTGGAACGCAATCTTGAACTGCACGTACTCACCCGGCGCAACCGGCTTTGGCAAATGCACGTCGACTACAGTCTTGTCGTCTTTGTTGCCATCGTCGGGCTGGATGTAGCGTACCTGCGAGGTTAGATCGCCCTGCCCTACCACTTCGAGGCTCTTGATGTCTTCCGATCCGTATTCCTTCGATTCCCACTTTTCGTATGCGGTATCGCGATTGCCGGCGACTTTCGCCTCGCGCACGAACGTTGAGTTCGGCTGAAACGCATTCTGGTAAAGATGAAAGGGGAAATGGTCCAGCGGCTGCCCGGTCAAGTTGTGATAGGTGAGCACCTCGGTAGCGTCGACAATATGCTTCCCCGCGTCGTACTTGGCGTCGATCTCGTAGTGGACGACGCGCTCTGACATGGGCTTGTCCGAATTGATGGCCAGCGTGGTATCAGGGATCGCCAACGCACCGGAGCCGTTCGCGGCGGTAGTAGCTTCAGCCGGAGAAGCAGCCAAAACCGCTTGCGGAGCCGCCGCCTTGGCCGCATGTTGCTGCACCAGAAGGGACAGCACAACCACCGAAACCACCGGGAAAAGCAAAATCATCCAGCGGATCTTCATGAAACAAACCTCGGTTTTCGCTATGGGATGGAATCATACCGCAGGCGGTCGAATGCCGTCATCCCGCGCTGGAAGATACGAGGCAAGCCTGTGGGAAGTTCCAACGGGTATTCGGCATATCCAGTTGTTTCGTTGAAGATGACGCGGGTTAGCGTTGACACACTTTTGCAAAATTCGACAAATCTCTGCGTCCAAAGCGCTGTGCGAGGTATCCTATAAGCGAGCTGGTTCTGCGCCACGGACTGGCCTTTAAGAGTCCGCGATCCGGTCCGCTCCAGTGACGCAGTTCCCGGCCGGAGGAACGCCATGAAAGCCGCTCTCGTCGTGGTCTTGTTCGCCGTTTCCGCTTTCGCCCAAGATCAAGCTGCCGCCACCGCCGCCGAAGCCGCCTGCGGGCCCAAAGAAGTGAAATTCGACGCCAAGCAAGACGTCGCTCAGCATCCCACGCCCCAGGCCGAAGCCGGCAAGGCCTTGGTCTACGTCGTCCAGAATCTAGGGGAGGTGCAATGCACCGGTTGCGCACTCACGAAGGTGGGGCTGGATGGCGCGTGGGTAGGGGCAACCCAAGGTAGCTCGTACATCTACTTTCCTGCGGAGCCGGGCGAACGCCATATCTGCGTGAACTGGCAATCGCGGCTCGAATGGCGTTCCCGATCTCTTGCACTGGAGAACTTTACCGCCGAAGCCGGCCACATATACTACTTCCGGATACGCCTATCGATCTCGCGCTCGATCTACTCGTTCGATCTGGATCCCGTCAGTAGCGACGAGGGAAAGCTTCTTGTTGCCTCGTCCGCCTTCAGCGTCTCGCATCCGAAGAAGTAGGCGTTCGCGAATCGTCACTCCGCCGTTGACGAACTTAGCGGACGCGGCGTCGTTCCCTGGCTGATCAGCTTCATGAAGTCTGATTCCGCCAGGCGCGAGGGATGCACTTCGCCGCTCAGTCCGAAGAATCGGCAAAAGCTCATGATCAACGGCCGCCAGCGTACGGGATCGATGCGCGGACGCTCTTCGTCGCCCACCAACAGTCGTTCATCGACGTGCAACTTTACGATATGCACCTCGAAGGTGTTCGCGTTCACGTTCTTGCCGAAGGGACGGAACTCGTGGACGACGCCCTCCATCTGTACCGGGCACTCGCCTACCCGCGGCGGCGTTACAGACACCGACTTCACCGGAGTGAACCCAGCGAGGCCGAATTTGTCTGGCTCGTGACGATAGCCCCATAGGCGTTTCTTTTCCGGTACTGGGTCCTTACCAGTGGTGAGTGCGAGTTGGTCAACCTGCGTGACTAGATCTTCCGACGGTAGATTGATCACGCATTCGCGAGTGCGAATGAGGTTGTCGGAGGTCTGAGCCATTTGTCCGAGGCCGAGCATGCAACTCCAGCCCAGCCACCACGCCGACGACATCGGCGCCAGGTTTGGCGTGCCGTCGGGATTCATGGTGCTGATCAGTGCGACCGGCGTTCCGAAATAGAGAATCGTTGGTTCGATCGTCTTGTGCATTCGCTGACGATATCGACTTGTGGCGTAGACGTACTATCCGCTTCTTGCGGTTCAATTCGACTTTCGTCTTTACAACATTCGACGGGCTCGCAGCTCTTCCCCTTGCGCTTCTGCCTCCTCGCCGACGATACTGGAGTGTTCCCTGGAAACTGTCTAACCACTATGAAAACTACGCTCTCGTTCTCCATGCCCGCTGAACTCGAAACCGAATCTCTGGTCGCCATCACGCTCGATCACGCTGAAAAAGACCACACCGCCGATTCCCCCAAGGCCGATTCTGCCAAGAAAGAAAAGCCGCAACTCAAGCTCGCTACCGGCGACGCGGCAGTGCAGTCGGTTGCCGCCGATCTGCTGGCGAGCGGCGAACTGACCGGCAAACCGTTCGAAATTAACTTGCTGCACAAGCCTGCCGGACTGAAAGCCAAGCGCCTGTTGCTGATCGGCGGCGGCACGGCGAAGAAGTTCACCAGCTACGATCTGCGGCGCCTCGCCGGTGCCTCCGTGCGTACGCTCAAGTCGCGGGGAATTCGAAGTTTCGCCTTCATCGCCCCGCCCATCATCCCAGCGGAAGAAGCCGTGAGAGCGATTGTGGAAGGAGCACTGGTCGGCAACTTCGACCCCGACTATTACCGCAGCGACCGCAAGGATCAGAAGATCGATGTCCTGACCATCCTCGCCAGCGGTAACACCGACCATGCTGCGCTGGAAAAAGCCGCGCACGAAGCGCAAGTCATCGGAGAGTCGCAGAATTTCACGCGCGATCTGGTGAATGAGCCTTCCAACCGCATGACTCCGACCATTCTTGCCGACCGTGCCAAGAAGATGTCGCAGGAAGTGGGTCTGAAGTGTGAAGTTTACGGCGCCGATAAGATCAAGGAACTGAAGATGGGCGCATTCTGGAGCGTGGCGCAAGGCTCCGACGAGCCGCCCGCGCTGATCGTGATGACGTACGAGCCCGCAGGTGCGCCGGCAAAGCCGGTCTTAGGCCTTGTGGGCAAAGGGGTCACCTTCGACACCGGGGGCATTTCGATCAAGCCTGCGGATGGCATGGAAAAGATGAAATATGACATGGCCGGCGGAGCCACCATGATCGGGGCCATGCGCGCCATCGCCCTGCTGAAGCCAAAGGTAAAAGTGATCGGCATCGTCTGCGCCACGGAGAACATGCCCTCCGGCAAAGCGCAGAAGCCGGGCGACGTGCAGATTGCGATGTCAGGAAAGTCGATTGAAATCATCAATACCGATGCCGAAGGCCGGCTGGTTCTGGCGGATGGTCTTTTCTATGCGCGCCAACTCGGCTGCACTCATCTGGTGGATGCGGCAACGCTCACCGGCGCAGTGGTGGTGGCGCTGGGCTACGCTAACGCCGGCATCTTCGCCAACGATGACGACATGTACGAGCGCTTCCACAAGGCGAATGGCGAGGCCGGCGAAAAGATGTGGCGGCTGCCGCTTGACGACGAATATAAAGAGAACATCAAGTCCACCATTGCAGACATCGTAAACTCCGGCGGACGCTGGGGTGGCGCGATCAATGCGGCTATGTTCCTGAAAGAATTCGCCGAAGACACACCGTGGATTCATCTCGACATTGCGGGCACGGCCTGGACGGAAGATCAGAAGCCGTGGATCGCTAAAGGGCCGTCGGGAATCGCGCTGCGCAGTCTGGTTGAGTTTGTGAAGGGCTTTGCGAGTTAGAAGAGGTAGGAGCAGAATCTTATTTCGACAGCCTTTCGCGAGCGAACCGCATCCTGGGGGCTCGGCACGGTTCTGCCCGCTGCCGGCAATTCTCGATCTCGAGGCGATCTTATGAAAGCTCTGATGCTGGTTGGAGTAGTAGTGCTGGTGCTAGGGATAGTCTCGTTCTTCGTGCCGTTTCCGCATTCCGAACATCACGGCATCCGCATGGGCGACGCGCACATGGGTATTACGACGCACGACGATGAGAGAGTCCCACCCGTCGCGAGCATCGTTCTGGTTGTCGTAGGGGCGGGTTTGATGATCGCCGGCCGGAAGAGCTCGTCCTGAGGAAGTCCGGCGGCCCGCTATGGATGGCGCGTGATCGCAACGATGGTCATCACGGGAGTTCTCTTCTTACCGCCGGTTTCATCCGGGCCGTAATGCCAGAAGATGCGGTACGCTCCGGGGGCATTGTTTTGCGCGTACGCCTCGAACACCTTCTCGCCATTTATCCCTGTCAGTGAGGTAAACTCGTGCGTGTTCAGGCTGGGATGGTGCGGGCCTATTTCCAGATAACCGATGGCCTTGCGAACCTGCTCGAAGATCGCGGCCTTCGAAGGCACATTTTCAAGCGCCGAGTACTGCGCATCCGCCGTTGGAGTGAACTTGATCTTCCGCCGCACGCCTACTCCTTGGCATGCCTGGCGAACGAACCGCGGTAAACGCTTTTCCCTTCCGCCGATTCCCTCAGGCCTTGTTTCACGCTGGCCAGGGCCTGCGGGTTCTCGTAAAGCCAAATCTCAGAGGCTGGAACGGCCTTGACCGGGTCGAGAATGAGTTGTCCGAGGGCATTGCGGTAGATGTTATACGCCGTGGCGCCGCCGAGCGCCTCCCCCAACGACAGGCGCTTTTTCGCATCGGGTTGCGCGAACTCCGCGATCAACTGGAAATCGCCATTCTTGATGATTGTGGAAGTCGGCATGTCGACAAGAGTAACACAAGTGGGAATATTGATCAAGTGGGCTACGCCCACTCGGAAAGAAAGCCGTATGCTTCCGCCCCGCTTCGCTCTACTTCGTAGTCGCCTGTTCGAATGCCTTTTCCAGGTTCGTGACCAGCGGCGCCTCGTTCGTCTGCAGTCCGCCGCGGCCCATCATGCGCCACAGGTACTGATTCTGCGGCCAGCCGTGCGCGTCGTAGACAGCGAGAACGTCTTCGGACGGGCGGCTCGTGACCATTAACACGATATCGGCTTCATGGGGCCTATACACCACAATGAACTTGCCCCACTTCTGCATGGCATCCTGCACCGTGGCGATGGCCTGGCGGTCATCGGGGAATAGGCTGGGATTGAACTGGTCACCATCATAGCTGGTGACGTATACGTACCGCGCGTTGACCAGAGTGCCGGGAAACGCCGGAACATTTTGCGGAGGGTTTGCCTTGGCTGCTTTGGGTGCCGCGAGGGCAAACGTCGCCGCCAATACCATGCAGGCGAGTAACGCCCGTGTTGCAATCTTGCTTTTCATGACAGTCACCAGATCGATAGCCTTTGCAATTACTTTGATGGTCCCACCCAGGCAGACGTTGCCCGATCGCGAGACAATTCTGTCTAAGTCGCTGAATCTATTGTAACTGGAAGATATTGCCAGGAAAGAGCACCGGAGGACCAGCACCGGCGGCTCTAGCCAGCATGAGGAATGCTGATTCCTGAGCCGGAAATGGCCCTAGAAGCGCAAGCGAAGGGACGGATGGTCCTAGGGGCCATTCGAGAAAAAACAAACACATTCTCGAGCGTTTCGGCGGCCGAGGAGACTCGAACTATAGCTCCCTGCTAATGCTTCAGTCACTCACAGCCAGTTTCAACGACCCGCACGAAGCATCGACAGCTCACGGGAGCTAGGTTGCTTCGGCGCCGAATCTCTCCGCGGCTCGAGCTTTCGCCTTCGCGGCTTCTTCCTCCCGATTCTTCGGTGGCGCGGTGGTTTCGAGCGAATGGAGAAGGCGATCGGCTACGGAAGCAATTTCATCGATGGCAGACATGAATGCAGCTTCGTTGGCCTTCGACGGTTTGTTAAAGCCGCTGATCTTTCTGACGAACTGCAGCGAAGCGGCTCGAACCTCCTCGGCATTCACGGGCGGATCGAAGTTAAAGAGAGTTTTGATATTTCTGCACATTCAGCATGACCTCAGCGGGTGACCTCACCCTAATCCAAAACATTAGTTTGCCATACCAAACCGAATACGAAAACAACTTCAGAACAGCCGTCCAATGGAGAAGTTTACGCGCGACTGTCCGGTCGGGCTAACGCTGGTGGCGAGGGCGATAGGTCCGACGATGGTTTCGGCAATTACTCCTAGATTGAACGTGCCGCGGACCACGACTGTATTTGGATCGTTAAAGGCGGAACCGGCTTCGTACCATCCACCCCAATAGATTTTGCCTCCTACCAGTTGCGGCAAGCGGTAAAGTTCGCGGCGGAATCCCAGAGACGAGTAGACATAGTGGTTGCCGACGAATTCCTCTGGAAGGTATGCGCCCAGACGAAATGGTCCGCCCAGGGTGAAGAGTTGGAATGGACCTGCGGTGCCATGAAAAGTCGTTCCACCCGAGGCCAGAAAAAACAGCGAAGTCTTGGATCCCGTGGGGATAAAGGTGGAGGTTTGCACATCAAGTTGGTCGAGGGGATGAGCGAGGCCCGGACTCTGCAGGACGCGGGAGAGGTTGGCAACAATGCGCGCGCCGCGGCTAGGAACTGAGGGACTATCCTGGCCGTCCCACACGTAGCGGGTGCGGAATTCTCCGGTGCTGCCGCTGACTGAGGGCAGGCCGGCGCTGCCGATGAGAGGATCCAGTTTGCCGCTGAAGATTTCATAACCCCAACGGAGTTCGCTGCGGCGGCCGGTGTTGAAACCAAGATCGAAACCGCCGCCTGCTCTTTCGTCACCGAAAACGGCAACGCGGGTTCCGCCATTGAACTCGTTGCGGGGCAACTTGGAAGCGAAGGCATAAGGTGCGACGAAGAGGTGAGTGCTGCCCAAGGGCTGGTAAAACTCGCTGGCAGCGAGGTTGCTGGAGCCCAGCAGGAGATCATTACGCCACTCGCCGCTATGATGGTCCACGTCCATGAAAGTAATCCGGGCACCGGCGGAAAAGTCGAAGGCGGCCACGCCGGAACCGTCAACGTTGACGGCCAGATCCACGAAGGGTGGACCGTAGTTCTTCTGGTGAGCTACCACGCGAAGTCCCGGAACGCCGTTCTGCACAAAGCCTTCATAGTCAAGGCTTTCGAACTGGCCGTCGCCGGTGATGCGGGTCAAGCGGGTGTCGAGGTCATCCAGATTGAGTGGCCGGTGCAGCACGCGCTGCAGCCGGCGTTGCAGGTGCTGCTGCTCGTCGCCACTCACGCCGGAAACCTGAAGAAGATCGGCCGACTTTTCCGGCTTGCGTTTCCGGGCTTCGCGCTGCGCCAGGTACTGCGGCCATTCCTCGTCGGGCAGGGCGTACTTACGCAACTGAGCGGCATTACTAGCCGCGCCTTCGTAGCCTAGATGGATGATCTCTTCGGCGTGCGAGAAGTCGAGGACGGTGAGCGCGCCCAGGTTAGGCGTGATCATGGCATCGGCAAGGCGCAGGGCGCGGCGGTCGTTGCCCAGGGTCATGATGTCGACTGCCTGAGTGAGAAAAGCGCCGAGGGTCTCGAGTTCCTTTCGTCCGGCTAAAGGTGTGCCGATGTTTACCGCGATCACGATGCCGACGTTCATCTGTCGGGCAACATCGGTAGGGATGTTATCGACCAGGCCGCCATCGGCGAGCACCTCGCCGTTGAGTTCCACGGGCGTGAACAGACCGGGAATAGCCATGCTTGCGCGCAAGGATTGGGCCAGGGAGCCGTCTTTGAGAACGACAGCGTCTCCGCTGAGCATGTCAGTGGCAACGCAGCGGAAGGGGATGGGGAGATCGTCGAAGCTGGCCAGTGTGGAATAAGGAAAGGCGATGCGGTCGAGGAGCAAGCCGACACCCTGGCCTGCGCTAAACCCGAGAGGACCGTTCAGTCCGTTCTTGAGTCCTAGTTGAGCTGGTATCTGATCCGTGCGGCGGTCTTCTTTGCGGCGATAGGAGAGCTGAGGATAACTGGGCTCGCTGGCGATTGCTTCATCCCAGTGAATGGCTTCGACAAACTGACGCATCTCGGCGGGCGAGCGGCCGGTGGCGTACAAAGCGCCAATCAGGCCTCCCATGCTGGTGCCGGCTATGGAATCGACGGGGATGTGATTCTCCTCCAGCCACTGCAGAACGCCGATGTGCGCCAGGCCACGAGCGCCGCCGCCGCTGAGAGCAAGGCCGACGCGGGGACGTTGCGCGGGCTGAGATGGTGCGGCCTGCTGGGCTTGCTGCTGATCTGTCTTCTGATCGGCCCGCTGACCTTGCGCCGGGGACAAGGGGCCGCACAGCGCCAGCAGCGAAAAGAAAATGAGCCGCGCTGTACAACTGCGGCAGTCATGGAGCGAAGACATGTTCATCCTCCCGGATGGAGCAGGCCGAGCTGGGAAAAAACTCACATTAGCAGGTTTGAATGATGATCGATTACTGCTCAGGGTTTGGGAGCCGGGAGAGATGCCGATTGCCGGGCTTGCTCCACAACTCCGCGAACCGCTTCAATCACCACTTCGGGGCGGTCGAGTTGGATGTAGTGTCCGCTGCTCTTGGCAATGCCGTGCGTGCTCGCAGTGGAGAGGTGCGATAAGTCCTCCTGCATCTGTTGCCAGGCGTCATTGGCGGGTTTGACCAGGTCATCGGGCAGGTCGGGTTGGGGCTTATCGGGATCGTGTGAAAGCACCGCCAGCGGGATATCACCGAGGGAGCCGGTGGCGGCGGTTTGGGTGGCGCTCTCGGAAAATGCTTTCAATTCCGCGACTCCTGCGCGCGCGCTGTGAAAATTGCATTCGGCGGCACGGACCTTAGCATCGTTGCCGCAGAATCCCAAGAACCGAGGAATTCCAAAGGGCATGGTGAATTCTAGGAATTCCTGTTGTCGCACCCAGCTCGCGTCCAGATCGTTTAACGCTGCCGGGAAGCGTTTCTGTTGCTCGGGATGGGACGAGTCGACCAGAACCATGCCGGCAACTTCGCCGCGGTAAAGGCTGGCGTAGAGACGTACGTCGTACCCGCCCGTAGAATGGCCGACTAGGACGTATGGCGGGGAGATTCCGGCGTTATGCAGAAGCACATGGAGCTCGTCGGCAATGTCTTTGCTGGTGCGAGGGCGCGGGCTGGAATCGCTATAGCCAAGGCCGGCGCGGTCGTAGGAGCAGACCCGCGCGAATTGCGCGATCTGCGGCTGCACTTTACGCCAAGAAATGTAGCTGTCACCGAGGCCGGAATCGAGGATCACCGTGGGAGTTCCCTGACCGGTGCAGTCGATATGCATTTTATAGCCGCCAACGTCGACGATTTGGCCGGGCATGGGGTTGAAGCGGCGATCACGGGCCTCCGAGATGTTCTCGTAAAGGAATCCCGCGGCCGCGATGAGGAGGATGAGGACGAGCAGGAGTCGAACGATGATGCGCAGCCAGCGGCGCAATGGTGCGGGAGGGATTGAGATGTCGCTCACCGTTTGTCCTATTCAAGCGTTCGCGGACAAGAGCTTTCCGCACCACACTTTGCGGCATTCTACATGACCGGCGGCACTGTGATGCCCATGACTTCCAGGGTGCGAATCAGTTCGCGGCGGACGACCGCGACCGTGGCGAGCAGGAATTGCTTCCGCTTCTCATCGGCCTCGCTCAAGATGGGATAGCGATGATAAAAGGTGTTGAACAGCTGTCCCAGTTGAAAGGCGTGCTTGGCGAGGTATGCGGGCTCGGTGGTCGCGATGCATTGGTCTACGATGTATGCGGTTTTTGAGGCGGCGAGCCAGAGTTCCCAAATCTCGTTGGTGGCTTCACCGGTGAGAAATTGGACGAGATCCGCAGCCGAGAGGTTACTGGCAACATCCCTACAGAAAGTGTCGGGATCGATTGCCGCTTTCTTGAAGATGCTGGTGGCGCGGACTACGGCGTATTGCGCATAAGGGCCGGTTTCACCTTCGAAGCTGAGAGCCTCTTTGAAATCGAAGGCGATCACCGATTGTTTCGTGAACTTCAGCATAAAATAGCGCAGCGCGCCGATGGCGATTTGTTTGGCAATGGAGAGGCGTTCGGCGTCGGTGAGCTGGGGATGGCGGGAGTCAACCTCGCTCTTGGCGGACGCGATGAGCTGGTCGAGCAGGTCGTCGGCTTTGACGCCGAATCCTTTGCGGCCGCTGACCTCAATGTAGGAACGCGTCTTATCTTCTTCGCTGAGCGTGTAGCCGAGTTCGGCGGCACAACGCGGCGTAAGCGCGACCATCTCGTAGGAAAAATGCGTGTAGTGGTCGGCGGCCTCGTTGTGGCCGAGTCCGCGCAGCGCTTCGATCACCGTGTTTTGTGCTTCGGACTGGCGGGCATCGATGACGTTATAGATTTCGGCTACGTCTCCGAAGTGTGGATGATTTGCCTCGGCGTTCATGTCCTCAGGGGTTGTCGAAATCCAGCAGTCGTGCTGATTGGGGTAGCGGTAGAACCTGCGATAAGAGAAATCGCGACCGAGTAGGCCGAACTTCCACATGTGGTAGGCGATGTCTTTGCCGACGTAGCCAACGGTGCCGTTGGAGCGGACGATGACTTTCTGATCTTCCTCGGAAATGCCTGAGGGACGGATGTCGACGCCGGGCCTCAGAGGAATCTCCACAAGCACGTCATCATCTTCATCTTCGTCCCTTATTTCTCGGCCATTCGCTTTTTTCCTGGGGTCAGTCGCCGCGGGCGAGGGCGCCCGCGCCACATCCCCGGTTCCGGCGCGGCGCATGATCCAGCAGCCTTTATTCTTGCCTTCGTTCTCGAAAGTGAGAACACCGGAGTCTTTGAGCTTGATAAAGGCCGCGTCCCAGAAATGCAGGTGCAGGATTTCGCTCTCTCGAGGAAGAAAATCGTATTCGATGTCGAGACGGTCCATGGTTTCGAGATGGCGGCGCAGCACGGCGGTGGAAATCAGTTCGGCGATGGCAGAGGTTCCGCTGGCGGCGTCTTCGATGGCGTGCAGCGTTTCGCGGCGAGCCTCGAGGTTTGCTTTGTCTTGCGCGTACCACTGCGAGACGCGGGCATAGAGATCCCAACAGTAGTAATCGAAGCGTGGCTGCCGCGCAAGGGCTTCGATTTCGGCGTGCGATTTTTTTTCGATCTGCGTGAAGCCCACGACTACGTCGGCAACCTGCACGCCGGTGTTATCGATGTAGTTCTGGATGTCGACTTCCCTGCCGGCATAGCGCAGCAAGCGGACAAAGGTATCTCCGAGAATGGCGTTGCGCAGGTGGCCGATGTGGGCGGCCTTGTTGGGATTAATGCTGGTGTGTTCGACCAGAATTTTTCCCGCGGGAATGTCAGCGGGCGGCTGCTGGTCGGCGGCCAGGGCAGCGGACATCCAGGCACGATCGATTTTGACATTCAGGTATCCCGGAGGCGCGACCTGCAATTCGGAGATACCTTCGATCGCACCGATACCGGCGCGGATAGCCTCAGCAATCTTAAGCGGAGCGGTACGCAGTGGCTTCGCAAAAGGAAAGACGGGGATGGCAAAGTCTCCCAGTTCGACTTTCGGAGGCTGTTCGATGACCACATTGGGCAGAGCTGCGCCGGGGTAGCGACTCTTAAGAAACTCTACGATGCGCTGGGCTAGACGGTGTTCGAGATGACGATACAAGGCTTCCCTCTAAGCTGTTTAAGGAGACAGTGATTTTAGCAGAGCGCGCGGCAAAGGCTGGTTTGACGCAAGGTGGACGGTTCCCTATGATGAAAAATCAGTCGCTAGTCGTTGGTCGTTCGTCGTTGGTCGTTCGCAGTGCTTTTACGGCGACGGCAAGCGTAATTTTGGGCCAACGACGAACGACCAGCGACGTTTTCTTATGCGCATAGCCTACCTTGAGTGTTTTTCCGGCATGAGCGGCGATATGTTTCTGGGTGCGCTGGTGGATGCCGGAGTTCCGTCCCACGTTTTGGAGGAGACGGTAGCGGCGCTTGGAGTGGGGGCCCGGCTGGAGATTTCCCGGGTGGTGCGCAGCGGAATCTCGGCTACGAAGGTGGATGTTTGGGTGGATGGGGAAAAGGATTTGCCGCGCGAGGAGTTCTGGGAGCGGGCCGAGAGTGAGCACCATCACGAGCCTTCCGAGCACTCTCGCGAGAGCACGCATACACATGAGCATCATGGGCACCCGCATTCCCATGCTGGCGAGAGTTCGCGGACAGCGGTGGCCGCACCACACGAGCATTCTCATGGCCGGGGACTGACCGAGATTCGGCAGATCATTTCCGCGGCTTCGATTTCGGAAACCGCAAAGAAGAGCGCCATCGCCATCTTCGAGGCGCTGGGGCGGGCGGAGGCTAAGATTCACGATACTTCCATCGAGAGCGTGCATTTCCACGAAGTGGGCGCGGTGGATGCGATGGTGGATATCGTCTGCGCCGCCGTGGGGGCTGAGGCGCTGGGAGTGGATGAGATTATCTGTTCTCCCTTGAACGTCGGGGGTGGGACGGTGAAGTGCGCGCATGGAGCGCTGCCCGTGCCCGTTCCAGCGACGGTGGAGTTGTTAGCGGGCGCACCTGTGTATTCCTCCGGCTTGCAGGCAGAATTGGTGACGCCGACGGGCGCAGCGATCGTCAAGACATTGTCTTCACGCTTCGCGGCGTTTCCGGAGATGAAGATTGAGAAGTCGGGCTACGGTGCGGGATCGCGAGATTTTCCCGGGCATCCGAACGTCGTTCGCTTGACAGTTGGGGAAGCGGCATCGAATACTCTGGCCGCGAAGACTGCGTCCGAAACGATTACGGTGCTGGAAGCGAATCTCGACGACCTGAATCCGCAGGTGTTTGGGTATGTGATGGAACGGTTGTTCGAAGAAGGCGCGTTGGATGCGTTTGGCGTGCCGGTGCAGATGAAGAAGGGTCGTCCGGGAATGCTGCTGACAGTCTTGTGCAAGCCCGAGGATACGAACAAGCTGACGCAACTGATTTTCACCGAGACGACTACGCTGGGTGTGCGGCGGCGCGATGAGTTGCGGCAGTCGTTGGCGCGACGGTGGGAAAGCGTAAGCACGCCGTGGGGCGAGGTCAGGATCAAAATCGCGAGCATGAATGGAACGGTCACCAACTACGCTCCAGAGTATGAAGATTGCAGGCGCATCGCGGCCGAGCATCATGTGCCGCTGAAGACTGTGATTCAGGAAGCCGCGCGGGCTTACCTCGGGACTGACAAAAGGCTTTAACCACAGAGGACACAGGGTTTCACAGAGTAATGAATCAGAACTTATGAGCAAGAAGTTTTACATCACGACGCCGATTTACTACGTAAACGCGCACCCCCACATCGGGCACGCCTATACAACCATCGCTTGCGACACGATTGCGCGGCGGCAGCGCTTGCTGGGCGCGGAGACGTTCTTTCTCACGGGCACGGACGAGCACGGGCAGAAGATCGAGCGCGCGGCGCAGGCTGCGGGAAAGACTCCGCAGCAGTATGCGGATGAGATTTCGGGAGAATTCCGGCAGTTGTGGAAGCGGATGGGCATCTCGAATGATGACTTCATCCGAACTACGGAAGACCGGCATAAGAAGCGGGTGCAAGAACTTTTTCGGAAGATTCGAGATAACGGCTACATCTACAAGGGCACCTACACGGGACAGTATTGCGTGTCGGATGAACTCTATGTCGATGGCGCGCAGCCTGGCGATGCCTGCCCAACATGTGGACGCATCACAGAGACGGTGCACGAAGAGAATTACTTCTTCAAGCTCTCGGCATTTCAGGACAAGCTACTGGCGCTGTATGCGAATCCGGAGTTCATTCGTCCGGAGGCGCGCCGCAACGAAGTGATTTCGTTTGTGAAGTCGGGGCTGCGCGATCAATCGATCAGCCGATCGACGTTTTCCTGGGGCATTCCCGTGCCCGACGATCCCAAGCACGTGATCTACGTGTGGTTTGACGCGCTGGCAAATTACCTCACCGCGATCGGCTACGGCTCCTCGCACGCGGGGGCGCAGGAGGCATTCAAGAAGTTCTGGCCGGCGGATGTGCAGATGATTGGGAAGGAAATTGTGCGCTTCCACTGCGTGTACTGGCCGGCATTTCTGATGGCAGCCGGGTTGCCGCTGCCAAAAACGATTGTGGCCCATGGATGGCTGCTGTTTGAAGAAAGCAAGATGTCGAAGTCACGTGGCAACATCGTGCGCACGGAAACCATTCTCGACGTGCTGGGCGCGGATGCGCTGCGTTATTTCTTGCTGCGGGAAGTCGTGTTTGGGCAGGATGGATCTTTTTCTTTCGATGCGCTGGTGCAGCGGTACAACTCTGACCTGGCTAACGGGCTGGGCAATCTGGCCAGCCGCACGCTGACCATGATCAACCGCTATTTCAAAGGCGAGGTACCGTATCCTTCGCACGGGGCGTCGAAGACTCCTGCGGACGACGCCATTGCCGAAGTGGCGCGGAGAACGATCCGCGAATTCGGCGTGCTGTTCGATCAGTTCCAGTTTTCTCGCGCGCTGGAAGCTACGTGGGCTCTGGTGGCGGCGGTGGATAAATACATCGTCGAGAATGAGCCGTGGGCTCTGGGCGAAAAGCAAGACGAGGACAGCCGGTCGCGTTTGGCGACCGTGCTCTATACCGCGGCTGAAGCGCTGCGGATCGTGACAGCGCTCGCCCATCCGGTGATCCCGGATGCGACGGCGAAGATTTGGATGCAGATGGGCTTGGGAGACATCAAGAAGCTCGCTCTGAGTGATTTGGCTTGGGGACAACTGCCTTTGGGCACCAAACTCGGAGAAGTGCAGCCCGTGTTTCCGCGCGCGGACAAGAGCGCGATTGAAAGGATGCAGAAGATGGAAGAGGAACAGAGAGTTACGCCGGTGGCGGACGCTCCGGCAGCTGCGCCAGCGCAAACGAGCACAGCACAGGCGCTTCCCGTAGTGACGGTTCCAACGGCGGTTCCGACCATAGTTTCGGCGGCGAGCGAAAAAATTTCGATCGACGACTTCGCCAAGATCGAACTGCGCGTAGGGCTGGTGAAAGTAGCCGAAAGAGTTCCCAAGGCAGATAAGCTCTTGCGGCTGGAGATTGATATTGGGACAGAAGTGCGGCAGGTGCTGGCCGGGATCGCCGAAGCGTATGCTCCGGAGGCCTTGATTGGGCGGAAGGTCGTGATCGTAGCTAATCTTGCTCCAAGGAAGCTGCGCGGGATGGAATCGAATGGGATGATCGTAGCCGCATCTCTCGAAGGCGGGAAGCCGGTGCTGGCGGGCTTTTTGGAGGATGTGCCGGTGGGGGCGAGACTGAAGTAGGGAAAACCGGACTTCGGACATCGGACCTCAGCCATTCGTGATGAAATCCTGAACTCCGAGGTCCGACGTCCGAGATCTGATTTTTCATGTTCGTAGATTCTCACGCACATCTCGATGGCGAGCGGTTCGACTCTGACCGTGAGCAGGTGATAGCTCGAGCACGCGAGGCCGGGGTACAGACCATTGTCGCCATCGGCAACGGCGACGGTCCTGCGCAAGTGGATTGCGGAATTCGATTGGCGGAGAAATACGATTTCATCTACGCCACGCTGGGCATTCATCCTCATGAGGCCCGGCTTGCCGATGAAGCCGCTTATCAGAACATGGAGCGGCTGGCGAGGCATCCCAAGGTCATCGCCTGGGGCGAGATTGGATTGGATTATTTCTACGATCACTCGCCGCGCGATGTGCAGAAGCGAGTGTTCACGCGGCAGATGGAACTGGCGGCGGCGGCGAAGCTGCCCATCGTGATTCATTGCCGTCCATCGGAAGGCAGCGAAAACGCTTGGGAAGATTGTTTTGAATTGATGCAAGAACATTGGGCCACGACGGGGCTGGGAGGAATTCTGCACTGCTTCACGGGAACCTGGCCGCAGGCGAAGCGGGCTCTCGACATGGGGTTCATGATCTCCTTCGCGGGCAACGTTACCTTCCCCAAAGCCCAGCAGATTCGAGATGCGGCGCTGGAAGTCCCGCTGGAGCGCATGCTGATTGAGACGGACTCTCCCTACCTGGCGCCCGTGCCGAACCGGGGAAAGCGAAACGAGCCGGCATTCGTAAAGGAGACGGCGCGAAAGCTAGGCGAATTGCGCGGGTTGACGGCGGAAGAAATCGGCGAGCAGACGTCCCGCAATTTCTACAATTTTTTCAAACTGGCTGAAACCGCTGAAAGCAAAGTTTTGGCGCCTTAAGCCCCTCTGCGAGCGGTTCTTCTGGTAACCTCAAGAGTCAGATTCCATCATTTCAGAAAGAATTGAAATCCGATGCCCGAGAACACTTTTGACATCGTGAGCAAGATCGACATCGAGGAAGTGAAAAACGCCATCCAGCAGGCGTTGAAGGAGATCCACACGCGCTTCGACCTGAAGGATTCAAAGTCGAATATCGAACTGGAGAAGGATGCGATCGTGCTGCACTCGGCCGATGAGTACAAACTGAAGGCGGTGAACGACATTCTGCAGCAGAAACTGGTGAAGCGCGGCGTTTCGTTGAAGGGCTTGACCTACGGCGCGGTCGAACCGGCCACCGGCGGAACAGCCAAGCGCAAGGTGACGATGCAGCAAGGCATTGTCATCGAAAAAGCGCGAGAGATCGTGAAGCTGGTTAAGGATTCGAAGAAGAAAGCACAAGCTTCGATCCAGGGCGATCTGGTGCGGATCAGCAGCAAAGACCGCGACGCGCTGCAGGAAGTAATCGCCATGCTGCGGCAGCACGATTTTGGAATCGATTTGCAGTTTACGAATTACAGGACTAATTAGGCGTCAGAAAGCAGACCTCGGGCGGCAGACGGCGAGGTTTTGGGGTCTGAAGTCCGAGGGCTGAAGTCCGAGGTCAGGGTTCACATTGAGCGCACCGGCCATCATTAACGGGAAAGAGGTCTTCGACCTGCTGCACGACGATCTCGCAGCGCTGGAAGGCGAGTTCGGGCAGGATACCGTCTCGGGCGTGCAGGCCATCACCGAGATAGGGGAGTATCTGCGCAACGGGGGCGGAAAGCGCATCCGGCCAGCACTTCTGTTCCTTTCTGCCAAGCTCTTCCATTACAAAGGACGCGGAGCGGTGCGACTGGGCGCGGTGGTCGAGATCATCCATACTGCCACGCTGGTGCATGATGACATCATCGATGAGGCCAAGACGCGCCGCGGCCGCCCCGCCGCCAATACACAGTGGGGCAACTCGAAATGCGTGCTGGCGGGCGACTGGCTCTACATGCAGGCCTTCAAGGTGGCCGTGCAGGAGCGCAACTTTCGCATTCTCGACACGCTGATTGAACTGACGCAGCAGATGGTCGAGGGTGAGCTTTTGCAGATGGAAAAGCTCGGAAAGCTGATCACGATCGACGAACATTTCGATCTGATCTACCGCAAGACCGCTTGCCTGTTTTCCGTATGCATGCGGCTAGGAGCGATTCTCGGCGGAGCGACGGCCGCACAGGAAGAAGCTCTGGGCCAGTACGGACACGACCTCGGCATGGCCTTTCAGATTGTGGACGACGTGCTCGACCTGACCGCGTCCGAAGATGTTCTGGGCAAGCCGGTGGCGAGCGATCTGCGCGAGGGCAAGGTCACCATGGCGGTGATCCACGCGCTGGAGCGCTGCACGGCGGAGGAACGAGCCAAGATCGAAACCATTCTGCGCGACCGAGCTTTCAACGGCGTGACCCACTCGCAAATCATGGAGATTCTGCAGCGCTACGGGTCGCTGGAAGCCGCTACCAATCGCGCCGCGCGGTATGCGGAGTCGGCTCGCAAGGCGATCTGCACCTTCCCGGATTCCGAGATCAAGCGGGCGCTACTCTGGGCGCCGGAGTTTGTGGTGGCGCGGGAGAAGTAGGTACTCTACTTTTCTCCGCGATTGAGCTTTTTCGCCGAGTTTCCAGAACCGAAGTCCGCCGCGTTGTCCATTGGGTAATCGGCCGCCTTTGCTAATATTGAGACCTTTCCCGATTCTCCTCATCCAAAGGACTTCTTATGAACTTGTTTTTGCTGATGGCGCGCCATGGGTACGCCTTGACCTTTGGTCTGTTGCTGGCCGAGGCGATCGGGCTTCCCTTCCCGGCCGCAATCGCGTTGGTGGCGGCGGGGGCTGCCGTGGCAGCTCATGCGCTGTGGGGTCCCTACGTTCTGTTTGCGGCGGTTACCGCACTGCTGCTGGGTGACACCGTGCAGTTCTGGTTGGGACGGTACATGGGCTGGGCATTGCTGGGATTTCTTTGCCGCGTGTCGATTAATCCGGAAACCTGCATCCTGCGGTCGGCGGAGTCTTTCTACAAGCGCGGCAAAGTCACGCTGGTGATTGCGAAGTTCATCCCTGGAGTCAACACCATGGCGGCGCCGCTGGCCGGCAGCATGAAGATGCGCTTCTGGCAGTTCCTGCAGTTGGACTTCGTTGGTGCCATGTTCTATTCGCTGACGTATTTGCTTGTGGGATACCTTTCCCGCGATTTTCTGGCAGCGACCTTGCGCGGGTTTCACGCGGCCGGCCGGGCGATGGAGGTGGTGGTTGTCGCGGCGCTGGTGGTGTATGCAATCTACCGCATTGTGCAATATCGCAAGAACAAGATGTACCGCGTGGTGCCCAGGATTCAGGTTCAGGAACTCGCCGCGCGTCTGGCCTCCGAGGATGCGAGCCGGGTGCAGATCGTCGACGTCCGCAGCCATGGCTATTACGATTCCGGGTCCGCACGGATCAAGAACTCGATCCGCATTGAGCCCAACAATCTTGAGGAAGAGATCAAGAATCTTTCCCAAGACAAGGACATTTACCTTTACTGTACTTGAGCGCGCGAAGCGACCAGCGCCCGGGTGGCGCACTTGCTGCGGGAAAAAGGATTCAACACGTTCGTGATTGTCGGCGGATTGACTGCCTGGCGCAAGGCCGGCGAGCCGCTGGAATCGGTGCCACAGAACGATCTGGTGAAGCTGCCCACGTTTTCCTAGTCGTTCGTCGTTGGTCGTTTGCTCTCCATTGCGCCGACCCTTTTATACTTGCCTGGATGGCTTCGACGAGAGAAATCGAAATCAAGTTTCGTATCGCAGACGTGCGGGCGCTCGGGCGCAAGCTGCGTGCGGTGGGATTTCGGCTGGTCACGCCGCGCACGCACGAAATAAACACTCTGTATGACTTGCCAGGTGAACTTCTGCGCGCGCGCAAGGAACTGTTACGCATCCGGAAATACGGCTCTGAGTGGACGCTCACCCATAAATCCAGCGGCAGGATTGGTCGGCACAGCAGCAGACTCGAGCTTGAAACATCAGTGAGCGATGGGCGGAAGATGGACTTGATCCTGCAAGCACTGGGCTATGCGCCCTCGTTTCGCTACGAGAAATTTCGCGCCGAGTGGTCCGATGGAACAGGGCAGGTGGTAGTGGACGAGACGCCTATTGGAAATTTCTGCGAGATCGAAGGTGCGTCGCGCTGGATTGATGCGACAGCGAGGAAACTTGGGGTGACTGCGGCGGAGTACATCACGAAGAACTACGCGGGATTGTTTCTGGAGTGGAAGGCTCGGACCGGAAGTGGGGCGGCTGAGATGACATTCAGAGCCGTGGCGGATCGAAAGCCTTTCGGCCCGCGTTCGTGATAGGGTGCGCCTCGCTGCGCGGGCGAAGGCGCCCGTCCCCACACAAACCTAGACGGACGTCCGTCGCAACATGGTTCGTGGCAGCTGCTTCCTTATGCCCCGTGGCACTTCTTAAATTTCTTCCCCGAGCCGCAGGGGCAAGGATCGTTGCGGCCCACTTTCTCCTGCCCGCGCACAACTTGCTGCACTGGCGCCACGTCGCCGGCACCAGCCATGCGCGCCTGCTCCAGTTCGCGACGCTTGCGTCGCATGAACGCTTCTTCCAGGTCGTCGGCGGAAGTTGCGACCAGCCGTGGCGGATGATGTCCGTTCCCACCACTTCCCTGTTGCGACGGCACTCCGGGCTCGGCTCCCTGACCTGCGGGTTCTCCTCCGGTCGGACCGGCCGGGCCTGCGTCCGGCGGCCGCTCGATAATCTGCATCAGGTAGAGATAACGGGCCGTGTCCTCCTGGAAGCGTTGCAGCATGGCCTCGAACATCTCGAACGATTCTTTCTTGTACTCGACCAGCGGATCGTGCTGGCCATAGCCGCGCAGTCCGATGCCCTCCTTGAGATGGTCCATGCTGAGGAGGTGGTCTTTCCACTGCTGGTCGATCACGCTAAGCATGATCATGCGCTCGTGATGGCGCATGGCCTCGGGGCCGATCAGCTTCTCTTTCGCGTCGTAACGCTCTTTCAGCTTCTCGAAAATCGCGTCGCCGAGTTCCTGCCGGTTCAGCGCTTCGGGCTTCACGCCTTCCGCGATGAAATCCACGCCGAAATGCGTGAAGACTGCGTCTTTCAGGCCTTTGATGTTCCAGTCGTCGGCATGTCCCTTGGGCGGGCAATATTCTTCCATCAGGTCGCCGAGAATGGCTGAAACATAATCTTCGAGGATCAGATCTTTCTGATCCATCCCTTCGAGCAAGCGGCGGCGCAGGCCGTAGACGGCCTCGCGCTGCTTATTCATCACGTCGTCGTACTCGAGCAGGTGTTTGCGGGATTCGAAATGCTGACCTTCAACCGCCTTCTGCGCCGTCTCAATGCGCCGGCTAATGAGCTTCGACTCGATGGGCACGCCTTCTTCCATGCCCAGCCGCTCCAGCAGTTTCGAAACCCACTCCTTGGCGAAGATGCGCATGAGGTCATCTTCAAGCGCGAGATAGAAGCGCGAGGATCCGGGATCGCCCTGACGGCCGGCGCGGCCGCGAAGCTGGTTGTCGATGCGGCGGGACTCGTGGCGTTCGGTGCCCAGAATGTGCAGGCCCCCGACGGCGGTGACTTCGTCATGCTCTTTATCGGTCTGCGCCTTGTAGCGGCTGAAGGCCTCGGTCCACTTGTCAGTCGGAACTGTGTATTCGTTGCCGCTGTAGTAGAAGACCGAAATCGTACCATCTTCCTGCGGACCTTCGATCTTGCCCTGAGCCACGCGCAGTTGCTGGGCGATTCCCTTTTTCACTAACTCCTGCTTGGCCATGAATTCGGGGTTGCCGCCGAGCAGAATATCGGTGCCGCGGCCGGCCATGTTAGTGGCGATGGTGACCATGCCTTTGCGTCCGGCCTGGGCTACGAATTCGGCCTCGCGCTCGTGGAACTTGGCATTCAGGACGACGTGCTTGCCCTTGAGACCCTTCTTGTCCAGCAAAGCGGAGAGGCGCTCGGATTTTTCAATTGATGTGGTGCCGACCAACACCGGCTGGCCCGTGGCGTTGAGCTTCTGAATCTCATCGGCCACCGCGAAGTATTTTTCCTTTTCCGTACGAAAGACGACATCGGGATTTTCCAGCCGCAGCATCTGCTTATTCGTCGGAACGACCATCACGTCAAGCTTGTAGATGTTGTCGAACTCGGCGGCTTCCGTTTCCGCCGTACCCGTCATGCCCGAGAGTTTCTTGAACATGCGGAAGTAATTCTGGAAGGTGATGGTGGCGAGGGTCTGGTTCTCGCGCTCGATCTTGACGCCTTCCTTCGCTTCGATCGCCTGATGCAAGCCATCGGACCAGCGGCGGCCGGGCATCATGCGCCCGGTGAATTCGTCGACGATGATGACTTCCCCGTCTTTAATCACGTACTCCACGTCGCGACGATAAAGCGCGTGCGCTTTGACCGCAGTCTCTACGTGATGCTTCAGCGGCCAATTCTCTGGATCGGCAATGTTGCCGATGCCGAGCAGTTGCTCGACCTTGGTCCAGCCTTCGTCGGTGACAGTGATGTTGCGGTGTTTTTCGTCGACCACAAAATCGCCGGTGAGCTGCGAGGGTTCGCCGGTGGCAACCTCGAGCTCTTCGCCCTTTTCGAGCTTGGGGATGATGCGGTTCACGCGGTAATACTTGTCCGTCGATTCCTCGCTCGCTCCGGAAATGATGAGCGGGGTGCGGGCTTCGTCGATCAGGATGGAGTCGACTTCATCGACGATGGCAAAATTATGGCCGCGCTGCACGCAATCCTTGAGATCGAACTTCATATTGTCGCGCAGGTAGTCGAAGCCGAACTCATTGTTCGTACCGTAGGTGACGTCGGCGGCGTAGGCAGCCCGGCGCTCCTCGTCATCGAGGTCGTGGACGATCACACCCACCGTAAGGCCGAGGAAACGGTAGAGCTTGCCCATCCATTCGGAGTCGCGTTTGGCCAGGTAGTCGTTGACGGTAACCACGTGTACGCCGCGTCCGCTGAGGGCGTTGAGATAGACCGGAAGAGTGGCAACCAGCGTTTTGCCTTCGCCAGTCTTCATTTCCGAGATCATGCCGTTGTGCTGCACCATGCCGCCGATCAACTGCACATCGAAATGGCGCATGTTGAGCACGCGGCGGCCGGCCTCGCGCACCACGGCGAAGGCCTCCACCAGAATCTCGTTCAGCACTTCCTGCAGAGCTTCGTATTGCTCTTTCTCGATCTGCTTAGTGCGATCGGGATCGGCTTCGGCTTCGTCATCGAGTACGGCGCGAGAGTCATTTTCAGGCGGCTGATTGCCATTGCTGCCGACACGACTCATCCGCTCCTGAATGCGCTGCCGGAACTCGTCCGTCTTGGCGCGCAACTCCGCGTCAGTAAGCTTCTGCATCTGCGGTTCGAGGGCATTGATGGCCCCGACCCGGGGCATCATGCTCTTGATCACCCGCTCGTTCTTGGTCCCAAAAACCTTGCCAATCAGTGTGTTAATCAAACTGTGAAATCCTTCAGAGGGCGGGAATTGCCCAAGGGTATCTCTATTTAGCCTAGCATATTTAGATGCGATGGACTGGCGTAAGAGACAGCTGATCGTGGTTATTCATGATGAGAATGCAGAGCGAACGAAGGAACCAGACAAGATACTGCGTCGAGTCCGCGGCAATCCGGCGCACACGGCGGTAAATAGGTTTTTCGTGTATATTCCACACGACTCATGCCCACTTTCTACGACCGTTTTGTCGAGTGCGCCGAGCGCTGGCCGAATAACGTCGCATTGGAAATCCAGCGCGACGATCGCATCGAAAGTTGCACCTACGCCGAACTCCACCGCATGGCGGAATCTGTTGGACGATGGCTCACAGAAAACGGATTCGCGCGCGGATCGCGCCTGGCCATTGTGGCGGACAACCATCCGCGCTGGGTGGCCGCGTATCTCGGGACCATTGCGGCGGGATGCACGGTCGTCCCGCTCGACACTGCTCTGCACGCCGACCAACTGACCAAGCTGTTGAAGGATAGCGGCGCTTCTGCTCTGTTCTGCGATGCCAAACATGCGCAAGCGTCGAGGGAGGCGGTTGACAGCCTGAATATAGGGCTCGTGCTCATGGACCCGGACCGCATGGCCCTGCACTCCATCCATGAACGCTGGTTGGGCAACCTGCCGGCGATTTTTGATGCCGGTCCGGGGAAATTCCAGCCTGCACCGTCGACGGCGGATGACCTCGCTTCTCTGCTCTACACCTCGGGAACCACTGCCGACCCCAAGGGCGTCATGCTTACCCACGCCAACTTTCTGGGCGAAGTGGAGGCCGTTTTCAATTGGGTCGACCTCGGCCCCACGGACGCTTTGTTGGGCGTGCTGCCCATGTTTCACGTGCTGGCCCAAATGGCTAATCTTCTACTGCCGCTGGTGAAGGGCTCACGCGTGGTGTACCTGGAAACTCTGAACACGACCGAACTGCTGCGGGCTCTGCAAGAGCGGAATATCACCGCGTTTGCCGTGGTGCCACAATTCTTTTATCTGATTCACGAACGGATCTTCCAGGAAGTCGCTAAACGGGGAGCGCTCACCCAGAAGTTGTTTAAGAGTCTCATGAGCCTCAATCGCGCGCTGCGCAAGGTCGGAATCAACGCCGGTCCGATTCTGTTTGGCAAAATCCACGACACTCTCGGCAAGAAGATGCGTTATCTGGTCACGGGAGGATCGCGCTTCGATCCCGAGATTGCCCGCGACTTCCAGGCACTGGGCATCGACGTCTTGCAAGCTTATGGGCTCACGGAAACCACCGCAGCCGTGTTTGCGAATTCGCCGGATAACAACGTGATCGGATCGGTGGGGAAAGCCTTGAAGGGCGTGGAGGCTAAGGTGGTTGACCCACAGCCGCAGGAAGATGGCAGCCCGGCCACGGGCGAAATCGCTTTGCGCGGTGCGGTCGTGATGAAGGGTTATTGGAATCGCCCCGACGCAACTGCGGCGGTGCTGCGCGACGGATGGTTCTCCACCGGCGATCTCGGCTACTTCGATTCCGACGGAAATTTGTTCCTCACCGGCCGCAAGAAAGAACTGATCGTGCTCAGCAACGGGAAGAATATTTATCCCGAAGAGGTTGAAGCGCACTACCTGAAATCGCCGTACATCAAGGAACTGGCGGTGATAGGACTGGAAGGTAAACCCGGCAACGGCGGCGACCGGTTGCACGCCGTGGTCGTGCCCAACTTCGATGTGCTACGCCAGAAAAAGATCGTGAACGCGAAGGAAGTCATCCGCTTCGACATTGAAAGCCTGTCGCAGCAGATCGCTTCCACCAAGCGCATCGGCAGCTATGAGATCTGGCAGGAAGATTTGCCGCGCACCACAACGCGGAAGATCAAGCGCTTCGAGGTGGAGAAGTGGGTTAAGGCGAATCAGGCGCGGAAGCTCGCGGACGATTCTGAGTTGCCGGACGAACGCCCGTTGACCGATGACGAATCGGCATGGCTCGATCAGCCCAACGTGCAGCGGGCGCTGAAGATTGTGCGCGAGGCAGCGCGCACTGCTCCGGCTGCTTTGCGGCCTGCTCACAATCTGGAACTCGACCTGGGGCTCGACTCCATGCAGCGCGTCGAGTTGCTTAGCCAGATCGAAGAACAACTGGGAGGCAACTTAGAGGAATCGCGTCTCGCCGGCATCTACTCTGTGCGGGATCTGGTTGACGCCGTTCTGCAAAGCGCGGCCAGCGGCGCTGGGGGCCCTGGCACGCGCACCACCTTTGCCGGTTGGAAAACCATTCTGGCCGAAGAACCGGATGCCGTTGACGTCGTTTCTCTGGTTCGGCCCCAGCGGCTTAGCGCTGCCTTTTGGTATCTGTTTTCGCGGCTGATCCAAGTAGTCGCGCTCGAACGCTTCGATCTGCACGTGAGTGGAATTGAAAAATTGCCCAAGAGCGGTGCTTACATCATTTCGTCTAATCACCAGAGCTATCTCGATCCGCTCATCCTCGCGGGTGTTCTGCCGCCCGAAGTGTTCGACAAAGTGTTTGCCGTGGGAACGAGCGAAATCTTCGGAAAAGGATTCATGCTGCGGCTGGCGCAATCGCTGAGAGTTGTGGTCGTCGATCCCGACGCGAATCTGATTCCCGCCATGCGCGCCGGCGCTTTCGGACTGCGGCAGGGGCGCCCGCTCATCCTTTATCCGGAAGGCGAGCGCTCGATTGACGGCACGCCGAGAATCTTCAAGAAGGGCGCGGCCATCCTGTCCATTCACATGCAGGTGCCGATCGTGCCCGTGGCGATCGAAGGATTCTACAAAGCTTGGCCGAGGAACAAATCATTTCAGGGCTTCACGCCGCTGAAGATGGTGTTTGGCGATCCGATTGTGCCTCCACCAGAGAGCGACGCGTCGGAAGCAGCTTACGAGAAGCTGACTGCTGACTTGAGATCGCGAGTGGTGGAGATGTGGGAGGGACTGCGGAAAGAGCATCCCCAGTTGCTGTAAAACGCTCCTACTTCGCGCGCGGATGCGTCTGGTCGTACACCTGAAGCACATGTTTCATCGAAAGCTGCGTGTATCGCTGCGTGGTCGCGAGGCGCTCGTGGCCAAGTAACTCCTGAATGGCGCGCAAGTCAGCGCCTTCTTCCAGCATGTGGGTTCCGAAGGCATGACGCAGCGTGTGGGGGTGAACGTCCGGAGAGAGGCCCTTGGCGACGGCAATTTTCTTAATGATGCGGCCGACGCTGCGCGTGGTGAGCCGCCCGCCTCGCCGGTTGATCAGCAACGCCGCCGACTGCTTGCGGATTGCTTCAAGAACTTTCTGGCGTTCAGGGAGATACGTTGCGAGTGCTGCCTTCACTGAATCGCCGAACGGAACGTAGCGTTCCTTTTTTCCTTTGCCGCGGATGAGAATTGCCTCGGCGCTCAGTCGGATGTCATCGAGGTTAATCCCGGTGAGTTCCGAATTGCGGATGCCGCATCCATAGAGCAGTTCCAGCATCAGCCGGTCACGTTCGGGGAAAGCCGCCACTTCCGGCATTTCGCCATCGATCACGGAATTCATTTCCTCAATCGTGGGCACGCGCGGAAGTTTCTTGGGAAGCCGCGGCGTGGCCACCAGTCTCGCCGGATTCTGCTCCACCACGCCTTCCCGCGCCAGCCACCGAAAGAGAGACCGCACCGCAGCCAAAGCGCGCGCGACCGAAGTTTTGCTCAGCCCCTGCCCATAGAGTTGGGAGAGAAATCCTCTGACAGCGATGTGGTCGATTTGTTTCCATCCCCGCGAACCGGCGTATGCAGCGAATAGCGACAGATCGTGACTGTAAGCCTTAACGGTGTGCGGCGAGGCGTTGCGCTCGCGCAGATGACGGATAAAATCGGCGACGGCTTTGGCAACTGTCGTGTTTGCCTTGCTCGTAGTCATAAAACCCAGAACCCACCACGGAGGCACGGAGCCACGGAGAAAAACACTTTAATGATTTTCTCCGTGGCTCCGTGCCTCTGTGGTGGGTTCTTTCGCGTAAGTCTCATCTCGCCTTCGCTCTCGGATGATGCTTCTGATAAACCGTCCTGAGCCGGTCGAGCGCCAGATGCGTGTAAATCTGAGTGGTCGAAATATCGGCATGCCCCAGAATGGTTTGCACGGTTCGTAGATCGGCGCCGTTCTCCACCATGTGCGTGGCGCAGGAATGGCGGAGCATGTGCGGAGAAGCCGCACGCCCTGAGACCGCCGAGGCAGCTCGCACCATCTGCCAAACCCGTTGGCGCGTCAGATTGCGCCCTCCACGCGCGACGAACAGAAAAGGAGAATTCCTGACGTGGGCGACGTTCGCCGTCGTTCTGCGCGATGTCCCGCTCGACGTCCCGTTTCGTTTTTCTGCGGCAAGTATCGGACGTGACTCCGCCAGATACTCGGTCAACGCATCCTGAGCCGACCTTCCCAGCGGCACCACGCGCTCTTTATCGCCCTTGCCGCGCACCAGCATGTACCCGGCCTCAAGCTTCAGGTCTTCGAGCTTAGCGTTGATCACTTCCGAAACCCGCAGCGCGCCCGCGTAGAACACTTCCAGCATGGCACGATCGCGAGCCGCCAGCGCGGCTGACTCCTTCGTATCGCGCACCCCGCCGCCGGTGTGTCGTGCGAGCGGAGCGGCCAGCGTGGCTTCCGTTTCGTCGCGAGCCAGTGCCTTCGGAAGAACCTTCCACTGCCTTGGCGACTCGATGTTCAGCGTGGGATCATGTTCGAGTTTCTTATCCAGCAGCAGGTAGCGGTAGAGATGGCGCAACGCTGAAAGCTTTCGTCCCACGCTGCGGCCATCCACTTGGTTGGAGAAAAGCTGCTGCAGGAAATCGCGCACATCCGCGCGGCGAGCGGCCAGCAGCAGGCGCTTGCGTTTTTCGAGGAATTCCGAGAACTGGCAGATGTCGGTGGTGTAGGCGCTGATGGAAAGCGGCGCCAATCCCTTCTCGATTCTCAGATAGTCGAGAAAGCTGGAAAGCACGCGCGAGTTGGCTTCCGAAGCCATCGTGAAGGAATGAATCGAGTATGCCCGTTATCGGACGCTGAAGAAAGTGATCAGGAAGATGCGTGAGAGTGTATCCGCTGTCGTCGAGACATAGCTTGCTACGCCTGGCCAGCGCCACGCAGCAACTCGACCGCGTACAAAGCGCCTTCCGGCGTTTCCTCATGCTTGAAATAAGCGAACACGTCGCGGCCGGCAGCCATATGTTCTCCGATGCGTGCCACCATGGAGCGCCGTTCGTCTCCCGTGTAACTTGGCTTGCGGAATCGGTAGTAGGCAAATGCAGCAGTAACCACGTCGGGCGTGGTTCGCTCCTCCGTCTCCGCCACGCAAAGAGCAGCACTGTGCGCCTTCAGTAGTTCCCACGTGGAATCGGTAAACCAGGAGTCGTGACGGAATTCAAACGCCGCTGGCAACGTGCGCGGCAAGAGCACGAGAAAATCGTTGAGCAGCGCGGCATCCGCTTTCAGATTCGGTGGCAACTGGAAGAGCACAGGTCCAAGCTTGCCCGCAGCAGCCAACGGTTCAATGGTCGCCAGAAAGCGCGTAACAAAATCTTCCGTCGCCTTCAACCTCTTGATGTGCGTGATCACCTGGTGAGCCTTAATGCCGAAGCGAAAGTGAGCGGGTGTTTCGTGAATCCAGTTCTGGATCGTGGTCTCCTTCACCAGTTGCCGGAAAGTGAAGTTCACCTCGACCGTATTCAGCTGAGTGGCGTAGTGACCGAGAAATTTCTTTTGCGCGAGCTTGGCTGGATAGAAGTCGGGCTTCCATGTTGGATAGGCCCATCCCGAAGTGCCCACAAACAATTGAGGCATGGCAAGAATCTCGAAGCAAATTTGTAGCGCGGATTATACCTTGCGCCCCACCTTGCGTGTCCGTGGCCGCTTGCCGGTTTTCTTCGCGGCGTGGCGGCCAGGTTTCTCTGGCGCTTCTTCTGCCTGAGCTGCAATCGAGATCGTCGGCTGCGCTTCAACCACCGCGGAGGCTGCACCTGCCTTGAGATCCGGCAACCGCTGCTTCAATTCCAGCACCGGAGCGAACAGGTCGCCCATCTTCTCCACCCGCGCGACGACTTGCTTCGCTTCGAAAGCCAGCAGATTCGCATCTTTTTTCTTGCGAGCACGCTCCACTTCCTCCCACGTCACCGGTGTGGAAACCGTGGGATGTTCCCGCGCCCGCAGCGAGTACACGGCAACGGTGGTCTTATGTTCGTCGTTCTGGCTCCAATCGACAAACACTTTCCCCGTTCGAACCTGCTTCTTCATATCCGACACGACCAGTTCGGGATGTTCATGTTCGAGCAATTGCGCCAGAGCGTGGGAAAAAGTCTTGGTCGATTCGTAGTTCGTTGGAGTGTTAAGCGGAACGTAGATCTGCAACCCCTTCGAGCCGGAAGTCTTCGGGAAACTCCGCAGCCCGAAGTGGTCGAAGATTTCCCGCAGCCACAGCCCAACCTGGCAACATTGCACAATGGTTGCTGGCGCTCCGGGATCAAGATCGAAAACCATCATCGTCGGGCAAGTGATGTCGTCAGCGAGAGAAAGCGACGGATGCAACTCGATCGCCGCCAGGTTCGCCAGCCAGACCAGAGTCGCCAGGTCGTCGGCGAGAATGTAGTGGACGGTGCGGCGGTTTCTCCCGCTCCAGATCGGAGCCGTCTTAACCCAGTCAGGCCGGTGCTGGGGCGCGTTCTTCTCGTAAAAGAATTCCTCATCCACGCCGTTGGGATAGCGTTTGCGCGTGAGCGGACGCCCGGCCAGATGCGGTACCATCGCCGGCGCGATGCGAACGTAGTAGTCGATGACCTGCTGCTTGGTAAATCCCGTGGCGGGATACAAAACCTTTTCCAGGTTCGACAGCTTGAGTTGCTTTCCTTGTACCTCAACGGTCGAATCCATTGCTCGTTCTCCCGCAGGCATTGTGCCTTAAACCGCGGCCAACGCAAAATACAGCTTATTCCTTGCCTAAACGCGCTGGATCGGTTTGACAACCTCCCTGCCCTCGACGTACTTTCAAACTTCTGCCCTGCATGTCCGTCCAAGTCATAGCTGGCCAATCCGGAGGTCCGATGAAACACCGCGCACTCAAAGCCGCCGTTTCCCTTTTCATCCTCTGTGCGCTCGCCGCTGCCCAGGATGTCGCGTCTTTTGAAAAACGCATCACGGTTAAGAAATTGCCAAACGGACTGACCATCGTCATCTGCGAGCGTCCCGAAGCCCCGGTCTTCTCTTTCTTCACCCTGGTCGATGCCGGCTCCGCGCAGGACCCCATGGGCAAGACCGGTTTGGCTCACATGTTCGAACATATGGCCTTCAAAGGTACGGACAAGGTCGGCACCACCAACTATCTTGCCGAAAAGCCCGCGTTGGAAAAGGTCGAGACCGCTTACGCGGCTTACATTGCGGAGCTCGACAAGACGGTCGGCCGCGACGAGGCCAAGCTGAAGCAACTGGAGAAAGCGTGGAAAGACGACATCGCCGAAGCCGACAAGTTCGTAGTCCCCAACCAGTTCGGCAAGATCGTCGAACAGAGCGGCGGCCAGGATCTGAACGCCTTCACCGATTACGATGAGACCGCCTACCATTACTCGCTGCCCGCAAACCGGCTGGAGCTCTGGGCTTATCTCGAGTCCGAGCGCTTTCTTCATCCCGTGCTGCGTGAGTTCTATAAGGAGCGCAACGTGGTGATCGAAGAGCGGCGTTTGCGCACCGACAGCAATCCCATCGGACGTCTTCTCGAGCAATTTGATGCTGCGGCCTTCGAAGCTCATCCTTATCACCGGCCGACCGTGGGATGGATGTCTGACCTGAATTCCTTCTCCGCCTCCGATGCGAAGAAATTCTTCGACGAGTACTACGTACCCGCAAACATGGTGGTCGCGGTGGCCGGCGACGTGAAAGCTTCCCAGATCATGCCGCTTCTCGAGAAGTATTTCGGCCGCCTGCCCACGCGCCACCAGCCCGACGAGACCACTACCACCGAACCTCCGCAGAATTCCGAGCGCAAAGTGGTGTTGACCGAGAAGACGCAGCCTCTTTACCTCGAGGGCTACCACCGTCCCAACTACATGACCAAAGACGATGCGGTGTTCGATGCCATCACCGATCTCATGTCGGAAGGACGCACTTCGCGCCTTTACCGTGCCTTGGTACGCGACAAGAAGATCGCATCTTTCTCAGCCGGTTTCAGCGGCCTTCCCGGCATCAAATACCCGCACCTGTTCGCGTTCTATGCCTTCCCGCTCCCCGGCCACACGACGCAGGAAGTGGCCGACGCCATTCACGTCGAAATTGAGCGCTTGAAGAAGGAAGACATCAGCGACGACGAACTGAAAATGATCAAGACACGCACCAAGGCCAACCTGATCCGGGGCCTGGGAGACAACGAGGGTTTAGCGACACAGCTGGCCACCTACCAAACTCGCTATGGCGACTGGCGCGAGTTATTCCGTTCCGTGGACCGCATCGACAAAGTGACCAAAGCGGACATTCGGCGCGTGGCCAACGAAACTTTCTACGACACCAACCGCACCGTAGGCGTGATCGAAACTGGCAAGGGCGCTGGACAAGGCGGTGAGCAGGGCTCGGACGGTCAAGGTGCACCGGATCAAGGTGCGGCAGATCAAGATTCGTCGAATCAGGGAGGTGCGCAATGAACTCGAAGCGCATTGCACTTATGACGATTCTCGCGGCCGCCACGTTGTTCGTCCCGCTTCCAAGGTCCGCCGCACAAGCCACGAACTGGCGGCAGATCCCCGTTCCTACTCTTCCCGCGTTCCATCCCCAACAACCCAAGCGCATCGAACTCTCGAATGGCATGGTGATCTTCCTGCAGGAAGATCACGAACTGCCGCTGATTGAGGGCTCGGCGCGCATTCGTGGCGGATCGAGCAACGAACCCACCGACAAGGTCGGACTCGTCGATATCTTCGGCGAGGTCTGGCGCACCGGCGGCACCAAAGCCCAAACCGGCGATCAACTCGACGATTATCTGGAAGTCCGTGCGGCCAAAGTCGAAACCGGCGGCGGTCCCGATTCAACTACGATCAGCCTGAGTTGCCTGAAAGGAGACTTCGACGATGTCTTCAAAGTCTTCGCCGACCTGCTGCAGAATCCTGAATTCCGCTCCGACAAACTTGATCTCGCCCAAAAGCAGGTGGACGACGGCATCTCGCGGCGCAACGATGAGATCGGCAGCATTGCGGCTCGCGAAGCCGCCAAGCTTGCTTACGGTGCGGACAATCCCTATGCCCGTGAGCCGGAATATTCCACCATCGCTGCCATTACTCGCCAGGATCTGCTCGACTGGCACCAAGCCTACGTCCATCCCAACAACATCATCCTGGGCATAAGCGGCGACTTCAATTCCAGCGCCATGGAAGCCAAGCTGCGCGCCGCTTTTGAGTCCTGGCCCAAAGGTCCAACGCTTCCCAAGGACGACACTCGGTTCCAGCCCGCCAAACCTGGCTATTACCTCATCCCGAAAGAAGACGTAAACCAAAGCAGCATTCACATGGTGGCGCTCGGCACCACGCGCAACAATCCCGATTACTACGCCATTGCAGTTTTCAACGAGTCCTTCGGCGGCGGCTTTTCCTCGCGGCTGTTCAACGACATTCGCACCAAGCGCGGCTTGGCTTACAATGTTGGTGGCGGCATCGGCACCAATTTCGGGCATCCCGGCATTCTGCAATTCGTCATGGGCACCAAGAGCCAAAGCACCATCGAGTCTGTGCAGGCGATGGACGAAGACATCGATAATCTAGCCAAACATCCCATCACCGACGATGAGATCAAGCAAGCCAAAGACGCCATCCTGAACGCATTCATCTTCCGTCTCGACTCACCCGACAAAGTTCTCGCCGAGCGCACTACCTACGAATTCTACGGATACCCGGCCGATTGGCTCGACAAGTTTCCCGCGGAAATCCAGAAGGTCACCGCGGCCGATGTAAATCGCGTAGCAGCGAAGTATCTGCACCGCGACCAACTCGCCGTGCTCGTAGTCGGCAACACGAAAGAGTTCGACAAACCTCTATCGTCCCTTGGACCCGTGAAGGAGATCGATATCACCATCCCGCCTCCGCCGGGCGCGAAGGACGGTGCGAAGGAGGAAGAGAACGCAAAAACAACCGAGTCGAACGAGGAAGGCAAAGCGTTAGCGGCGAAAGTGGTGGCCGCGATGGGCGGCGAAGCAAAGCTGGCGACCATCAAAGCTGTAAAGGCGGAGCTAACCCTCACCCAGAAAACTCCGCAGGGCGAGTTCCCCATGCCAATGGAAACCGTCGTCGTCTTCCCCGATCGTCTGCACGCGGAAATGCACACTCCGGGTGGAACCATGAACATCGTGGTCACACCGGATGTGGCTTTCATGGCCGTTCCTGGTCAAGGCATGCGCGACTTCCCTGCCTCCCAGAAGGCAGAGACTCTGGAGCAGATCAAGCGCGATCCCGTTTTCATCGGTTCGCACTGGAAGGATCCCAACGTGTTCTTCCGCGCCGCCGGAACCGAGAAGGTCGGCGACATCGAGGCCCGCATCGTCGATGTGAACGCCGCCGGTACCGCCATCCGCTGGTTTGTCGATCCGCAGAGCGGTCACATTTTGAAAGAGACTTACCGAACCCTCAGCCAGGGTCAGCCCGTGCAAGGCGAAACCGATCTGGACAACTGGAAGCCGGTAAACGGCCTGACTCTTCCGCTCCTGCGCCACAACAAACAGAACGGCCAGGATACGAGTACGTCAGAATACTCAACGCTGGAGTTCAATCCCTCGGTCGATCCCAAGCTGTTCGAGAAGCCAGCGGAGAAACCAGCTAACCAACCCTGAAGTGGTCAACGAGTGAAATGGCGATTCTTCGCCAATCGTCCACTTGCAAGAGTCAGTCCGGCCTCGATAGGTATTCGAAGAACATGCGGCTGAGCCAACACCACCAAAGAGTGCCGAAGACCCCAAACCAAAGCAGCGGATGATCGAAGCGCCATGCGATTGCGCCAAGGAGAATCCCAGCCGGAAACTCGCTCAAGATCACCGGTAGCCACTCAAAGTTAGTACGCGCCGTCAGAATGCATCCAGCTAAGTGCAGCGGTGGCAAGATGAAAACCCAATGCGGTTTTTGCAGGACGCTCACTATGCGATTCATGGACTGAACTCAGTGTAGCGAAACCGAGGAGCGGCGCACCATGACTGACGTAATCCGCTTACGCTCATTGACCATTGCTCGAACCCGCGTTCGTGCTGGCCAGCGAGATGAAAAGCATGCGCCACCTGCGATTGCACTGGATGTACCTTTGGTCATTTGAGGCTGGGTCCGTTCGTTTGGCCCGGATTACACTTTGGGAACATGACACGGTGGGTCCGGTTGGGTTTTCCTTATAGGGAGCGGTCTTTGTCAGGACGGTGTGGGGCAGGACGATCCTGGCAAAACGATTCCAGGAGGACCTATGCAGCGAGTGGCTTGGCGGGTTTGCTTCGTCGGACTATTACTGAATGCAGCCGCAATAGGGCAGTCCCAGACCGGGTATTCGCTGGGCGAGGTGGCCCGTGCAAACCAAACGAAACAGCAGGCACAGCAAGCAACTGGGAGGATGCCGAAAACATTTACGAATCAGGATCTTCCCGCGAACCCTTCGGGAGTCCCGGAGTCCTCGGAGCCGATGACAACGGTATCCGGCGTGAAGAGGTCCGTTGATCCCTACTCGGAGCAGCGCCCGAATCAGCGACTGGTGGCCGAACAGCGTGCCGGCGAGCAGTGGAAAGCACGCATCCAGGATCAGGAAGTACGGATTGCCGATCTTCAAACGCGTATCGACCGCGTAAATAAGTCGATGCATGCGGCGGTCGGCACGGCACAGTACGAAACTCCAGTGAACCGCTATCAGTCGATTCAGATGGAACGCATGGCGCACATGCAGCAGATGCTGGATCAGCAGCAGCGAAGACTGGCAATGATGCAAGACGCGGCCCGGCTCACGGGCATGGGACAGTAGCAAACCTCGGCGCGCAGGGGAAGGCGAAGACCGCTCCGCTTTCCTCTTGACAGAGTCGTTCCGAAACTCTATCGTAGGCGAACAAACGGCGAATAAACATGCCTTCCCTGCCCTTGTTCGCACTTCCGCAGAAGTCGCCGCTGGTCGGCATCGCCCGGCTCGCGTCAGAAGGTGAGTCCCTGCGCGAGGGCCACAACGTTGAATACTTCACACTCCCGGCGAAATCCCTGCTGAACCGCTGCGTGAGCCGCCGCGGCCTGCCCTTTACCTGGACCATCAATCCCTACCGCGGCTGCGAATTCGCTTGCAAGTATTGCTATGCCCGCTACACCCACGAATTCATGGAAATGCGCGACGGCGCGGAGTTCGAGCAGAAGATCTACGTCAAGCAGCACACGGCGGACTTGCTGCGGCGCGAACTGCGGCGGGTCAAGCCGAGTGAAGCCATCGCTCTTGGGACCGCCACCGATCCTTACCAGCCTGCCGAGCGCCGCTACGAAGTCACCCGCGGCATTCTTGAAGAATTCGCGCGCCACCGCGGCTTCGAGTTGGGGATTGTCACCAAATCCAATCTCATCACACGGGATGTTGATCTTCTCCGCGAGGTATCGCGCAACAACGCGCTGTCGATCCACATCACCGTAACCACCTTAGATGTCGAGCTGGCGCGGATTCTCGAGCCCCGCGCTCCTCGCCCGGACTTGCGCCTGGATGCGGTTCGCCAGCTCAGCGAAGCTGGGTTGACCGTGGGCGTGAGTTGTTCGCCCGTCCTGCCCGGCATCACCGATGCGCCCGCCGATCTTGAGGCCTTGGTGCGCGCCGCCGCCGCCGCTGGAGCGCGCCACATCTTTGCCGGACCTTTATTTCTTAAGCCCTGTGCCGCGGCGGTTTTTTTCCCTTTCCTCGAGCAACACTTCCCGCATTTGGTGGAGAACTACCGTCAACGCTACCAGGACCGCTCGTTTCTGCCGCCTTCCTATGGCAAGCGAATCGCGCAACTCATCGCGACCTACCGTCAGAAATACGGCATCAGGCTCAACGATCCCCGAGGAACGCGCGCATCCGCCGAGGCGTGGCCAGCCCAGGCTTTCGACGAGCAGTTAGATCTTTTCTAAGAATCTGCAATCGGAAATTGTCAATCGCCGATGGTTTCGAACAATCGGAACTTGGATATCGGCAAGCGGAAATCTCGACTTCGCCTTCCTCTATAATCAAAGGCTCCCATGGCGACGGCTTCCCCATCGGCCCAACCAGTCCCAACGAAACGCATTCCGCTCGGCGTGCGTCTGCGCCGCTTTTGGCAGCGCGTCACCGAAGGACTGGAACTCACGCAGCTCTGGTCGCAGTTCCAAACCGAAGCCCGCACCAGCTACCGCCTCTATTCGCGCGATGTGGCCGCCAAGACTCCCGAGGGTCTTACCAAGCGCGGCCACCGTCTGCACGTGGTCAAGGAATTCTTCTGGGCCGTCCTTGAAAAACTCTCACCCGCACGCCGCGTCTTGCTGCTGGCTGCGTTGCTCATGCTCGTGTTTCCCAGCACGGGTTTTAACTATCAAGGCTCCGGAAACGAAACCCACGTCGTCGAACTCGATCTCCATTTCTGGGGCGGCTTATTGTTGCTCCTGCTGCTGATGCTGGAGATCGGCGACCGCGTGGTGATGAAGCGCGATCTGCAGATCGCGCGCGAGATCCAGACCTGGCTGCTGCCCGGCGCTCCGCCGCAGATTCCCGGACTTTCGGTCGCCTACACCACGCGCCCCGCCAACACCGTCGCCGGCGATTACTACGATGTGTTTCCCCGTCCCGGCAAGACCAACGAAGAGAATCGCGTCGTATTCGCCGTGGCCGACGTCGCCGGCAAAAGCATTCCCGCAGCCATGCTCATGGCCACATTTCAAGCCAGCCTCAAGACCCTCTCCACCGCTCAGGTCGCCCTTCCCGAGTTAGTGGCCAACATGAACCGGTACGCCTGCTCCAACAGCCAGGGCGGATTGCGCTTCACCACTGCGTTTCTGGCGGAGTACGACGCAGCCCGCAGAGTCTTCAACTACATCAATGCCGGCCACAACGCTCCCATCCTGCGCCGCAGCAATGGATTGATTGAGCGTCTCGACGTCGGCGGATTGCCCATCGGCATTCAGTCCGATGCGAGGTACGAATCGGCGAGCGTGGCGCTCGCGCCCGGCGATTGGCTCATTATCTTTACCGACGGTCTAGTCGAAGCCGAAAACGCACGCCAGGAAGAATACGGAGAATCCCGCTTGCTCAGCTCCATCGTGGCCGGCGCCGCGACTACGCCACCAGAAATGCTCAACCGCCTGATGGCAGAACTGGACCTCTTCGTCGGCTCAACTCCGCAGCACGATGACGTCACCTGCCTGCTGGTGGAAGCGGAATGAAGAAACTAATTCACCGCCGAGAACGCAAAGGACGCCGACGAGCGCAATCGGTGTGAACCACTGTCGAGAGACCTGTATTCTCTCTGCGTATTCGGCGTTCTTGGCGGTTAGTCCTTCTTCATTGCTTCCGCATACATCCGATGAAACGCGTGCACGCCCTTTTCCTGCTTCACGCTGAAGCGTCCCCGCGAATAGCTGCGCGACCGCAGATTCCTCTGCACCGTTTCGCAGATGCCCACATCCTCCACCTGAATCTGCTCGCTGAATTCCACCGACGACTTGGCCGCCGCACTGTTATGTTCCTTCTCCGGCAAGTACCACTCGAAGATGGCCAGAGAGCGCTCGGGCGCGAGCGGCACCACGATGTTCACGGAAACATTGTCGGGATAGCAGTTCAGCATCCAGTTAGGAAAGACCCAGAAGTAGTCCGTGGTCAGACCCTCGCGCGCTTCCTGGTAACGCCGCGGAGTCGCGTCTCCCGGCTGCGCCCCGCGAATGGGGCTGAGCTGCCGCACGTGCCGCGCGTAAGGCTCGACCACATAGGCGTTGTAGTCGAGTTCGCGATTCAGTCCCGGATGCACGCTGGGCAGGTGATAGCCTTCCAGGTAGTTGTCGACATAAGTTTTCCAGTTGCACTTCATGTCGTACGTTCGACGCTCGAACAACTTCATCCCGGCAAAGTGAAACTTCTCTGCTTGCTGCGGCAATTCGCCCAGACTCTCGCGCAGAGGACGCGCATCGCCATCCAGGTTCACGAAAATCAGGTTGAACCATTCCTCCACACGTACCGGCACCAGCGCAAAATCCTCGGGACGGAATCCCTCCACCCCTTCGATTTCCGTGGCACTGATCAGCGATCCATCCAGACCATAGGTCCAACCGTGGTAGCCGCAGCGGAAGAGTTTGCGCGAGCCACATCCTTCGGCGGGCGGCCCGGCGCGGTGGCGGCATACGTTATAGAAGCCCCGCAGCGTCCCGTCGCTTCCGCGCACGATCAGCAAAGGCTCGTTCA